>Ga0208951_1000218_pt1 | contig 25573 bp, 27 predicted proteins | sample GreLakmeMI27MSRF_FD_187702 | JGI IMG/M metagenome (GOLD analysis project Ga0208951, IMG submission 187702) | Freshwater lentic microbial communities from great Laurentian Lakes, MI, USA - Great Lakes metaG MI27MSRF (SPAdes) | ecosystem: Environmental > Aquatic > Freshwater > Lake | place: Great...
ATTTTAAGAAAACTTGTGCTTACGAAATATTATCTATTATTGATAAAGAATGTTATGATAGTGGATTTATTTTGGCATCATTATGTAATTATAGAATTATAAATAAAAATGCTAAAGTTTATATGTCTAAATTTATTATTAGTGCTAAAGGTGATTATTATTGGAACTATTTTAATCAATGTACTAATGAAGAAATAATTGACTATAAAATATTATTTCATAGTATTTTATGTGATGTTGTCGAGTCTAATTTGACACGTGAAAAATTAGATATTTATTTACAAAAAAATATGATTATTGTTTGGGATTGTAAAAAATATAAAAAATTGGGGTTTGCCGACGAAATCATTTAATTATATAAACATTCAAAAGTTATAATAAAACTCCAATCCATATTGTTTAAACTAAATGGTCTGCCATATTCATCTAATAACTGAATTTTCAATTTATTTATATCTGTTGGACCAAAATATTCTCTAATATGTTTATGATTATAGTAAATATCTCCAGCATAAGCACCTTGTTTAAATGCTGTTTTTTCTTCTAATAATGATAATATGTTAATACGTGTTATAATATTTGGAGCAACAATAGAGTCAGAAGCGATTGCAAAATGATTTTGAGAACTTGATTGAAAATCGTCTAGCGCTATATAAATATAACGTGGATAATTTATGTGACATATGGCTGTTGAAACAGCAAACAAATCAGTATTAGTTATTGTTACTGAGTTGCTTCTAAAACCTAGTTGCCATCCTAATTTTTGATATAATTCATTTGAATAACAATTACTTGAATTAGCATTTGGATTATTTACATTAAAATTTATTTTTAAAATAGAAGTTGATAAACTAACACCTGGGGAAGCATTGTATTTAAAGCAACCAAAACCCGACTTCGGATCTACAACAAATTGTATAGCATTTGGAACACTAAAAATATAGGGCCCCAGAGCTGCTAATTTATCATTAATTTCTCTTTCAATATCATAACATATTATTTTACGAACATCATTTGGAGCATATGAAGAAATACGCGATTCATACAAACCAGGACTTAGTGTTATTGTTTTTGTTACTTCTAAAGTGTCGAAGGTGAATAGTTCAATGGTAAAAAAATTATTATTATAATAATCTGAAATATTGTGGTAAGTAAGAGGTATTTCTATTGAACTTATAGACATTGTAATTGCTCGTGAAATTGTTTCTGGTAATTGTATTACATAATTATGACTTTGATTATCTGTTAGTTCGTAATTTTGTCTAAAAATACTATCTATTGTATATATTTTTTTAAGTAATGATTTATTTGTTTGTTTATAGTTTCCAAGTGTATTTTCACCATTAGTTGTTATATATTGATTACCATTGTATTGTTTTATAGCGTATATGCTATTATTATTATTTGTTGCTAATAAATTATCAATTAATTTATTTTTTATATTATCAAGAAAAATAAATAATTCTGTTTTTTTTGATTCACTAATATTGCTTTTGCTTATGCTATTTGCTATACTTTCTTTTGAATAGTAAATATTTTCGTTAGTATAATTTTTTTGTAGTTTTAATAATTTTTCGAGTTCAGCAATATTATAAGTATTAATGTCCAAATTAATATTGTTCATTGATTATAAATTTATAATAATATAATAAATTATTATTAATATATAAATTTGTTAAAACATTAAACATTAAAAATTAAAAATTGAAATATAAATTTGTTAAAATAATTAATAATTAAGCGTCTAATAAATGAATACAGAAATAGAAGATTTTATTAGTACTAAGAATAATAGCGGTGCTGAGAACTATAATAATATTGATATTTCTCAATGGAATGTAAATGGTTGTAATAAAATACTTACTAATTTATTATTGTGGATTAGTAAAAATGATGAGCTAGTAAATAATCCCGACAATAATGAACTATATAAAAAATTCGAAATTGAATTTAATAAGCAAGTTCGTCTTTCTAAAATTACAGGTATTAGAAAATCTATATTATTAAATGTCTTAAATACTATTTATAATAGTGGTGATGTTTATTTACCAATTTTAAAACTGCTTTTGCGCAAAAAACCGATGCGTAATATTTCAGGTATTACTAGTATTACAGTTATAACTGCCCCCTTTCCGGATGGACAAAAATTTAGTTGTAAGCATAATTGTTATTATTGTCCTAATGAACCAGCGCACAAGGGCAATAATTGGCAAGCACAACCACGGAGTTATTTATATTATGAACCTGCTGTTTTACGTGCCAACCAACACAAATTTCAAGCAATTGGTCAAATGTTAAGTCGTTTGGATACATATTTTAATAATGGGCATGTTATTGACAAATTAGAAATTATTATTGAAGGCGGGACATATACGGAATATCCTGTTACTTATTTACAGCGATTTCATCGCGATTTATTTTATTGTGCTAATATTTATTTTGATTTACGTAAAACTTATGCTAATTATGACAATAGTTTAAATAATAAGTTGGATTTAGAAGATTTAAAAAATATTCGTAGTCCATTAAGTATTGAAGAAGAAATAAAAATAAATAAAACTGCCAAAGTTCATATTATTGGTATATGTATTGAAACGCGACCGGATGCGTTAGATGATGACTGGTTAATGCGTTTTAGACTATGGGGTGTTACACGAGTTCAACTTGGTGCCCAACATGTTGACAATGCTATTTTAAAGAAAATTAATCGTGGTCATAGTGTAGAGCAATTATTGTGGGCTATGCGTTATTTAAAAGATAATTGCTTTAAAATAGATATTCATATTATGCCTGATTTGCCTGGTGCTAGTGTTACTATTGATAAAGCAATGTTTGATTATGTGTATTCAGTTGTTTGCCCCGACCAAATGAAGGTTTATCCTTGCCAAACAGTCCCTTGGACGGTGATAAAAAAATGGCATAGCGAAGGAAAATATGTTCCATATTTTGACATTGATCCAAAATTATTAATTGATGTTGTGCGTTATTCTATGGAAACTTGTCCAAATTGGATCCGCTTACCGCGTGTTATTCGCGATATTCCGTGTTCTGTTTATGTTGAAGGTGGAAACAATATTGGTAATATGCGACAAATAATTGATAATATGTTACAAGGCGAGGGTGTTTATTCTAATGATATACGTGCGCGTGAAATTGGGCGTCATACTAAATATTATAATCAGATGGCTAATTATAATAGTTATTATTATAGAGGAAATGAGGGGGACGATTATTTTATTGCTTATGAAAGTTATGATCGCAAAGCGTTATTTGGTTTTATTAGATTACGTATTGTTAGTCAAAATAAAAATATGATTATTTTTGATATTCTTAAGAATCGTGGGCTTATTCGGGAATTACATGTTTATGGTGATACTATTGCTGTAAAAAGTTTGGCTAAGAATGGTTGCCAACATACAGGAATTGGTAAAGGATTGTTAAAATATGCTGAGCGCAAAACTATGGAAAATGGACTTTATGGAATAGTGGTAATTAGTGGTGAAGGTGTAAAAGAATATTATGAAAAAAAAGGTTATAGAGAAGTTGATACATTTATGGTAAAAGACTTTTGGTTTTTACAAGTTTGGTTTTATTATTTAAGAGCCAAATTAATTTATTATTGTTGCTTGTTTAAAGGTTTTATTATTTGAAGTTGTATATTATTGTGGTTTATGTATAGGAGTTGGTGGTGGTGGGTCAGGATATCTAGTTTTTGCTGCGATTTTTTCATCATCTTCATCTAAAAGCATAATTGCCATTGCTGAATAATTATGTAAATCAATTAAAGTATCTCTTAATGATTCACTATTTACTAAACTTACTGCTTTTGTTGATATTGATTGAAGACGTGCTATTTTGTCTCCCATCCGAACTAATACGCCTACTACACCATAATTGGCAAACGCATCTCCGTAATCTTGATTTTTTCTTCTGAATAATTCTAAACCTTCATTTTGGATTAATTGCATTTGTGAAACTCTTGAGCTATTGGTTTCGTTATTTTCTTGTGTTTCAAGATTTAAATTATAATTGAATTTGAAATTATTAGATGTAGTCATTATGTATTGTAATATATAATTTATTTTTATATAATAAAAATAAATCAATTTTTCTTTTATTTTATTTTCCTCCGCAACTTTGGCAAGATTTATTTCCTGTAACTAATAAAGGTAACATATTTCTATTTGTTAATGAACCTAGTATAAATAAGGGTTGTACTTGCGGTTGTGGTTGTGGTTGGTTGTATACTAATTGACTTTGCGTTGTTAAATTCATTTTTAATAGTGGCATAGTACTTTCAGTAATATTATTTAATATTTTATTTAATTTTAATATTTGTTTATTGTTTATTGTTTATTGTTTATTGTTTATTGTTTATTGTTTATTGTTTATTGTTTATTGTTTATTGTTTTTAACAATTGGAAACACAATTATTATTTTGAGTAGTTAGCGAATAATATTTTGTTTTATTTCCACTAAGTGGTAATGGTTTAATTGTTTGTGTTTTTTGTGTTTTCAATGTTCCTGATTTCTTTTTTGCTAAATATCGTGCATAGGAATTATGTTTAATATCTATACCCTTATTTTCTTTGTTGGATGTTATAGCGTTTGTAGAAACTTGACCATGTGCTTGTGCTCTGTCGCTAGCATTATGCCAAGGTTTTTTAGTAATACTATTATTTATATCTTGTGATGTATTTAATGAACTTATTACTGCTGTATAATTTGAAGACGATGTGTGTAATTGGTCTTGTATTTCTTTTTGAATTTGAATTAAACTATGAGAACTTGACGCATCTATTGGACAAACAACAGGTTTTTTATATTTAAAATTAGAATTAGTACTTGAAAAATGAGTATCACAATTTGAGACTTGTGAAAAGGGGTGCATTAAAAATGCGGCTTTTGAATTTAAGTATATGTTGTTAGGTATTGAAGTTCCATACTTAAGTGTATCGCTTATATCACAAGTAAGTATATGATTTATAGTACCAGAATTGTTGCGCAGTGCTGCTTTTAATTTGGTATTGTAATTATAAAATGTGGTATCTAAAATAGGCATATTGCTATAAATTAAGATTATATTTTATTTTTTGTATTTTGTATTTTGTATTTTGTATTTTGTATTTTGTATTTTGTATTTTGTATTTTGTATTTTGTATTTTGTATTTTGTATTTTGTATTTTGTATTTTGTATTTTGTATTTTGTATTTTGTTTTTATTATTTACTTGATAAAATTGAAATAATATTTTTTTGTAATAGCATTATAAAAGTTATTAATGAAAAATGAATAATAGTCAAACAAATGAGAACAAATTTATATGTGCTTATTGTAATAAAACTTATCTTCGTAAAGCATCTTATAATAATCATTTGGTAAAATGTAAGTTGTGTAGATTTGCTAGTGATTGTGGAAATAATAAATCTGTAAATAATATTAACTTTACTAATAGTAGTTCTGAACATGTTAATGATGGGTCTCTTGCTAATGACTCTGTCAATATTGGGTCTGCTAATAATGCTAATAGCAGTGCTATTAATATTGACTTGCTAAAAAAGGATTTAAATATACATAATTTATTTGCTATGGTAATAATGTTATATAATAAATATGAAAAGTTGGAAAGTGAATATACTGAATTAAAAAAATATGTTGCTATTACTAAAAATAAAATTAACATATTAGATTATTTAAATGAAAATTTTAAGCAAGAATATATTAGCACGGGTGGAACCAATATTACAAAATTTACGGATGAATTAGTAATTGGTGAAGATCAATTGGAGAAAATATTTAAATATGATTATGTTGATGGAATTTTTAATATTATTTGCGATTACATAAATATTAAGGGGTCATTATTACCTATTAAATGTTTTAATACTAAGGAAAATGTTTTATATATATTTGATGGAGAGTTATGGTTAATTATGGACGATGTTTATTTGCGAAGGTTTATAAAATCTTTTGATAAAAAAATTTTGACTAGATTTGTAGAATGGAAAAAGATTGCTGAAAAAACTATTGATACAGAGATTTTTGGAGAGATTTATATTCAAAATATGAAAAAAGTAATTGGTGGTAATTATGAAAAGAAGAATCCGGCTTCTATGATTAAAAATCGGTTATATAAACATTTAAAAATTGATTTACAGAGCATTGTATGTTATGATTTTATTTAAGTTTGCTTATAATCTCTCTTTAAGTTGAAAAAAAATTGATTTGTTAATTTTTATTTTTTATTTTTTATTATTAAGATTGTTAAAGAAGTTTGTTCCGCTTAATGATGTATGGGTTTTTATTGAAAGTGCTACCTCTGCCTAATGAGATTGTTGATATTATTTATGGGTTTATGAAAGTGAATGCGGCAAATGTGATTGGTGCCTACTTTAAAACAGCTAAGCAGTCTTATGCTGCGTTTGTATATTTGGCAAATTATAAAGTTGAATATATTTCTGCATTTTCAATATATTCAATAAGGAACAATGCTAATTATGTTGCCGAGCGCGTGCGCGCGCATTATCTTAAAGATGAAGTGATTACTAAATTATATAATAATTTAATTATTATGTATGGTTCGCATTATAGTCGGGCCAATTATTCAAGAAATACTTGGCATTGTGTGTTAAATAATATTTCACAGATTTTAATGTATTACTATAATAGATTGGCATTTAGTGATAGTTTAAAAAAGAATAATGTTAATTATACTTATTTAAAAATGTGTATTGAGCTATGGTTTAAGTTATGTCAAAAATACAATTTCTATTTAGTGTTATTTTACCTTGATAGTGCTAAAAAAGTTAAATGCACTATTAAGGCAACCCAATTAAGAACGCGGACTATTAAAAACTTTGCAGAGTTTAGAGTTTCACCACTAGTTACTATGAGGTCTGATGATTATTGCAAAAATCTTTGTTATAGTAAGTTAATTACTCACCATAGTCTATTGGGTTTGGATGCATACGCACGAAGACTTTATTAGATTTTTGTAAGGTGTTTTGTATGTTTTCTAGATTTTTTAGATTTTCTTGATTTTCTTGATTTTCTATATTTTTTAGGTTTTTTGTATTTTTTATGCTTTTTTGTTCTTTTATATTTACCGCTGGCTCTATTTAATCTTGTAGTTCTTTCATAATAGGACTCGATATTAAAGTTCTGTATAAAGCGTGTTCTTGGTATATTAAGAAATTCGGGGTGTTCAATAGTATCCGGATATGATCCAATCTTATATCTTAATTCAATAAGTTTCATTCTATCAAAAATTGTCAAATTCTCGTCACCTTTAAAATGTATACTATTATATTCGTCTACTAGTTCTGACTTTGGTATTACTATATCTAATGAATTCCCCCACCATGTTTTCCATTCTTTAAAACTGTCCATATGTATGGGGTTGGTATTTATATTTAAATTATCAAAATAATTAACAAGTTTATTATAAAAATTTATGGTCGCTGCGCGACCCCCAGTAACACTAGACTCAAAACCAAAATTAATTTTTTCTAATTCTTCTTGTGTCATACTAAATGGAAAACCGTTTGGTGTTGTGCCTCTTCTATGTAATAACCAACCGAAATAAATAGATTGGTAAATTGAGTTAATAGGTGCTAATTCTTGTTGGAGTAACAACCATGAGGGAGTTTGTCTATTTTCTCTTGAACGTTCTTGTTCTTGAAGCCATTGTGCCGCGTGTTCCATTATATAATATATATATTATAAAATAGTATTGTTATGAAAAAAATTGATTTGTAATTTTTTAGTAATAGAGAGAAATTGCTATTTATTTTTTTTGGCTTCTGCTTTCTCTTTAGCTTGTGCTACCAACGCATCACGCTTTTCTTCTCCTAACATAATCCAGAAACCGTCAAGATAATATTGCACCATTTTTTTTCTTTCTTCAAGCCCTTCCCATAGATAATCTGGGTCTTTTTCTGCCTCTTGTTTTGCTTTTTTTTTAAGTAATGGATCTTTTTGAAATTCACGCTTTGCTAAATTATTATACTTGAATTCCTCAGCTTCTTTCTTCCGGCGTGCTTTATTTTCGATTTCTTCTAGCTTCCATTGTGCTTCTTGTGCCTTCACTCGGATTTTTTCTGCTTTAATACGTATTGCTGCTTCTTTTCTTGCCGCATTTAACTTGGCTAGTTCTGCTTTTGTTAACATTTCTTTTTCTGCTTTTTTTTAACATTTCTTTTTCTGCTTTTTTTTGTGCTTTTAATGCTTCTTTTTCTGCCTTGAGTGTAGTGTTTTTTACTCCACCATTCATTGAATTCATATGTCTTCTATATGAACGGCGAGGGTGTCTTTTAACTTTTCGTGTTCGTATCATTATTATACTAGCTAAATATAATAATTCCATTTTATTTAAGTATAACAAAAAAATTTTTTATTTTTTTTTATGTTTTTTGGTATGTTTTTTGGTATATTTTTTGGTATATTTTCTTGTATGTTTTCTGATTCTTTTTGAGCCTGCTTTAGTTCTAGTGGAAATGGAAATGGTTGCTTTAATTGCTATATTTTGTGCTTTATCAAGAAATACCTTTATTTGATCGGCTACCGCCTCATTATCTACACTTGTGTTTTCTATTAAATTTCGAGCATCTCCTAAATGCTGTATTATACTATTTGTATCTTCTGGATTAGTATCTTTAGCGCTAGCCTCTAGTGAACTTGCTATTAATGCTATTCTTGACCATTTTTTATATAATATATCTAAGTTTGCATTACGACGTGCATGTCTCTGAAATTCCGATGCATATGAAAATATTTCCCTTGCGAATCTCCCCACAATGATATCGTCGTTTATACGTGTCTGCTTTGTGTGCTCTACTTCCATAGCAGCCATGCTTTGCCTTGCCAATGATGCTCGCATTCTTTGCTCCGATGCAAATTTATCAGCATATGCCTTTTTAGTTAACAAGGTTGCCTCTGCTCTAGTTGCTGCTTCTGATATTGTCCTTAGTGCTGCTTCTCTTTCATCGTTATATATGCTTGCCAAGTCCGTTCTTGCATTAATCGCGCTAGCTGCTAATTCTGATGCGGATGCTTCTGCCTTTGCCACTTGCGCCAAGGCATCTGTTCTCCACCCCTTTACCATGTCATGTGCTCGCCATGTTTGTCCCTGTAAATTCTTCTCGAGCTCCGCGTTTGAAAACTCTGTTCGCTGTCTTGGGGCACTCGACCATCGCTTGCTTATAGTTGTTTTGTTTGTTGTTTTTTTTGGTGTTTCTGCTCGTTTTTTTCGCGATTTTTTATCTTGCGGTGGTTGTGGTGGTGGTGGCCATGGTAATCCTAATTCCTCGTGTTTTTTGCGCAGTTTCATTATTTCTCTATTGCGTTTATTAACTTCAAGAGCTCTTTTCATCTTCCAGGCAATGATTGCCTTCTTTATTCTGAATGCTTTCTCACTCTCATAGTGTTCCCTCTCTTCTTGAGTAGTACCTGTAAATTCATGTTTTCTAGAAGTTTCCATATTATATATAACTAATTAATATAATCAAAAATAATTAAAAATAATTAAAAATAATTAAAAATAATAGTCCTAAAACAATTCTAGTTAACAATACTTTTTTCTAATTTATTAAAATATAAATATTAGATATATTAGATATATTAGATATATTAGATATATTAGATATATTAGATATATTAGATATATTAGATATATTAGATATATTAGATATATTAGATATATTAGATATATTAGATGTATGTTAATGAAAAAAAAAATTTACCAATTTGTATTATTTTGAATTGTATTTTAGTAAATGAAAATGTAAGACCAGCGATGCTAGTCCAACCAGCAGATTATAAAGAGGTAACGCATAAAGACCCAATAACGAATGCTATTATAGAAGAAATTATAAAATATTTTCCGAATTTAATCTTGAGTACTGATTATGAAAACTATCAAGGTGTAATCATTTCTAAAATTGATTATAATGGTAAAAAAAATATTTCATCAAAAGAAATGGGTAAAATATTAGGATATCCTTGTTATGAAGATTTTACTACTATTGAGGATGATAAAATTAGTTATTCTATAGACATTTATGTTAAAACTACTCAATATAATCAAATACAAATACTTGCGAATAAATGTAAAGATGAAACAAAGTTAGAAGAATTCAATACTTTAGCAAAAAAAGCAGAAAAAGCATTTGCTAAAAAAGAATACCAAGAAATATTAAATGGGATTGAAGTAAAAGAAGTTTATGTAGAAAGTTTACCGAATATACCTACGCAAACAATAATAAATAAATTGTTACAAAATACAAACTTACAACAAAAGGAACTAGATAAAGTTCAAAATATTTTATTCAATTTTGGATTTAGTATGGAATTACAATTTTATTTTATCATCTATTTTCAATATAATAATCCAATTCATAAAGGTATTTTATTAGAGTTATTATTAAAAGAAAAACATAATATATTATCACCATTTTACCCATTACAAAATTATCCTGGACAATCAAAAAAAGTACTTGAAATTATAGAGGACTGGGAAAAGGGGTTATTAGATATATTAAAGAAAACAGCAATTTAAATATTGTAAAAAAAAATTGATTCATAAATTTTTTTATTGTTTATATTGTTATTGTTAAAAAGTAACTAAATTAGTTTAATAAAAGTTTATATGGTGGCAATGAAATATAGATGTGCATGTATTACGCTGAAGGGTCGCAGATGTAAGAAAGCATTTAGTTTTGTTTGTAATAAAATTACGTGCTGTAATATTCATGCTAACGCATATTTGAATTATGTTTTAACTATTCAAAAAGCATATAAAGGGTATCATTGTCGCAAATATGTGAAATTGCTTGCTAACTTGCCTTGTGACATTCAAAGGAGAATAGTGTTTTATATATGTTATGATACTAGGGAAAATATGTGTATACAAAAAATACTTTGTAAAAAATTTATTACGTTTTTTGGAATTCCTAAAAATATAGGTTCTAGTTTTCCTAGTCTATTTTTAGGAGTGTGGCGAATGAGTATTTTAACAATGATTAAAGGACAATTTAATGAACATGTGTTATTGATTGCGCATTTATACAAATTGTATACAAAATATTTGACAATTAGTAATGTTAAATGTAATTATGGTTTATACATTATTAGTAATGTTGTTAAAAAGGATATTGAAGAATGTCTTTACTACTATCATCATAATGGGGAACCTTATTTATATACTAATGAAGAATTGACAGCGCTTCATAAGAGTGTGTTTGAATTACAAAAAAGTATTAATGTTTATAATTTTGAATATGAAGACCGATTAGGTTAGTTTATTAGTTTATAGTTTTATAGTTTTATAGTTTTATAGTTTTATAGTTTATTAGTTTATTAGTTTATTAGTTTTATAGTTTATTAGTTTATTAGTTTATTAGTTTATTTTTTTAATACTATAAAATTGAAATCTTTTTTTTATTTTATTTTAAATTATTATAAATTATTTTAAATTATTATAAATTATTTTAAATTATTATAAATAATTTAACTATTTATAATGAGTTGCGGAGTATGTTGTGAAAAATATAATAAGTCTACTCACTCCAAAATTACATGTGAATTTGCTGGTTGTAGTTATGAAGCGTGTAAAATTTGTATAAGAACATATTTGCTTGGAACAACAAATGATCCTCATTGTATGAATTGTAAAAATCAATGGACAAATAAGTTTCTTGTTGAAAGTTTAAATAGAAGTTATATTGATAATGATTATAAAAAACATCGAAAAAATTTGCTGGTTGAACGAGAAATTAGTAGGACTCCTGAATTAATGGTTTTAGTTGAAAAAACTAAATTAATAGAAGAAGAATATGGAGAACTTTATTTAATAGAAGAAGAATATGAAAAAATACGAAAAATGCTTAATGAAAAACGTACTGCAATTGCTGAAAAACAAGCGCGCATTTATCGGATTAAAAATGGTGAAGATGCGGAAAAAGATGAGCGTAAAAAATTTATTATGCCTTGTCCTGGTGATGATTGTAAAGGTTATTTATCTACACAATATAAATGTGAGATATGTAAATTATATGTATGTCCCGATTGTTTTGAAATTATTAGTCATCGACGCGGACCAGGCGCACATTTATGTAAAGATGAAAACATTAAGAGTGCCGAATTGATTAAGAAAGAAACAAAAGGTTGCCCTCAATGTGGGGTTCGTATTTTTAAGATTTCTGGTTGTGACCAGATGTGGTGCACAGAATGTAAAGTTGCTTTTAGTTGGACTAGTGGAAAAGTTATTCTTAATGCTGTTATTCACAATCCTCATTTTTATCAATATATGCAAAATAATAGTTCTGGTGGTGTGGCCCCAAGAAATCCTGGCGATGTATTATGTGGAGGTTTATTAGCACATGCTAATTTAAGACTTATTCAAAGTCTTTTGAGTAATATTAATAAAAAAATGATTTTGGTTTATGTAATGCCTGTTAGATTAAATGAATTTGAAAATCAATTAAACTCTGATGTAGTTGTGCGAGACTTTGTTAATAATTTAAAATCCTATTTTGAAACTCCTTATCCTCATATTTTGGCTTTTAATACTATATTAGGTAATCTTCATCAATTTATAAATCATATAACTAATGTAGATTTACAGCAATGTAGGCGTAGAGTTCGTGATTTAATGAATCATGATGCTTTGACTGTTCAATATATATTAAATCGAAGAACAAAGGAAGATTTGGCTAATACTATTTTTAGAAATGATAATATTAGAAAGAAGAATGTGGAATTATTGAATGTATATGAATTATTGAGTGTTGTTGGTATTGAACGATTTAATGAGTTGTATGAATATTTTAAAATTAAATCTGGTTCTAATGATAAATTGATAATTCAATTTTTACATCAAATAGTTAATTTTATAAATGAATATAATCAACTTATTAAATATTGTAATAATCAACTTATTTCAATTAGTTATACATATGGTATGAATGTGACTACTATAGTTTATGAAGATTATAGTTATGCTACACAAAGTCATAAATTTACACAAGCCGAGTTTATGAAAACTAAAGAAAAAGGAGAAAAAAGTTCTTTTAGTGAAGCGTCGTGTAGTTATATTGATAATTAGCGTTTATTAGATAATTGAATATTTCTCTAAGAAATCGTCTAAGGTTATTATTTCTATTGTTCCAATTTTTTTGGCTTTTTCGGTCTTTGTTGATTTGCTTGAATTATTTCCTGTTACTAAAATGTTTGTATTTTTATTAATATTTGTTTCTATTTGCACTCCGTATTTTAAAAGTAAATTTTCTAGTTCTTTTTTTGTATATTTTGATGATTTCTCAAAATCTGAAAATACTATTATTTTTTTGTTTAAAATATGTTCTTGAAGGGGTTCTTGTAGGGGTTCTTGTGCTGGTTCTTGTGCTGGTTCTTGTGCTGGTTCTTGAAGGGGTTCTTCTTTGGGTTCTTCTTTTACAGATTGAAGTATTTCGGGTTTTATGGACATTAGAAATTTATTGAATTCTGGTATTGCTTTTACAAATTGTGTTGCGGTTTTTTCTGCAAATCCTTCAATTGCTTTTACTTTATTTATTTTTTCTTTTATAGAGTCTTGAGATGTTAAAATGTTTGGCTCGGCTTTTAGAATTTGGCTTACGGATCTTTCCCCAAATCCACGTCCAAATATATTGGATGCTCCTGCTATTTTAGCAATACTTGCTTTTGCTAATTGTTTAGTAATTGATTTATTAATTTTAGTTGCCATTTTTTCTTTGAAACCTTCTACTTTCATCAAATCTTCTATGCTTGCGTTTATTATTTTTGGAATAGTATTTGCTCCGCTAGCAATTATTTTTTCAATGTTTGCTTCACCTAATCCATCTACTTCTAACTCTTTAAAGAATTTAGTTATTGATTTTATTGCTACTCTTGGATCTGTTTTTACATTTACTAATATAAGGTCCACATTTGTTTCATTCCATACATATTCATATTCATCAACATTTGGCATTATTGGTTTTTGTGCTGGGACTATTACTTCTGTAATTTTAGGTATTACATTTCCACTTCTTGTTAGACGAACTAAAGCACCTAATCCTATATTATTGTCTACAATAAATCGTGCATTAATACCTGTAGAATATGTGATTGTAACACCTCCTATTTGAACAGGTTCAAATTGGACACGTGGTTTTAATAAACCATCTTTTGATGCCGACCATAGCACATCTAATACTTTGGCTTCTAATACTTGGTCTGTTAATACCATTTTAAAAGCAAATGCGTGTTCTGGATTTTTGCTTTCGCGTGGATGTATATTATCATCAATACAAATTATACCATCAATAGTATACTCATAATTGGCTCTGAAATCTAGTAATTTATTAGACAAATATTCGTTTGTTAGTTCTGAATATGTTATTGATTGAATATTTTTAACTGCTATTGTATTTAGTTCTACTAATTTATTATATTGTTCTGATGGTTTTAAGTTTTGAGGCATTATTACTTCGTAGGCTACAAAATCTATGTCTTTTAATATTTCTTTTTCTACTTGTGTTAATTTTTTACGATTCACTATTCCAGATATAAAATTACGTGAATTTGCGAATTTGTCTTTATATTTTTGCTCAAATGTTTCTTCTTTTATTATTAATTCACCTCTTAGTGTGATGTTTTTCTCTGTTGGCAACTTCAAATATGGAATTATGTGATTAATTAAGAATCCGTATTTTCCATCGCCTTTTTTGTATAAATTTGGTGTTCCTGACTCGGTGCTATATAGGGCACTTACGCCGTCTACTTTTGCCGAAATTACATATGGACCTTTGAATTTTTCTTTGAATTTAGTTAATGCGTTTGTATCTGGTTTTATTTTGTCCATTGACCACATTTCATATGGAAGTTTTACTTTTGAAGTATTATCTGTGATTTGTGTTTGTTGGTCATTGGCTACAGCATTTGTTGGGTCTTTTTTTAATATGTGCTCACGTAATATATCATATTCATTATCTGTTAATAAACTATTTTCTTTTAAATCTGAAATGTAGTAATTATCTATTGCTTCTTGTAACATTGCTGTTAATTCTTCTAATGATAGCATTTCTAATGATGATATGCCTTGTGTTTTGAATTTATTTAGATTTTCTAATATTTCGCTTTTTATTTTTTTTGTATATTTTTTTAATGTCTTTGCTGTTGCTTTAGGTATTTTTATTTTAATTGTTTCTTTTTTTTTGGGTTTTTTTTGTATTGGTGGTTCTTGGATTGGTGGTTCTTGGATTGGTGGTTCTTGGATTGATGGTTCTTGTATTGGTGGTTCTTCTATTTTTTTTTTAATTTCTTCCAAAGGTAACATTAAAATAATAGAATGCTCATTTATGCGGTCTTGTGGTTCTTTATACTCCATATGTAAGAAATCAAAAATATCTTTTTCTGTTTTAAATAATACATTTACTACTTTTTCTTGTTTTATTTTTGTATCTTTTGATTGATTTGATTTTTTTAATAGTTTATAGAAACCATGCTCGCTCAATGTTAAATCTACATTTAGTGCGTGTTGCCTCATTGCCGTATTAAATTCTTTTGACCCCGTGAAATATAATATGGCAAAAGAATAATCTTCTGGCGGTGTGTATAAAAAGTCAATACGGCGAGGAGTAGCTGTTGCTTTGGTTAATTTACCTATTGTTAAACTCTTGGCTTCTCCTTTTGATAAAATTTCAAGTAAGATTTTTTTGGATTGTAATTTTTTAATGAAGTTTTCAAAAACTATTTTGTTATTATTATAAGAAGTAAATATTAAATCAATGTCTCCTGATTCTTGTTTATTGCGTCTATAACTTCCAACTATTTCAAATTTGTGATTTTCTTGTGCTTCGTTATTTTCTGTTAACGTTTCTTTGAAATTAGTTTCAAGTAATATTTTGAATTCTTCTATTTCTTCTCGTGGAATTCTTTTTAGCAAATCATTATAATATTTAAGACCTATTTGTTGTTTACTATTTAATAATGGTAATTTATTTTCTTGTAACTCATTTTGTCTTAATTCGAGTTCTTCTAATGTTAAAATATTTTTTGACTCCACTAATTCTTTTGCTTTTACTGGACCAATACCATATATATTAGCAAATGTGTTTACTGGATTATTTTTTTCTTTTTCGACTTCTTCAAGTGTTCCACTAGTTAAAAATTCGTCAAATTTTTTTAAAATCTTTTCTCCTATTTTAGGTAATTTTAATTTTTTTAGTTCTTGTGAAGAAGTTATTTCAATGCTGTCCGGTAATGTTATATATTTTTTAAGTTCGCTTATTGCTTTATTATATGCTGATGCTTTAAAAATATCTCCTTTATTTTTTACAATTTTTGAAAGTTGTTCAAGGACTTTAATAAAATTTATAATGTTGCTTCCACCTGACATATATTTATGATTATGATTATTATTATTATTATTATTATGTTTATTATGTTTATAATAATTAACTTTATTATTGTTATAATTATATATAAATCTCTTAGGTTTATTATTGATAGTCAATTTTTTTTTTATAAATTTTGATTTATTATTTTTAAATGTGTGTTTCATTATATATATTTAATACTTTTTTAATTGTAAATTAAAAAGTAAATAATATATTTTAGTATAATATATTTTAGTATAATATATTTTAGTATAATATATTTTAGTATAATATATTAAGTAATAAGTAATGTCTTTTAAATTTATAACTAATAAAACACATTTAGAAAATGTGAATGGATTCAAAAATTTTGAAGAATTTAATATTAACTATGATTCTAATCGAGATAAAAATAAGCAAGTAAAAGCCAGTTTTAATAGTAATGGTAAACAATATCAGGTTGAAGACTCTTTGCAAAAATTTATGAATACTATGCCAAATAGTCAGAATTCTATATTTGATTTGCTTAAAAATGAATTACGCGAATCAAAAAAAAATAATATAAGTAATAACTCTAGACCAAACAAAGTTCTGAAGTTTAAAACTGGAAATACTAGAAAAATTTCTAAAGAAACATATAGAGTTAATAGGGGAATTACTTCGAAGTTATTTGATTATGATCAAGAGATTTTGCCTCATAGTAATAATAAAATCTATATAACAAAAAAGCGTGAACAGGGTAAAAAGCATGAACAGGGTAAAAAGCGTGAACAGGGTAAAAAGCATACACGTAGATTAAAATTAAAAATAAAATAGTAAATTATTTTAATAAATTATTTTAATAAATTATATAATTTGAGAGTCTTATAGAGTTGGCAATAATTAATATCTTTTCTATTGTCTTCTAATTTTTTTATTAGCGAACTTTTATCATGTAAATTTTTATTTAAATTATTTAAATATTTTTTTGAGCAATACAGAATATTATTGTCATCATATATATATTCAATTTGTAATTCTTTAATTGGCATTATTAACTCAATAATATTTATTATGTTTGTTATTGCTATTGTATTTTGTGTGTCTATTTCTATTATTGTGCTATTAGTATTAGTTTTAATATACTTGTTAATTCCACTTACTTCATAATCAGTATATATTATTGAATCTGGAATATTTGAAGCTATGTTTTGTAATAATTCATTATTATATGTAATAGCGTTATTATTTTTATAATCGCTTATTATTGATAATGAAAAACACATTTATTATAAAGTAATAAATATATAATTATTCTATTATTTCTATTATTTCTATTAATAACAATATTTAAATATTATTAATAATATTTAAATAAGTATTAATAATATAATTAATATAATTAATAATGATGATTATGATTATGTATTATTCAATTAGTTTTATGATTGATTACTTTGATACTTATTGTGAAAATGCCAGTTATTGTGAAAATGCCAGTTATTGTGAAAATGCCAGTTATTGTGAAAATGCCAGTTATTGTGAAAATGCCAGTTATTGTGAAAATGATACTGGAAAATGTAATTCTTACGAATATATGTTGACTAATTTTACTAAGAATTCGTATTTGCTAAGTAATCAAAATCAAAATCAAAAAATAATTGATAAATTTGTATATGACAATTATATAACTACTAGTGTTAATGTATTAATAGTTTTTTTTGTGACTTCTACTTCGTTACTATTTTCTATATTAATTGTTTCAATATGTGTATATCAAAAAATGATTAATCAATTTGTTGAAAAATATAATGCTAATAAAGAATGTTATGACTATGATACCTATTTTTTCGAATATTTAGATGAGTTTAATGAATTAACTAATATAGAATTTCATGATGATAATTTATATAATACTTATTTAAATTCATTAGAATGTAAATATATTAAGCAAAAAACTCCAAAAGGAGATGTGTTAATGAATTATAATAATTTGAATTCTTCTTTTGACTATTATTGTAAAAAATCTAATAGTATTGATTTTTTGTATTTAGATGTTGTATCTAGAATTTTTGTTGTAAAGTATAATTGTAAAAATATATATGTAGATAATTATGATAATTTTGAACTTATTAAATCTTATTATAATAATCTAACTGAGGATGGTTCTTCTAATTTTGATGAGTTAAAAGAAAATAATATTTTTTATAATAGAGTTAATATGAAAATTAAAACTAAACAACCAATTGAATATGTTTCAAATAAATATAAATATAGAGGAACGTTTGATGATTTTAATAATTATTGTAAAATTAATAACTATAAAATACACACGCAAGATTTATTAGAAAATGATATATTTGTTTTAGAAAAAATTATTGAAACTGATGATGAAGAAACAAGTTTAAAAAATGATGATGACAATGCTAAAACTACTTTCACCTCAAATAAGGATTCTAATAACATTAGTTTTAAAACATTTAAAAATATTGTTGCTATGTCTTAAAAAAATATTGCATTATTGCATTATTGCATTATTGCATTATTGAATTATTGAATTATTGAATTATTAAATTATTGAATTATTGAATTATTAAATTATATAGTTATAATGTAATAATTTCTATGAAAAATACTATGAAAAATACTATGAAAAATACTTATTTAAAAGTTGATATTTATTTTTATTTGTATTTATTTTTAATTACTTTTTTTTCTATAGTCTCTCAATATTTATTTAAACAAATTGAAAAAAATAGGGGAAGTAATGATGTAGAAGCGAATAAATTTACAAACATTAATAATTTATATTTGGGAATTGGATTATTAATGTATACCTTGTTGGGGTTTTCTATATATAAATTGTTACCATATGGAAGTATAATAGTTTTAAATATAATATGGCATTTAGTGTATTTTATTATTTTATTTATTATGGGATATATAATCTATAAAGAAAAATATACTTTTGAGAAAATTCTTGCCTTAATATTTGGTTTTATTAGTTTAGTTATTTTTATGGTCTACGGAATTGAGTGAATTAACATATTTCATGTATCCAATTGATTTTTCTAATGAAAATGAAGAGTCTAGTTCTCTTATTGAAATATTTAATGCTTTGTAGTGTAAGAGATCTAAAGATTCAATATAAGTTTTAATAGTATTATTTTTTGATTTTAATTTTTCAATAGTGCTTTCGGGTTTGTTAAGGGAAGTGTTTTCCATAATATTTAATGTTATTATATAATATTTAATGTTATTATATAATATTTAATAATATTTATCAATTTTTTTACAATGTGATTTTAAATGAATATATTAATTTTTTGGAATTGTTATAGCTATTAGTATTAGTATTAGTATTAGTATTTTTATATATTTTTGTTATTGAGTTATCTATTACATAATCATTATTAATTAAAAATTCTGTTACTTCATTTAGATGTTCTAACATTAATAAATTACTATATTTGTTAATATTGTTTATATGATTGTTTATATGATTGTTTAAAAGATTATTTGTAATAGCAATAGTGCATCGTGTGTTATAAGTTTCGTTTGTTGATTGCATAGTTATATTTATTAATTTTGTATAATCTTTTAATATCCCTTCAGGTTGTTTGTTTAATGTTAATATATTATAGTACTCTTTACATAAAGAGTCATAATTAATTTCGTTATATAACATATAAAAGTATGTTTTCGGTAGGTTTGTAGATGTCATAATTATATACTATAAGTCTATATTTTGGTTTATTAATATTTTGGTTTATTAATATTTTGGTTTATTAATATTTTGGTTTATTAATATTTTGGTTTATTAATATTTTGGTTTATTAATATTTTGGTTTATTAATATTTTGGTTTATTAATATTTTGATTAGATTATAGTAATAGTATAATATAATATAGTATAATATATTATGTTTTCATTAATTGATGACAAAAGTAAAAATGACGACTTTTTAGGTCAAGGGAGTTATGGGTGTGTTTATTATCCTGGTATTGATTGTAAAGGAAAGAAAAATACAAAAAAAACTGTCACAAAAGTTCAAGAAATTAATTTTTATAGTCAAAATGAAAAAAAACTTGGACTTTATATAAAAAAAAATATCAAGAATTTTAAAAATTATTTTAGTCCAATTATAAAAGTGTGTGTTGTGAAATTTGATATTATAGAAAAATCTGATTTAAATTTGAAAAAATGCGATACTCTTTTTGAAGACTATAATAGTAGAGTTACTAATGTTTTAAATTATACATATGATACTGATGGTGATATTGGTGATATTGGTGATATTGGTGATACTGGCGATACAGTAAAAAACCATGTTTATAATGAATATTTTTTGATGTATAGCTATTATATAAAAAATAAATCTTTAAAAGAATATTATAGTAATATTACTAATTATTCCGATTTTGTTATTAGTGTATTAAATAATTTTTCATATTTATTAAGTTCAATAACTTTATTAAATGAAGTTAAAATTATACATAATGATTTACATGTTAATAATATATTAATAAACTTGAAAACAAATAAACCTGTTATTCTTGATTTTGGAATGTCTTTCAAACCAAGTTTTTGCTATAAATTTAATAAAAATAATATTGATTTTTATACTTTAAAAAAATTTATTTTTGATTTTAGATTAGATCATTATCATATTAATATTGAAAAACGATTTATGTGTTTTTGTGTTTATAATAGTAATGATGTTTTTTATTCTAATATTGACTCTAATGATGCTGTTAACTTGTTAACTAAAACAAATGTTGATTCATTTATAAAGGATTCTTATGATTCTATTGCTAATAATATAGAAATTAGAAGATTTTTTACTAACAATGAATTAAGTGAATATAAAAATGCGTTACAACAATTTTATTATAAGTTTTATAATAAAACAGATTATCCAACATATAGTTCTATTGTTAAATATTTATTGGATTTTGTTTATGCGTATAATGATTTATATAGTTTGACTATTGATTTGTTATACGTTTATGATAATAATAGAGTTCTTTTAGAAAATACAAGGACAAATGAGAATCAAAATTATAAAATATTATTAGATTTTTTTATACAATTATATAAAAAAGTTTTGTATCCTAACCCTACTATGCGTTTAAAAATTAGTGAAGTATATAATATTTATATGTTTATAGTAAATTATATTAAAAATATTACTATAAATATAAATGATGAAACTAAATATAGTGCTCACTTTATTATTTCTTTTACTAAATATTTGAAATCAAAATCTATTAGTATTGAAGTAGTATTTAATAAGAAATTTGCTTTTATGAATTTTAATTTGTTGTGTACTAAAACTATGTTTGAATTTGTTAAAACCAATATATGATTTTAATGATTAGTATTTGAATGATTAGTATTTGAATGATTAGTATTTGAATAACTATTTAATAATAATTCTTGCATTAAAATATCTTCACTGCTAAATAAATTATAAAAATTTATGGATTCTTCTCTGGTAGATTCTTCTCTGGTAGATTCTTCTCTGGTAGATTCTTCTCTGGTAGATTCTTCTCTGGTAGATTCTTCTCTTGTGGATTCTTCTAGGTCTTGTGTTTGCCTTTTGTTATCAATATTTATTTCTTTATAATCAAATTCATGTCTACACACAGGACATGTATTTGACTCTTGTGATAACCATTTTATAATTGCCTCGCAATTATAGTTATGATTACATGGTAATTTTATTATTTCTTCGTTTTCCTCAAAATTATAACATAATATAGGACATTGAATATTTGTTGTGCTTTCATTAATTTTATTAAATTTTTGTGGTTTTAATTTTTCTAATTCACTAGTTGAAATTACCTTTTTAAATTTTGCTTTGTTTTCAAATGTGCTATTTATGAACGTTTCTAAAAATGTGTTGTTTTCGTCTTCTAGATAGTAATTTGTGTATAAACTTCTTAATACATCTCTCAAACTTATTGCTCTTGAAAAATTTGAATTGTTATAATAATTGTTTCTAAGTGCTGCTATTGTTATATATGATGAATCGTATGTTGTATTATTATTATAAATAATATTTTGTAAATAAGTAGAGGATGACCGAGAGCGTGACTGGGACGAAGAGTATAATGTATTATTGTGCGAATTATCTTCGTTAAGATAATTAATATTAATTGGTCTAAACATAAATGGTATAAACATAGATTCTGGTAAAGAATTTAATATGCTTGATGAACTATCCGTTAATTGACTTGTTACATTGTTATAACATATGTCTTCTTCATATAATGTATTGCTTACGTCATAATATAAATTATTAATTATTTCATTTGTCATATTTATAAAATAATTTTGTTCCATATATTATACTATTACTTATAATAGTATAATATATGTATTATTTTTATATTTATTTAACTATATTTTTAGTTTTTAGTTTTTAGTTTTTAGTTTTTAGTTTTTAGTTTTTAGTTTTTAGTTTTTAGTTTTTAGTTTTTAGTTTTTGTTTTGCTATTATTATTAATGTATTAATATTTGTGAACATTTGATTTTTTTGATTTATTGTAATATTTAAAGAATTAATATTTGTTATAGGTTTTAGTTGATAATTATTAGATTTGACTAATAAATTTTTGTTATTATATAATTGTTCAAGTTCATCTATAGATTTTTCAATTGTAAAGTTTAATAAATATTGAATTTTATAGTTGCTTAGTTCTTTTATATTTTGTATATATTGTATTAATTCTTTGTTTGATAAGTAGTTGTTTTTAACATTTACATTTTTTTTTAATATGCTTGTTAGGTTATTGTTTTCAACAAATAATATTAATAATTTATATTTACAAAAATTATTAGTAAAATAATCAATATCGTTTTCAAATGATTGTAAGTTTATAGACATTTGTGCGAAATTATAATTATAGTAAAAAATAAATTAAAAAAATAATTTTATCATAATAATACTTTTTAATATAATAATACTTTTTAATATAATAATACTTTTTAATATAATAATACTTTTTAATATAATAAATATTTTGGGTCTTCATTTTCAGAAGCATATTCACTATCATTGTCATTTGTAGTATCTTGAGTATGTTTATGTTTTTGCTTATGTAATTCTTCTAAAATATAATTGTCTTCATCTACCATTTTTTGTAATGTTTCTTTGTAGTCATAATAAGGTGAAATGTCTCCTAAAATATCGTTTAATTCATCTCTATAATTGTTCCAATTATTTATCATTGCTCCTATTGTTTTGTTATAATGTTGCTGTTCTAATTCTTTCTTTTTTGACTCATAATTATGTGAAAATGTGATTTCTACTTTTTTTGTAATTGGATTTTTCTTAATTAGTGAATATCCATTTTTTAAATAGCTATCTAATGTTTTTAATGTTTTTAATGTTTTTAATTTTTCAGTGTTATTATTACATACATTTAGTGTTGTTGAAGCATATGATTGGGTTTTCTTTGTTTCTGTCATTGTTTATATAACGTGCTTTTTATAACTTATATTTTTATAACTTATATTTTTATAATTTTAATAATTTTATCAATTTTTTTATTTGTTTATTATTTGTTTATTATTTGTTTATTATTTGTTTATTGTTTATTGTTTATTGTTTATTGTTTATTGTTTATTATTTATTATTTATTATTTATTATATATAATATGTCTTATTGTGTGAAAAATAATTGTTCTACTAATAATAGTAATCATAATAACTATGCTAATTCGGGAGGCGCAATGTTAAAAAAAAAATATGCTCATAAATTTAATAAGGTGTCATCTAATAAACAATTTTCATTAAATGGCAATACTACTCATAGTTATATAGGTAATCCTAATAGTATAATCTCTCAAGACCCATTTAGTAGCGTTTCAGAAAATAGTTCTTATGGTCCTAGAAAAATTAGTGTAAGTGTAAAAAGTAGCAAAGGTTATTTGAATAGTAAATGTAATGCTAATAATTCTGCCGCATGCTATAAAACAAATAATAGTGCTTTACTTGATATTAGTGGTTCGCTTAATAAACATTTGAGGGGTGAAAATCGTGTTCAATCTCTCTATATTACAAATTTAAAAGCTCAATGTAGTTTAATTACTGATTATGTTACAGAAATAAGTAATAATTTGAATAATATAACTATTAATACAAGTTGTGGAAAAAAAATAAATAGAAATTTGAGTTCTTCTTCTAGAATTGAGCACTTAATTAAATGTAATAGTATTGTTAAATCTAGTAGTTTTTTTAATGGATTTACGCCCGATTATAGTTTATACTATAGTGATAGTTCGCTTTATAAAAAAATAGCTTCTTGTAATTTACATAATCCACCAGATGCTAAAGTGATTGCGTGCTAATTATTTTTTATTTTTATTTTTTGTATTTGTATTTGTATTTGTATTTGTATTTGTATTTGTATTTGTATTTGTATTTGTATTTGTATTTGTATTTGTATTTGTATTTGTATTTGTATTTGTATTTGTATTTGTATTTGTAGCTAATCTTTTAATAAAATTATTTCCTGCGCTAATATGATTTATTGTTAATTCTTTTGGATTACAACTAATAAATGTATTGTCTTTATAACTGAATACAATACGTTTTATATTGAGTTCTAATATTGTGGTTAAACAATTTTGACAAGGTGCTGAATCTTGTAGTTTTGAATTATTATCACAACGCACTACGTATATAGTTGTTTTTTTATATAATTTTTTTATATTATCTAGGTCTCTTGAATTTTCGTGATTTGAAGATTTAATAACCGACTTTTATCGAATTACTTTGTTTTCCGTATGTATTTGTTCCACAAGTGTGAAACATATTTCTTAATGAAGCAATTTCTGCGTGGCATGTGCAACTATTAGCAATGAAATTGTCTTTTGAATGTGTTCTATAATGATTATGACCGCGACCCATTATTTTTCCGTGTGCTACTGCTACTGCTCCATGCCGCATAAGAACGGGCGACTTTAATGCCTCATTAAAAGCACTATTAATAAATGCTCCGTCATTATTTGATAGTGAATGTGAATAAATCATTGCTATTTAAAGTATAAATATTTTGATTTATACTATATCAATTTTTACATTTATTTATTTATTTATTTATTTATTTATTTATTTATTTATTTATTTATTTATTTATTTATTTATTTATTTATTTATTTATTTATTTATTTATTTATTTATTTATTTATTTATTTATTTATTTATT
>Ga0208951_1000219_pt1 | contig 25571 bp, 21 predicted proteins | sample GreLakmeMI27MSRF_FD_187702 | JGI IMG/M metagenome (GOLD analysis project Ga0208951, IMG submission 187702) | Freshwater lentic microbial communities from great Laurentian Lakes, MI, USA - Great Lakes metaG MI27MSRF (SPAdes) | ecosystem: Environmental > Aquatic > Freshwater > Lake | place: Great...
CAAGCTCGCTCTGGAACATTTGGCGAGCCTGCAGCGCAAGCTCCAAGCGCCGCCGGGCGAGATTGTGTTGGAGCTGCCCCCCGAGCTGTCTGCCCTGCACAAGGCCATCACGCAGGCGCGCTCAATGCTGCATCATGCTGCGCTCAGCCGTGACTGACTGTTAATCGCAGGAGGCGCTGCTGTATGCGCGAGACGGACCGGGCAAGGACGGCGCGCTCAAGCGCACGCTGCAGCTGGTCGAGCCCTTCCTCCTGGAAGCTGGCCACGTGGCCGGATGCGGCGGATGGGGCCTACGCACGCTGGCAGATGTCACCGTGCCCGCTGGACGAGTGCTGGCCGTCTACTGGTGCGCTCACGCTGCTCGCTCTGTCCTGCCCACTCTCACATAGCTCTCGCAGGGGCGACTATCGCACTGGCGACGAGCTGGACGAGCTTCAGGAGCAGGAGCTGCGGCCGATGCAGGGCCCACGGCAGCGCCCCCCGGCAGTGCTGAGCCACCTGCTGGACCTGGACTCGCCCTTTGAGACGGATTTGGTGGTGGATGCGGCGCCGTTTGTCAGCGACACCTGCCGCATGAAGACTGTGGCCGGGCTCATCAACCACTATTCCGGCATCGCAGACCGGCCCAACGTCTGCTTCGTTCACGCTGTGCGCGGCACGGGCTTTGAGCCACTGCCCCGCATGAAGCTGCCCCTGTGCTTCCTGGTTGCGCTGGAGGACATCCCGCCCTCCACCGAGGTGGTGGTGGACTATGGAGACGGATACATGCCCGCGCTGAACCGACTGCACAAGCGCGCGCTACGGGTGAAGCGGGAGGAGTCCGATGCAGTACAGCCCGCAGCGCCGCTGTGAGGTGCCCTCACCAGGGGCTGCAGGCTGGTCGCGTGTGCCATCACGATGCCCGAGCTCAGCCCGTTGCCCACGCCAGTCACCAAATGCAGCTATGTAAAGCACTGCGCACGCGCGCGCGCGGCCGCCAGCTCCGTGTGAAGCGCGTCCGCGAGAGGCGGCTGTATCCCCCAGTCCGCGCAGAGCATGTCCAGCTGGCGCCAGTCCTCAGCCTGGGCGCTCTTCTCAGTCAGGTCCGCGCGCAGCAGCACGTTGCGCGGCGTGTGCTCGCTGCCCACAAACTCAGACACGCCCACGCGGTAGCCCAGGAGGCCCAGCACATGCGCCCTCAGCGCATCTGTCAACACGTCTCCCAGCCTCTCCCGCAGCACGCCGTGCCTGCTCAGCATCGGGTGCGGGTGCCCGCCGCCGCCGCCATTGCCAGCCTTGAGCTGCGTCTGCACCGCGTGTTGGCAGCACGGCGCGGCGAGCACCAGCGGCGCTCGCCACCTAACCGCAGCTGCGAGCGCGTCGTCCGTGGCTGTGTCGCAGGCGTGCAGCGCAAGCACCACGTGCGGCGCTTCTCGGCCCTGCAGCGCGGCGGAGGCGTCGCGGATGCTGCCCTGCACGAACGAGCAGCTCTCCGTCCAGCCCAGCTGCGCCGCCAGCGCGCTGTTGCGCTCCAGCGCCTGCGCCTTGACGTCCACGCCCACCACCGTGCAGGGCAGGCCGCGCTGCAGCATCAGCGCGTACGAGGCGAACGTCAGGTACGCGTTGCCGCAGCCGAGGTCCACCAGCCGCAGCGGACGCGCTGCGCTGGGCGGGGGCAGACGACGAGCTGCGAGCGCCTCTGTTACCGCAACGTCCAGCGTGCGCAGGAAAGCATCCACCTGCGCAAACTTGTCGGCTTTGGCGGCCTTCACTTTGCCGTCGGCGGAGCAGATGCCCAGCGCCTGCAGCACGGGCGAGCCGGGTTCCAGCATCCTCGCCTTGCTGCGGTCGTGTGAGAGCGCCTCGCTGGAGATCAGCGGCGGCGGCGCACGTCGCGAGGCGAGTTGGCCGCGCCGGTTGCGCGTGAGCGTGAGCGTCTCCTGGCTGGTCTCGACGCGCCAGTTGTCAAAGCGCTGGAGCAGCAACGCCGACACCGCCGTGGCGGCCGACTGGTCGCTGAAGGCGTGGTTGGTTGTGAAAGCCTGCGTGCCCACAAACTGCTGAACAGACAGCCTGAGCTCACCCTTCAGCAGCACGGGGCGTAGCTCGGCGCGGCTAGCAGCCGGCGGCGCGGGTGCTGCTCTGCTTCCTGAGACGCTCGCCACCGCCCTCACCAGCCGCGCCGGGTCCAGCAGAAGCGCACGCACGTCGCTCAGCGCGGTCGCCTCGGCATCAGAGTCCACCGCCGCCACCGCTGTGAGACACCGCCGCTCTTGTCGATGCGAGGGCGGATTGCCTAGCCTCACCGGCGCAGCGCAGCGCATGCCCAGGCGTGCCCAAACAGCCTCAGCCTCTCAGTCTGTCCGCAGGAGTCGAGGAGAGCGCGCGTGCGATGGGACCGCCACATGTCGGACTTGTTCCGCGCTCGTACGATGTACGGCACGGTACAACGTTCGCTCCTTCGTCACTAGTTGTGTGAGCAGCAGCAGTGAGCGGGCTCATAGTCTGAGCGTCCTTGTAGCTCGCCTTTGCCTTGTTGGCGGCGATGCGCGCTTGTTCTTTGGGACCCGCCCCTGCGAGGCTTCGCACCTGCGTCCCCAGGCCCAGCGGCAAGGTGGCAGCACCCAGGCCTGCTGCTGCACGGCCGCAGGGGCGCGCTGCGCAGCTCAGCGTCCATGTCCAACGGAGACCTCGCGTTGTTGCTGGAGCTGCCCCGGGCACGGCCAACGGGCCGGACGAGGCGCTGCCCGAGGACGGCAACATCGCGGGGTTCGACCCGATGGAGGAGGTTGGCGTGCCGCGAGACCAGCGCCCTGTGAACGAGCTCAAAGCGCTACGGGAAACCTTTCTCTACTCCTGGGCGCTCCTGCCGCCCGCGGGGCTGCTCTTGCGCGTTGGCGCGCTCTTCGGCGGCGTGTTCGCGCTGCTGGGAGCGCCCATCAGCAACGGCACCTTCGACCCAGCCGCGCAGCCGGCTGAGTTTGTGCTGGCTGCCAGCGCCGGCTCGCTGGTGGTGGTCGTGGCGACGCTGGTGCGGCTGTACCTAGGCTGGGCGTACGTAGGAAACCGGCTGCTCTCGGCTGTGATTGAGTACGAGGAAACCGGATGGTATGACGGCCAACTCTTCGTCAAGCCCCCAAAGGTGCTGGCGCGTGACCGTCTCATGGGCGCCTACGAGGTCAAGCCCGCACTGGCGCGACTGAAGGGCCTGATGCTCGCCTCTGGGCTCACGCTCGCTGCAACCGCAGCGGCGCTGACGTTTCTCGTCGACGGCGGGCGAGATGCGGACGGCATGTACGGTCGCGGCGCGGCGCTGGGCGGGCCCAGGGCTGTCCGGGACGGCGTGGTGTACCGTCAGAGTGCGGCTGTGAACGAGGAGGACGAGGAGCAGTTGGGCGAGATGGCGTTACTTCTTGCAGACGATGATGCAGCGAGCGCAGAGCAGGCAGCCATTCGACAGGCCATCGGAGACGTGCCGGCGTACTGCGGCGACCGCTATTATCGCGCCATGGCCGGGCGCAGCGTGGATTGCGATGCGCTGCTGGCCAAAGCGAGGGCGGGCAGGGCTGCACAGTAGAGCTCTCGCGTTGCGGGCAGTCACAAATATTTAGCCGCACTGAGTTCCAGCGTCTATGGTGTGCGCTGTGCGAGCCAAAGAGCTTATGATGACGTGGCACTCAACACGACGTCGGTCGACCTGCTCACGACCCACAGTCCACTCCTCGCCCAGCCCGTTAGTGCTCGCTCCGCTCGGCGCGCTCCGCGTTGCCTCGTCGCCCTTTCTTCGCCTCGTCGCTCAGCTGCGACGCGGGCTCTTGACGCAACGCAACACCCGCACATCGAGCACGTCGCACGCTGTTGTCGCAGCGCCAACCGCGGGGCGGCGCTGTCAGCGCCAGCGGCCAGGTGCTCCGCGTGCCTCCGGCATGGCCGCAGCGCGCCTGCGTGCCGCGCTGCTGGTCGTGCTGCTGCTGCAGGCCGCAGTGCCACGTACTGCCAGCGAGGACGTGCCAGCGCATGCGTTCAGCGCCGCGCCGCTGCCTGCTCCCGACCCGGGCGCGGAGCCGCTGCTGCAGTGGGCGCCGCTTGCCTTCAGCGAGGACCACCATGTGGGCAGTACGCCCAACGCGCACTTTGGCGTGCGCGTGCGCAATGCTGGCGGCGGAGAACTGCAGCTGAGCTTCTTTGTCACAAGCAAGTCGGCACGGTTCTACATTGCGCGGCCGCGTGACCTGACGCTCACCGCCGGCGTTGAGCGGCTGGTGGACATCCGCGCGCCGCTGTACCTGATAGACGAGGAGAGTCACTTCCACGACAACGCCACCTGCACCATCCAGAGCAACGGCGGCGTGGCCCACTTCCAGCTGGAACCAAAGGCGTTTCCTGTGCCGGAGCGCAGCTTGCGAGTGTACCAGATGACCAACGGCAACCATGCGTGGCACCAAGAGCCAAGCAATGCGGCGCTGCGCATGCACGTCGCCTGGGCTATGTGCTCTGGCCTGCTTGTGTGTCTGTGGTGTGTTGCGCGCGCGGCCAGGATGCACGTGCACGGCCCGCACGCGCAGCACTGTCGCGCGAGGCCAAATAAGCCACCTGGAGCGGACGAAGAGGAGGCGGCGGACGTAGCTGAAGCGCTGGAGGCTGTGAGGCGCGTGCAGGTGCGCGAGGCGGGCGTCAGCGAAGCCACAGCGCAGCGCGCAACGGCAAAGGCAGTGGCGCTGGACACTTGGCATGCACAAACAACCACGCCGGAGCGGTATGGCAGTCGCAGTGATGCCGTCGCCGACGCGGGCTCCTCATCCGGCGCGGCGGTGCCTTCGGCGGCGGCGCTCTGCAGCGTATGCCTCGCAATGCCGAGGGACACGGCCATTCTGCCATGCAGGCATGTGGCGCTGTGCGGCGCCTGTGCTAAGCGCCTTTCTGCAGCGCCGCCGGAGGAAAGGGCGTGCCCCATATGCCGCGGGCCGCTCGACAACTGGCTGCAGCTCTTCATGACGTGAGCGCAGCAGCGACCGACCAGCGCTGTTGACTGAACATGTCGCATTTCTGGCACAGCATAGAGCGAGTCTATCTCTAGAGACTCTAGATCTCTAGCGTCAAGTCTGTCATGCGATGTGTCCCGGCGCTTGCATGCGCTCCATCAGAACCGTAGGCGCGGCAGTGAGCGCCATGCTTGCAGCGTCCACGCATGCGCACATGATCTCCGCCCGTGCTAGCAGCACGCCCGCGTGCGTGTGCACTTCCTGACGGAACAGGATGAACATGCCTCTTCTCTTGAGCGTCACGCCGCTGCGCACAGTCAGCGGTCCCGCGTGCGCCTCCGCCGCAGCTTTGTGACAGAGGTGAAATGCGTTGATGGAGGTGACGACTACCAGCACGCCCGCGGCTTGCAGCGCTGCGAGGCCTGCTCCGCCGCCAATCGCGTCCGTCCTGTTTCGCTCGAACCAGCGAAGCACATCCGTCTCGCTCGGCGTGCCGTGTGCAGAAAGCTCCTCCGCCCAGGGAAGCACGACAGTCACGGTCGAACCGGGAGCGTGGTCGGCGAAAGGTTGGAGTGGCAATGCCGGCGCTAGGAGCGGCAGCTCCAGCAAGTTCAGCTCAGACGGCAGAGGTTGCAGCACTCCTCCAGCATCAACGAAACCGGAGACGACATCGCAGCTCGCGTGAGGCTTGCCGGCGCCCGTGGCGGGAGCGACTGTCTGCCTCCACAGCAACCGAGAAGTGTCGCGGGAAACCAACGAGCTGCTCACGTGCAGCGTGTCGCCCAGCACAGCAGGAGACGCCAGGCGGCCTCCGTCCGCCGAGAGGAGCATGTGGTGAAGGCCTTCTCGTCTGATCCTTGACGCCACCGCAGCGCCGAGCGCAGCCTCGCGCCCGCTCGCCATGAACCGCCAGTAGTTTGCGTAGAAAAGGACAGAGAAACAGTCCGTGTGCTCGATGTACACTCTGCGCTCCAGCACGTGTGGAGCAGGGACCAGATCTGGCGGACAAACCGAAGAGCGTACCAGCACAGGTCTTCGCCAGGGCAGGGGCAGGCGGCATGGCAGGCACCGGGAGCTCAGCATGGTGTCGTCACGGCGCAGATGCGGGGGCTAAAAAAACTATGTTCGACACGTTCGACTCCACTGTTCGAAGCGAAAATGAGAGCGCGCCCGTGTAGTGCAGTCCGTCGTGACTGAAGAGCGGCAGAATTGCTGACAGCAACGTGAGTGCGCTGGCGCATGGCCGGCGTGTCTGCTGCGACGCTGTGGCGCGACCCGCCCGCGAACCGCGAGGCGTGCACCAGCGCGGACAAGGTGTACTTCGTGTGGCTGGTTGCGCTGTTTGAGAAGATCATCCGGGAGAGTCGCGGAGGGAAGCGCAAGGAGGTGCTGGAGAAGTTCCGCACCTACCACCTGCCCAGCAAACCCAGCGCGGAGCTGTGCTTCCAGGTCTACCGCTTGGTGCTGCCTGAGGTAAGTCCTCCGCGTGCAAGGCATAGTTCAGGCGGGCAGAGCGAGAGGGCTCGCAGTGTGCCCACCTCTGGCACCGCCCGGCTGACGCCCGCCTTGCTCGCACGGGCCGCGCAGTTGGACAAGGAGCGGCAGGTGTACAAGCTGAAGGAGCAGGCGCTGGCGGAGGTGATAGCCGGGGCGCTGGGCCTGGCCAAGGAGACGGAGCACTACCGCAAGCTGGTGAACTGGCGCAAGACGCAGGGCGGAAACTTCGGGCTGAACGTCAAGGAAGTGATGCGCACCGTGTGCCCTGGTAACCGCAACGGGCCTACTGTGAAGGAGGTGTGTGCCGCGCTGCCACGGCAGACTTGGCGCGCTGAGTGTTCCTTCCGCAGCTCAACGACATGTTGGACGCTCTGGCAAAGGCACCCAAGCGCGAGGACAAGGTGGTTGTCCTGCGCCCGCTGATAGTCAACATGGACGGCGACCAGATGCGCTGGCTGTGCGGCATCATCCTGAAAGACATGAAGCTGGGCGTGTCCGAGAAGACCGTGCTTGCCGACTTCCACCAGGACGCGGAACAAGTGTTCAACACCTGCTGTGATCTGCGCAAGACCTTTGAGCGCGTGGCGCCCTGCTACCCCAACGAACGTGTGCTGCGCGAGGACATCGTGCCTGGCCAGATGGTGCGGCCGCAGCTGGCGCAGCGCCAGAACACGCTGGAGGGGTTGATGAAGGCGATGCAGCGCAAGGACTACATCGCGGAGATGAAGTTCGACGGCGAGCGCTTCCAGCTCCATCGAGACGGCGACGACATCCACTACTGGTCCAAGAACATGAACGACTTTGCCCTCCGCGGCTACAACGTCTTCCACAACGTCGTCAAGAAACAGGCGCGCAGCTGACAGCGCGCTGTGAAGCGCGCTCTGGCTCACAACCTGGCGCAGATCAAGCGTCAGCGATGCGTGCTGGACGGCGAGCTGGTCATCTGGCACAAGAGTCTGAAGAGCTTCGTGCCCTTTGGTGCGTGCGTGGCATCGCCGAGCACGCGGTGTCCTCACGCTCCCCGCAAAGGCTCCATCCGCACCGTGATGAACAGCGCGCGCGACTCGTACACCACTGGCGCCGCGCGCCAGGAGGAGGACGGTGAGGAGGAGGAGGGCGGTGCACGCGCCCAGCTGCTGTCCAACGAGGACGTGTCAGAGGTCGAGGTGTGGTTCATGGCGTTTGACATCCTTTACGACGGGGATCACAGCGTCATCGACCGCCCGCTGCGTGAGCGCCACGAGATTCTGCGCAACGCCGTCAACCAGCTGCCCGAGGGTGACACCGTGCTCATGACGGCGCCCAACTGTCTGGACCCCATCGGTGGCGTCATCAAGCTGCTGCTACCCGACACACCCTGGGCGCGCCCGGTGAGCACAGCCCAGGAGGTTGACTCGATGCTGCGCGCGGCGATGGACCGCAACGAGGAGGGGCTGGTCTTTAAAGACCTTGCGTCCGCGTGGCAAAAGGGGGACCGCAGCAACAGCTGGATGAAGATGAAGCCGGACTATCTGCCCACTGACGACCTGGTGCGCTGGCGTCTGGTTGTGTGCGTTGCTTGTCACAGTTGCTCACACACGCTCGCGTCGTCGCAGGATCTGCTCATCATCGGCGGGTACATGGGCACCGGCACCCGTCGCGGCGGCAAGGTGCGTGTGCGCTACGCTGGCAGTGGCGAGGCCGGTTCTGATGCCACCCCGCCCCGCCTGCCCAGCTCTCCGAATGGCTCCTGGCGCTGGCGGAGTCCCCCCGCGGCGGCGGCGAGCCCAACACGTTCCGCAGCTTCTGCAAGGTGGGCACCGGCTTCTCGGAGGCTGACCTGGAGCACCTGCGGCAAAGGCTGGCGCCGGTGATTGGCCGGGGGGGTCGCGGTTCCGCGCCGCCCTGCTATCGCGTCACCGGCGACCGGGAGGAGACGCCTGACGCGTGGGTGACCGACCCGCGGCGCAGCGTGGTGCTGCGCGTCAAGGCTGACGTGCGGCTGGTGGGCACAAACGTGTTTGCAACCCCTTACTCCCTCCGCTTCCCCCGCGCCACCGCCGTGGCTTGGGAGCAGTCCTGGGCGGACGTGTTCACGGATGTGGACCTGGACAAGCTGGTGGCGGACACGCAGGGCAAGATGCGGCTGACGGAGCGCGGTGGAAAGAGCCGCCCCAGCTCAGACCAAAAGCCAAAGGCGGCGCAGAAAGCAAAGGCCATCGCCGCGGGCGGGGTGACTGGGCACGCGCCCGCGCGGGCGGTGACCAATCTGGCGGGCGTGGAGGTCAAGGACGAGCTCTTTCAAGGCGAAACAATCTTCCTGCTGCACGCTCATAGCCAGCCCGCCAAGGATGACTGCCGGCGGCTGGTGAAGGAACACGGCGGTATGAACGTGATGGCGTTGACCAGCGACACGACGCGAGTGGTGAGCAGCCGCTTTAGCGAGACGGCCGCCGCCGATTCAGATGTGGCAAAGTCACAGCTGGATGTGCTCACCCTCGCCTGGCTGCACGATTGCGAGACGGCGGGGAAGGTGCTGGCGCCGCAGCCCAAGCACCGGCTGCGCTTCTATTCGGCCAACCGGGACGCGGCGGCGGTTGACCGCTTCGGCGACAGGCGCGCGTGCTGCGCATCGCGCACTGCTCAGCCTTTACTGACGCGATGTCCTCGCGCGCGTAGCTACACTGAGGACGTGGACCAGGAGGACATGCGCGCACTGCTGCGCCAGGCCGCCGGCGCAGCCGCAGCCGCGAAGCACGCAGCCTCCGTGGCTGCCGCCGCTGCGCCCTCTCGCGCCAAGGGCAAGGCGGCCCAGGAGGCGGCCCAAGTGCGCGATGCGACGCTGGATTCGATGCCGCACGCAGTGGATGTGGGCGCGCTGCTTGCAGAGGAGCAACTACTGGACGGCGCGCGCTACGGACGCATGCGCGGCTACCGCCTGCTGCTTCTGCCGCTGCCTGCGCGGAGCGCTGTGGGCGCCTTCCGCTCCCAAGCCGCGCGCGCAGCCGCAGACGACTGCGTGCGCGCCTTCGCGTTTGCGCGCCTCGCGCAGACCGTGGCGCTGTACGGCGGCGAGGTGCACGAGGTGCTGCAGCTTAGCAGCACACACGTGGTGGCGATGCCGCACGAGGGCTGGGCGCCTGGGTGGAGCAACGCAGCCGAGGCGCCCACCGTGGAGGAGGTTGAAGCTGCGCTGGATGCGCGGCCGTACCAGGAGCTGCCCCTCCTGCGCTCCCGGCTCTGCGAGGCTGAGGCTGCGGTTGCGGCGCCGCTCTTCCTGGTGTCGCGCCAGTGGCTGGACGTGCGCCTAGACGCGGCGCAGCTGGCAGCCACGCTGGCGGAGGGGGCGCACGCGCCGCGACCGCCGTCAGAGCTGCACTTCCAGCTGGCGCGGGCCCACAAGCGCGCGGCGGAGGAGCTCTTAGAGATAGAGCCCAACACGGAGCACAAGGAGCCTCGCATCGAGTGATGCACAGGCACCTGTGCGCATTTCCCACGCTTGGAGCGCTAGAGACGCCCTACAGACGAGAGGAGCGAACGCACCTGAACGGAATAGAACGGAATAGAACGCTCACTCGTATTGTGCCTGCTGGTGTGCGGCGGCAAAATTTGTTTCTCACACACGCACACCCCTACAGATAGCCGTGTCACGCCGGCAATGGCGGGCCTGCGGCGTGGCCGGCAAGAGGAGGAGGAGGAAGACATTGTGTTTGAGGACGATGACGAGCCGCTGGCGCAGAAGCAGCGCCTGCACCAGGACCTGCCGCGTGGCGCAGTGCTGCTGGTGCGCGCCTGCTGGCACCGCCTGCGAGCCCGCCGCAGCTGTCTTCCCGTTCCCGCCACCGTGTTTAGGTTGTGTGCCCTTGAGAGCTGCTCACGCGCCTCCGCCCCGCCTGCGCGCGCAGGTGCGCATGCAGAACTTCATGACCTACACGGAGTGCACCATCGAGCCCGGCCCGCGGCTGAACCTGATTCTGGGTCCAAACGGAACCGGTGCGCGCTCAAAGCCTTTGCTCTTAGCGCCCTGTCTAGCAGCTCACCCCGCTGCGTGCGTGGCCTTCCCGCAGGCAAAAGCTCGCTCGTGTGCGCCCTCTGCGTCGGCCTCGCTGGCGGCACCAAGGTGCGTGTGCGAGCGCACAAACGCTCCTAACATACCCTCACGGCTCTCCCCTTGTCCTCCTCGCGCCTCTGCAGCTGCTGGGCCGCGCCAAGGACGTGCGCGAGTACGTGAAGCGCGGCGAGAAGTGGGCTGTGGTTGAGATCAAGCTGAGCAGCAGCAACCCGTCCAAGCCGGTGACCATCCAGCGCAAGATCCTCAACACCGACTCTGACGGCCCCGCCAAAAGCGAGTGGCGCCTGAACGGCGCCAGCAGCACGCAGACGCAGGTTGCAGAGGCTGTCGCGGCGCTCAACATCCAGTTGGACAACCTGTGCCAGTTCCTGCCCCAGGACCGCGTGGTGGAGTTTGCGCGCCTGAGCCCCACCCAGCTGCTGCTGGAGACGGAGAAGGCGCTGGGACAGCACGAGCTGTACGACCAGCACCAAGAGCTGGTTGACGCCAAGGCGTCCATCGGCGACCTGGAGAAGGCTGTGGCCGTCGAGGCGACGCGCCTGGAACGCCTGCGACAGGACAAGGGCAACCTGGAGCGCGACGTGGAGCGCTTCAAGCAGCGCGAAGCTCTCATTGCGAAAGCTGAAGGCATGAAGCTCAAGCTGCCGTGGCTGCGCTACGACCTGGCTCGCCAGGCGTTCGAGGAGGCGAAGAAGGCGCTGCAGGCGGCCAAAGACAACGTCGCCGCCAAGGAGAAGGCGCTGGAGCAGCACGCTGGGCCGCTGAAGGCGAAGGAGGCTGCGGTGGCGGCGGCCACCGGCAAGTCTGCCTCCGCCACCCAGCAGTTCAAGGAGCTGGACGGCGCCGTGATTGACGCGACCGAGAGCGCGCACAGCGCGCGCGAGGAGGCTGACCGGGCGCGCGACGCTGTGCGCAGCGCCGAGAAGCGCGCCGCCAGCGCCGAGAAGCGCCTGGCTAAGCTGCAGCGCGACGTGGAGGAGGCGCGCAGCGCGCTGGCGCAGTTACCCAAAGACGGCGGCCACGTGGCTGAGCTGGCGGACCTGAAGCTGCGCAACCGCACCGACCAGGACGTCGTCCAGCGCGTGGCAGAGGAGCTTGAGGAGCTCAAGGAGCGACTGCGCGTGCCGCAGCAGCTTGTGGATCACTGCACGCGCAAGCTGAAGGACATGGAGGGCGTGAGGGGTCAGCGCCTGTCAGCCCTCATGTCATCCCGCAGCGCCAACAGCAGCCTGGGCGGCGCGGCTGCGGCCATCGATTCTGCGCGCGAGAAGGGCCGCTTCAAGGACGGCGTGTACGGACCGCTGGCCTGCGAGGTTGGCGTGCGCGACCGCGACCATGCGGCGTTCCTGGAGCAGCAGTGCGAGGGGTACGTGTGGAGCAGCTTCGTGGCGCAGAACCGGGAGGACTGGATCGCCATGAACGACGTGCTCGAGAAGGCTGGCCAAAAGGCGAACGTGGTGATGTTTGCGGGCGCCACCGAAAAAACCTTTGCGCGCCCCGTGGCCCCCGAGACCCTGGCCGCCATGGGCGTCACCACCACCCTGGACGCAACCTTCGACGCGCCCGATGCCGTCAAGGGCGTCCTCTGCGACCTCGGAGGCCTGGCAACCGCTTACGTTGGCAGCCGCAGCAGCGATGCGCACGCGGACGACATCCTCAAACGCGTGCGCACGTTGTGGACACCCACCAACCAGTACGTGAACACAGCCTCGCGGCACGCGCAAGGGGTCTCATCGACTCGCTTGTTGCCTCGCCGAGAGGCGCGCATCTTCACCTCCGGGGCCCCGCCGCCCGCAGAGCGCGCGGAGCTGCTAGCGCAGTTGGTGCGTTGCCGCGTCTGCGCAGCCTGACTGATCGGCCGCTGAGCGTCTGCTGTGCACAGGAGGAGGCCAAGAAGACGATTGTGGAGATCAACAAGGAGGGCACCAAAAAAGAGAAGGAGAAGGAGGAGGTCATGAAGCGCCTGGCTGTGCGTACACATCGACGCCGCGTGCCCCACTGTCTGCACTGACACGCGCTGACAGGAGGCGAGCCGACGCCGCGAGATTATCACGAAGGAGGAGAGCCGTTTGGTCGAAGATCGCAAGCGGCTGGTGAAGACGCTCAAGTCGCGCGAGGCGATGGTTGAGGCTGAGAAGTCGGGCGACTTCGCGTCTGAGATCCGCAAGCTGACCAGGGTGTTCGAAAAGGCTGCGCGGCTTCACGTGGAGGCTGTGCTGAAGAGCAGCTCGCTGACCCTGGCGTTGGCGGATGTGATGCTGGTGCGCACGCCGCCGCTGCTGGCCGCCGCGGAGCTGAAGGAGCAGGCGCGCGTGCTCAAGGCTGAGCTGGAGAGCCGCAACAGCGAGGCGCGCAAGGCGCGCGAGACGCTCGCAGCCGTGCAGACCATAGTGGCCGCCGAGAAAGACAAGGCCAAGAAGCTCAACGCGGAGGCTGAGCGGGTCTCCCCGCTCACGGACGCCCGTCGGGAAGCCTTCGGGGATCTCCCGGCCACCATCGGCGAGCTGGAGGAGCTCATCGAGAGCACGCTCACCGAGGCGGACAGCATCCTGTGCCCAAACCCGTCGGTGATGCAGGAATATTCGCGCATCTCGAGCGAGATTGCCGCCCTGGAGAAGACGCACTCCTCCAACGCCGGCACCCTGGCAGCCAAGCAGTCCAAGATCGACGCCACAAAGGGGAGCTGGCTGCCCGCGCTGCGCGCACTGTTTTTGCGCGTGAACAGCGCCTTTGGGAGCGCCTTTGCCGCCATTGGTTGCGCGGGAGAAGTGCGTCTGAGCGAGCATGGTGACGACTTCAGCGCGTATGCTGTGGACATCATGGTCAAGTTCCGCACAGAGGAAGAGCTGCAGAAGCTCAACGCTAACCGGCAGAGCGGCGGCGAGCGCAGCGTCAGCACCATGCTGTACCTCATCTCCCTCCAGGACCTCACCTCCTGCCCCTTCCGGGTGGTGGACGAGATCAACCAGGGCATGGACCCCAAGAACGAGCGCAAGATCTTCAAGCAGATGGTGGCCAGCGCCTGCGCGCCCGGCACGCCTCAGTGCTTCCTGCTCACGCCCAAGCTGCTGCCTCAGCTGGAGTACACGGCGCAGGTGACTGTGCTAGCCATCTTCAACGGGCCGTGGCAGAAGGAGGTTGCCAAAGAGTTCGAGCCGCCGCTGTTCCTGGGCACGGCTGGCAAGCGCAAGGCGCACTGATGGACGCACGCACGCACACACGCACGAAAGCTGATGATAGAAGGATAGATGCACACGCATGCACAGTCGCACAGCGCATCCGCGTGACACCTCAGAGAGACGCTGCCTCTCACTCCGCTCTAGGTCACCTTGGCTTTGCCCTTGCGCCGCCGCTCCTCCTTCTTGCTCATGTAGCTGTTCACGAAGAACAGGCCGAACAGCGCAAGCATGGACAGCTGGTAGGTCACCATGACGGCTTTGAGCCAGAAAGGGAAGCCGCAGGAGTCGCCCCTGTACAGGCTCACCAGGCTCTGGGCCAGCACGCCCAGGAACTGCACCAGCTGCAGGCTGGTGAGCTGCTTTTTCCACCACGTGTCGATGCCAAAGGCGGACAGCAGGTAGTGGCTGTACATGAGCACGTGCACAAACGAGTTGGCCACCGCAGGCAGGTAGGTGTCCCCGTTCACGTCGTACCGCAGAAATGCGGCCGTCTGCGCGCGCTCTCAGCGCAGGCGCTGCGCCCGGGCGCGCAGGGGCACGCGCCACGAGGGTGATTGAGACGTGGTGGTAGAGGTGCAGCGCCGTGAGCTGACGGAAGGACTTGCGGAGCACGAAGAAGAGCGTGTCTCCAAACTCCAGGAACTTCTGGGCGTAGTACACCCTGCGCGCGCGCGTGAGCGGCGGCGCAGGCGCAGCACGCAGGCGGGGCGTGCCAGAGGACGCGGGAGAGCTTGCGCCCAGCCGCCGTGGCGTCCAGCTTATTGCACGCGAAGCTGCCCGGTTTCACCAGCTTGTACTCCAGCACTCCGTACACCACGTAGACGGCCAGGCTCACGCACACTACGTTGTATACCTGCGCAACGCGACTCAGATAAAGCCAGACGGGAGCGCACCGCAGCTGGCAGACACGCAGATCCGGGCAGCCGCCACGGCATGCCGCGCACACGGTGCGCGGGCACGCACCACCAAAGGCCCGCGCAACGTTAAGCCTTCCCGCCGCGTGCGCATCCACAGGAAGAGCAGCAAGACGACCACCAGGTAGGCTGCGTTCACAGCCACCAGCGCCTCGTTGTCTGTGTAGTCCAAAAAGCGCAGCGCAGCGGGAAGAGCCGGCGCGGACGGCTGCTTGCCCGTCTTCAGGCGCAGCAAATACGCCGCATGGCTGGACACGAAGGAGCGCTGCAGGCGACTCAGCAGCGACATCGTGCCTGCCCCTGCACCACACCGCGGGGCGGGAGCACTCGGGAGGCGAGGGCGGTGCAAGGTGAGGCTGTGTACCGCCTATCGATCACGTGAGATGCGTGATAACGACGTGACTCCGAGTTCGGTTGGCTTTGGACGCCCGGAGCCCGGAGCATCCGCGCATGTGGGCTGCTAGACTCTATGCAAATGTGTGTCATCACATAGGCTGGGCAAAGCAAGCAGACCGTCATTCGGTGACGTCTAGCACAAACGGCGAGTAGGCCCTCCTGAAGTCCTGCACCAGCATGCCCATTTTGAGATCTACATCGCCCGCACCCAGGTAGAAGAGGCTCGGAAGCGCCGCGATGTGATGACTGAGCACCACAGGCAGCGGCGAGAGGCTCCCCACTGGTGTAACACCACCGTGCGCGTACCCAGTCAGCGCCTGCGCATCCTCCGACAGACGATAGTTGAGGCGCTTCTTCGCCACCGCGCCGGCGTTGAGCTCGTAAACACACTGCCTGAGCTTCTCCGAATCAAACCTGCGATTGTACGGAACCACAACCAGCAGATGGCGGCTGTTCAGCGGCATTTCAGCGTCAACGTCAGGCGTGTCGGGGCCGCCGGCTGTGTTGGTCAGACAGATAGTCTTGCACAGCTGTGCGACAGAAGAGGCGCCCAGACATCGCCGCCGCTCCTCCAGCGACGTGTCGTAGTAGTCGCCTGACACCTTGTGAAAGCGGTAGAGGCGGATGGACCTGGGAGTGATGAGAGCGTGTGAAAAGCAAGGCGAGAAGCATAGCGCTCTCTCCAGGGAAACACGGCGTGTGACGCACTTTCGTTCCAGCTCGGCTCTGAGCCTGGCGTGCGTAGGGCACAGCTCCTCTTGTTCCGTGCCCAGCGGTCCGCCAGCGGCCTCGCCCAGCGCGCGAGCCTCCAGGCGCAGACAGCGCCGCAGGATATCCCCCTGTCGTTGCCGCAGCGCCGTGCACGCCTCTCTGTCAACACCCATGAATGACAAACGCGACAGACGCACGCGATATGCGGAGGCGCCTGATTTGGACAGCTGGCGACGTCCAGGCGGGACCGCGGGACGGACCACTTGTCTCGCACCCTCGGCGAGCCTGTGGTGTGGCGCAGTTCTCTTCTTCGCTTTTCTGAAGGGCGCAAGTTGCTCTGGATTGAGGCGTAGGACGTCCTCGGACGCCGACGAAGCCTGGCATGCAGCCCCACACTCTGCTCTCGCGCTCGCCTGGCTGCTGCTTCTCATGAGAGGCAAGAAGACGTCTCAGTACAAGGGCGTCTGCTTCCACAAGAAGAGACAAGCATGGCACCCCTTCCTTTATGTTGACGGCGAGAAGCAGCGCCGGCTCAGGGCCTTCGGCTACTACGACACCGAGAAGCAGGCTGCGAAGGCTCACGACTGGTGCGTGAGCGACACACCGTGTGCGCTGCCTCGTTGAGAGAGCATCGTAGGACGAGGACTCTCGCCTCTCACCTCGCTTATGCATTGCACAGGGCGCGGTTCAAGTTGCTCGGTGACGCCTCTGGCCCCAACCTGGGCCCGCTGACGGAGGCGGAGAAGAGCGAGACGCGCACGTTGGAGGAGATCCAGGTCCAGGACTGCGGAAGGAGACCAGACATGAACTGCGTTAAGCCGGACGCCTCTAGCAAGTACCGCGGAGTGTCCTGGTGCGTCAGCATCATCGAGGCCCTATCGTGAGGCTGACGAGCCTACAGGCGTAAGAAAGTTCAGAAGTGGTACGTGACGATAGAGCACAGGAGAGTTTCGCAATCTGGTGGCCTCTTCCATTCGAGGTCGAGGCTGCCATGGAGTACGACCGGTGCGTTTCGCCCCTTCATCTGCAGCCTGAGCTCACACTATCGGCCCCATCTCAGCCTGGCGCGATCTCTGAAGGGCGAGGCCGCGGTTGTCAACTTCAAGACCCCTGCCGAGGCCAAGGCCGCATTAGCAGCCGAGGCTGCAGCTGCAGAGGGTGGCGCGGGCGCAGAGCCGTCAGGCGATGAGAGCGACGACGCCTTGGATGAGCAGCCCTCCAGCGACAAGGCAGCACACGCGGAGATCACTTTGCCTGTGAGCAAGCGGCAGAGGCTCTCAGCGTCGCCTTTCCCTTCGCCGCCGACTGTGCCGCCTGGAGCAAAGCGCTCCCGCACAGGTTGCACATCTGCCACGCCGCCCACTCGCGCCACAGCGCGGCCGAGATCAACGACACCACCTCCGCCGCGGCTGGATGCGCAGTGGCTGGATGTCAGTCTCACTGTCGATACGCCTGCCCTCAGCGACGAGCCTGTGTTCGTGGGCGCACATCCGGCGCTGCAAGAGCTCTTCAGCATTTCCAAGCTCGCTCTGGAACATTTGGCGAGCCTGCAGCGCAAGCTCCAAGCGCCGCCGGGCGAGATTGTGTTGGAGCTGCCCCCCGAGCTGTCTGCCCTGCACAAGGCCATCACGCAGGCGCGCTCAATGTTGCGCGCTGCGTGATCCGCGACTGACTGTTAAGCGCAGGAGGCGCTGCTGTTTGCAGGAGACGGGCCGGGCAAGGACGGCGCGCTGAAGCGCACGCTGCAGCTGGTTGAGCCTTTTCTCCTGGAAGCTGGCCACGTGGCCGGATGCGGCGGATGGGGCCTGCACACGCTGGCAGATGTCACCGTGCGCGCTGGACGAGTGCTGGCCGTCTACTGGTGCGCTCACGCTGCTCGCTCTGTCCTGCCCACTCTCACATAGCTCTCGCAGGGGCGACTACCGCACTGGCGACGAGCTGGACGAGCTTCAGGAGCAGGAGCTGCGCAAGCGGCGGGCAAAGGAGGGCCCGCGGCAGCGCCCCCCTGATGTGCTGAGCCACCTGCTGGACCTGGACTCGCCTTTCGAGACTGATTTGGTGGTGGACGCGGCACCGTTTGTCAGCGACACCTGCCGCATGAAGACGCTGGCCGGGCTCATCAACCACCACTCTGGCATCGCTGACCGGCCCAACGTCTGCTTTGCTCACGCTGTGCGCGGCACGGGCTTTGAGCCGCTGCCCCGTATGAAGCTGCCCCTATGCTTCCTGGTTGCGCTGGAGGACATCCCGCCTTCCACGGAGGCAGTGGTGGACTACGAGACGGGCTCGGAGAGCTACCTGGCCGTGCTGGAGCAGCTGCACCAGCGCGCACGACAGGTGAAGCTGGAGGAGTTCGCTGCTGGTGCCGCAGCGCTGCTATGATCTGCCGGGTGCTACTCATTTATTCGTTTGTCTTCGTCTGCGTCTGACAGCGGCGCAGCAGCGCGCAGCATGGCGCTCGTGGCCAGGTGCTGCAGAACGTCCATGCCCGCCGCGTGCAGGTTGCGCCTGCGCACGACCAGCAGTCCGTGTGTGTGCAGTGCGTTGAGCCCGTTCTTAGCGAGCGAGAAGCGCACGCTCACCTTGAGCCACGGCAGTGCGTTCAGCTGCGCCGCCATCCAGGGCTGCGGGTCGCGCATCGCCTCCGCCTCGCTCTGGCGCACCCTCTCCCAGGGATCGCCGTCCAGCAGGAGCAGCGCTTGGGGGATGGCTACCCGGTGGACCGTGTGACGCTTGTAGATGCCCAGCGACGTGACGACGGCGGGCATCACCGTCAGCCAGACAGGCAAGATGAGCATCCCCAGGGGCGCAAGCAGGGCGAGACGCACTATGTCCACGCTTCGCAGCGCATCCTCCGTCTCTGCAGCAACCTCTGCCACATCCACTGCGGGGGACGAGGACAGCGCCTCCGCACTGGGCGCGCTTGTCTCAGCCTCGCCAGTCACCGAAGCGGCGGCCTCCGCGCAGCTGCCTTGCCACTCGATGTGCGGAAAGGGGGAGGCTGAGGAGGCGCCATCCGCCTTGGGCGGGCCCAGCGGCGCGCCGTCTGCCCAGCTGGAGATGAAGGATGTCCAGAACGGCACCGTGCGGTCGTTGGACGCGTTGGCGTAGCAGGCACGGCGTGCAAACGCAGCAAGGCCCTTCATGAATGCACTTCGAGGGTGCGCCATCAGCAACAGCAGCGCATTGGCGTCAGTCAGCGCCATCTGCTGGCCCGACAGACCCCCCAGCGTGCGCAGCAGCGGCTGAGCGCGGGCGCTCGACAGGATGGGGCCTAGGTGTGGAGACGCAAAGGTGACCAGGTTCAGCGGCGACAGGCCCAGGAATGAGTCCACGAAGAGACAGCCGGCGAGGTAGCGGGCAACCAGGCCGCCAAAGCTGTAGCCGACCAGCGAGAGAGCTGTTAGCGTCGGGTGAGCTGCAACCAGGCGCCGCAGCTCGGGCAGGACTCGCTCTCCACACACGTCAACTCCATCGTATGTACCCTGACGTGACAGAGGGCAGAGAGTGAGCGAGAGCGAGGTAGCGTCAAGAGGAGTCTCACAGAGCACACGCACCAGCAGGCTATAGACAGCCGGCACGTAGACCAGCGCGTCAGGCAGCGACTCGCGCAGCACTTCCGCCATGACTGCACGAGCGGTGTCACGAGCGTGTGCAGGCAAACAGCTCACGCTCACTCGTGCGAGCTATGCGCACCCTCCAGGTTGGCGGGCGAGCCAGCGACGCCGTGCAGCAGCACCACCAAGTGTGCTGGCTGCGCTGACGCCAATGAAGGCCAGATGCGAAGCGTGGGAGGCCAGACGGGCCAGACGGGCTGCCCTCTCTGCTGCTCCTCGGAGCACAGACGTGCTTCACCTCTTGGCTTCCGACTGCTAGAGCAAACAAGATGAGCTCGCCGGGGCGCGGCCCTTCACTACGCCTTCGCCCGACACACCACTCGTTGACGCTCCTCGCTTGCTGTGTCTGCCAGTTCGCTCGCAATGGTGGTCTCGGCGGACTCGCTGCCGCCACCGAGGGTCCGTGCGGCGTGGACCATTCTGCAGGAGGTGCGCAGCAGCGAGCCGAGAGGCGGCGCACAGGCATCTCCTTTGACCGAGCGCGTCTCCTCGCCTCCTGCGCCTGTGCGCAGGTTGTTTCCGGCGCCAGCTCAGCCCTGGATGATGTGGTGAAGCTGTACCACCCAGACCCAGGAGCCAACCCGGCGGTGTGTGCTGCACGAGCGCAACAGTTGTGCTGCTGAGCCCGGCCCCGCGCAGGTCACGGCAGCGACGCAGAAGCGGCTCAGCGGGCGCGCCGCCACGCAGCTGCGCGCTGCGCGCGCGCGCCTCGACGAGGTGGCCGGCACGGTGCGTCCGCGTGGAGCTCCAAGCGCAGCGCAGGGTGGCAGGGCGGGAACGGTCCGTGTCTGACCCGCCCCGACGCTCGCAGCTGGGCGGCCTTCGCGCGGACGGCCACGAGCCTCCCGAGAGCTTCGCGGTGGCCACGTCAGCAGCGCGTCGGGCGGCCATGACGCGCCTGGACGACCTCTGGGGCTCCGACGCGCCCTGGACTCACGCCTCCGTCGCGGCGGACGCGGCGCGCGTGGCGGCCCAGAACGCGCTGGACACGGCGCACGTGGCTGTAGCGAGCGCAGAGGAGCGGGAGGCGGAGGCGCGCATCCGGGCCGCGTCTGCTGTGTCACAGCGCGCCAGCCTGGCTCGTACGAACCGCACCCTGCAGCAGGCTGTGCGCGCGGCTGACGGCTTTGCGAACGACGCGGCGACGGCGCTGGCGGCGAGCGATGCGCGGGAGCGAACACTGCGGCGGGCGGCTGAGCAGGCGGGTCGCCTCGCCGCCGACAACCTCGCCCTGCTGCAGCGGGTGCACGCGGCGGAGGCAGAGGCGAGCCACGCACGCGCGCAGGCCGCCGACCTGCTTGAGGAGGCGTCCGGGCGGCGCAGCGAGTGGCTGGCGGAGCAAGAGGGCCGTGTAGATTCCGCGCTGGCGGACGCGCAGCGCTCCGTCGCGCAGGCTGAGGCGCAGTGCGGCACCGAGCGTGCGCGCGCAGTCGCGATGCTCGCTGAGCTGGCGCGCCTGCGAACTGCGGCTGCGGCGGACGCAGCCACGGCGGCGGATGCCCTTTCCCGCCAAACCGCGCGCGCCGCTGAGCTGCAGGCGCACCTCATCCAGGCCAAGGCGCAGGGCGTGCGCGAGGCGGCGGCAGCTGCGGACGCGATGGAGCGTTGCGAGGCGCTGGGCGCAGAGACTCGGCTGCTCAGCCGCGCATTGGCCGACGCCACCATGCAGCTCGCCAGGCACACCGTCCGCGAGGAAGAGGCCAAGACGGAGCTGGACAAGGCTGAGAGCGCGGTGCTGGCTGCCAGGAGCGCGCTGGAGGAGGGGGAGGAGGGAGAGGAAGGGGCTGCTGTGCGACGGAGTTTCAGCTTCCAGAGGCTCCTGTTGCGGGATGACGAGCACCGGGTGCCCCGCCCGCAGTCCCAGGCGGGCACGCCCAGCAGCCTCCACGCAGGCTGAACTGGTGCTGGTTTCCTGGTCGACCGTCGTTGACGCCTTTCTATTGACGCCGGCTTCCGGGACCGGGCCGGGGCGCAGCCTGTCCAGATGGCCCGGGCGTACGAGACAAACCCTCATTCCGCGGGCCAAGCGCACAGTCGGAGCAGGTGGCCTGGCCAGCCCTGCGCTGCGTCTGGAGTTCGCAGACTGACATGCGAAGCTTGAATATCGAATCGCGAATCATATGACACGCGTGCGTCGTCGAACTCTCCCCAGGCAGCAGCGGCTGCTCACTTCTTGTCGAACTCGGTGGCGTCTGAAGCGCGCAGCGCTCCCAGCTCCGTGGGCGCAGTCACACCCACGATGGTGCTGGTGGCGTACTTGTCCGCGTTGCCCCCCTCCTTCTCCAGCTCCCCCTTGATCCAGAAGTAGGTCACCTTGAGGCCGTCAGCCAGGCTGATGCTGGGCGCCCAGCCCAGCTTGGCCTTGATGAGGTCGTTGTTGCTGTTGCGCCCGCGCACGCCCTCAGGCCCGGGGATGTGCTTGATGGGCAGCGACTTGGACTCGAAGGAGAGGCCCAGCTGCATCATCTGGTTCATGGACACCATCTCATCAGAGCCAAGGTTCAGAGGCTCCGCAAAGTCGCTCTTGGTGAGGCGCAGGATGCCCTCCACGCAGTCGTCGATGAAGGTGAAGCTGCGCGTCTGCAGGCCGTCGCCCCACATCTCAATCTGCTCGCTGCTGGTCAGCACCTTGCGGCAGAAGGCTGCGGGCGCCTTCTCGCGGCCGCCCTTCCAGGTGCCGTAGGGGCCGTAGATGTTGTGGAAGCGCGCGATGCGGGTCTCCATGCCAAAGTCGGTGCCGTAGTGCTTCGCCAGTTCCTCGGAGGCCAGCTTCTCCAGACCGTACGCGTCTTGGGGCTGCAAAGCAAGAGGGGGGGTGAGCAGCGCAGGGCGGGGTGCGCTGCTGCAGTCACGCACCGCGGCCGGCCAGGCGTCCGACTCCTTGAGGCCCGCAGACAGCTCCGTCGTCGTCTGCGCGTGCTCCGGGTAGATGCACGCGCTGGAGGCGTAGAAGAAGCTGCGCAGAGGAGGGGAGAGGGACCGTGAGTGATGAGGGGCCGAGTCGTTGACACGTGGGCGCAGGCAACCAGGCTGGCCGGCGCACCGCGTGATGCCCTCCTTGCGCGAAGCCTCGAGCATGTTAAAGCTGATCATGGTGTTGTTGTACATGATGACGCCGTGGTTGGACTGAATGAAGCCCATGCCACCCATGTCCGCCGCCAGGTTGAAGACGTGCTCGCAGCCCTTCACAACCTTGGAGCAGTTGTCGAAGACGCGCAGGTCGGCCAGGATGAACTCGTGGCAGAACATCTCCTCCTGCAGGCGCGCAGGCGTCAGGCGTGCGCTGTCCGCACTTTATTAGGGCTGACCCAACAGGTAGCCGCGTCACGCAGGCGCTCCAGGCGGCACAACGCACCGGCATGTGCTCGTTGCGCTTCCAGTCACAGCCGATGACGTAGTGGCCCTCCTCCTTGAGGCGCTTGGCCAGGTGGGAGGCAATGAAGCCACCCGCGCCCGTGATGCAGATGCGCAGCTTCTTCTCCGGCCAGTACGGCTCCGCACCGTACACCGTGTGCACCGCCAAACCAGCTGAGCGAGCGGGCGCCGCGTCAGTAAGGGCTGCGCACGGCAGCGAGCACTGAGAGCACTTTGCCCGCACGCGTCGCACGCACCTGCAGCCATGGTGCGAGGTACACAGAGGAGGCGAGGAAGGCGCCGCGAGATTGCGCTCGCAAAAAACCGGACGCCAAAGGCGGCGGTTCCCGCATCATGCGCCGCTCCCGGACGACAGGCGGGGCCGCGAGGGACCGGCGGCGGTGCGGTGCCCAACTCGCAGTCTCACTGCCTCCTCGTGCTTGCCTGTGCTTGCCGCACTGCGTGCCATGTAGCTGTGGCGCGTGCGTGGAGGAGTGATGCGAGTAATAGCGCTGCTGCTGTTGGCGCTGGTTGCGTGGGCGGACGTCGCGGCTGCCCTGAACTGCACCTCCCTGGCCTGCGAGTTCGACTGCGACCCCTCCACAGGCTGCTTCAACGCCTGCTTGGGCTGGAGCTTCGCGGCGGACGCGGCGCGCGTGCCCCCGGTGTATCGCCCGCTGTGCGCAGCACGTGATGTGCGCCCCTGCGGCACCCGCCACGTGCGCAGCCGCTGCGGCCCACTAAGCGCCCGCCCGCGCAGGCCACTGCACGCGCGAGAGCGCTCACCGCCTCGGGCAGCTCGTCGCCGCTGCGTGTGCCGCCGGAGCGAGTCACTGGGCTGGACACTACCGCCCCCTGGCCGCTCTTCCGGGGCGACGCGCGCCGCACGGGACACTCACCCGTGCTCGGGCCGGCCAACGCGTCCACGGTGGCGTGGAGTTTCCAGGCGCGCGGGCCCTTCGCGCGTGGCCGCCGAGCTGCAGGCGTTGACAACTCCTCCGCAGACCAACGCCTCGCTGCTGTCCTCCCCGAGCGTGGGCGCCGACGGCAGCCTGTATTTTGGCAGCTTGGACGGCCACGTGTACGCGCTGTCCGCGAGCGGCGCGTTCAGGTGGCGCTACTCGGCAGGGGCGCCTCTGGCAGCGAGCCCCGTGCTGGGCAGCCCCCTGGGCAGCGACCCCTCCCTCTACATCCCCAGCTACGACGGCCGCGTGCACTGCGTGAGCAGCCGGTTCGGCACCGCTCGTTGGAGCAGCGGCGCGTTCGTGGGCGCCGCGCTGGGCCCCCAGGGCCGCGCGGCGCAGCTGCAGGCGCAGGCGCTCATGTTCAGCTCCGCGGCGCTGGACGCGCAGGGGCTGCTGCTGCTGGGCGGCGGCGACGGGGCGCTGCACGCGCTGAGCGGGCGCGCGGGCACGCTGGCTTGGAGCTTCCCAACCCGAGGCGCGGTGCTCTCCTCCCCCGCCCTGGACACAGCCGCGGGGCGCCTCTTCTTCGGCAGCTCCGACGGCCACGTGTACTGCCTGCAGGCGGCCACGGGCGCGCTGCAGTGGCACCACGCGGTTGGCGCGGGCGTGTACGCATCGCCCGCGCTCACGCAGCCAGCGGCGGGGCTGCTGTACGTGGGCGCATCCGACGGGTGGGTCTACTGCCTGCGCACCGCGGACGGCGCCAGGGTGTGGCGGGCGCAGACGGGCGGGCCGGTGTACAGCTCCTGCGCGTTGAGCGCCGACGAGCAGCGGCTGTTCCTGGGCAGCAGCGACGGGCGCGTCTACGCGCTCGCAGCTGCCAACGGCACACAGCTGTGGAACGTGTCGCTGACGGGCGACGCGGCGCCGGCGCTCACCCCGCCCGCGGCGGCGGCGCCGCCGCCCACGCCGCCGCCGCCCGACGCGCCGCCGCCACCGCCGCTGCCATCGCCGCCGCCGTCGCCACCGGCGCCGCCGTTGCCACCGGCGCCGCCGTCGCCGCCGCCATCGCCGCCCCCGGGCGCCCCAGCCGCCCAGCTGAGCGGCTACCCTGCGCTGGCTGCTCTGGCAGCGGAGCCCATCTACCCCACCGCCGAGCAGGTGAGCGGCCTGGCGCTGCAATCGGCGCTGCAGGCGGCCGCCGTGTGCCCGCCGGGGTACGTGCAGGGGTCGGACGCCCTGGCAGCACTGCGCTTCGGGTGGGCCCACTCTGCGGGCGCCTCCTGCGGCTTCAACTCCTCCACGGGCGTCGCAGCATCGCCCGTGGTAGACGCGCAGAGGCTCTACGTGGGCAGCGCCGACGATGGATACCTGTACGCGCTGGCGCTCGCGGACGGGGCCCCACTTTGGAGACTGCCCACCGGCGCCGGCATCGTCAGCAGCGGGGCCATCACGCGCCAAGGGATGCTGGTGTTCGGCTCGCTTGACGGACGGCTGTACGCGGTGCACGGGGGGGGCGAAACGGGAGGCGCGCCCGCAGGGCGGCGCAAGATGCTGCAGCTGCTGGAGGATTTCAGGGCGCGCCGCGCAGCCAGGGACGCGGAAGAGGCGCAGGAGCGACTCGCGCAGAGCAGCCACAGAGACTATCGAGAGCTGTAGAGATTGTGACGGAGGAGGGACCATGAAGGAGCGCATGCGTCCCCGTCTCACGGTGGCAGGAGGGGCCGCGGGCCGTCCCTCCTGCGTGCAGCCGAGAGTGCAGCCCGTGTGTGCACGACACGCTTTCGGGCGGCGGCGTGGGGGCACGCTCCTTCCAACGCCTCCTGGCGACGATGGCAGCTACGCACGCAAACAACGGCGCCCCGCCGTCGGCTCTCCTCATCGGCTTGAAGGGGCTGGATGTGCGCCAGCGGGTCTCTGTGGCGGTGATGCGGGCTTGCGTGGACAGCGTCATCCGGCAGTTCGGCAAGTCGCCGTGCACGCCGC
>Ga0208951_1000222_pt1 | contig 25355 bp, 31 predicted proteins | sample GreLakmeMI27MSRF_FD_187702 | JGI IMG/M metagenome (GOLD analysis project Ga0208951, IMG submission 187702) | Freshwater lentic microbial communities from great Laurentian Lakes, MI, USA - Great Lakes metaG MI27MSRF (SPAdes) | ecosystem: Environmental > Aquatic > Freshwater > Lake | place: Great...
GGGCGGCGGGGGGCGGGGGGCGGGCGGCGGGCGGCGGGCGGCGGCGGCGAGCGGCGGGCGGCGGGCGGCGAGCGGGCCGCTCGATCGAAGTCACCTGAGTCGAGCTGAGGCAAATCAAGGTCGAATAGTTCGGTATATATTTTGCTAGGTCTTCGGAAAAATTCCGGAATTTTTTCCGACTCAGCTTCCAGGCAGCTTCTTCAGCCATCTCAAGTTACAAGTCATTCGTCATTATACGGCGTCGAGCTGGGCTGCCTCTGCGCCAGGCGCCGGACGATCCATATCCTCAGCGTGCTGGACGAGCGCGTCTTTCACTCGCTGCACCGGAGGAAAGGCGACGTCTGACCAGCCGTAGATGTGGGCCAGCCCAAACGCCTCGTGGAGGACCCTCAGATCGCCATGCACGTCGTCGGCAATGGTCACCGAGTGTTCCAGACGGTTGGACTGGACGTCGAGGTGAAACGCGCCATTGTTGCCAAACGAGAAATCGAATTCGTCGAGCGGCTGCAGCTGCCCCGACTTGACGGTCAACCACAGCGTCTTGACCACGAACGCGCCAAACGAATGCTCGCCGAGGCAGCCGGTCGTGAAGCCCGTCTTGGAGACGCGCACCGGCACGGCAATCGTGGCGCTGAACAGGTCGTCTGAGCCCCAACCAAACTCGAACGTCAGGACGATGTACGGCCCGTTCGGGTCGGTCTCGAACGGCAGCTGCTCGTCCATCAGGATCACGGGCGACGCCAGGTCGTGCTTGAACATGTGCACGGTCGGCATCATGCTGTGCTCGCTGGCGTCAAAGACGGCCACGGCGGCCTCGAGGAGCCAGTCGTGCGCCTCGCCGAGCGTCGTAGGGACGCGGAGGGACCGCAGCGCGTACGATTTACGCATGCGGCCTATCTGGCGTATCCCATCACGGATCTGCACGATGCGAGCAGACACGATCTCGGCGTCCCACTGCGTGGAGTCCTCCATTTTTGGAGGATTTGGTTACCCCTTTTTTAAGGTTTACATACATTCTGGGCCAAAGTGCTGACCCCACCCACTTATGGGTCTCTCTGGCCTGTTCGTTACATGGGTCCTAATTCGTTACAGGCCAGTCATCGAGTTGATAATCGTGTCAATCACCGTGTCGGGAAGCTGCTGCAAGCGCGGGGCGTGCTTTGGAGCGTCGTGCAGTTCGCAGCGCGCGGTTGCCAGAGCTTTCGTGACCCGGATAAATGACGCGACGTTTTTATGCACGTTCTCCCACTTGTCCTCGTTGTGGTCGTACACGATGATCTCGTAGGGAGTCTCAAAATCTTTGTTACGGTTTTCAAAAAATGCCCGGACGACGCGCCCGCCGTACTCGGCAATCTCGGCAGTCACGACCTTGTTGAGGGTGTGCAAAACACGAATCACGTCAGAGTCGCCAGTGTGGACGATTGTGCTGTTTGCGATGTCGGACGCGGCCTCCAATTGTATCGTGCTCCGGTTCACTTCAAATTTCCACACGGGACGGGCGTCTCTTATGTACTTTGTACAGGCGGTCACGTGCACGATGCCAGCCTCGTCGTCTTCTGCTGCCCACCCGCCGGCCCGTTCAATCTCGTTGCTGTGACGGTCGTCCCAGTCGACGGCAGCTGCCCCTTTGATCGTGATGTCGAATCCGTGAAATTTGCCGTACGCGCCGAGTCTGGGCTCCATGCCATTTCGTTTGTACTCTTCGAAGAGACGATACAATCTGGCAGAATCCATATTCGGAAATGCAAAAGACAAGTTGTTTTATTGAGGAATTGTATTTGCCGGTGGAGTTGGTGAGCCTTCCCACTTATGGGTCCTAATTCGTTACAGGCCGGTCATCGAGTTGACGATCATATTGATCATCGCGTCGGGCAGCTCTGGCAAGCGCGGGGCGTGCTTCGGAGCGTCGTGCAGTTCGCAGCGCGCGGTTGCCAGAGCTTTTGTGACGCGGGCGAACGTCTTGACGTGTTCGTCCACGTTATCCCAGAAGTCGTACACTACGTTCAGGGTCTCGAAACCCTCGTTGCAGTTCTCGAAAAAAGCCTGGGAGACGCGCCCGCCAAACTCGGCAATCTCGGAGATAACGAGCTCGCTGAGGTTGTGCAGGACGTCAATCACGTCAGAGTCTCCATAGTGAACTACTGTGCCGCCAGCAATGTCGTTTTCAGATTCGTACATGTCGATCGTGCTCCTGTACACGCGGTACCCCCACGACGGAGGATCGTCATCGCGCAGCTCCATAAAGGCGCACACGTGCACGATGCCGTACTTGTCCTCGTCGACTGCCCACGTGCCGGCCTCTTGAATCTCGTCGATCTGGTCTTGATCCCAGTCGACGTTGTTGGCTCCTTCGATCGTGATTTCAAATCCATGAAACTTGCCGAACGATCCGCATCTAGGGTCCATGCCGTTTCGTTTGTACTCTTTGAAAAGACGATACAAATTGATAGAGGCCATATTGTTTTTGTTTTCGAAGTGAGGCTGGTAGAAGCATGCTGGCCTGAAGACACTGGCGCGACGAAAACGAACGCTGCGCTTTGCACGTTTGCTTGCAATGTTACAACGGATTACGGGTCTTCTCCGTACCCGCTGTACGGAGGCACATCCTCGTCGCTGTACCTGTCGTATTCTGGCGGACGGTAGCCAAAATCGCGATCGCGTTCGTATGCAGCCTCTTCGTCATATGCGTTGAGGCTTGTTTCGTACTCCCAGTGCGCCTCGACCTCGTCGCTAAAGGAGCTCTCTTGGGTGCGGCCCGGTCCGTTTTCGTAGATCATCTCTTCGAGCTCGTTGCGGAGGCTCCACAATTTCTGCTGCTGCTCGTGTGTGGGCTCAGGGTACCACAAGAGCTTGACGATCTTGTCCTGCAGCTCCTCGAGTTCGTCTTCGTAGCTCCTCACGAGATTGATATTTTGAGACATGCTTTCCAAAGCCAGGTATGGCTGTGGGTCTCTAGGAGGTTGTGGCCTCTAGGAGACTCCGCGACCAATACGAAAGTAAGACTGCGAAATTCGTGCAAGCTTTGAGCAAGCGTTGCGTTACAATAGCCGTGGAGTGAATCTACCAGCGGCGGTCGGGCACAGAGGTCAAGATGTTTGAGATCGCGTGGCGTGCCATGGCCACGTTCTTGCCAGAAATCGTCAGGATGCACGGATCGCACGTCTGATTGATGTCAATCTTTGTCGACGACATGGTCTCGATCGTGTGCACTGTGCGGCCCTGCTGCCCGATGACGAGCGCAATGCGCTTCTTGGGGATCTGCATCGTCTTTGGGGGCGGCGGGGGCGGCGGGACGACCTTGGCCTTGACGACTGCAGTCTCGACGTCAGACTTGACGATATCAGCAAACGACTCGATCGCAAGCTCGGGGGGCGGCGTCACCGGCTCGAGCGCGAATGAACAGGAAGCGTTCATCATCGAAGAGATGTAGTACGAAATCAGCACGGCTGGCTGCACAAATCCGTGCGCGAATGGCAAGTTGGTCATCGGCGACACGGTGTGCTGCATCATCCAGTCCATGATATTGGAACGTTCGTAGACGAATCCGTCAGATGCAAAGACGGGATCCATCATAATCGTCTTGCTGATCGGGCAGGTCACCAGAGCACGAACTGAAATACCCATTTTGAATTATGTATGTGGAAAATAATTGAACAGCAAGGGGGCCAGCTGACCGGCTTACATGCCACTTTGGAAGAAAGTCAGGCCTCAAGACACCGCGCGACAAAAACGAAGATCCAGATCGTGGGTGCGCCTACAGTTACAGCATTTCGACGTCTTCAATTTCGTCATACGCATCGCTTCCAAATAACGAGACATCGCGCTCCCAATCCGTCGACTCAGAGTCGTCTGTTGCGAGCAGCGCGCGGACAAGGCGCGGGTCCTTGAGCACGTCCGCGGCCGTCTCCAGCTTGTCCGCCTGCCGGTTGTGGATAAACTCCTCGATGGACGACTTCATCACGAAGCGCGTCACCGACACCTGGTGGGTCGTGGCGGTGCGGTGCGCGCGCGCGATCGCCTGCATTTCCGTCGACGCGCTCCAGTTCGGCGACATGATGAAGACTTCCGACGCGGCCTGCAGGTTGAGCGCGGCCCCGCCGGCCTGGATCTGGACGACCATGGCCATGGAGTCGCGCGAGTTGCGGTCCTGGAAGGCGTTGACGACCTGCGTGCGCTCCGGCTGCGTCATGCGGCCATGGTACTGCATGACGCGGATGTTGGGGACGCGCAGCGACTCCAGCGCCTCGGTCACCATGTCCACCTCCTGGAGCCAGTTGCAGAAGATGAGCGACCGCGTGCCGGGCCGGTGGAACGAAAAGGCGTCGACCAGCGCGTCGATCTTGGCGGCAGCAAATGCGCTCTTCTGCCGCAGCCGCAGGATCAGGACGAGAACCTGCTGCCGGGCCGAGCCGGACAGGGTGCCGTCGTCGCGCAAGGCGGGGCGGCCCTCGCGGTACATGGCGGCGTACGACGAGCGCTCGCGCGGCGCAAAGTTGAGCATCTTGAGCGAGAGGATCGCCGGCACCGGCGCGAGACGGCTGGAGTCGTTGGCGACGCCGGCGTTGGTGCGCCGCATCACGATGCCCATCATGCGCGGGCCCTCGATGGAGACGTCTGTGTCGTCCAGGGCGTCCTCCACGATCTGCGCAGCCATCTCCATGTCTCCAGACGTCAGGAAAGCCATGATGGCGTGGATGTCCTTGGTCGTCGACACGACTGGCGTCCCGGTGAGGCACCAGCGAAACTGGGCGTCGATCTGACGCATGTATAAGTTCGTGATGGTTTTCGTGTTCTTGAGAACGTGCGCCTCATCGACGATGACGCGGCCAAACTTGGCGTCCAGCAGCGCGTGGTCGTTGAAGTTGATGCTCGCGTTGTTGAAGCAGCTGTGCGGCGCGATCACGATCTGCTGCTGCAGGATCGTGTCGATGTCGATGTAGTTGGGGTTGGGGACGCTGCTGGAGGACGCGCGCCGCAGGTTGACGACGTTGACGATCAGCGGCTCGATGCCGGTGCGCGCCACGCACTCGTCGCGCCACTGCGTGATGACCGCCACCGGCACCACGATCAGCGTTGGCGGCTGCGGGTTGGCGTGGATCAGGGCCAGCGCCTGGATCGTCTTGCCGAGGCCCATCTCGTCACAGAGGATGCCGCCAGAAATTCCATAATCGTCGCAGATCGTCTCCCGGTTGAACATCCAGTCGACGCCCACGCGCTGAAACGGGTACAGACGATTTCGCGTCGTGTTCGCGCTAAGACGAGCGTGAAAAGCTTGAATGGACATTGTGTGTTGTGAATTACATAGACCAATAGGGCCCGGCCAGCTTTAAGCCTTCCCCCGGAAACGGAGAAAACACCCACTTATGGGTCACGGTCTGGTCACGATTTTCGCGGAACATACAAAGTATAGCGGAAGTTACGATACCCAAGGGTACGGTGTCACACTACCTGGGTCGACCATCTGTAAAGACTACCTGACGACGAATACGAACGTCTGGGAAGAAAGCACGAAAAGGCATTTACAGGACAAAGCCTAGGGCCTCCAGGACGTTTTGGTCACACGAAATGGCGAACGGCGTGTCCCGCAGCTTCTTGGCCGCAGCCTTGGCCTTTTTCGCGCGTGCCGCTGCTGCCTTGGCCGCGGCAGCACGCTCTTTGGACAACGCTTCGTCTTCGATGTCTGCCAGCAGCTTGGCTGCGGCAGCGTTGGCATTGCACGAATTGCAGACCGTCGACTTGCTGTGGAATGCCATACACGAAGCGCACTCGACGCATTTCTGGGTCCAGAGAAGAATAAAGTCGTCATCGTCTGGGCAGTCGACGTCATCGTCAGGTCCCTGCTCGACGATTTTCAAAGCGTCGATGTGCGGGTCCAGGAGCTCCCACACGGGTTTTTCAAAGAAGAGCTCCAGCTTGGCCGGCATCAAGATGCGTTCGTGGAGCTGCTCCCCCGACTCGGTCATGAACGAAAATACCCAGCTGCGGGCCGAGTCGGGCGCGTGCTTGGGGACGTTGACCACAGTCGCGGATATCATGCCCATATGCTCGATGTTCACGATCAGCATTAATCCGTGCTGCCGGAGATCGTGCATCATACTCCCGCATGATTTGTACACGATGCCAACCGTCTCGGCCACGTACGCCAGCTGGATGTCGGACTTGCGGTACGTGGCAAGGGCGGCGTTGATTTTCAACTCATCATCGTAGAACGGGACGTAGACGTCTCCGATGATGGGCATAAAACGGTGGATAATCGAGCAGTCGTCCCGGCAGAGTGCCACGACAAGTTTTGCCAATTCCATATTTATCTTTGCATATTTGTTCTTATTCAAGCGGTGATCCCAGTGGTGGCTTTCTGTGCATTGATATTCGTAGCAACTGATGTGAGAAACGCTGCGTTCTTCGCCAACCGCGCCTCTTTCTGCGCGGCGGTCTCTCCGACACCCGCTTGCCGGCGTGCAAAGTCGGTCCCCTTGACCGCGTTCCCGCGTTTTCCGTACACCATACCGTCTCCGAGATTTCCTTGACGACCCACATTCGCCCCGCCACCCTCGGCCCGGCGGCCGCGAGCGCGCGCTGCGAAAGAGGTCTTTTTCACGACCTTGCCGTTTTTGCCGTACACCATCCCAGGTCGTCCAGGGACGGCAGAACCCATCTTGGTCTTCTTCGTCTTCTTCGTCTTCTTCGCCTTCTTCGCCTTCTTGGCCTTCACGATCTTCTTAGACTTCTTCGGCTTCTTCGCGACCTTCTTGCTGCCGAGCTTCTTTCCGACGCGAGTGATCTTCTTCGGGCGGGCGGGGTCGCGGACGGCGGCCTGGAGCGCGGCAGAGAGCTTGCGCGTCTTGAGCGCAGTCTTCGTGAACTTCTTCGGCTTGCACGTGGTGCACGGCTTGCACGCCGACGCCGTGAGCGCCCGGATCTTGCGCGGCGCCTTCTTGACGGGCCGGATGACGGCCTGCGTCGACCGGCGAAGCACGCGCGGCTTGCTCCCCTTAACAGCCTTCCGACCGACCATGTTGATGGTCGAGTGGTTGACCTTCGCCACGCCGCTGCACTTGGCGGCATACCGGGCAGCCTTGGTCACGGCGATACCGAGGCTCGCCATGCCGCGGTTTTCCGGCATGCATACCATGCGAGCGCCCCGCGCGCCGGGAGCTGCCTCGTAATAGTAGCTCGTTTCAGTGTACTTCTCGCGGCTCTGGTACATCACAATTGCGGCAATGATGATCAGAATGATAAAGGCGAGAGGCAGCATGACAGAAGACCAGAAAATTATTATTATTTAATTTAAGAGATCGCGCAGGATTGACGGGCGCGCTGGCCTGATCGTGCCTATGATCGTCTCGATGTCTTCTTGGGATCCCAAGAGGTAGACTTGAGTCTTGGCCCGCGTGATGGCCGTGTACAAGAGCGCGCGGTCCCACGCCTGAACGTTGGTAACTGGCACGATGACCGTGTCAAACTCTGAGCCTTGCGCCTTGTGCACCGTCACGGCATACGCCAGCGTCATGCCGGGATCCGACTCAGAGACGGCTGGGATGGCTACGGTCGCATCGTCAATGCGTGCCATGCCAAACGATTCAAACGTCCCAATGTCGCCATTGCACACGTCAGGCGTGTTCTTGGTGACGATGATCTTGTTGCCGGGCAACAGGACGAGACCCGACTCGGCCCGCATGCCGCCGGCCCGCGTGTCGACGTCAATAAGATCGCCGGCAGCTGCCAATGTAGATTGGAACGACACGCCGTTGTCAGCGAGCACGGTGACGCCATTGCCGGAATACGACGCCACGCCGCGCGTCCCTCGAGGCGCATCGGGGAAATCCTTGGCGAGGGTAATTTCGAGCTCGTCGTCGGCAAGGTACAATTGCAGCGCCTTGTTCAGCTTGACGCGCGTGACGTTATGCGGCGTCAAGACGATCCAATCGCCGACCGTGCGGCCAGGCAGCGCGTTGACGACGTCGTTGAACGAGTCGCACGGGACGATATTGATGCCAGGGCCCAGCGCGACTTTGCCTTCCAAAATGCCGGCCGCGAACGTCTGGATGCCCGTCGCGCTCCGGTGATTGGCGAGGAGACGCGTCACCGGATGCCACGAGCCGTACGCGATGAGATCGTGAAGCACGTTGCCGGCGTCGATCGGAGGCAGCTGGTCGACGTCCCCAACCAGAACGATATGCGCGTTGTCAGGCGCCATTTCCAGCACGGAATTCATGAGTTCCGTGCTCAGCATCGAGGCTTCGTCGACGATAATCAATCCGATCCCGGCAAAATCGTTCTTGCCGGATTCCTGGATCGTCTTGAAGTAATGGACGGTCTTGCCAGATGCGTTGCGGGCAGCTCGGCCGGTGGGCGCCGTGACTTTAGTATACGGAAAAGCAGCGACCATCTCGCGGACGACATGCGATTTGCCCGTGCCCGGCCCGCCGGTAATGATGGATATCCTAGAAAATATCGCCGCGTCCAGAGCCGCGCGCTGTTCCGGCGTCACGTTGGTAATTGTCGCGAACGACTCTGCGAGGCCGGCGTTAGGTTCCGGAAGACGGATCGAGCGCCGTGAAATATCGCGCGCAATGAAGACGTTTTTCGCATAGTGCGTGGCCGAGACGACCTGGCCTTGCATCTCGATGAGGTTTCCGGCAGACACGAGTTTCTTCAGCATCTTGTACGTCGTCGCCTCGGAAATCTCCAGGGCAAAGCGTACTTTGGCACACAGCATCGACATCGCAATCATCGTTCTCGAACACAGAGCCCATTCGGCGTGCCCGAGAGCTCTCTGGTCCAGCGATAATTTCAGCGTATCGGCCACGCGGTCCGCGACGTCCAGCGTCGCGCCGGCATTGCGAAGGACATCGTACGCGTCCAAGTTCAGCGCGTCGACGCCTTTGGCCGTGCCGCCGTGCGCCGCCGCGATCTTTGGCAAAAGGTACCGCGGCGCGTCCGATCGGGCCAGGATACGACCCAGCGTCGACGTTGCCTTGGTTGGCGCCATGGTCGACGCGGACCTGAGCGCGCGCCCTGTTATAGCCCTGCTTCACATCAGCCCTTTAAAAGACTAGAGACCGGAGAGTCTGGAGGATACTATTCCGTGTCTGGTTGCGGTGGAGGTGCGAGAGCCAGGCGGCAATGCCTTTGGCAGGAGGGTGGACGATGATCACTTCCGTCTCGACTTCGTCATTCTCGTTATTCTCGACGCTGTTGTTGTTGTTGTCATCATTGTTTTCGTTGTAGTCGTTGTCGATATCGTTCTCCCACTCTTGATCATAGGCGCTCTGCGAATCGATGATGGGAAGGCTCGAGGCCGGGCTCGACCGGATGCTCGAGATGGGCGACATGGACGACATTACAGACAGGCTCGAAAATAAAACTGGGGAGAAATCCATTTAAGGGCCCGGGACGTTCCTATGTTAAAAAATGAAGGCCGTCGCGCGAGGCACGTTCCGGACGCTCGTGCACGATGACAACCAGTCTGTTTCCGTAGTCTTCCAAAGCACGGTCTCGAGTCCGCCGCGTCTGTCGAATGGCAAGATGTACGCGACGGTCGTCGTCAACAACGAAGATGCTTTCCAAGACAACATCTTTGCAGCTGATAAACGTATCAAAGAGATCCAGCAAGGCATCGAGTATTCGCCTCTTTTATCCAACGGAAAGCTTCTCGTGATTAAATTAGCTGCCAATGCGCTTATGGACTACGATCTCTCAGTATGCGATACCGTCGAAATCCACATGAAATTAGGATCGTTTGGCAAGTTTGGGTACTGCTGGATCGCGAGCAATTTCGTACGTGCCGGCAATTAAAAATGTAAGCGATAAGTAAAATGTACGACGTCATTCTTGTCGGAGGCGGGCCGACGGCCTTGACGCTCGCGACGTACTTGCCCGGCAAAGTCGCATTGCTGGAGCGGCACGCCGTGCTGGGCGGATGTCACCGCGTGCTTCCATCAGAAGAGTTCGCAGAGCACGGGCCGCGAGTCTACTCGGGCGCGTACACCAACGTTGCCGGGGTCTTGCAACGAATCGGCGTGGCGTGGAACGACGTCTTCGTGCCGACGCCTTTCAGCCCGGAGAAGATCGACGGTAAAGTGTGGTACCAATGGCTCTCGCCCAAAGAAATCGCCTGGTTATCGTACGAATACATCATCTTTGCGCTCTTTAATAAAACACACGGCCAGGATATTTCGATGAAGACGTATTGCGTTCGCAGAGGATTCTCGGCCGAGTCGCTGGCGTATATCGATACCGTGTGTCGCTTCAGCGATGGCGCCGGCGCGGACCGGTACTCGCTCTGGGAATTCGTCAGTGGATTCGACCAGCACCTCACGCCATTCCACGTCCCCAAAGCACCGCTGGACGGGCTCTTTCGCACATGGCAGGCGTTTTTAGAAAAGAAAGGCGTGGACGTCTTTTTGAATTCCAATGTAGAACGCGTGACGCCGACGTCCGTGACTTCTTCCGGGGGAATGTTCAGGGCCAAAAAGGTGGTGCTGTGCATCCCGCCGATGCACGCCGACGCCCTGCTCAGGAAATCCGGTATCACCGAACCGGGATTCAAGGATTTCGCAAAGAAGACCAAGTACGACCCGTACTGGAGCGTCACGTTCTTCGGCGTTTCAGTGGATAACGCGCAAGGTCACAAAACAACGCCGTGGGGGTGCTTGGCGGTGCAGTACCCATTCGGAGTCGTCAGCGCCGCGGCAACGCGCTGGAACGTTGTTTCAAAAGTCACCGGGAAGACGCTTTCTAAGACCAAAAATTCGGACGAGGCAGCGCGGGAAATCGCACGGCAGCTCGGGTTTTCTGCCGATACCAAGTACGCGTTCACGACATCAAAGTACCACGACCAAGCGTTCATGGCGACGGCGAATCGGGGATACTTCAAAAGCGAGCTCAAGTGCGGGATCGCGAGCGTCGGGTGCCACAACGGCAAATCATCTTACAATTTCACGAGCATGGAATCGGCCGTCCAGAACGCGCTGGCGTACCTCAACAGACCGGCAGCCGGGGCGTGGCACGCGAGCGATGCAGTGCGGTGGACCGTCATCGCGTGCATCGTAATTACGTCATGGAGCACGGCGTAAGCACGATGGTCTGGATGCCGTCGGAAACGCGCATCCATGCGCCATCCCCGTCGTTTTCCTCGTACCATTCCTTCCCATCGTGCTCCAGAAACTCGCAGACCACATTTGCGGCTGTGAACTGCACGAGGCGCGCGCTGTACCCGCGAGAAGTGATCTTGCCGTCAACTACGGAAAAGCCGCGCGTGTTCCTGGGGTCCCAGCTCACGATCCCAATAGAGCCAGAGTCGACCGTGTACACGTAGCCAGAATCGTCCTGCCACGGCCAGTCGTCGATGCCGAGCAACACCAAACTTGGGCCTTCGGGGAACCACGTGGGAAGCTCTAACCCGAAAGAATCGCCGAGGACGTACTGCCCCCGCGGCAAAGTCCTTTTCCTGATGACGGTTGAAGTCATCCCAGCGCGGGCGGCGGGCGGCGGCGGGCGGCGGCGGGCGGCGGGCGGCGGCGGGCGGCGGGCGGCGGGCGGCGGCGGGCGGCGGGAGGCGCGGCGGCCCTGGCAAAATTAACGATCGATCGATCGAATTATTAGAGGATCGATGAGAATAATTATGGCAGAAATCGGAAAATCGCGACCGATGCCAATTGGATCGAACAAGGACTCGGTGGGATCGAACAATTCGAATTGATCATATCTGTCTCCTCGAAAATTTCCACGGGCGCGTACCGCTGGAAGCCGTACAAGGCGTGAAACGTCAGGACTATGCATTGTACGTCACCAAAAACCGGCCGCGCTGCTCGGTGCGCGGCGGCTGCCGGTGCCGCGCCGCCCACGCCCGCAACCCGCGCGCTAATTTTAAAGCCATGAGTTTGTCATGCGAAACATGCGCCCTGCGCCTCGTTCGCATGACATTATACGATTGATACCCAAACCGCTGCACCCTTCGAGACTGTTCGCGAGGCGGCAATACACGGACGGAGTTGACGCCGGAAAAGTGGACGTGCCGATCGGGCGCTCCCATACTATACGCCCATAAATTAAGTCGTCAACTTGGCAAATGACAGCGTGATATCGGCCGGGAAGTACGCGAGGTTGTCGCACAACGGCACGGTCATCGTCGCCATGTGCAGCACTGTCGCGTCGTACACCTCGAACGTCAAAGCATCCTTGAACGCGGTGCACATCACGTCCGCCTTGATTGCGATGACGCGGATGTTTTCCTGCCGGACGCAATCGTACGCTTCTTCCATCGACCCGAATTCCTCGTTGTTGCGCGGGCCAGACACTTTGACGCAGACCGAGTCAGGCCGGTCGAATACCGTCCGGAGGGCCAGCGTGACGGTGAGCATCGTGTCGAATACGTCGACGGTCCACGACCCGTTTTCAAGAGGCAGCGTATACGAGTCCGTGTAGACGTAGTCAGATGCCGGGACGAGCGACCGGTGGAAGAGCGCTGGCCGGGCGAGCGTCCCGATGATCGCGGTGAGAAGGCTCGGCGCCAGCTTCGGGAAGACGTGGACGACGAGGTACTGCGAGTGACCGCTGCGCATCCACGTCTTGCACGTCGCGACAATCTCTTCCCATGACTTTGTCATCATAGGAAACTCCGGGATGCCGATCAGAAACGTATCGATACTTGGCGAGTACGCGTGCGAATGCATAAGCGACGCAGCAGTCTTTGCATCTTGCAAACGAATGAGCTCGTCAGCGCCCAGGAAATCTAAGAGACGAATCACGTCCCACGACCATAAGTCGACGTCCATGTGCGAAATGCCATAATTGTAAATCATCGACAGGACGACGTAGGCGGCTTCCGGCCCAAACTCGTTCAGAAGCACGAGTGATTCGTTCAGGAACGGGATGGCCGCGTGGCACCGGTGCATCATGATTTCGCGGTGGACGCGGATTCTCGCGGTGCTGCATACGACATCGAAATTCGCCGCATCGCGGAATTCCTCCGTCCACGTCGCGTCATATGCGAGACTCATGACTTGTATGTGCGGTGTATGTGGCTTCAGGGTGCTTACAAGCCTTTAACCTGCCTGCAGGTTGCCGGTGCGATCGTGTGCTAGATGTACTTGACGCTCATCTTGAACTGGCCTTCCACGCGCCGCAAGTTGTCGTTCGCATACTTCCGGATGGCCTCGAGCTCATCCAAACACGCCTTGGTCTTCTGGGTGCCGTCGACGAAAGACCATAGCGCATCGCGGGTCGTGTCGCGGACCATCTGGTATATGTCGCGCACGGCCACATCCTTGTCGCGCTTCTTCTCGCGACGCTGCAGCTGCGTCCGGAGCTGTTCGTCCGACAAGTCTTTGACGAGATACTTGAGACGAAGGTCGGCGTTGTCGGTGCGGCGGTACCGGTTGCGGAGGTGCGGCAGCTCGACTTCGCTGATGTGGATGACGCGCCTCTGGATCGTGGTGACCATATTGCCCATCAGCACGTGGTCCATGTACACTTGCGAACGACGCGTCTCTTCCGTCACCGGGTCGAAGATTTCTTTGATCTCGCGACGAAGGACGCGGTCGACGTCCATGCCCTGCGGAAACTGCTGGCGATCGCAGTTTGCGCCCGGCCCGCCGTCGCCCGGCTGACGCGGGATGTCGGCGCCGTTTGCGCGAGCGCGTGCAAACTCGAAATAGTGCGGATTATGGATGACGCCGCGAACGAGCTCGCCGGTGTTCCAGTCCCAGGCGTGCTGGCAGCCGGTGCACCACATCTGCGAACATCCAGAGATCTTGAACGTCGGGATCGCGCAATTCGGGCACGGCCGCGTCTGTTTTTTGATCGCCTTGAAGCTCGCGACTTCGTCCGGCACGCATTCGTGATCTTCTTTGCCGAGCAAGACGCCGCAGTCCGTGCACGCCTTGGCCTTGCAGACGCCGCACTCGAGCGTCGCGTTCATAAAGCCGCGGCACCCGTCGACGCGGCACGGCGCGATAAATTCGTTGCGTGCCTTTTTCGAAGGCTCGTCGCCGCGCGCCCCGAACGCGCCGCGGTACCCGTTGGCCTCGAGACGGTCGGCGCGGTACCGGTCGTTCCAGATCTCGCGCATCAGCTGCCCGGCGCGCAGCTTGTAGTCCCGCAGCTGGACGGCCTTGGCGGCGACTGAGAGGCGAAGCTCGCGCGATTCCTGGTAGTTCGCAACGAGGATCTGCGATTCCGGAAGGAGCTGCTTCTCGCGCTCGATCAGAATCGTCTCGCGGTGCTTCTTGTACTCGCTATTCAGCCACGACGGCGGGAAGAAACCCATCAGGAAATCGCGCGACCACGCCTGGCGGCACCCCATGCAGTGGGCGTCCTGCATCGTATCCAGAATGTACTTGCGGTAACACGCCTGGCAGGCACCGTACTGGCAATACGCACACGTCACTTTTGAGCGTTTGACGTCTGTGTACGGTTCGCAGCACACGCTGCAGTCCTTTGAGTCTTTCGACATCTCGGCTTGTGGTGAATCTGTGCGCATAAATTGGCTTTAAGTCGGTGTCCACCCGAGATCTTTGGCTCGTTGCTTGATTGCCGCACGAGATGCAACGGAAATTGGCTTGCCCGTATGTGGCCATTTCCACCTCGGAACGCGAGGTGGAATTTTCCGTCCTTCTGCATCGTGGATATACTGGGCCAGGCTGAAGACATCGTACGGAACCTTGTCCTTTTTGACGATTCGGCGGTGGTTGGTCGTCATCAGGACCCCTCTGAGGGTATCCATGACACCGATGCCGCTCGAATTCGAGTTCTCCTTCTCCTGGCGCTTTCGCGCGAGACGTTCCCGGGCCGCCTTTCGCGTTTTGGCAGCCTTGTGATTTGCCGGCGTGATCTCAAAGGAGCGGTCGTCGTACGCGAGGTGCCGCCACGGGCCGCCGTCGGGTGGAGCGCGGAAGTTTGCCTTCAACTGGCTGCACACGGTATCCCGATTCTGAGACGTCGCGATCTGATACATCTTGGCCTTGTTGCTGCTCCCGGTCGACCCGATCGAACGCCACCACGGAGGGCCCTGCGCCTGCGATTTCGACGTTGGCGCGTGGTGCGTGGCGCCCCACGTGCCGTTCGGCAGGTGGTGGCCCAGCAGTTCCGGCAAGCTCCCCGTAATTCCGTTGGCCCGGCATTGCCTGAGGAAGTACATCTCGATGGCGTGTCGCTCTGCCGCCGTGAAACGCGCGTTGTACGCCTTTTTATACAGCTTTTCTTTCAGCGCGAGGTTCAAGTTGCTGATATTGCGGAAACGGTTCAAGAACTCGGACTTGGTGCTGACAACGCGGTCGCGCGTCGACATGTCACAGGACGATATTTTTTCTACGCCCAGTTAGTAGTTCGGCATGTTATTCCTCTCGCGCCTCAGACGCTCATCCCGTGCTGCGCGATTCTGGGCGGCCTGGCGTTCTTGGGCCTGACGCTCTTGCTGTGCTGCGCGAATCTGGGCGGCCTGGCGTTCTGCCTCGCGTCTTGCAATCTTCCTATAGGCTTCCTTCTTGTACTCGACAGAAGCCTTGTTCGTGGGACGAGGGTCAGAAAATCTCGCGTGCCGCAACTTTGCGCTGATCAAATCATTGCTGTGATGCCAAGACTGAGACTGACCCACTGCGTTTCCTCCCAGGTAACGCTGTATGATACTCAGCTTCTGCGCATCGGATGCCGGGAACGAACCGCCAGGAAGCGCGCCCCAATTCGCACGTTTCACCCGTTCCAAGTTGCCTTTTCGCGCGTTGTGGTAGCGCGTGGCACGTGCAGCGACTGTGGCGTTGTTTTTCGCGGCTTGCGCCCTGTAACGATCTGGCATGTTTAGCCCGAGACGTCTTAATTTATTTTCTATGCCCGCCCATTCCCAGTTCTTGAGCTTGCTCCTGTCGAGATTCAAACCCAAAAACCGAACGTGGTCGTAGACGCGGCGACGCAATGCGTTCGAGGCCGCGTTGGTGAACAAGGCGTCAAATACCGTCTCTGGGGTTGCCAACGATTCTCTAGGAGGCGGAGTTCGAGGGCCGCGTGACCGGCCAGGTCCGCATGACGATTTTGCTTCTCGTAATTTCTTCTCGATGGCGGCACGGTGTTCTTGATACAAATTCTCGTACCAGCGCGGCCTGGCGTCTTTCCATTCCTTGTAGAGCTTCTCGTAGTCGATCGGTACCCACCCACCCGGGCGATATTCCCTCTTCAGCTGGTCGCATAGGCTGATGCGCGCGGCGTCCGGCGTAACCAATGCCACCGCCATCCGCTGTGCCCGGTGAGGATCCGTGCGTTTCTTAGCAAACCATCCTTGTTCTTTTGCTTCGGTTCCGCCGCGCAGTCTGCCGGTAGCACGGTCGACACCCTTTATGACCACCGGCAAACGCGTCGTCACGCTGCGCGGCGTGCAATTTCCTTGGAAGAAGAGATCGATGGCATGGGGCGCTTCGTAATCTGTGCCTTCTTTCAATGTGTATCGCCCGGCGTCGCTGCCTTGGTAGTCAGACGTTGTAGTCAAGAATTCGATGAATTCCTCGTGCTTGACATTGTATGGCGGTTTAGACAACATGCATCTCAGCTCGGCGACTGTCCCAAAGGTACCTGGCTCGGCCATCTGGCATACGCACAGAATTTAAAAAGACGGCTGGCCTTGACGCCCCATCATGAACGCAGAGAACGCAGAGAACGCAGAGAACGCGGAGAACGCGGACGGACGTGTCTCTGTGGAGCGTTCGTACTTCGATAAAATAATTTAAAGAAGACGTACGCCCTCAGAACAAATGGGGGACTACACGAGCGATTGGTTTTCCGGGGCGATCCCGGGGATAATGCGCACGCTCGAAGGCCTTCATCCCAAGAAGATCCTCGAGATTGGGTCGTGGGAAGGCCGCAGTGCCGTCTGGTTTTTAGAACAGTTCCCGGACTCCAAGATCGTGTGCGTCGACACGTTCCAGGGGTCGCCGGAGCACCACGACGCGGCGCTGGACGTCGCAGGTACCAAGGGACGATTTATGAATAATACCAAACGGTTCGGGAACCGCGTCGTTATTCGCGAGGGACACTCGTCGCGCGTGCTCTTCGGCCTCGGTCCTGAATCATTTGATCTGGCATATGTCGACGGGTCGCACACAGAGCTGGATACGATGACCGACCTCGTCATGAGCTTCAATCTGCTCAAGCCGGGCGGGGTGATGTTGATCGACGATTACAACCAGCCCGCGTTTCCCGGCGTCCGGGCCGCTGTCGACAAGTTTGCGGCCGTGTATTCAAAGCGTATCCGCAGTGTCTTTGCCGGGTATCAAGTGCATTTCGTCAAAATAACGTAGGAAATCGACCGGATCACGAATGCCTGGGAGATCGTGTAATTGCGCAAACTTGGAGGTTATTTTCGAGACTTCGTGGAACTCGACAAGGCAATCTAAAAACGTCCCTGTGCGGCACGTTGCACGCATCTGCCGTATCTGGTGTGCGACGTTCACAGGCGTGACGTAATTCCACTTGACCACGACGCTCGATTTCATGAATGCCGCCTTGGACGCTGCTGCGATGCCCATACCGCTTGCGATATTTTTTGTTGCGGTACTTTATGGCTGGCAGAGCTGCGTTCTGGCCCGGCGTTTGGTCCCCGGTATTGACGCCTGCAACGTCCAGCGCGGATCGTTTACATTGTACCACATCGACGGCTTTACGACGCCCTAGGGTTAGGCGACCGACCCGACGTACTCGAAACGAGCTCGAGCTGCCCATTTCGTAAACGATTCCATCTTCTTGCGCGAATCAAATATTGCAAACCCTTCGATACTAAGAGTGCGTTTATCGGTACCCCAGCCTTCGAACGTCGCGGAATGCTTGGCGACGAGCGCTTTGAACGCGTCGACAGAGCGTTCGTCCGGGATCGAATACCACGCCATGCACATTTTTGTGAATACCTTGCTTTTAGGGCTTTAAGCCCGGAGGTGGTATTCAGAGAAACGTGAACGTGTAAATCAATACCATGCCTTCATCATGCTGGCGGCGGGCTTGCCGTACCCCATATCGGTCAGGGTCTCCTGGTCCTCCTGGGCGCTCTGCCAGTAAGAATTTGCTTTTTTCGCGTTGCCCTGTGCCTTGTACGTCTTGTAATATTTCATGTCCTGCATGAACGACTTGCGGGTCGAACCCAGCCGATCGTCGAAATCGGCCTTGGGGACGGCGTTGCCGCGCTTGCCGTACACCATACCAGGCCGACCGGCGACGGCCGTACTCGCATTGGGGTTTTTGCCCTTGGGAATTGGGAATTGGGAGCGGAATTGGGAATTGGGAGCGCTGATGCGGTTGGCGGGGATTTTAGGAGACGTAAATGGCCAGAACGGTTCTGCCTTGGAACGCATGATGACCAGGACGAGGATCGCTGCAATCACAGTGAAGATCTCGGTCGTGCGCATTGGTAGCATTGGCGAATATTTTTTTTAACCGAGTAATAGAATGGCATACACGCGTCTCGCGGCAGGGCTCGCGGCAGGGCTCGCGGCAGCGGTATTATACGCGCACGGGTTTTGTAACGTCACGCTCCTGACGGGTCGCGAGACGAACAATTTCCTGAAGAGAGATACCGATGGGTTTCTCGACAGTCTCAGCGTCTGGGACTGTGCAGCTCGCGGCGCCGATACCAAGAACAAGTACAAGGGTATTGCGGCGCACGCAGGAGTATCGTTCACGACTTCTGAAGCCGCGCAGGTCCGCACCGCAGCTCGCACGGCCGATGCGCTCCTTTTGAATCATGCCGATTACGGCGTCGACGGCCGTCTTGCCGCGTCGCTTCCGTGGCGCATCGCCAAGGTGTTGCCATCATACGAGAACGGGTTGCCGCATACGCGGTCCGATACCATATTCATCTCAGAGATGCCGGACGTCAATACTTTGATTCACGAAAAAGTGCACGTCTACCAGCGGATGTACCCGGACAAAATCCATCAATATCTTGAGTCGGCAGGGTACGAACGGGAACGCTTGCGGAGCGCCGACACTTTGATCCAGGCCAACCCTGACGTTGACGCGTGGACGTACATGCACCCGCAAACGAAAAAGCCCATGCGCGCAGTCCACGCACAAGGCACAATGCCGCGCAAGATTCCGGAGAGCGACGGATCAGAGCATCCTTACGAAGAAATCGCGTATTCTGTCGCGGCTGAGCTAACATCTTAATTTCACCCCGAACACGCCAGACATTCAGGGCTGGAATCCTGCACCGTGATCTTCGTCGCGCTCGAAGCCGCTTTTGATCGCAAGTAGTACATGCCCGTCTTGAGGCCACGTTTCCACGAATGAAAGTGCATGCTGCTCAGCTTGCGGAACGTCGGCGCCGCGACAAACAAATTAAGCGACATGGACTGGTCGACGTAGCGCCCGCGATCGGCCGCCATGTCGATCAATGTCTTCATGCTGAGCTCATAGGCTGTCTTGTACAGCTTTTTGAGATCGTCCGGGATGTCGAGTTCCTGGACGGACCCTTCGGCCGCAACGAGCTTGTGCTTCAGGGCAGGCGTCCACAAGCCGCGCTCCAGGAGATCGTTGAGCAAGTATTGGTTGACGACCGTGAACGTCCCGGCAAGCGTCGTCCGGCTGTAGAGATTGCTCGTGACGGGCTCGAACGCTTCGGTATTGCCGAGGATTTGCGCGGTCGACGCCGTCGGCATGGGAGCGACCGAGAGCGAGTTGCGGATGCCGTTTGACGCGCGTTCTTTGAGGGCGTCCCAGTCGTCGTACATCGGGTGCGGCGCGGCGTTCCAGAGATCGAATTGCAGCTGGCCGCGCGAGGCCGGGCAGCCTTCAAACGTCTCGTACGCGCCGTACTCATCGGCGAGATCGCAGGTCGTCTCGATTGCTGCGTGATAAATCGTTGCAAAGATCTTGCGGTTGATTTCCGCAGCTTCCGGCGAATCGAAGGGCACCTTGAGGCGGAAAAAGACGTCTGCGAGTCCTTGCACGCCGATTCCAATCGGCCGGTGCCGGAAGTTGCTTCGTTCGGCTTCCGGCAGCGGGTAGAAATTGACGTCAATGACGCGGTCGAGGTTGCGCGCCAGGACCTTGACGCTGGCGTGGAGCGCAGTATAATCGTAGATCGCGCCGGCGCCGGTGCCGATGACGAATGCCGGAAGACTCATGGATCCCAAGTTGCAGACGGCGATTTCGTCGGGGGCCGTGAACTGGCAGATTTCCTACGCGAGGCAAAAGGTGTTTGTGAGCGACGCGAGTATATGCAAAAAATGTCTTTGGACGTACCGCGCATAAATTCGACGACTTGATCACGCCGAGGTTGGACTGGTTGGTTTTGGCGTTCACCGAGTCCTTGTAGAGCATGTACGGCACGCCCGTCTCGATCTGAAGGCGCAAGATCGCAAACCAGATATCGTGCGCTCTGACCGTTTTGACGGCGCGGCCTTCGGATTCGTACTTGTGGTACAAGATGTTATAGTCCGTGCCGTAGACGTCCTCCAGGCCCGGCGCCGTGCCAGGATCAAAAAGACTCCATTCCGCATCGGCTTCGACGCGTTCCATGAAGAGGTCCGATATCCAGAGGGCGTAGAACAGGTCGCGGGCGCGGAGGTGCTCGTCGCCCTGGTTGCGTTTGAGGTCGAGGACCTGAAGGATATCGGCGTGGTGCGGCTCGATGTAGATCGCGCAGCTGCCTTTGCGTTTGCCGGACTGGAAACAGAAAGAGTGAGACGATGGACAACTCAGGGGGGCGATACGAGTTCGTTGACCGATCTCACCTGGTTGACGTACCGAAAGACTTCGTTGGCAACTTTGAGCATTGGCACGAGACCGTCGCTCGTCCCGTTGGTGGACTTGATCAGCGAACCCTTGGCTCTGATGGAGTGAACGTGAAAGCCGATGCCGCCGCCGTATTTGCTTATGGTAGCAGCCTTGTGGAACGACCTGAAAACACAGTCCAACGAGTCGTCGTGGACGCCCATGAGGAAACCTGTGGGTAACACGGGACATCAGTTTAATAGGAGCACGGCGCGGCGAATAATAGGAGCACGGCGCGGCACACGTACAGCTGGCGAGTTGCGGCGTCTTGGTGCCGCTGTTAAAAAGCGTGGGGCTCGCGTGCGTAAACTGGTGCGTCGACAGCGCGTCGTACGTCTCCTTGACCTTTTCCAGGTCCGAGCCCCAGATACCGACGGCGACGCGGACGTACATGTGCTGCGGCCGCTCGCCTTCCTGGAGGTACGCCTTGGTGAGCGTGCGCAACCCGAAATAATCGAATTGGTAGTCGCGCGTAAAGTCGACAAACGAATCGATGGCGTCGGCGTGGTCGTTCACAACGTCCCAGAACGCGTCGGAAACGACGTGGCGCAGTCTCGAGTAGACGTCCCGGACGCTTTCGTGCGTGGTTTTCTGGAGGTTGTTCACGAGAATGCGTGCAGCGAGCACGGAATAATCCGGGTGCTCGGTCGCCAGCGCGACAGCAGCGTCGGCAGTGATCTGGTCCAGCGTCTCGGTGCGGATATTATCGTGGACGGCCGCACACGCGTGCTGCGCCACGCGACTGACGTCGGCTGCGGAAATTGCGGGTTTGACATGGCACAATTTCCGGAGACGGTTCGTGATCTTTTCGAAATGCACGGCCTCGTGCCGCCCGTCCCGCTTGATCACTTGCATCTTGTTGTTGGATACACAAACCAGGCGCCTTTAAGGCCTTTGCTTCTCCATCAAAGCGCGTTTGTAGTGGTCGCGCCAGTACGAAACGCTCTGCTTGGGCTGCGTCGACCCTGTTCGTTCAGAAACTGAATCGTGAAAGTCGACCGTCCACTTGAAAAGCGTATCGCGGCTCGCAAAGGCCGCCTTGTCCATCGTTTTTAGTTCCACTGCGAAATGCTTCTTGCAGTAATCGCACGGAAGCACCGGCTGGAGACCCCGGAAGAATTTCATCATCGTATACTGCTCGGCAGCCGTCGGGTTGCGGGGGTACATCAGCGCGACGACATGGATGATAAACCACAGCGGCGGACCCCATTCGGACGGAGGCACGCCGCTGGCCGAGCACTGCGAACACCCGTTCTTGGATGCGTGACTTGTGGCGGATTTGTGGGGGTTCTTCCGCACGCTATTGACCCACTTGACGATATGCGATGCTGTCGGCGCGCCCTGCGTCGGCCACGGCATGTGAAGAATCGCGCCCTTTGAGTTTTTGTACACGAAATCGGGGAACGCCTCGACGCCGAGGTCGTCGACGACGCTCGGGTGCTCGTCGGCGTCGATCTGCTCAAAAGGCAAGGGCGTCGCCTTTTTCAGCTTTTTCAGCTCCGGTTTCGCGTTCTCGCACGCCGGGCAGCCGGGTTTCACGACGGCCATGACCTGCGATTTCATTGGTTTAGACCCAGATTTTATTTCGTCTTGCATCCTCGACACGGAGATTTCCGGGCTAGGAAGATGGGCATGGCGGTGGATCGACACATCTCGCGGCAAAAGGGGCACGTCCCGACAATCTCTTTACACTCGTCCGTGCACCGGCACCGCTTCAGGATCTTGACGAAACAGCCCGCACAGACGGCTTGGTCGCAGCACGTCAGCGTCGCGGGCGTCAATCCGCACTCGTCGTCGGGACACATGGAGTGCGCGCAAATCGGGCAGTCGATCTTTTCTGGTGCATCGTCAAAGTATCGCATCGGAATGCTCACTTCGATGATGGCTTCTGCCGGGGCTGCCGGGCGCGTTGTCATTGTCTTACAAACGGTTTTGTTTGAGGGGTTTCAACGATCGCAGTCGCCGCAGCAGCATCCAGCTGATATTTCGGTCGTCACGATGCGGACTACGGTATGGTCATCGTGCATCCTAAAGATTCCATTGAATGACGGGACGTTCCAGCCGGGATGGACGATGATGTCTCGCACGCGGTCGTCAAAGTCCATTTGGGACAATCCAGATGACCATAAAGTATCAAGATCGTCCATCATCATCGAGTACATGTCGCTCTCGGCCGTGTCCATGTAGGCGTACCGGTACTTGAAATGGTCGCACGCCGAGCCATCGTGAAGAATCACCAGGCCGATCGGCCGCTTACGCGTCAAGCCAGCTTCGACGTACGAGGCAATGGCGTCGAGCGCCTCGTCGTCAAGGTCGTCTTCTGGGAAATCCGGCCATTCTGACATTTGTGTTGCAAGTTCCAAGCTTTCTTTAAGTGCCATCTTTACATCCGCCCGGGCAGGTGGGTGTTTGTGTTTCAACGCCCGGATACACCGGCACTGGAGCTCATCACCAGCCGCTCCAGCGCATCGAGCTGCGCCTGAAATTCGTCGAGTTTCGCGCGCGCATTCAGCACGAATTCCAAAACGACGATATTGTTATCGTAGGCATCGAGGATGTCAGGGACCAGCAGCGGCATATCGTCGTATGTAATATCGTACACTGTTGCTGGAACGACCTGATTATCCATATTGTGGTAACACATTTGATTTGGTGTCCAGGTGTCAATTGATTGGAACCTTTCGTTTCCTAAGTCTGTGAGACCACAGGTCGACAGCATCGATCGCGTCCTGCAGCTTGGCTTTTAGAGTTTGGAGTTCTTCGTCCGAGTCTTCGACGACAAACGTCTTCTTCCGTTTGATGGGCGCAACGTCGTCATCTGAAGACATTGCGCCCGTCAAAGACAAGGCAGCCTGGGGATCGTCCGGGGTAGGAGCCGTAGGAGCTGCGGCGCCGTACATTCCACGATTCATGCCGCACGTCGGAGGCGGGGGCGGGACGTAGACTTTGCGAAGCGCCATGAGGTCGACCCAGAATCGTTTGAGTTCGTCGACGTTCTCAGCAAACCATTTGCGATCGCGCTCGACGACAATGATTGAAAATACTTCCTCGCCGTCGACCGCCAAATGCGCGGGTTGCCACTGGATGAAGTAACACGAATCGAGGTTCGTGCACTCGAGCTGGACTTGGATCTGGGGCCAATAATGGTGCGGGCATTCGTATGGAATAGGTTTGCGCTTATACGGGCACTGTGGCACGGGCGTGGTGAGCATGGAGATACTGTGTGGCACGGGGTAACGGTGGTATGCCTGCCCACCTTGATCTCGATAAGACGACCTGTATTCGTGATGCCATCGGGACTGGCCCCGAGCCACGGAAGGTCTTCGTGCACCACCAGCCCGACTTCCCACGCGCACTCGCCGACGGCCTGCATCGCCCTCTCGCGGACTTGGTCTTCGTTATCGCACCCCCATCGCGTCATATGGTTGCCGGTAAACATGCCCGACACTTTTTGATCCAGCAATGATTCGCGAACGTTGCGTTGCCCTTTGAAGGCCGGAATTCCCAACGCGCCAGCCGCATCGCTCGCGGTCATGAGCCCTTTGCGAACTTCGTGCCATGCCGGCGTCCGTTGTTCAAATTGCTGTCTGGCAAGCAATTTCGATACGCAGGGGTGGATGCATAATTCGTTGACGGGACGAGTCCCTGCCGCGACGGCTGGCAACGACATTTTCGAGACCTCAGACTTCGGCCGGCCTTTAAGTCTGCTTAGAAATTGCCAGAAGAACAAAATGTATTCTATTAAAATGGCGTCGTTCCCGCCGTCGTTCAACCGCCCCCGCCTCCAGCGGATCCACGCCAACGTGATGGAGCGGTGCATGCGCATGCCGCACGTTTCCGGCAAAACCGTGCAAATCGATTCGTTGCTCGTTGCCAAGCGGTCCAACCAGGTCCAGATTGCGGCCGTCTTCTGGGCCATGCCGCACGAAGGATTGCCGGAGATTCACGAGGTGCACTTTTACGTCGAGGGAAAGGACGCGTTGCGCGTGTACGAGCCGGACGCGCCGACCGATTGGGATCATTTCAAGTGGATTATCGATCCGGACGGCACGATGGAGAAGCTGTAATTATTTTCTGGTTCAGAAAGCATCATCTCGGTACAACCCAGGGTATTCCGATGGGTCAGGGTATTACGATTGGGAGGCTGCTCGAAAGCATCTTGCCCGGAAGGCCGTGCATCGCAGGCTGTCCCGCTACGAGCGTTTTGGCGGCGACGTTCTTTTCGGCGGAGACGAGGAGTTCCGTGCCAGCCAGCACGGAATGGATCTCCGCGATTACCGCATGTCGGGCGAAGCGAGCATCAACATGCAACGTCTCAAGAAGTTCGTAAATGACCTCCGCCAAAACCCCTCCAAGGACAAATGGGGCATCCTGTCTCGCCCGGCGGTATGGGGCATCCTGTCTCGCCGGCATTGATTACGGCACGATGGAGAAGCTGTAAAAATAAATAAAATCTTTGTTACCGTTATCATGTCGCAGTGCGCAAAACAGTGCACCGCCGTACAAGTGTGCAATCCTGAGTCGCGCCGCTGCGTGCTGCGGACCGGCGCCATCGGAAAGCGCATTTTAGGCAACGGACCCAAGAAGGCCAACGGCCCCAC
>Ga0208951_1000223_pt1 | contig 25299 bp, 25 predicted proteins | sample GreLakmeMI27MSRF_FD_187702 | JGI IMG/M metagenome (GOLD analysis project Ga0208951, IMG submission 187702) | Freshwater lentic microbial communities from great Laurentian Lakes, MI, USA - Great Lakes metaG MI27MSRF (SPAdes) | ecosystem: Environmental > Aquatic > Freshwater > Lake | place: Great...
CCGCAGCAGCAGCAGCCGCCGCGGCCGCGCGGCGCAGCGCCCGCCCGCCCGGCGCGGCGCGCGCCAGCGCCACGGCCGCAATGAGCGCCAGCGCAGTGGCCGCAAACACCACGCCTCCAAGGTAGAACGCCGCGACGCTGCGAGCGAGCGTGGGCGCCAGTACCAGCAGGGCCACGCCCAAGCACGCGCACAGGAAGTGACTGTGCGGTTGAGCGTACGACACGCTCACCAGGAACGGCGTCTCCGCGTCAGTCGCCTGAGGCTTTGCGCTGCCCCACAGTGTGCTGCTCGGCTGCTGAGAGGCGGAGCCCGGGCCAGCCTCTAGCAAGGCCCCACCCGCCAGGGCGCGCAGGATGGCGGTCAGCCGGGTGGCTGGAGGCGGCGCGCAGCGCACGACGACGGCTGCGTCGCGGCCGTAAGGAGAGAGGGCGAGTCGAAGGGCGCCGGAGGGCGTGGGGTGCGCGTGGCGGGGCACCAGGTCGTCGGTGAGCACCTCCAGCGCGCAGCCCTTGTGCGGCGCTTCGCGTGGTGTGACCGTGAACTCCAAGCGGGACCAGGCGAGGTGCCAGCGTTGGGGGCTCCGAGAGCCGCGCTTCAGCACGAACACCGCGGCGCCTGAGGCGGCCGGGTCGCCGTCCTGGGGCAGGCTGAAGGGCAAGCGAGAGGTGCCAGGCACCAGCACCGGCGCGGAGCGAGCGTAGCCGCTGTCCGAGGATGAGGCGCCGCCGCCGCACACAACGCAGCAGGCCACCAGCAGCAGCAACAGCCCGCAGCGCATATCGCGCACCGTGTAGGCGACACGGTGCTCACTCTCTCACTCCCTCACTCACTCGGAGGCTGGCGCGCGTTGACAACGCGTCGAACGGTCGAACAGAAAGTCGACCGCCACGGTGACTCACTCACGCTCCCCGCAGACTCACACTCTGGCGCTGCGGCTGCAGCTGCATGCTTCGCTCACCTTGCAGCACTTGCGCGGTCGAGTGAGGCGCGCAGCGACCATGGCCGCCGCCGGTGAGAAGCGCCCTCACCCCGACTCCTCGGGCTTCTTTTCCCCTGGCGGCGCCACAAAGGCTCCCAAAGCTGCCAGCTGGCAGACGGTGAGAGCCAACGGCGGTGTTTACCTGTGGCGCCGCGACCCGGAGGCAAAGCCGTCCCTGAAGGTTGCCGCCTTTGACATGGCGCGTGCCCTGCGCTGCGCTGCGCCGACGCTCTCTGCGCCCTCTCACCACTCCGTGCAGGATGGCACGCTGGTGACCCACCACGGCAGCTTTGCGGCAAGCGCGGAGGACTGGCAGTTCTTCAGCAAGCGCGTGTCGGTCGTCCTGCGCTCCCTCCACCACCAAGGCTTCAGCCTGGCCGTCTTCAGCAACCAGGGGGGCATCAAGGGCGCACTGGACGGCAAGAGAGCAGCCATCACCAAGGCGTACTTCCACGCCGCGATCCTGACGGTGCGCAGCCCGGCCGACCAAGTTCTGCTGCCTGACGCCTTGCGCGCGCAGGCTGGCGTGCCGGTCACCGCCTATGTGGCTCCTCAGAAGGACTGTTTCCGCAAGCCTGAGCGTGGCATGTGGGAGGCTTTTGTGCGTGAGAACGGCGAGGTGGACTTGCCGCAGAGCTTCTATGTGGGCGACGCGGCGGGACGCCCGGGGGACCACTCCGCCGATGATAGCCTGTTTGCGGCCAACCTGGGGCTCAAGTTTTACCTCCCAGAAGAGGCATTCACAGACGGAGTCGCCTGGGCACCCCTCGCAGCATCACTCGCTGCCAACGCGGCACCGCCCCCACAAAAGCCGCCGCCACCGCAGCAACCGCAGCAGCCACAGCAGCCGCAGCAGCCTTCCGCGGCGCTCGTGGAGGAAGGCGATGAGGAGCACCCGATCGTGCTGTAAGGGAGAAGAGCGTGCGGGGAAGAACGCAGTGTGACGCTGGCGCACCGCCGTGTTATGCGGCAGATGCCACGCGCACTTGAGCTGTGCGATGCAGGAACTGACGCGTCCTGCGGCGTAACAACAGGTCTGGCGTGACCAGGGCACCGAGGGGTTTTCTTGGAAGGGACACATTCCCCCTCCCGCCGGGGAAATGCTGCGTTTTGCGCTGGCGCTGGTGCTGGCGCGCAGCGCTCTGGCAGCTGCGCCTGCGTGCGCGCTGGAGCGAGGTGGCTCGCTGCTGCTGGGAGGCGGCGTGCTCAACAACGTCACCTTCTTTCCATCGGGCCGCAACTTCCTGCTCGCCACGCCGCCCGCGCACGCGATGGCGCCGCCGCAGGGCTTCCCGCTGCTGTTCGTCATCCACGGCTACACTGACGGCAACGCGCACTTCTTAGAACACACACAGTTTGCCACTCGCGCCACGCAAAGAGGATACGTCGTCGTTGCGCCCTTCGGCGATGCCGCCGTACGAGGAGGAGCCTGGTCTCTGGGAAACGCGCCGGGAGATGGCACCTACGATCATGACAAGAGCACTCTCGCAGATGAGCTCTCCTTTCTAACTGCCGTTCCGGACTGCACTGCTGCGCTGCTCCCGCCATCCATGCCCCTCAGCGGCGCAATCTTTCTGGCTGGACTGTCTCAGGGCGGCAAGATCAGCTGCCGGCTGGCCTGTGCGCAGATGCCGCCTCGCTGGCGGGTGAACGCGATGGTCCTCGCCGCCGGCATTCAGGGAGAGCCGGAACGTGCCTGTTCCGGCGCCCCGGTGGCATTGCTGCTGCTGTACGGCGGACTGGACCCTGTGGTGCCGCTGTGCAGCACTGGCGGGTTCGGCTATCGCCCAGGGGCGAGCGACTTGCTCACCTGGGCTCGGGTGTACAACAAGTGCAACAGCGCGGCGCATCGACCGACAGCCTGGTGCCCGTCCGGCGCGCCTTGGTGGGGGACTGTGGAGGGAGGCTCCGCAGAGCAGCGTCTGTCGACCAGCGCCTACGAGTTTGTGGGCTGCGCCGCGCCCACGGTGCTGCTCTGGACGCCCACAGACACGCACGTGTGGCCCATGCCGCTCCTGGGCGTGGGAGGCAACGCAACGGAGCGTGCCCTCGACTTCTTTCAGAACCAGAGAGTGCCGCCCGCACTCGACACGCCATGCGAGCTCAGCCCGCCATGTGACATGCTGGGCAACAGCCTTTGATGATGATGAGTCACATATGAGTAGAGCCTGTTCATGGCCTCTACATGGCCGCCGTTGCCCCTTGGTGTCGGCTTCAGGGCCCCATGAATTTGGCGACCTTCTCCGCCGATGTGAAGCGCACGACGCCCGCCGCCTCGGCGCCGCGCTTCACTTCCTCCGCAGCCTGCGCCGCGCTCAGGCCGTGGTGCGCCACCATCCACGTGGCGAGCGCCAGGCCCGTGCGGCTCTGCCCGCCGCGGCAGTGAACCACGACGCGCTCGCCGCAAGCGTGCGCGTCGGCAAACGCGGCAAGCAGGGCCGCGCGCGCAACAGCCGCGCCCTCTGGGTCATGCGACATGCGCACCAAGTCGTGCCTGCGCCGCAGGTGACGTCAGTACGGGAGGGCTGCCCTCGCAGGCGGCCTGCATGTGCGGAAAACAAGGCACACACCTCTTGAAAAGGCGCGCGTACTGCGTCTCCAGAGGTGTTGCATACGCCGTCAGCTCTTCCGCCTCAAGCAGCGACACGACGCGTGTGATGCCCGCAGAGCGCATGTACTGCGCCCACGCGTCCACGGCAGCGTCGCTGATGCTGCCAGCTGGTGTTCGCTCCTCACCGCCTGGGCCGCCCGGCCTGCAGGCGCCGAACACGGTTGCGTCCAGGGAGGACGCAGGACCCCAGTTAACGTCATAGCTCAGAGCAGGCTGGGAAGAAGCGGACGCCATGATTGTGCGCTTATTCCCAGAATATTCACACAAAGAGCGGCGCTGGCTTGCAACCGCTACGCGCGCACGCGCTGAGGCGGCAACGCTGAAGCTCAGCAAGCTCAACATCGGGCAGCACAGGTTGCGCGGGGGCGTTCGTGGACACAAAACAACGCACACGTCACACACGCACCACATTTTCCTGCGTGGTGGTGCGCGCGGTGTCGTACAGAACGTAGCAACGTACGCATAACACCGCACCTCGCGTCCTCAGAGCTATCCCTGCCATGTCGCCCCTTGCGTCCAGCTCCGAGCCAGACCTGAAGGGCTTGGACGCACTGATCGAGTCCGTGAGCCGCCACCTGCGCTCACAGCTTGCGGGCGCGAACGGCGAGACGGCGTGGGGCACCGTACATGCGTTCTGTCACGCGGTGGACTGGCGGGCACGTGGAACGCAAGAGCGGCTTGCACGGTCACAGTCTGACGCAAGCTCCGATGTCTCTCTCTGCCCAGGAGCCCTGGCTGCGCGGCCTGCTCACCTTCCACGTGGCGATGGCCGTCCTGGCGGTGACAACCACGCGCAGCGACGCGGCTCAGGCGACCCTCTTTCTCTTTGCGAGTGCGTCTTCCCCTGCTCCTGTTCAGACCAACCTGCACTCACCCAGCTGCACTCCCACCCCCACCAGTGTGCCTGCTCTATCTCTCTGAGCGGCTGAACGCGCTGGCGGGCACCCACTGGCGCGCTTTCTCCACGCAGAACTACTTCGACTCCAAGGGCGTGTTTACTGGAGTGCTCTGGGCGGCGCCACTCATCCTCCTCCAGACGGCCATGCTCACGGGCTTCCTCTACAGGGCCGCTAAGCTGCTGGTGGCGCTCAAGCGCCAGCAGATCGGCAAGCGCAGGCCGCGAGCTGCGCCCAGCGAGCCAGCCAAAGCTGCGTCTGGCCCGCGCACAAGGCGGGCCGCTCGCGAATGAGAGGGCCTGCCTGAAGGCGAGCTCAGTTTTGACGGCAAGGGGCGGTCACAAACTTTGGCATCGCACCAAACGTTCTCCTCCTCCTCCTCCTCTCCTGCTCTACCTGCTGCCTCCCACACGAGCATCACAGCCTTCATGCTGTCGCAGTTCGGCGCGCTGACACTGGCGCAAGAGACGCAGTTCGGCGAACTGCCTTGGGATTTCGTGGCTCTCGTCCTGATGCGCCTGCCCTTGGACGCTCGCCTGCGCGCGCGAGAGGTGTCGCGGGGCTGGCGCGCTCTCCTGAACCAGCCTCGCTTCTGGCTGGTGCTGGACTTCTCACGGGGCAGCGGCGTGGTGGCGCACGTGTCGCGGGCGCTGCTGTTTGCGGCGGGCAAGCGAGGGCGCGGCCACCTGCACACGCTGGACATCAGTGGCTTGCGAAGCTTGTTCACTGAGCACCTGGCACAGTTCATGGCTGTTCATGGCGATAGCCTGCGCTCTGTGACGGCACCTGAGGAGCTCCTGTTCAGCGCCGACCTAGTCACGCGCCTCTGCTGCTCTGCGCCCCTCTGCACGATGCGCTGCTATGTGTGGTGCACTGCTGCCGAGGCACTGCCCCTGCTGCGGTGTGAGGCGCCGTGCTCTCTACTGCACATCTTCAAGCTCTGGGTGGGTGATTTCAACAACCACCAGCGGGTTCTGGACTTGGCTGCGGCTCTGCCCTATCACCGCGGGAAGATCAAGGTGCTCAGTGTTCATCAAGCCCCACTGCAAACAGGTGCCGTGGCCGTTGCCCTGATGGGCGGCATTGCAGAAGCCGGCGTTAGCGACGTCTCCTTCGGCGGCTGCGGCCTCGCGCCTGCATCGCTGCCCTGCCTTACCCGGCTGCTGCAGGCTGGCTGCCCGGAGAGACTGCACATAGGCAACAATTGGCTGGCGTTGTTTGAGGAGGGACCTGAACTCACCGCCTTCTGCCACGCGCTGCGTAGCTCCGCACTGCAGGCGCTCCAACTGAATGCTTGTGAGCTGTGGCGAGACCCTGCCGTCACTGACGAGCTGCTGACCGCGCTGATTGGCCATCCAACTCTGAGAGAGCTTTCTCTGGTGAACAACACTGTGGACGGCACGGACGACGCTCGACGCGCCGCCGGCGAGCAGCTGGCATCTCTCATCACGCACAACAGCGCGCTGCAGAAGCTCGATTTGTCTTTGTTTAGGAGCTATCTTGGCGACGCCGGCCTAAAGCCAATCTTTGAGGCGCTGCCTCGCAACAGCACGCTTGAAGAGCTGATTTTCTATGGCGAGACTTGGATCACGACCATCAGCCGCGAGTTCGCGCGCGACGTGATCCTGCCTGCGGTGTGCACGAACACCAGCCTGCATACACTCCGCCTAGGCTCCTATGGCATGCTGTTCCCGGAGCTGCTGGAAGCGCAAGCTATTGTGGCGGCGCGCACGCAGCCGGATGCTGGCGCCATCGCCGCCGCCTGAAGCGCACCAGAGCTCTGCGTGGACTGCGTGGACCAAAGACCTTCCGCGAAGCCACACCGCTCGACGCTCTTTCTGCGCTAAGGTACATGCTCCTTCAATGTGCACCCACAGTCACTGCGTACTCGCAACGCGTGCAGGAATGCGCAAAGGCGTTCGTTGTACGACAGCACTCGGCGCACTCTCCCTCCCTCGCCTCTCGCTGCCTCTGACGCGCGTATCGCCGTCGCCATGTCGCTCAGCACGCTGGCAGAGCAGACGCAGTTTGGCGAGCTGCCTTTGGATTTCGTGGCTCTCGTCCTGATGCGCCTGCCAGTGGATGCTCGCCTGCGCGCGCGCGAGGTGTCGCGTGGCTGGCGCGCGCTCCTGAACGAGCCTCGCTTCTGGCTGGTGCTGAACTTCACACGTGGCAGCGGCGTGGTGGCGCGCCTCACTCTGGCGCTGCTGTTTGCGGCGGGCGAGCGAGGGCGTGGCCACCTGCACACGCTGGACCTGACTGGCACTGAGGGCTTGCTCGCTGAGGACCTGGTTCAGTTCGTAGCTGCACATGGCCAGAGCCTGCGCACGGTGACGGCGCCGGAGAAGATCCATTTCAGGGCCGACGAGGTGACTCGCCTCTGCCGCTCTGCGCCTCTCTGCACGCTGCGTTGTCGTGTGCGCTGCCGTGCTGCCGAGGCACCACCTCTGCTGCGGTGTGAAGCGCCGTGCGCTCTAGTGCACGTTGTCCAGCTCGTCATTGGTGGTGGTTACTACAACAACCAGCAGGCAGTTCTAGACTTTGCTGCGGCTCTGCCCTCTCACCGCGGGAAGATCAAGGTCTTCAATGTTTATGAGGCTCTACTGGGGAACGGCGCCGTGGCTGATGCCCTGATGCACGGCGTTGCAGAAGCCTGCGTGAGCGACGTCACCTTCCTCTGGTGCCACCTCACGCCTGCCTCGATGCCCGGTCTTACCCGGCTGCTGCAGGCTGGTTGCTTGGAGAGACTGCACATCAACAACGACCGGCTTGCGTTGTTTGAGGCGGGCCCTGATCTCACCTCTTTCTGCCACACGCTGCGCAGCTCCACACTGCAAACGCTCCGACTGAGTACGTGTGATCTGTGGCGAGACCGTACTGCTGCGGGTGAGCTCCTGGCCGCGCTAGTGGGACATCTGACGCTGCGAGAGCTTACTCTATTGTTCAGCGGTGTGGGCGACACGGACGACGCTCGACGCGCCGCCGGCGAGCAGATTGCATCTCTCATCACGCACAACAGTGCGCTGCAGAAGCTCGACTTGTCTTGGAGCTTTCTTGGCGACGCCGGCCTGGCGCCCATCTTCGAGGCACTGCCCTGCAGCAGCACTCTCAAAGAGCTGCTCTTCTATGACGAGATCATCGGCCGCGAGTTTGCACGCGACGTGATCCTGCCTGCGGTGCGCGCAAACACCAGCCTGCGGACGCTCCGCTTCCATGTCTTTGGCAGGACGGGGGTCCCGGAACTGACGGAGGCGCAGGACATCGTCGCTGCGCGTACGTAGATCCAGGCTGCTTCCGCTGCCATCGCTTTCGTTCGGAACAGTGTCATCACACAGCCTTTGTGAGCGCGCGCGCCTCCGTCGCCGCCAATAGCGCCTTCGTGGCCTCCTTGCGGTCCTCCGCACGCCCGCAGCGTCCGATGGCCACGGTGACAACGCGCGCGGCGCTCGTCACAGCGGCCGCCACAACGGCGTCTTTGGGCGTCGGATGGAAGGCTGCCACGAGCAACAGTGTTGCATTCGCCGGCGGGGGGTCCGCCGCCGACCCGAGCGTGAGCCCCGGCGCGAGCGCTGGAAAGCCAAATGCCAGGGTGCGCGCCATGAAGCCGCCCGGAAGCAACACGTGTGTCACCGTGCCCGCTGGCTGCGAGGCGTGGAGGCGCAGGACCAGGTCCATGAACATCGCCACAGCCTCTGCGCCCTCCACCACAGCGGATTCGTCCTGGAGGGGCCAGCCTGCCAGCTCGGGAAAGCTGAAGCGTCCACCTTTGCGAATGAGCGCCCCAAAATCGGGAAGCTTCTGCACCGCTGTCAGCGCAGCCTGAGCGAAGCCCTTGGCAGCGGCTGCGCCGAAACCTTTGCCTCCGGCGAGCGCCTTGGCACCGCCCTTCACCATCGCCTCCAGATCCAGCAGCTCATCCTCGTCCTGTGCCTGCGCCTCGCGCAGAGCCGGCAGCAGCAGCGGCAGCACCGCGGCGCCTCCGGGCGACGGCGGCAGCGCTCGCAGAGCATCCTCTGCGGCTCCAGCGATCCACTCAAACGTTGCGACTGTCACGGCACCGTCGTAGCCCTGGCGCGCTGGTTTGGACGCCCGCGCAAAGTCCTCTTCCGTCAACGAAGCCACAACCTCCCTCACCTCAGCCTCCAGTGCCGCCAGCATCTTCCAGCAGTCGATGCTGCCTGCTGGAGACCCGGCAGCCCCTGCACGCATCGCTCGCGCAACTGCTGAGAAAGCGTTTCGGTCAGCCTCGCTTTTCTTGCCCTCAATCGCTGCTGATGAGAAGACCACGCCCACCGCCCGGCGCACGGCGGGGTCAGTGACACCCGCCCGCGTGGTCGCAAGAGACACCCAAGTCTCCACCGCCAAGCTACGCGAGGTAGCAAAGGCGGCCATGGAGAGCTTCTCAGCCTCCAAAGGCACAGTGCCCTTCAGCTCCAGCTCCGTCTGCGTCAGCGCAACCAGGCCTTTTGCCGACTTGGCGTCTGCGCGAGACAACACCTTGGCCGCTGTGTTCCAGTCCACGCCGCTGTTGCTGCTCATCTGGAACACTTTCTGCACGTCGTTGCTAGCCCAGGGGACCATGCTGCCCGTGGTCACCTTGATCTGCGGAGGGAGAGAAGCTCAGGAGAGAAACGCGTGGCAGCCGACGCTTGCGTGTGAGTGAGTGCTCGCCTTGTTGATGCGGGGCTCCACCGCCACCACGGTCTGCAGGCGATGCGCGTGTGAGAGATCTGGATGCGCAAAGCAGCAGCGCAGCGCACCAGTCGAGAGCGGCCGCCAGCGCGGGGCACCACAGCGGCCGCAGCAGCACAAGGCGTGCCTCGCACTGCGTGCCTCGCACTCAGGCGCCCCTGCGTCGGCGCAGCTGCGTGGGACGCCATCTCGCCGCGAAAGCAGCAACAGGAGGCGCACAAGGTGGCGGAGGGCGGGCACTCAGTGACGTGCTGGGCAGCAACGTGCCTGACGTCATCACCCAGGCCAGTAGGGTGCGTTCAACAACATCCTTTCCTTCGATTCAAATCCATAGATCGAGTGTGCTCAGCGCCACAGCGCGGGTGCGCGCATCTTGGTGTTCAGGCTGGGCTCCTTGTAGTTGACGGTCATCGCCTTCTCCAGCGACACGCGCCGCGGGCGCTGCGCGGTCGCCGTCGATGCCGGTGGCGCGCTGGTGGAGCGCCGGCGATTGGTGACCAAGCTGGGCTCCTTGGAGTTGACCGCCACCGCCTTGTCCACGTTCAGCGACGCGCGCCGCGAGCGCTGCACGGCGGCGCTGGGCGCACTCGAGCGGGCGCTGGGCACAGCCTGCGGCGGCGGAGGCAGGTAGGTGAGGTCACAGGCACTGGTTGAGCGGCGGCGAATGGGGCGCTGCGGTGGCTTCTCGTCTTCAGAGGAGGAGGAAAGGGGGGGCAGCGGCCACTCTTCGTCCGGCGCCGCCGCCGCCGCCGCCGTTTGCAAGTTGGTGATGTGACGCACGCTGCTTGAGCGGCGGCGAAAGGGGCGCGTGACGCTCAGAGACTTCTTCTCATCCTCCGAAGAGGAGGACAGCGGGGGCAGCGCCCAGTCCTCGTCCGGCGGCGACGGCGGCGGCGGCGAGTACGGCGGCGGCGACGGCGGCGTGCCATCCTTCGGCGCTGAGAAGGCTGCGCCGGGCGCGTGGAGCGCGACAGCTGGAGGCACCGGCTCTTCCTCGTAGCCGAACGCGCCGCACAGGTCCCGCTTGGCGGCCGCCATGGCCCCTGCAAGGGGCTGGCCGGGCAGCTCCTCCCGCGCGTCCACGTCCGAGTCGGCGCCGCCGGCAGCGGGAGGGACATCGGTCAGCCCCGCATCGCCGCCGTGAGCCGCTGCAGGGGAGGGCGGCGACAGGCTCTCCCGCACGCGATCCGCCAGCTGCGCCGCGGCGGCGGCCACTCGGCGCAGCAGGGCGCCCGCACCCGGCGAGGGCGACGCCAGGCGGGGCGTCCAGGCTGAGGCGCCTACGGCCGGCCCGCCCTCGCCCCCGCCCTGCCGCATCTTGGCCCGCAGCGAAGGCTCCGCGTACGACAGCTCGCTGTTGCGCGCGCGCAGCGCGCGCCCAGCCGTGGAGGGCTCCGAGGCGGGTGCGAGTGAGCGCTGCTGTGCGGCCGTGGCGGGCGTGGTGGTCAAGACGCGAGCGCTGCCCTCGCGCTCCCAGCCATCCGGGTCGTACACGCGCATGGAGGGCGTGCCGGCCGCCGTGGCACCGATGCGGCGTCGCAGGGACGTTGCTGGGGTGGTGGCAGGCAGGGTCGCCCCAAAGCGAACCTCCGCCTCAACCTCCTTCTCGTACGACATGCCAGTGGCGCCCTGTGACAGGGACGCCTGGACGGCGCCCTGCGCCTCCATCTGACGCTGGGGTGTGTGTGCGAGTGGGTGTCAGAGGCCGCCGGAAAGGAGATGAGTTGCAAACCGCATCGTCGCGGCGCGTGCCTTCAGGCTCGCCACCTCGATGGCCAGGCGGGTGCTGTCGTCCGCCAGGCGCACTTGGGCGCGCAGCAGGGCGTCGCGCTCGGTCACGAGCGTCTCCAGGCGCACCTAAAAACACAGGCGCAACGGCCAAACGGGGCGCGTGGGCGCGTCAGTCAGGGCGAGCACACGAGCACACGCTTTTGGGGAGCGCGCACCCGGAAGGCGGTGCGTGTCATCTTGGTCTCGTGGTGCAGCAGCGCGAGGCTCTTGGAGGACAGAGAGACCTCCTTGCGCAGGCGCACCAGCTCGGTCATCACCTTGCGCTGCACGCCGGGTGAAGGGCCCGCGCGCGTGCGGCGCGCCGAGAGCGCGCGCACGAGCGACTCGCTGTGGTCGCTGGGCGTCGCGGGAGGCGGGCGAGGCGGTAAGGAGAGGATGCTGGGAGGGCGGGAAGCGAGCGTATTGCGCACCGCTGCGCGCCGAGGTCCGCCGCCAGGCGCTCGTTCTCGCGGCGCAGCTCGGCGACCACGTCCAGCAGAAAGACCCCGCCGGCCAGCGTGGGCGTCGGCGCGGGTGAGCGCGGCAGCGGTGGCAGCGAGTTCTCGTTCTCCAGAGCCTCAGCCAGCGGCCGCCGCGGCGAGCTCTGCGGCGAGATCACGGGCGTGGAATACGCCGCGGGCAACATGGAGCAGCCGGGCGGTGCGATGTCGAAGTATTCAGCACGCAATTCCTTCGCGGAGGGGCAAACTCTACGCGCCCGCCTGGCCGATCATGTCGCAGGCTTCCGCGCTCCCGAGCACTGACAGCGTGCCGGACGATGCTGTAAGCGAGCAGGCGTCAGCCAGCTGCGAGGAGGGTGGAGCCGAGGCGCCTGAAGAAGGGAGCGTCCTACCGCCGCCCACGGACTCCGCCGCCGCTGTGCAGACGCCGCAGCGCAGCGAGATGCCCCCAGTGCAAGCCAACGTGATGGTGCGCGCCAGAGCCCAGCCAGAGCAACACGCGGCGTTTGCACTCTCTTGCCCTTGTCCCTGACTCACGCGCGACCTCTCCGTCTTGCAGCACGGCACCATGCGTGCCATGGCCGCCATGCAGGCCTTTTATGGCGCCAAAGCTGACATGGAGGCGCGGAGTGGACACAGTGCGCTGTGGGTGTGTGGACGCTCACTCGCGTGACAGGCGTCGCTGAAGGACCTGGAGGAAGGCACGCCCGCTTACGCAGAGGCGCTGGAGAACGTCTACGGCCGCGCGGCAGACAAGGCGCTGGAGGCGCGTGCCAGAGCTCAACACTCTGCGCTCGAGCTCGCTCACCTCTTTACCCTGCCCAGATTGCGCGCGCCAATGGCGGCGTCTACATCAAGGCTGCCCAGTTTGTGGCCTCCATGCAGGGCGGTGGCGGCGACAAGATCGTGCCCAAGCGCTTCTGTGAGACGCTCAAGGTGCTCACGGACCGCGCCCCCTGCCGCGCGTTCGACGCTGTCGACTGCGTGCTGCAGGAGGATTTGGGTGCCTCCGGTCTGGAGCTCTTCGCGTCCGTGGACCCGCAGCCCATCGCTGCGGCCAGCCTGGCGCAGGTGCACTGCGCGGTGACCAAAAACGGTCAGAGGGTTGCGCTCAAAGTCCAATACCCGGAGCTGCGCGCAAACATGGCTTCCGACCTGGCCGTGTTTCGTACCATGGGTGCGTCCATGCGCCCCGGCGGCATGGACCTGAGCTGGATGTTGGACGATTTCGAGCGGTTTCTCACCGCCGAAGTGGACTTTCGAGGAGAGGCTGACAACACCGAGGCTGCCAAGGCGTTGCTGGCGCATCGACCGGACGTGCACGTGCCCACGGTGCTGCGCGAGCTGAGCAGCGGTCGCGTGCTGTGCACGACGTTTGTAGACGGGCTGGTGCGAGTGGACGACGTGGAAGCGCTCAGCGCTGCAGGCCTGCGCGCCATGGCCGTGGGCGACGTGATGGCATCCACCTTTGCTGAGATGGCGCTGTGCGCGGGGCGCGTGCACGGGGACCCGCACGCAGGCAACGTGTATGTGCGCGCGCAGCCGGCGCCGGAGCAGCTGCTGCTGCACAGCCCGCAGGCGCGGGCGGCGCGGGCGCTCATCAGTGGCGCGGACGCACTGCGGGGCGCGTCCCCAGCGGCGGCGGCGCGCCTGGCGGCGCTCGCAAGCCGCGTAGCTCCGCCCAGCGTCCTCCCGCAGCTGGTGCTCCTCGACCACGGCCTGTATCACACGCTGGACGCCTCCGCCAGGCGTTCCCTCTGTGCGCTCTTCCTGGCCAGCGTGGCGGCCCAGCCTGAGCGCATGCGCAGCGCCTCCGCAGCGCTCTCTGGCGCCGCCTCTTCCCCGCTGGAGCGCTTCTTTCCGCTGGTGCTCAGCCACTGGTTCATCTTCGGGGTGGGCGTCTGGGCAGTCACGCCTGCAGAGCTAATGGCGGCGCGACAGGGGCGCATGCCTCCTGGGCTCACGCTCAGCGACCTCTCTGACTTCCTCACCGGACTGCACGGTGCCGGCGGAAACATCATGGGCGTGCTGCACTCGCTGGGATATACGCGGGGCCTCCTCAACGCGCTGCGGTACCCGGAGCGGCGCCGACTGCGCGCGCTGGCGTCATTTGCGGCGCAGGGCCTTGCAGATGATGGTGACCGCGATGCGGGTGCACGCGCCGTGGTGGCGCTCAGCTGCCAGCTCGCTGCGCTGCGCGCAGATGCGCTCGCCTGGCTCCTGCTGCCATCTCTCACGCTGCTGCTGCCCCTGTACTATGCCCTCAAGATGCACCACGACTTGGTGGCACTGGCGGCGCTAACGGTTGCGATCGTGTACGCCCTGCTGTTTGCAAAGGTGTAAGAACGAGCAACAGATATGTCTTGACGCCTTCAAAACACCCGCTGAGCTCTTCTCCGGGGCTGGGCTCAATGCACCTCCGTGGGGTCCAACAGACCTGTCTGCATCAGGCGGCTGCGGCGGCGATGGCGCCTCCATTCGGCTGCGTGCGCGCCGCCACGATGGCTTCTGCCTCCCGCAGCTCCTGGAGATGCATGTCAAAGGGGTCGAAGTCATCGAGGTAATCGTCGTTGTTCTTGCCGAAGCTGAGCGCCCGCAGGCTGGTGTTCGTGCGCACCGCAGGCAGGATCACATCGCGCGCGAACTCGCGGCTGATGGTCTCGTTGTGGGCAAGGTAGTACACCAGCTCTTTGAGAGTGCCGGAACGGGGCAGCGCCTCGAAGATGGGCGCCAGGCCGGCATCGCCAAGACGGTTGAAAGACAAGTCGAGCTTCTGCAGCGCACTGTCGCGCGTGATGAGAGATGCCAGCTGCTCGCCGGCGGCGCGTCGAGCGGGCCAGCAGAAGGCGCAGCCACGCCAGCAGCAGCCAGACAAGCCGCCAACAACGTAGGACAGAGAAAGCTCTCTCAGAGTTGGATGGCCCACCAGCGCGGCCAAAAACTCACCCGTCGCGACAGGGTCTCGCCACAGCTGGCAATATGTCAGTTCGAGCTTCTGCAGAGTGGAGCTGCGCAGCGCGTGGCAGAAGGCGGTGAGATCAGGGCCCTTCTCAAACACCGCTCGCTCGCGGTTGTTGATGCGCAGTGTCTCCAGGCAACCAGCCTGCAGCAGCTGGGTAAGGCCGGGCAGCGATGCAGGCGTGAAGTGGCAGTCATCGAAGGAGACGTCGCTCATGCCGGCTTCAGCAATGCCGCCCATCAGGGCACCAGCCACGGCGCCGGTCCGCAGTGGGGCTCCACGAACAATGAGCTCTTTGATCTTCCCGCTGTGAGAGGGCAGAGCCGCAGCAAAGTCCAGAACCACCTGGTGGTTGTCGAAGTTAACCACCGAGAGCTTGAAGATATGCAGTAGAGCGCACGGATCCTCACACCGCAGCAGGGGTCGCGCTTCGGCAGGATCGCACAGCGCACAACACTGCAGCGTGCAGAGAGGCGCAGAGCGGCAGAGGCGCGTGACTCGGTCAGCGCTGAGTCCATACGACCTCGGCGCTGTCACAGAGCGCAGGCTCTGGCCATGCGCAGCCACGAACTGAACCAGGTGCTCAGGGTCCAACGAGTGATTAGCGCCAGTCAGGTCCAGCGTGTGCAGGTGTCCGCGCGCTCGCTCGCCCGCCGCAAACAGCAGTGCCCGCGTGAGGCGCGCCACCACGCCGCTGCCCGGCGAGAAGTCCAGCACCAGCCAGAAGCGAAGCTCGTTCAGGAGCGCGCGCCAGCCACGCGACACCTCGCGCGCGCGCAGGCGAGCGTCCACTGGCAGGCCCATCAGGAGCCGCGCCACGGTCTCCACGTCCAGACAGCCCAGCAGGGGCTGCTCTGCTAGCGTGCTGAGCGACATGGCGCGTGGTGAGGCAACCGGTAGAGTAGGAAAGCAGAGTGCCCAGCCTGCGTACGACTCCGACGAAGAAGAACACAGCAGCGCGATGCGGGCTCGCTCCCGCCCGCCAAATTTTGTGCGTGAAATCTTGTGTCGTCACCCTTGCTCGCTCCTCCGCCTCCTCCTTCGCCGTCCACCACCCCCGTCTCCTTGTTATGAGCGGCCCGGACCTGGAGGACCTGAACCTCAACTTGCCTGGAACGGGCGGCTTTGGTGCGCCTCAAGTACTGCGCTCTGCTCACCGCATTGCCCACCTCCACACGGCCGCGGGGCGCAGCGCACCGATGCGGCTGTCAGCAGACACACAGCGTGGCTGCTCGAGCGGGTGGTCTCGAGCAGTTACCCCTTGCTAGGGTTGCTTAACACTACAGAGTTTTAGTAGCGGTAGCTATTGAGCGAGCTACTGACGGCGTGTCCCGGCCGTGTGCAGATCCGTTTGCGGACGAGGCTGCCGAGGTCGAGGAGGAGGACGACAACAACGTGGTGAAGGGGAAGAGCTACGTGCACGTGCGCGTGCAGCAGCGCAACGGACGCAAGAGCCTCACCACTGTCCAGGCACGCCTTGCCCGCGCACGTCGCCCACCCGCGCGCAGCGCGCCGCTGCTGTGGCCCAGCGCGCGCCCTCCTCGCTCTCGTGTGATGTCAAGTCAAGGGGGCAACCCTAAGACTTTGCTTCTCTTGCGCTCACGTGTTGCGCCTGTGCAGGGCATCGACGCCACTGTGGACTACAAGAAGGTGCTCAAGGCCTTCAAGAAGGAGTTCTGCTGCAACGGCACGGTGGTTGAGGACCCAGAGCAGGCGCGTGGGCGGGGGAGCTTTCTCGTGTGGCCGCTTCTCTGTGCTGACGGTGTCCCTGCTCTGCGCGACCTCCAGGGGCATGTGATCCAGCTGCAGGGTGACCAGCGCAAGAACGTTAGCTCCTTTCTCATAGCTGAGGGGATAGTGAAGAAGGACGTGATTAAGATTCACGGCTTCTAGACGCAGAGCAACCAGACAAATGGAGCGCCGCGACATCGCGTGCTGCTGGGGTGGGAGTCCGCTGTTCGAAGCTGCGCAGGGGCGTGGCTGTGGCTGCGCGACGTTGCGTGAGGGCGTGGGAGGGGGGACGAAGGGGCTGTGCGAGCTAGTAGGCGGACAACACCAACAACCAGGGCGGCGGAGACCACGGCCGGAAGGCTGTGCTGTCGCCGCCGGAAGACGCAAACGCTTTAGGGCGCGCTCGCTCACCCTGTAAACCGCATCGCAACACCTCGCATCCCAGATAAGTGACACCTCTGCAGCGCTTCAGTTTTCCTTGAAAACCGCCGTTCACGCCCGCGGGGCCGTAGGCGGGACGGGCAGGTCACCCCGCCACGACTGCTCGGGCGCTCTGCTCGCTGGAGCCTTCTCATGTTCCGCAAGGTTGGCAAGAAGCCCGAGGCTGCGCCTGCGCCGCCACCGCCGCCAGCCGCCTCGTCGGAAGATGAGGAGAGCAGTTCAGGCGACGAGGCCGCCTTCCCCCCTGCTCCCGCTCCCGCTCCAGCTCCCGCGCCCGTGCCCGCTGCTCCTGTGCCTAGGCGGGGAGGCTGGACGAAGGCCGGCCCAGTTGCTGCCGCGCCGGCACCTGCAGCTAGTCCGGGCTCTTCAGCTCTTCAGACCTCTGAGGCCGAGAGCGACTCGGACAGCGAACCTCAAGCGCAAGCATTCCCTGCTCCCGCCGCGGAGCTGGCCACCCCGCCCACCGCGCGCACCGACTCGGGCTTTGGTGCGCGCACCGGCGGCGTGGCCACGCTGGCGGAGAAGATTGATCAGGAGTGGGCCTTCCAGGCGGCAATGTCTGGCAAGACGGACACTGCTGAGCACGCGCACGACCCTCCCCCCCCAGAGGGCACGTACCTGGACCGCTTTGGGTTCATCGTGCCTGGAGACAAGTGCCCGCCACTAAGCCGTGAGGAGGCTGGCCTGGAGGCGAGTCGCCTAAAGAAGTGGGTGGAGATGGGTGCCACGAGTTACGACAACCGGGTATGGAAAGCCTACTGGACGCGCAACCGGGAGCGGGTGAAAGAGCGCGTGCGCAAGGGCATCCCCAACGAGCTGCGCGGAGTGGTGTGGCAGCTGCTCACCGGGAGTCGCGAGCTGCGGCTGCGCAACGCGGGGCTGTACGAGCAGCTGCTGGTGGGCACCACGCCCTGCGAGGTGGACATCATCCGGGACCTGTCTCGCACCTTCCCGCAACACATCCACTTTTCGCAGCGTCACGGGCTGGGCCAGCGCCAGCTGTTCCGCGTCCTCAAGGCCTTTTCGCTCTATGACCCGGAAACAGGCTATGTGCAGGGGATGGCCTATTTGGCGGCCATCATGCTTATGTATAGCTCTGAGGAGGAGGCTTTCTGGCTGCTGGTGGCTGTGATGAAGGGCGCGGGAGGACACGAGCCTTTAGAAGGGCTCTTTGCGGCTGGCTTACCTCTGGTTCAGCAGTGCTTGTTCCAACTGGAGGGGTTGATCTCCAGCGTGTCGCCCAAACTCGGCGCGCACCTGGCCAAGGAGAATGCGGACCCCACCATGTACGCCACACAATGGTTCATCACGCTCTTCTCCTACTCGCTGCCCTTCGACGTGGTGCTGCGCATCTGGGACGTGTTCATGAGCGAGGGCATGAAGATCGTCTTCCGGGTGGCCCTCACGCTGCTCACCTGCCAGCAGGAGTCGCTGCTGCAGCTGCCCTTTGAAGAGCTGGTGCCCGCGCTGCGCCGCGCGCCGCTGGCAGGCAAGGCGTCTGCGGATGCGCTGCTGGCCATGGCGTGCGACCTCAAGGTGTCCAAAAAGCTGGACGACCTGGAGGCTGCGTGGCGCAAAAAGAGCAAGGAATGACCCACAGACTATGAACGCGATGACACTATACTGGTCTGCGGTGTCGCTCAGGCTCATCAGGGCGCCGGGATGGCTTGTGCTGCCGTGGCGATGGCCTTGGCCACAGCCTCCTGCGGGCTGCCTCCAGCCTGGAAGTCCACCCCCACGGCGCCGTCATTGTAGGAGGACGAGGCGACGAAGGCGGCCACAGCTGAGGAGAAGCGCGAGAGTTAGGAGGAGAGCTTGGCGTGCGGTGCCGGCCGCACCAGCGAGCGCGGCCACAACGAAGACGGCGTAGTATGCCGCTTGTCCGATGACTTCAAAGCGCTCCCCCTGTGGCAGAGTGAGGCCAAAGCCGCTGCTATCTATCTCTTACCGGTTGACACCCGCCACTCTGATTTGCGCCTTGATGCGCCGTCCCAAGTACAGGGCCTCCCTCCCGGGGCGCACCTCCCAAAAGTCGGGCGTGTCGGCTGGAGACGGCGGCCCCGAGGCTGGCGGCGGGCTCGGCGCTGCGGCAGGAGGCGCCGGCGCGCTGTTCGCGGCCCGCCGAGGCTTCGCGGAGCAGCGCAGCGAGCGAAGGAGACGCGGGCGAGCGCAGCGGGGCGCAGCAGCTTGTTGCGCCGCGGCTCTTGCTGCGCCGGTGCAGGAACAGGCACTGCGAGTGAGCGGCGATAGACTGCTCCGCGCGTGCACTGACAGCATGGCGGCTCAGGACGAAGTTGTATGACGATGGCGGAGCGGAGTAGTGTGGTTGTGCCTGGCCACGTCATCACCCGACACACCGGGAGATCGGGTCAGAAACTCGTCCCCATCCTGTCCTGTGAGTCACCCTGGCGTGTTTCGCCGCGGTTCCAGTCTTGTTGCATAGCAACGGAGCCGGCCACAGCGCGCGTCACCGTTTCCAGCGCCTGGCGCAGCTTCTTCCTGCGCGCGCAGGCCACCAGCTCAAGTTGGCGCTCACTGACGGAATGCCTGTGCTCGGAGTTAGTCTCGGCACGGCAGCGGCGGTTGTAGCCGCGGGAGCGGTTGCTTGGCCGGCCTTCTGGTGCGGAGACCGCTTGCTGGCACCACAACCTCGCAACCTCTGACGCCTCGCCTTGCGCAGGGCCTGGGAGGTCTCCCGCCTGGAAAAGCCCAGTTACACTGTGCTGCGTCCCCTCAGCGACCACAGCGAAGTCCGGCGCTACAATCCTTTCATCATCGCCGAGGCGATGCTCAGCGACGCTGAGACTGGTGGCGAGCTGAAGAACGCCATGAACCAAGGCTTCAAGAGCGTCGCCGGCTACATCTTCGGCGGCAACACGAAGCGCGAGTCGGTGGCCATGACCAGCCCTGTCCGAGCGGAGCGTACCAGCGAGAGCGTCTCCATGACATCTCCCGTTCGCTCTGAGCGCTCCGGCAACGGCTTTCGCGTCTCCTTCGTCATGCCCAGCAAATATACGTTGGACACGCTGCCGGTGCCAAAGTCAACCAACGTCAAGTTCCGAGAGGTTCCTTCGCACGACGCTGCGGCCATCACGTTCGGCGGCAGCATGGGCGACTGTGCGGCTGCGAAGGAGAAGTACACGCAGATCCTTTTGGGCCAGATGGATGTTGCTGGGTTGAAGGCGAAAGGAGAACCGGTTCTGTGCGAGTACCACCCGCCGTTTGCGCCTTCCTTCATCCGCAAGCGGGAGATCGTCATCCCGCTATAGGGCTGCGTAGAGACGCAAAGGCGATAACATTCGGACGTAGTTTACTCATGCGCATTGACAGCTGCCGCTGCACGCAGCAGGTCTTCGCTTAGCCACTCCTGGAATTCTGATGGTTCGTCGATCATGAAGCGGTGGGGCGTGGCCCAGTCATTCACTACCTTCGCGGTGAACCAGCGCTTCTCGAAACAGCCGCTCGTATGTCCCCGCCACGCATCCAATTGCTCTGGACGGTAGCGACCGTCGCCGTGCGCGCCGATGGCGGCCAGCGAGCAGGTCAGCGGCGCCTCCGATGGCGGCGGGCCGCGGTAGTTCTCGATGACCGCGAAGTCGGCGCAAAGAAGAGGGTACAGAAAGGCGCGCACTGCCGGCGACTTGATGTCCGGATTGGCGCCATAGCGCCCTTCAAAGCGCGGCCAGAAGTGCGCGGGCGGGAGGGTGGAGATGCTGGGGCCCAGAGGATCGGGGTCATGCTCCGGCGAGGCGAGGCAAGGCGGCCGATTGGCGCTCACGTACAGCTTAACGGGCGGAGGCAGCCCGCGGCGTCGCAGCTCCAAGGCGAGCTCGAATGCCAGCCAGGCGCCGAAAGAGTGCCCCAGAATCGCATAGGGTGGAGCAGGGAGCAGGCAAGTCACGTCGGGTACCAATGCGGTCGTGACTCCCGAGGCGAGCTCGCGCACAAGCGCGTGCAAGTCCGGCTGCAGCCAAGGTTGCGCGTGGGTGTCAGCGCGCGCGTAGATTCGCGAGGCAAGAGAGCAGCCTGAACAAACGAAAGGGCGCAACAACATCGCACCTGTGGCTTGGCTTCGCGAGCGCGCGTGTTGCGGCCCGGCAGTTCCACAGGCAGCACCTCGATGGATCGTGGCAGGCGGTCACCCCAGCCAGCAAAGTAACAGGCGCCGAATCCCGCGGGAGGTAGCGCAAGGAGCTTGACCACCGGTGGGAGCTCGCCCAGCCGTGTCTGCTCGCTCGGCCCCTGCACGATCCACGCGCTGTGGTACACCATAACTGGAGGGGAGCAGATATCTGTCATGTCTTTACACAACCTAAGAACTACGCAGCCAACGACTTGCTGGCAATCTCCATGACGTTGTCAGACAACCCCGGCGCCGACACGATGCGCTCCAACTGCGCGCGCATGAGCTGCTGCCGCGCGGTGTCGTACTTGCGCCAGCGCGTGAAGCCGGACACCATGCGCGCAGCAACCTGCGCGTTGAGCGCGTCCAGCTGCAGCACGATGTCCGCCAGGAAAACATACCCGGTGCCGTCGGCGGCGTGGAAGTTGACGGCGCAGCCGCAGAAGGCGCCGATGAGGGAGTACACCTTGTTTGGGTTCTTGATGTCGAAGGAGGGGTGGCTGAGCAGCGAGCGCACGTTTGCGACGTTGCCGGGCAAGTCGCTGCCGCCCTGCAGGCCGAACCACTTGTTCATCACCAGCGGATCCGCAGCCCACTTGTCCGCGAAGGAGGCCAGCGCGGCGGTGCGCTGCGGCGACTCGAAGGAGGCGAGGGCAGCAAGGGCGCTGATGCTATCGCTCATGTTGTCAGCCTGCTCAAAGCGGCGCGCAGCCTCTGCTGCGATGTCTGGCGTGGCCAGGGATGCCAGGTAGGCGAGCGCCGTGTTCTTGAGGACGCGCGCGGCGCGCGCGGCGGGAGTGTTGTCGTAGCAGGGGGCGGTGTTGTCGCGCAGGGCCGCCTGGAGCTCCGGCTGCAGCTGCTGGGCCAGGGATTTCACCAGGAACTTGCGTACTGCGTGCGTGGTGAGCGGGTCAGAGACGGTCATCGCCTCGGCCAGCTCCGACTCGCTGGGCAGAGAGAGGCAGCGCGCGGCGAACGCCTTGTCCGCGCCGGGCGCGCAGGCGCCCACCAGCACCGAGCGCAGCGCCGCGGTGAACGCCGGCGGCACGGCCAGCGGCTCGCCCGCCGCGTGTGAGGCCAGCAGGCGCAGCAGCAGGCGTCGCCCCAGCGTCTGCCCCGCCTCCCACCGGTTGAACGGGTCGCTGTCGTGTGCCAGCAGGAACACCAGGTCCTCCTCGCTCACGCCCTCCGTCTCCAGCTTCACCGGCGCAGAGAAGCCACGCAGCAGGCTGGGCACCGGCCGACTCTGCACCTCCGAAAACACAAAGGTCGCCTCTGAGCCGCTCATGCGCAGCACGGCCGTGCTTCCGGTGGCGTCCACGCGGCCCTCGCCCGATGACAGCGTCAGCGCCAGGTCCCGCCCGTCCGCGCCCAGCAGGCCAACCGCAATGGGCAACACCATGGGCGCCTTGTCGCTCTGCCCGGGCGTCGCCGCCGTGCGCTGCGAGCACGCCAGCGTCACCGTGCGCTGCTGTGGGTCGTAGCTGAAGCGCACGGTGAGCACGGGCGTTCCGGCCTGGCTGTACCAGCGGTCAAAGCCGGAGAGGTCCTTATCTGCGTTGGCGTCCGCCATGGCGGCCAGGAAGTCGTCGCACGTCACCGCCTGTCCGTCGTGGCGCTTGAAATACAGGTCCATGCCCGCGCGGAAGCCGCCGCGACCCAGCAGCGTGTCGTACATGCGCACCACCTCGGCGCCCTTTTCGTACACGGTGGTTGTGTAGAAGTTGTCCATCTTGACGTACGAGTCGGGGCGGATGGAGTGCGCCATAGGCCCGCTGTCCTGAGGGAACTGGGACGCCCGCAGGCGGGACACGTCCGAGATGCGCTGCACGCCGCGGCTGTTCATGTCGGCGCTGAACTCCTGATCACGGTACACGGTGAGCCCCTCCTTCAGCGACAGCTGGAACCAGTCACGGCAGGTCACACGGTTGCCTGTCCAGTTGTGGAAGTACTCGTGCGCCACCACCGACTCGATGGCGGCGTAGTCGCTATCCGTAGCCGTCGCAGGAGTCGCCAGAACCAGCCGACTGTTGAAGATGTTGAGAGATTTGTTCTCCATGGCACCCATGTTGAAGTCGTCAACCGCCACGATGTTGAACAAATCCAGGTCGTATTCCAGCCCGAAGCGCGTCTCATCCCACGCCATGCTCTTGATCAGGCTGGTCAGCGCGTGCGCCGTCTTGTCCGCGTTGTGCGCCTGCGTGTAGATGCGCAGCTCCACCGCGCGACCAGAGGCTGTGGTGAAGGCGCCCTTAGTGAGCGCCAAGTCGCCAGCCACCAGCGCAAAGAGGTAGCATGGCTTAGGCCACGGGTCCTCCCACACCGCAAAGTGACGCCCCTTGCCCAGATCGCCACTGCTGACCAAGTTGCCGTTGCCCAGCAGCACCGGGTATTTGCTCTTGTCAGCCTCGATGCGCGTGGTGTAGACGGACATGACGTCCGGGCGGTCCAGGAAGAAGCTGATACGGCGGAAACCCTCAGCCTCGCACTGTGAGAGAGCAGCCGCGTCAGCGCACAGGTCACCTCAGAGCTTCGTCAAGCGCCTCGCGCCTGGGTACAGTAGTTGCCGCTGCTCTTGTAGAGTCCCTCCAGGCTGGTGTTGTCCTGAGGCTTCAGTCGCGTCTCCACGGAGAGCGTGAAGCCGGGCGTGCTGGGCAGGCCGCGGATCACCAGCCCGCCCTTGGCGCTGCGCTCGTAGCTGCTGGGCGGCACCGCCACGCCGTCCAGCAAGAGCGCCACCAGCTCCAGCTCGGGCGACCCCGCCAGCTCCAGGGGCGGCGACCCCGCGCCCGCAGCCGGCGTGCGCTCAAAGCTCAGCGTGGAGCGAGCCACGGTGCTCTCCTCGTGCAGCACAAACTCCAGACCCACCGTGGTGATGGTGTACGGCACCGGCTGGTAGTCCTGGCGGTACACGGTGATCACAGCGGAGGGTGTGGCCTCGGAGGAAACGCCGGCGGTGCTCGCCATGGCGACGCTCGGAAACGCGCGCGCGCGAAGCTGCGGCGAGGCTGGGCGCACGAGGCGCGGCGCAGACGAGCGCGCGTTTCGCGGGAAGGGGGCGGCGCAGGAGGCGCTGCGTGAGGCGCTGCGTGTGGCGCCGCGCGCAGGTCGGAGGGCTCCCAGACAGACGCGGAGCATTCGGGCGCCGAAGGCGCGACACAAGTTCTTTTACACAAAGATTGCGTGGAGTAAGCAGGTAAGAACGAAGGAAGAAGGAAGACGCGAAGATGCTGTGGTGGCAGATGACGATCACTCAGACCTCTCCGATGCCCTTCAGGGCGTCGTTGGGCTAGCCACAGGGCTGCTGCTGGACTCATAGCTGGCCACGCTGGAGTGCGTTGATCCGCCGCTCTTGGTGTGCTGGTTTGGCGATCCTTCCGCAGCCTCCGCTTCCGGGTCGGGCGGCGTCGCGCCAGCCGACGCCGCGTGCGTGAGCGTGTGCGTGCGTGAGCACGAGAGCGTGCTGATGCGCAGCTCTGGTGCCACGATGTCGTGAGAGGCGGTTTGGAGGGCGTGCGCAACCTCTGCGTAGGAAGCGGACTCTCCCAGTGCAAAGGCGCGCAGTGCAGAGGACACCTTGGGCGCGAAGAAGATGACCAGCTCCGACGACTTGAGGCGCAGCATCGCGCCGGTTGCGCGCCAGTCCTCCTCGGGCGGCACAGCTCGGGTGGGGAACACCGCCTGCGTGAAGGGCGGCGACGCGGAGGCGGACGCCGGAGCCTGCGACAAACGCTTCGCCTCGCGCGCGGCAGCCGCGGTGGAGGCCTCGGCGGCGGCCTTTCGCTTGCCCCAGAGCTTCTTGAGCGGCTTGACCTCCTGAGGGTTGTGGGGTCAGACTTCGTCGCTCAGCGCGTATCGCAGCATCGCACACCGTCTGATAGGCGCGCTCCATGTCGGCGATGAGCGTGGTGAGGTAGGAGCCCGAGCGAGCCGCGGCGCGCGAGCGAGCGTCAGCAGCACGCTGCAGCGCCTCGCCCAGTGTGTGAGCGGTGTGCTTCATCTCGTCCAGCGCCTCCACGGTGCGCGTCTCCGCCACGCCGGACGCCTTCTTGGGGCCCGCGTTGCCGGCGATCAGGACGAGCGCTGCGCCCAGGTCGCGCGTGCCCAGCCCCATGTCCATCAGCCCGCTCTCGATGGAGCTCTCCGTGGACTGCTTGTGCTTGTGCAGCGCGAGGGCGAGCGCCTTTGCGTCCTCGCTGAGCGGAAGGTAAGTGCACGCAGGCTGCGGCTTACCGCACACGCACCGAAGCAGCGTCACTGCGCTTAGCAGCGTCGCAGTCTCCGGCTCATCTGCGAAGCTCGCCTTGCCCAGCTTGTTTCGGAGCCAGTCAGCCATTGCGGGAGAGGATAGCGGGAGAGGAGGGATGCGTAAGAGCTCCAACACCGACAGTCGAACATGATCCGTGTGTAGCATAGAGCACCGCCCATTTGTCCTCAGCCATCTGTCCGCAGCCTTCATTTGGCCATGATCTGAGTCATGGCGCCATAGGTTGCAGCCAGCAAATCCCCCCGGCTAATGACCCCCACGCAGCGCTGGTTGTCGTCCACCACCGCCAGTCGGTGCACCTTCTTGCGCACGATGACGTCCGCGGCGTCCTCCAAGCGCGCCTTATGACTGATGGTGGCGGCCTCGTGG
>Ga0208951_1000224_pt1 | contig 25165 bp, 19 predicted proteins | sample GreLakmeMI27MSRF_FD_187702 | JGI IMG/M metagenome (GOLD analysis project Ga0208951, IMG submission 187702) | Freshwater lentic microbial communities from great Laurentian Lakes, MI, USA - Great Lakes metaG MI27MSRF (SPAdes) | ecosystem: Environmental > Aquatic > Freshwater > Lake | place: Great...
ATCTTTTACGATACTGGCTGTTGCCAAGTCCACTATGACGGTGGAACCAGTTACTACATTGTAGACAACTGCAATCCTCCATGCCCTCCCATGGGTCCAACTGGTTCTACCAGAACAGTCAATCCTTCTTCTTTTCAGTGGACTGGATGTAGTGAAAGTGGCACATTTGATTACGCTGGTGATATCGAAGACGAATGGCACGATGGTTCTTGTGGGTATTACTGGCAACAGAATGGTACTTGGACTGCCTCCGATGGACAAATTATTTTCCAAAATGGTGCTAACAATTGTTGCACGGTTGTATACACAAGTTACAACAATTCTTATCAAGTAAATGATAGTTGCTGTGCCGAATCTGGAACTGAAATACGCACCGAAACAAGCGACAGCACCCTTAACTGGTCTTCCTGTGACAACAGCGGAACTTGGGTATACAACACTGCCACCACTGTTTATTACGCTGACGGTAATTGTGGTGAATATTCCGCTGGTAGTAATTACGAACAGCCTGTTGGAACCGTTATTTATGACAATGGCTGTTGCCAAGTTTACTATCAAGGGAGTGCTGGTTACGGTGTAACTGACAACTGCGGTCCTCCAAACCCGCCTTCTGGTGAAGCAACTGGCAATACTGGAACTCAAAATGCCCAGACCTTTAATTGGACTGGATGTGGTACTAGCGGAAGTGCTGATTACTACTACGAAAACACTACAGAGTACCATGACGGAATGGGTGGCACTTATTGGTCTATGGGCAGTTCTTGGACGGCTTCATTCGGAGATTCAATTTATGATGGTGGCTGTTGCGTAGTTAACCATAACGGTACAGGAGGGTACTATGAAAACGATACCTGTGCTCCACCCGATTACCCAGACGCTGGCACGGAACTGGGTTCTGGAAGTTCAGACCTTACCTCAAATATCAGTGCAGAAGGCAACGATATTGATGGCACATTCCACTCTGAAAACATTAGCGTAAGCATTGGTACTTACGATTGGATTGATTATGCTGATGGTACTGGCGGCTCTTACACCACTAGTGGCAACAATTACAACGCTGACGGAACTATCTATACCTATTCATATGGACTTGTCGTAAACCTTTCATGGGCAGTTACTGACGGTGGAGGGTCTTACACTGGCATTACCCCAGTCGCACTTAATGTGCCTACTTGGGTCTTGTCTTCTGGCGTTGTGTCAAGTGGACCTACTTCCTTCATTGACAAACTGTCTGAAGGTTACATTATCTTTGAAACCAACGACTGGTGGAATGGCGAGGCGAATGTCAAAACTCGTGTTGAATACCAAAACGGTGGTGGATACATTACTACTACAATTACCTTTTAACCATGAGCACCGAAAAAAAGAAGTTCCCTATTCCGAAGGGCTGGAACGCCCTTTACAATCCTATTGAAAAGAAGGTGTATGTTTGCCAAGATTTTCCCAGTGGAGGCTCGGCTAACTCCATCCTTCTTCTAATCAACAAGCCTAGCAAGGCAGAATTGCTTAAGGCTTTTACTGACCTTGGTCTTTCTTGGACCGCACCTGCCGCTTAATATGAAATGGCAGATTCTAATAACAGTATCAGAAAAAAGCAAGGCGATTTTCAGTTTCTGTCTATCGACACTCGGAGCAACGGTACGGCTCTTAAAGAGGGCGTGTTACAAGACGGCAGAAACATTCGTCTTGAACTACAGTCACTGGAAACAAGAAAAGGACTAAAGCAGTTCTTTTCCGACACCATCAAGGGAATCATTCTCCCTGCGGCTGGTGATGCGATTATTGCTTCTGGCGTAAGGGTTAGAAAGGATGGCACTGAAGAAATGGTGCTTGTCCTTAACGATGGGCTGTATCTGTACAACATGAACTCGTCTTCCCCGATGAGTTCTAAGTACAACTTCCCGACTGGCAGATTTGCTATTGAAGGGAAAACACAGGTTTTACAGGCAGTTAATAACATTTACATCCTGCGTGGTGAGTCTGAGTCTTTTAGCGAAGGCACTTCTGACCACCAATCCAATGGCGTTGGTCAACCTTGGGTTATTGATGTAACCACCAACCTTCCGCACGGTCTTGCTATTGGTGACGAAATTATCCTTGAGTCCTTGCATGACGAGATGAGTGGCACTTTCCTTGTGCTGTCTTTAAATGGCACAAATGGTTTTAGGGTAAACAGCAACTTTGCTTCTGGTGTGCATGTTGACAAGGCTATTTTGGTGTGCAAAGGAAGACCTCCGCTTGTTTTTGATGGTTTTAGCGTAGACCTAACAGACCAGCATACAATTGATGGAAGCGTTGATGGAAACTCTCAGCATTGCAGTTTTCCTCCATCCTCTAACGGTATCTATTTTAAGAACAGACTGTACCTCAAGTATAGCCGTGATGAAATTGCGGTCTCTTACTACCTTCCAAACGAACAGGGAGACTGGGAGTTCGACCTAACCATCCAAGCCTTCCAGATTAACTCTGGTGATGACCAAGAGATTGTAGGATTCTACCCTTGGAGTGGCAACAAGGTTCTAGTTCTAAAGACTAACAGCATTTACGAAGCCATTATTTCGGACAATACGACAAGCCCAGAGATTGTGCTAAGTCAGTCCTCCGTTAAGGCTCTTACTAACGACATTGGTTGTGTAGCCAAGCGGTCTATGGGCAATGTGTCTGGCTCTGTGTTCTTCCTTTCTGGCTCTGGGGTTTTTGCCCTTGAACCGCAACTAGATGTCCAACTTATTGCCAACACCTTTCCGTTGTCAAAGTCTGTCCAGAAGTATGTTGACCTTATCGATGTAAACAACTCATATAAGGCTGTAGGGCAGATTTTTGCTGGTCGGTACTACCTATCTGTCCCTATCGTTCTAGACGGAGTGTCAAGAATTAGCGTATTCGTTTACAACCTTAACAATCGAAACTGGGAGTCTGTCGATACCTATCCGATTGGATTTAATATTGATAATATATTGGTAGCCAGATTTGGTAGCCAAAAGAAGTTGTTCTTCTTAGACAATAAAAACGGTCTATTTCTGGCAGAAGAACTGGATGTTGACCAATTTGGCAAGACCAGAGGTGCAAAGAAGTTACCTCAATGGGTTACATTTTACCTAAACGAGTACGAATTTGACTTTAGCAACATTCAAATGTACGCCAAAACCAGACAGTATAACTTTCAAACCCTACAGACCAAACGGTTTGTTGCATGTGAAATGTATGCAAACTATGGACTTGATGGGGCTATTGCCGTTACTGCCCATACCGTCAACCCAGATACTACAGTATTGGCTGACATTTCTACCGCCTCTTACGGAGAAGAGTTGACTCGTGCTTTCCCGCTTAGAAAACAGGGTACTTCTATTGAATTTGAGTTGACTTCGCTTCAAGGCAGACCAACTGTTTTCACCATTACTACCGAAGCCACTGCTTCTGGTAGAGACTTAAAGAGCGAAATCTAATCATGGCACAAATTAATAGCGGTTGGACATATGAATCTAGCGGTATTAAATCTGAAGTTACGGCTGAAAACCTTAACGCTCATGTCAATAATGCTGAATTGGCTGTTGGAGCCATTAAGGACCAAGATTCAAGCCTTTTATCCACTGATGCGGACGAACTGCTAATTGCACAGGGAACTGTGCTTGTTCGTGTAACTAAGGAAAACTTCACCAAAACAATCAACGCTACCACAATCACTGCAACTACGGTGACTGCCACCCAGATTAATGGTGGTTCAATGGTTCCGATTGGTGCAATTATCTTATGGAGTGGCACGGTAATTGCACTTCCTGTTAATTGGAAGATTTGCGATGGCACTAGTGGTACGCCAGACCTTCGTGGCAAGTTTATCAGAGGTTCTGACGAACGAGTGTTAATTGATGGTGTAGCAAATATTCCCAAGTTAACTGGCACTACTGGCGGTGCAGATAAGATAACAATTACTGGCTTACAAGTACCCAAACACACACACCAAATCTCGATTCGACAGATGCCGCAGGTAAACTATTACGGCAGTTCTGAAACTCGCCTTATTGATGTTGCACCAGTCAACCCAGATTTTAGCGATGCATATACTGGAGGAATTAGACATGTTGGACCTCCCCTTGCTTATCCTACCACGACCCCAAGCGGTGCTCCAATTCCAGAAACCGCAACCCCTCTTGAAATTCTTCCTTCATACTATTCTCTCGCATACATTATGCGGGTTTCCTAACATCAATATGAGAACTTTAAACTAATGGGACTAGGTTCACTTATCGGTGGTCTTGCCTCCAGACCAAAGGACATGCCATTGCCAAAGACCTACGGAGAGGTCGGCAATCAGAACATTGACATGCAGAGAGGCTGGCAACAGAACTATCTTGATTCTGAAGGTCAGTATAGACCTAAGTGGCAGGGGCTTAATGAGGCTACTTTTGGCAGTCAATTGTTTGGTGGTAACGGCAACGCTGGTTATCTGAGCATGCTTCAGCAGACCAAGAACCAGAGCATGGGAATGCAGGAGGATTTTGGCGGTGCTCAGTTGAGCATGATGGGTAGACTTCAAGGTGCGGCTAGAAATGCGTACATGAGTCCCCTCATGCAGGGTGCTCAGAACCAGATGTACAATCAAGGCATGCAGTACGCTTCTGGCGAGTTGAGTGCTCAAGACAGATTTCAAGCAGGTCAGACTGCAAACATGGCTATGGCTGGTAGAGGTCTTAACGGAAGACAGGGTGTAGCCGCCAATGTGCTTGGTAATTATGGCATGTCGCAGGACAGAATAATGCAGGGTAACAAGATGCTTCAAGGCGTGTTTGCCAATGAGCAAGGTATGGCTGACAATATTGCTGGGCTTACCCTTAGCGGTCAGAAACAGATGGGCTATTCTGCTGGCTTGTATGGTGATGCTCAAAAGTCTCTTGGTCAGTATAACAACGGTATCTTTAATCCCGAATCTGAGCGTGGCTTCTCGCAGGATGCGGCTCGTTATAAGGCTGATATTTCCAACAGATTGGCTCAACAGCAATGGAAGGCTGGCATGTGGAAACAGGCTGGCAACATGCTGGATGATGGCTTTTCATCTGCATTTGGAGGATTCGGCTAATGGCTGAGTCGTACATCGATTCTAATCTGCTTGCTTGGCAGAAGTCTAATGTTTCTCAATCTCTTGAGGGACCAGAGGCTTTTGGTAAAGAGCGTGAAGACCAGCGTAAACAGTATGAAGCACTGAAGCAACAGCGTGAGCAGTTGATTGGTGCGGCTGAAGGACTACAGGAGAAGTACGGTGTCAAGGGTGATGCGGCTCCTTCTTACATCCATAAGTTCTTAAAGAAGTCCGAGTCCAGTGGTGGCATCAGCAATCTGTCTACGCAGGACATTGGGAAGTTCCTAATGACCCACGAGGTTATTCAGAAGCAGACGGAGCAGGACGCTAAGATTGAACTGCAACAGGCTCAGTCACAGGCACAAAGGGCGGCGGCACAAGCAACCGTTCAGAAGTCGGCTGAAGACAAGGTTAGGTTTGATGCTGAACAGAAACTTAAGGCGTTCCTTGATGAAATTACCAACACTGACATTGGCAAGCCTACTGAAAGCGTTGAGGTTCCTCGTGGCGTTGGCGTAAAGAATCTAAAGGTTGGAGGCAGAGACGCTACCGACCAAGAAAAGTATATGATGGGCGTTGACCAGAACAATGGTGAAGTCATCGACAAGGATAAATTTGAGTATGCGGCTAAACTTACTGGAGCCAAACTTTCTGAACTGCTTGGAATCTCAAGCACCCCAGAACAAATTACGCAGACTGACGCTCAACTTGCCAATGCTAGACGATTCTTTAGAGACAGTCTTGGTATCAGCCCAGAAGAAGCGTTTGATGCTGGCGGTGAAAGACCTAAAAGCGTTGACGGAAAACCAAGTCCTGTAGACAGAGGTTCTAATGGTGTCAAACTGTTTAAGACTATTATGGAGGGCGGTGTTGGTGGGGTATTCAAAAAGGCTTTCCCGACTGGAGTGCCGCAGTCATACAAGGGGGTTCCCCTTGCTAGTACTTGGAATTGGTCTGGTGGTAGAACCAATGCTCTAAACGATAAACAAATTGATGCCCTACAGGAATTCTTTAAAGAAAGTCTTATTAATGCTGGTCAGACCGAACTGGCTACTCTTGGTCATCACACTCAAGCCGTTGCTAAGGAAGATAAAGCGGCTGGAGACATTGCTATTTCGTTTGAGAAGGCTGGTCTGTTTGAAACTGTTCAGCAGGAAATCAGAGATGGTAGCACTCTTGCCAGCATGCGTTATCAGAAGGCGGCGGCAAGATTCAAGGCACAGGGTCTAACTATCCCCATTCCAGAATCTGCGTATATGATGAGTGCAGTTCCTCAAACCGTTAAAAGCGTTCCAGAGTTTGGTTCTGATGGCAGACCCAATGGGAAGTATCAGACATTTATTAACATTGGAACTGCGGCTGAACCAAAGTGGCATCCCGCTAACCAAAAAACAAACGAATTAAAGACTGACACTGAAAGAGCACTTAGTGAAACCGTTGCTACTAATCAATTAAATGCCAGAACTGTTAAAGGTTCTTATGGAAGCATAGAAGTTGACGGCATGGTTACACGAGAGCCTAGTGATAAATCCGTTGGGGAGTTATGGGAGGCTCTTGGAGCCGTTGAAGCATTTGAACAAAATGTTGATGGTCTTATTGAACTTCATAGAAATTATGGTCCATTAGATAAAATGGGCTTAGACCCTAGGGCTAAAATTCTTTACGCTCTTAAGTCAACACTTACACAGGCTGTTGACCGTAAAACCCTTGTTGGACCAAGTGCCGTTACTGCGGATGACCAAAAGAAACTTGACGAACTTACTCAAAACCCAGAAAGATGGATTAGTTGGTTTAGTAAAGAAGCAAACATTGAGGCACTTGAACGCCTTAAGGATATTGTAATTACTAAAGCAGAAATTCAGATGCGTATTTCTGGGGTTCGTAGACCAGATGGTCAAAAGGCATATCAAATTAAGGGTCGCTCTGAAGGCGTGTCTGGTAAGGCGGCTGAGTATATCTTGGCACAAACTAGCGGTGCGAAACTTAACGCTCAACAGCAAAAAGTTGTTGATGATGCCAGAGCCGCTGGTAAGATTAAATAATCAATGGCTAATCAATTACATTTTTCTGATTCTACTAATGAAGAAAGAATTCAGAACGACTTTAAGTTTCTTGATGCCCTTCAGAAACCAGTTGCTACCACAAACAACGAGGCTCCTGTTGACCAAGCAGAAGAGGATGATAAAATCGGTGAGCGTGAGGCTTACATGATTGGCAACTACGGACCTCAAGGATATGTTTCGTCTCCTCAAAATTACCCTAAGTACTTAGAGTGGAGGAAGAAAAACCAGCAGGGGGCTTTTGCTACGATTACTGATGCAATTGGTCATGCCGCTGGCACTATGCTTGGTGGTGCTTGGGACATGGTAAAAACTGGGGATATTGCTAAACCGCATACACTTGCGGGTACGGCTATTGAAGCCGCTTATACTGGCACTCAGTACTTCCTAAACATGATGGATATCATTAAGTATGACCCAGCCAGCCCTATTCACAGGGCATTGTTTACTACTGGAACTCCAGAACAACAGTATCAAGATTACCTTAAACTGTCTCAATTTAATAGAGAAATGTTTGTCGTTGCCGAAGAAGGCAGGTTCATTCCTCGTGAATTTGATGTCGGTGGAGTTAAACTTAAGGGTTTTAATAAGGCGGCTGTGGCGGGTGGTAGCATGGTTCTAGACCCTAGCGTATTATTCCCTCCGCTAAAAATTGGTGGTGCTGTTGCCAGAGCACTTGGCAAGACCGCTATCGCTATTGAGTTGGGAGAACACATGGGTAACGCAATGGCTAAGGGTTCGATGCAAGCCGAAAAGATGGCTCTCGCTGTTGAAAAGAGGGCGGCTCAGACTGCTGGTATTGGAGAAGGCGTTTACAACTATGTCGGCAACAAGATTGAAAACCTTTTTGGCATTGAGAACATCACGACTTCTAACGGAAAGATTGTACCTAAAGAGCAAATTCTAAGAACGGCACAGGGTGCTTTGTTTGGCACTGCCCTTCTTCATCTGCCTTATGTTGCACCTGCGGCTGGTCTTTGGGCTACTGCAAAGGTAACAGAAGTTGCGTCTAGAACTATCGCTGAAGCCATTTCTCATTCAAGAACCCCACACTATCTAAGTATCGCTGAACGCCTTGCTTACCAGTCCCCCGATGCTGGTGTTCGCACGATTGGCAAGATGGCTAATTTCTCCAGCGGATTTACGGACCACCTTGGAAGAATGGCACAAGCCTCTTTCCATGGCTCTATGTATGGTGCTGGTTTTGGTTATGCCCTTGGCGGTGAAGAAGGCATGTATCATGGTATTGGTACTGGTATTGGTCTTGGCGGCTCCATGCACCTGCTTGGTTCCGTTTACGGCATCTATGGCAATAGAAGCAAGAAGCAGATTGATAATGTGATGAAGCACTTTGCTTATGTCGCAGAAGGATTTGATGCTCCTAAGAAAGAAGGCGTTCAAGTCTTGCTTAAAAATGTAAAGGACCAGCATGGAGACGAGGCTATGTACAAGGTGATGGCTGGTATTGCCGCCACGGAAAGACTTCAGAAGAATGGTACGCACCTTATCCTTACTACTGAAAGGATTAAAGAACTTCTTAGTGATGCCGATTGGCAGGAGTACTCAAAGGAACTTAGCAATCCACAGTTTGGTGGCTACACTACCAGACGAAAAGACGGAAGAATCTTTACTATTATTAACGCAGACTATGCGGCTCCGTCCGCTATTTCTGGAGAATTGTTTCACAACGCACTCCTTAATGACAGATACGGCTCCCTACTGAGAGAGCATGTTACTAAGGGTCTCCTTGGAACTGAAGACCATGAAGGGTTTCTATTTAAGATGCCGTTGGAAAAGCGGGTTGCCCTTCTTGAAAAATTTAGAGATGCGTACATGGAGTTGGACGATACCTCTCCTAACGATGGAGCACAGCGAGCCAACCTTAAGCAGTTCAATGAAGCGATTGAAGAGGTAAGACAGGGAAAGAAGCCGTCTACCCTTTATCCAATCTTTGAAGAACTTGCGGAGTCTTACTTTGGAAAGTACATTAAGGATAAGCCTATTGATTACCTGCTCCGTGGCGACAGCCCCCTTAATAACTTTGGAGACATCGTTTGGAACTCTGCACTTGATACGGTCCACAGACTGATGAAGCACGATGTCGAAGCCGCTGGTGGCAGAATTCAGTTCAAGGCTGGTAACCCAGAGGGGTTCTTTTTAGACTCCAAGGGTAAGCGTGTCATTATTCCCGAACTTGACAGAGTAATGAAGATGGTCGTAGACAAGATGCGTAAAGACTCTGAGACTGTTAGAGGATTCCCTGCTAGAAAATCTGGAGAACTTACTGGCAACGAGATTACTTTTAAGGAACTAGACCACCTTTATAAGGATGACGGAACTGGCAAGATGGTTAAGAAGACCGATGCCGAGTACAACGCAGAGCAGGAAGGTAAGTTTACCTCGTTCTTTGCCAGACATGCAAAGATGGACCCAAGCAATAAGGGTCTTAGATTTACTGAAGTTGGAAGCGATGAAGAGCAGGGTGGAGTTGGCTCTTTTATGCCAGCATCGAGAAGACCTAACCTTAAGGCTACCAAGAAACTCATTGCTGAAAACAATGCGGAGTACGAAAGAAACCAGAGAGAACTTGAAAACGCTGAGAAGCGTAAGGCTAGAGTTCTTGAAAAACAACAGAAGAAGGGCACTGAATTTACTGACGATGACCTTGAGGGTGCGGCTGACGAGGCTCGCTTTGAAGGTGCGAAGCATTTCAAGATTAGCGGATACATGACTGAAGCGGAGAAGACTTTGTTCACTGATATATTCGGGGCTACGATGGCTAACAGAGTATTTGCCCTTACCAGAACTATCCACTCCAAGGGGATTGACGGTAACAATATTTTGCAGTTTGTTTACGCAAGCGACAAGAGACAGAAGTTTAATTTTGACACCAAGGGAAGACCCACTGGCGAAGACAACACTCGCTATGAAGGTGCTGAAAAGGAACGCCATATCCTGCCTTACGAAGTTGTCCTTAAGTTTGAAAGAAAGCGTCTGACTCTCCTTGAGAAGGAAGAGATGGACCTTGAGGACACCGATGTCATGTACAAGGTTGGCAAACCTCAGTTGATGGTTAACGGTATTGATTACTACGCCATCGACAGACGAGTGAACTACATGTTTAACCACATGAGACCCATGGATGCCGCTAGGTCGGTAGGCTCTGGGTATGTTAAGTCCGTGTACGCAAGCGAAGCAGAGATGCATTTTGACATTAAGCGTCTGTTGAGCAACTACAGCAGAGGCGAGGTTGCCATGGCTGGTGCTGACTTCTTTGGTGGCGGCAAGGTTGGCAGAGCAAGGCGTGACATTATTAATGCGGCTATTGGTGCTCACCCTCCCAAGGATGGCTTCACCGAAAGTTACATGCAGGAAGAAGGGTTTCATTATCCTTTGCATGCTCAACTTAGAAACGGACATATGAACGAGGCGTTCACTCCGTGGACTTCTCTTAGACTTGATAGAATCAGTGGCAGAATTAACCACCTACAGGGTGAAGGATTCTTCTATGACCATGAATATGCCTATGCTAAGGCACAGGGTAATTACGCTCCGAGAACAAGAATGATTCCTACCAGTTTCAGCGGTCAGCCAACCAATGGAAGAATTTCACTAAGATACGAAGAGCCTGTTGGTGCTGATTTTGCAGGTAAAAAGAACCAAGGGATTATTACTAGGACTAGGAATAACACTTACGGACGAAGAAGAGGATATAGCAATGGAGTTCAACTTGTGGACAATATTGACCCACTTCAGTTGATGTTGGTTAGAATTGAAAACAGGGCTTCGGACCCAGCCCAACATGCCCAGCGTGGTGGAGACATTACTTCCTTGGATGGATACATTCATGACATGACTAATGTGGGTCATCGTTTGGGGGCGGGTCCAGAAAAGGTTGGAGAATTTAACGCTTCAATTATGTCAATGGATAGGGCTATTTTTGAGGGGTATTTAATGAGACAGGGACTTCCTAAAGAAATACGAGACCTGCAAAGAGGGTCTTACATTGGTGAGACTTCAATTGAATCACCGTACCAAAGCCTTGGACTTGGAAATATGTTATATTCTGAAGGTCTAGAACACCTTAGAAGAAGAGGTGTTGAGTTTCTTCTTTCTGGTGTAATCAATAAAGATGCCGAACCTATTGCACAGCGTATCAAAAGATTTGGGCAAGAAAATGTGTGGGGCGATTTTTCTACTACATATGGTAAACCAGATTGGCAGATAGTCTCTAAGGTCGAAGCAAAAAACCATATTGGACTTTATGGCAATATGCGTATTCTTGCTAAAATGGTTGCACCACAGGGCGGCTTCCAGCCAGTCCAGCGTCACCAGCGTGACCACCACGGCTACCAAGTTTCAGCCTCTGACTCTATTCACATGGAGGATTCTGCGTTCAAAACTCCTAGTGGTGAGCCGATGCGTATGTATGCGTCCAATAAGATTGGAGCCTTTCACATTAGCCAGTTCGATGAATCTTCCGCTGTTACCAGATTTAACCAACACTCTGTTGGCTATCTGAGCGTAAGACCAGAAGAGATTCTTGACATCACTGGTAGCGGAAATGTGACTCACGATTACCTTAATAGATTTGATGCAAAAGATTTAAGAAACAACGGCTTTAGAGCCATCAAGTTCCAGCACGAGGGAGAGGTCAGCGTTGCCTTTACCGATTTCCAAGACTTTAAGCAGACTGGCGTTAGCCTTTCTGACATTGTTAGCGGCAACTTTGCCCCAAGACAGAAGAAGAAACTCACCTTCCAAGAACAGGTTGACCAAGAGGCTAAGAATATTCGTATTCAGATGTCTGAACTTGTTAAAAATAAGGCTGAAGTTGAACAGCGTAGGCTGGCTTTGATTCGTAAATTGCAAAGAGCAGAAGGACAGGCAAGAAAGGACAGGGTTAAGGTAGGAAGCGATGAGCAGATGAAGGCTCAGAAGCAACTTAGAGTATCGCTTCAACAGTTGGACGATATTGAAGCCAACGCCACGGTAATGAAAAGTGTGTTTAGAGACTCCAGTATTGACTTGGTTCGTGCTGGCAGACCTAGCCTTGCTGTCATTGCTTCTCTGAGTGCTAGTGAGTACGCACGGTATAAGGAATACAAAGAACTACCAAGCGACATCCATAAGCGTCATGTTGAGATGGTTGATGCTGTGTTGATGGACCATTGGATTAGAAGAAGTGCCCTTAGAAAAGCATCTGCTACAAGAAAAGAAGCGTTTGATGCAAGCGAAGCGGGCAGAGAGGCTAAGGCTATGCAGTACGAAGCAGACCTTAAGAAGTTAGAGGAAGAATTGATTACCTCTCTGTCTGCCTACAGAATGTTTGACATTGCGGACACACTGCTTGGCACTGTTCCTACCACGGAGCGTATTGAACACAGGTCTAGATGGGAAAGAGACAGCAAGGGTAACCCGATTCCCTCCACCTTTGAAGATGTTAACGCAGAACAGGGTAGAGCAATGGGTATTACCGACATCCCAGAAGGAAGAAAATCTGGAAGAACTGTAAAGGAAAACTTCACTTTGCTTGATGCGGCTTACCAGACGATGACCGACTCTGCCGCTGGTGATGGACATAGAAGCCCTACTCAGCGTTTGATTATGCTGACACAGGCACTTGCCAAGCAGTTTGAAATCGAAGGAAAGGCTACCCCAGAATTTAAGGCAAGACTTGAAGAGATGCGTAAACAGTTTACCCAGACCTACGAGTTAACTAACACCAATCTTAGAAAGTCTGCGGCAGAAATCCTTAGACATGGTCTGCACTCCCTGCGATGGACCGATGAACTTGAGTTCAATAAACAGGACAACCTTGGAAGATGGTCCAGAAGTGGAGATGTTGTTCGTTCAAGCCTAGGAACCTCTGGTCACTATGTGAAGCAGTACAGACCAGAGATGCCAGACATTGGTCTTAACTTTAGAAAACTTAAACTTCCACCTTCAATGAAGTTTGAAAAGACTACTATCCAAATTACTGGCAGAAAGTCTGGAAGCCAATATGTCAGTGAGGCTGGTCTTGCAGACCACATTGAAGCATTCAGAAAAGAACTCATGGCAACGGTGACTAGGAATGACACTGGAGATGGTGCTGAAAGTCATACTGATATTGGAGACTTCATTAAGGATGCCAGCCCACAAGAAATTGCTGACATTGCTTTCTCTAAAAAGGGATGGGAAGATTGGGATGGTATTGACGAAGTCCGTGCTGGAAGAAATGGAAAGCGTATTAGAGACTTTGCAAGAGGAGAGAGGAAGGTTACCACCTATACTAACAACGCACAAATCCTTTCCCATGAAGGCAGACCTAACATAGCAATTTTATTCGAAAAGGGTTCAGATGCCCCTTGGGAATTTGCAGACGGTAGAACCATGTTCCCTTCTGGTGCTGACACCCTCCGTGTTGTTCCAATGAGTGAAGTCCAATTTGTGGAAATTGAAGGCGTTAAACATTACTATTGGAATAAAGATTCAACTCTCAGCGGAGAATCCAAATCCAAGGGCTTCAGAAACTTTGACGATATGTTGCTTGAATACGATGGCATGAAAACCATCGCCAGACTTACCTATGGATACAAGAAGGGTGAGTACACGGCACACCGTGCTAACGGCTGGAAGATTACGGACAAGAAGTTTGCCTCAATCGAGGAAGCCAAGCGAGCCGCTATCATTGACCTGCATGAAAACAATTCGGCTGATGTTGTGTTCCAAAGTCTTAAGCGTGTTAGCGATGAACAGGCTGATTCAATCCTTAGACTGATTAGTCACGAAACCGACATTGAATACGAGAACCCTAACACTCAAAAAATTGTTAAGAAGAAGGTTCCTAATCCAGACTACAGACCAGACCTGCCGTCTGGTTTGGGTCAGAATCTAGAGTTTGTTGACGAGAGAAAAACGATTAAGGCTGGCGATGCTCTGCCCGAATGGAAGAAACTAGCCGTCTTTAAGTCTGGAGACATGCTGTTGGTTACCTCTGACAGTAGGCAAGACCTTGTTAGTAGCGTTGCTAGAACCAAGAAAGGAACTAAGGCTAAAACCTCTGATGTTCTTGGTCAAGCCGAAGAAGCCAGCGGTAATTTTTCCTCAAAAGCGATTGGAGATGTGTATAAGATTCTCTTTGATGACGCTGGAAATTTCGTTGGCATCGACAGAGTTGACAGACTTACCACCGTTGAATCATTGAATCAGTGGGTTGGCACTATGAGCGACCCTCAGACTGCTTCCTTTGAAGCGGTTAGGTCTGTTGCCGATAGGCTTTCCAAGCAGTTTGCAGAAATTATCAAGCCCAAGTTTGTTGAAGAGAGAAAGAAAATTGCCAATGTTTTGATTAACAATCCGAAGTTGATTAAGGCTAAGGTAGAACAGCAGAGACAGATACAGGGTGAAGTTCTTCAGCGACTCAAGGAAAGAGGCATCAAGGATTTCAAGCAACTAGAAAAGGCTATTACAGACCTTGACGGTCCGCTTGAACAATTGGCAAACAGGCGTGACAGTCATTTGCTATTCTTAATTAGAAGAGGTTACATTCTAAAGCCAGAGGTAGTTAGACGGCTTCTTAAAGATGGAGTGTTTGAAAGTATTGATGACCTAAAAACTCAACAAGCGTGGGTTGATGAGCGTAATCGTTATGACAGTGCGTCAATTAGAATTCCAGATGAGTACGCTGTTGCTGACCAAGGTGCTATTTCACAGGGTGACATGGCGGCTCTAATTGAGAATGCACTTTCTGAGGTTAAAAGGGCTAGTGATGAACAGATGCTTCCTCAAGGTAAGCAAGAAGTCCTAATGGACATTCAAGACAAAATTAAGGGAGAGTTATTTCAACAACTCGTTAAAGAAATTGAAGACCTTGAACTCCAGTTGCATGCCGCACAAGGTGGCAAGGTTAACCAAAGAAGTGCATTGGCTGAAGCAAGAATTGGCAAGAAGCGTGGAACGGTAAAGCAGATGACTGAGGTCGAGTGGGAGACCTATAAGATGGAACTGGCTCGTGAAAATAAGCCCGCCCCAGAAACCGAGGTAGCCCTATCTGAATATGAAGCAAAGGTGACTATGAATGTAGCACCAAGGCAAGATTTTTATACCATGCCTAGATTTATCCCGCTTGAGGGAGAGTCCTATCTAAGCCCTCATAAGATGCATGCAAGATTTAGACATGCAATGGCAGACATGATTGGCTTGCACAAGGCTACCATTGATGAAGGAAATCCAAACAGAGTTAATCTTCATGACTACCTTCATGACGATGGATTGTTTGACATCGCAGACGATACATCAACTAGGCGTGACATTATTCGTGAATCAAATCTTCATGTTAAAGGAAACGCTGGTGGACTCATGGCTTGGGACAAAAGCCCAGAAGGAATGGATTTTAAACTTGCCGCTAATAAGTTTATGTTTGATGAGTTGGGACACAGAAATGCTAAGGCTAGTCTTGAAAAGAAACTTGCTCTTCAAGAACAAGACCCCGCCAAGAGGGACGCACTACTTGAACAGTTGTTTGCAGATACCCAACGCAGATACACTGCCACATGGAAGACTAATGTTGACAAAGTAAATGAGGCTTTTCTAAAGTTACCAGAACCATTAAGGGTGCAGTACGAAGACTTCCTACGCCAGCAGGGTGACAATCTTGATGTTACTAAAACCCGCCTACTTGCAGAGACTGCTGAGTTTATTAGAGAGGCTACCGCTAGACAGGCTGAAATGGATGCAAGACTTCAAATCTCATTAAAGAAGTTTCAAGAAATGGGAATCACTTCTGACCCAATGCGTGTTTTCTCTCAAGACCACAAGTACCAAGCAATTTTCCCCACTCTTTGGCAGGAGTTTTATCCGACTAGGGCTGAAATACAGAAAGGTTCTCAGCGTACCAAAGCCGTCAAAGAACACACTGGAGAAGCCATTGTTATGGAAGAGGCTGAAGGAGGCAAGAGACCTGTTCAATGGCAGTCTGGAGCAGAAAGTACTTACGAATTTGATGCAAAGACCACGATGAGAATGGGGGATGTTATTGGTGGTCAACTCTCCATTGACAGCGTTCTTAAGAATGTTTCTGACGGAGAGGCTATTGAAGGGCAGATTCGTGCACTCCGTGGTCTAAGAGAAATTGACTTGTTCGATAAGGCTCTTGCCCATGCCAATAGACTACAGTCTGAATACAAGAGAACTGGTCAGCCTGTTGGTATTGACGCTGAAGACTTGAAGTTGGTAAGTCTTTATTTCCCCGACATCATTAAGGAAGACGGTCCTAATCATGTGCCTGTCAGAGATACTTGGAGGGCTGAATATGAATCCTCTTTGAGAACAATCTCTCCCGATGCTGACAAGAATCTGGAAGTACAGAAGGTTAACACCCTCTACAATCACTGGGTCAAACAGGCAATGAACGACCAGCAAAAGATGTACCTTGCTATTGCAAGAGTCAGTGGTGAAGCAAGGCTTGCAGAACTTACCAGACCAGAAAATTTGGTTGGAGATAGGATTGATTGGAGCAAACTTAAACTAGAAGAAGCGGATTACATTCTTCACACCATCCCCCAAATCAAGACTGGCATTGCCAAGTACACAAGTTTGTCGGAACTGGTTTCTAATCCAGAATACATTGGCTACATGATGTCTGTGTTCAGCGATGAGGCAGGTAATATTAACAGTATCTTCAGTGGGCAGGAAGCCAACATGAAGACAAAGACATGGCTTGGTCTTGCGGGAGATTTGAAGGCTAGAAATGCAAGAGGTCTTGTTGACACTATTGACCAGACTGGTGACCAAATTGCCAGAGAGAACACTACCCAAGCGGGTGCAGATGCCTCCATGGAGAGTGCCGAGGCTTGGTTTACTGGCATTGAACAGGCACTAACCCAGCAAGGTCGTGACAAGATTACTGCCTCACAGCAGGTTCTTCTTGGGCTGGCTAAGACCGAGTCTGCCGTTAAAGTTTACAAGGGAAGAGTAGAACAGTTCCTTGCCTCTAGACCAGACGCTAGGGCTAATCTGTTGGCACTTAATGATGACCTTAAACTTATCTCTGCTAACCCAGAGCCAGTAAGCACTCAACTTAAGTACAACGACTTTGGTATGCCAGAGATTGTTAACCCAGATATCACCGATGCGTTCTTCAGAACTCCTAATGGAAAGTTTGTTGCCTTTAAGCACGGAGACATGTTCAAACTATTCTTCACTGGTGAGGATAGTGAGATTAAGGTTCCTCCTTCTCATGTGATGACTGCCCCAGACCTTGAGCGAATCCAGATTGGTATTCGATTCTTTGCTGATGACATTCGTTCCGCACAGGTTCTTGCAGTCCAAGAGTCTGGTCAGCCTGTTATTCCTTCCAAGCAACTTGGCTCTTATAGTAAGAACTTCTTTGATGTCCACGGTGGCTCACTACCCCCGCATGTTATTGAAGCCCTTACTGCTGAACTGACTAAGATTGGTCAGTACTCCGAGACCACCTACATACAGACTGGCGGCAACAAGCGACAGATTACCATTTACCCAAACACCGAGGTCTGGGACAGACTGCACAACGGAGACTACGAGAAGGTCAATGGCTCTTGGAAACTTAAGGACGATGTGGTTGCGGCAAGACAGCAACTCCTTGATAGCAACAAGGCTCTTGCAGAGCAGAAGACACAGACCCCCGCCCAGAAACTTGCTGGCGGCTCTGGCAGAGGCGTTGCCAGCGGACCCCCGCCCACCGTACCTCACGCTGACAGGGTTGATGCCAAAACAACTTGGAGTGTTGTTAAGGAAGGTAATATCATGGTTGGAGACAACCCTAAGCCAGCCTTCCAAGACTGGACCGCTGTACAAAACAGTGAGGGATTTGTAATCCTAAGAAAACAGGCTATTGATGCCAGAAACAGGTGGACAAGTCACTTTGTTGTGTTTAGTCCTGCTGGTATTATGATGTCGGAAGAGAAGAGCGAACAGGAGGCGGTGTCATCCATCTTTAAGAACCATGGCTTACGATAGATTTAACATTCCACCTTTTTTGCTGGGTTCTTACAATCCTGCATTCCCACCCCTTAGAGCACCAAAACACACGCCCTACCCAATGCGTAACCTATATCCAACAGAAACAACATTCTTTTTAAATAACCCTACTGTGTCTGGAATGGCGGCTGAAGATGGTTCTGTTATTTTTAATCCTTCTTGGGCTGAAAAGGCAACACCTTATCAAAAACAAGGACTATATTATCTTGAGGCTTCTCGTCATCATATGAAAACCGATGACTCTTGGAGAGATGTCGAGTTCACTCCAGAGCAAGAAAAGTATTTTAAGTCTATGGGTGATAAGTATTATTCTAAGTTAGGTGATTCGACAAAGCAAACCCTTGTAAGCAGAATGATTGCGGGTGATGAAATCCCAGATGCTCCATACACAAACGAGCAACAAAAAATTGCAGATAAAATTTGGGGCAATATGATTAACCATGGAAGATAAGTCTATTAGAGAAATTGCGGACGAACTGCACAAGGGTGGCTGGATTATAGCCCTGCTTGGTGCGGTTGCGATGTTTGCTAGACTCTTGCTGTCAAGCGACAAGCACTCTTTGATGGGTTGGATTAGGTTTATTACGGCTGGCGGTATCACTGGTGTCTTGGTTTATTTTGCACTTTTTAATGTAATGATTGACCCAATGCTTAAGTCGGTACTTTACAGTATCTCTGGTGCTATTGCCCCCGAACTTTTTGAACTTGTTATTGGAAGGATTAAGCGTAAACTCTTTTAATGAAAAGATTACTGCTGTTGGCTATCCTCTTGACTGGATGCTCAACCGCACCCAAAGTTGCAGAGGTAGTAACTCGTGTAGATGTAATTGAGAACAATGATAAAGACCTGTACATCGACCAACTTGAATCTGAAGTTTCTTCAGCGGCTGGGGCTGTATTTGTTGTTTCAGAAACTCTTAAAGACGGACCTCCCAAAGAAATCTTAAAACTGACTTACACCAGATTGGCTGGGATTAAGGAGCCTTCTAATACCGAAATCCAATTATACCAAAAGGCACTTAAAGATGAAAAAGTATTACAGGTCGAAAGAATAGAAGCATCCAAAGTATCTGAAGAGACAACACTAGCATACGCAAAAGTATTAAAAACAGATGAAGAAAATAAGTCACTTAAGCGTCAAGTAGAGTTGGTTGAGAAACAGGCAGAAGCAGAGGCTAGGCGGCTTACGACTGAACACACAATTGCCAGCATCACCAACACTTGTAGAGTGATTGGGTTTGGCTTCTTGGCACTGTGTGCTGGACTGGTATTTATGTCAAGGTATCAGACCGCAACTATCTGCGGCTCGATAGGCATGGGGTGCATTGTCGTACCCGCCATACTGCCTTCAGTCATTATGACTTCTTGGTTTCCATACACCGTTATCGGTTGTGTACTACTTGTGGCTCTCATTTCCTATTGGGAACTAAAGTGCCACCGAAATGAACTTGACTGTGCTCTCAAGAGTAAGCACGATGACCTTAATCAAGACTAATGTAGGCGGCTGTACATGTGGCGTGGATGCTCATTGGGATTAGTCTTGATAGTGGTTACCATTCCCCACCGCCTACTGGGGATGGATAACCCGACTAATCCTCATCGCCATCCGTCTCCGCTTCATCAGCAGATTGTACTCCCTCACTGTCGTTATTGAGAAGCACAGGTTTAGGCGATGGCATGTAGGCGAGCGAGCGTTCTGTATTGTAATCAACCATCTCCGATGCTTGAGAGAACGAAAGGGAGTCCTTAGCCATAAAGCATTCGATGATTGTTGCCCTATTGTATATGACTCCACCAGTGGAGAGGTCTTTCCCCAAGATGCATGAATCGAGCCACTGCCTAGGCTCAAGGAATATGCATCCCTTATAGGTTTCATCGTTTTCCTTTAGTTCTGCTTTGCTTACTTTTCTTGCTTGTAACATAGTAGTGTTTAATAGGATAAGTCCTCATACCCGCCCGAATTAGGAAGGTCTTTTCTAATAGAAGTTCGGGATGTTCTAGCCTTAAAGTATTTAGACTTCTTTGTGCGGTTTTTTGGCTTCGTCTTATTTTTATTGCATACTCTGCACTTGTGAACCACCCCTTTTGGGGTTTTTCGGTGTAGCAGTTTTGCAAGGTCTGCTGAAGAAGGTTCAACTGTTCTCTCGTTAAACTGTCTTTTGAGGGCTTCATAGGTCTGCGTGAGAGTAGATGAACTTTTTCCCGACTTTGTGGGCTTGCCAGATTTTCCAGTTGTCACCTTCAATAAATCCGTAAATCCAACCGCTACCCCACTTGCTTGTGGCGAGTCTATTTTTAGCGTATGCCATTTCCCCTTTTTTACAGAGGCATCCACCAGAAAAGCCAACTGCCCCTCCGTGTCTTTTGGCACAGACTTGCTCGATGCGGTGGAGGTGACCCATGACCACAGCACCTTCTGGTACGCAGTAATGCCTTGCATGCTCTTCGACAGCATGTTGCCCACATGTGTAGCCATGGACAAACTTAACTTTGCCCAGCGTGTGGACACCGTCATGAGCGTGGTAATCGTAGATTTTACGACAGCCATGCTTTTTGAGATGATTGCGGATGTCGCTGTCAATGCTTGATACATAGTCAAGTACCATGCCATTGGTTGAGGACGAGATGATTTGACTGAGTCGGTCTTCGTGGTTGCCATAAAGAAATACGGTTGGCTCATATCTTTCAATGAATTCTTTGCCAGCCTTTATGTCGTAAAATAGAGATTCGTCTTCTTCTCTGCCAGACGCACCACGCCTAATTGAGCGAAAGTCGAAGCAGTCTCCTAGATGAATACGATGTTGAGGGTCAAAATCTGAGCAGAACTTAAAAAACTCTTTGGCAACGGACTCGTCCACCATGTCACCATGATTGTCCCCCACAGCGATAAATTTTTGACGCTTACTCATTTGATTAGAACCCACTTGTTAAGTGAGAATAGATAATCCCATCGAGCCTTGGCATCAAGGAAATATCGCTTGGTTTTAAAAAACTCTTTAGTGGTCTGGTTCTTCTTACCTGCAACAATATACCCGCCTCCGTGGGCAGGACGCATCCATTTTGGGTTGTTCATGTTCTAATCCTCACGCTGTTGGGCATCGGTGCGTCCTTCGTTCTCATGAATAGGAGAATTGCTTCCGCTTCCTCCATGGTCAACATTATAAACTTTTGCTTCCCACTTCGCCTCGCCCAGCCCAGCAGGTAAGCCAAGCGGATGTCCGCTTTCAGTACGCTTTTTTTCGCTATCATATGTGTCTAGTAGTTTGCAAAGAGCCTCAACTGGAATGCCTAGCATTAGAGACACTGCTCTGATTGTGTTGGACTTCGGGTCGTTCATTAAATAAGGCTTTGTTTATGGTTAGTTGCACCTTCTCTAATTCAACTTCAAGGCACTGCCTGTACTTCATGAGTTTCCCGATGTCGAGTTTCTCAATCTCACGGCAGTCCTTTTTAAAGTAGTCGCTTTTTAGTGGAGGCAGTTTGTGGTAAGCCCCTTTTTTAGAAAGGGACACCGAGTTGACTTTGTACTTCCATCCAGCCTCCTTTGCCGAAATACCTTCGGCTAGGGCTAATCTGTAGATTTCTTTAAGTGTCATGGCGTGGAGTGACCCCTCCAAGAATCGAACTTGGATAACCCGCTTAGAAGGCGGGTGTTCTATCCGTTGAACTAAGGGGTCAGTTCACTTAGTACGGTACATCGTCACCAGATGGCTGGGGCGATGTCATGGCATACAGGGCTTGGGCAGATTTCTTAAGGAGCAAGTCCTTGGGGTTAACCTTGCCAGTCTTTTCCCACGGCTTGGGTTCCCAAGTGTTAGCCCAGTAATTTAAGTCGCTTACAGGCAGGTCTTGCAAAGCCGTACCCTTTGCCTTGCCAAAAGGCACAGGAAGAGTAAAGTCTGGTTCACCGCTTTTAGCGGGGCTAGAAGCCTTGAAGGATGGGTTTGCAACGAACTTAGAGGGCTGGGCAGGGGCAGACTCACGAACCGTCTCTGCGTCATCGTCAGCCGTGCTAATGCCCGCTACAGCCGCCAAACTGTACCTGCGAAGGTACGAGATGATAGAGCCAGCCTTTTGACCGTCCATGTTGTCGGCAGACTTAATAAGGCAGTCGCTCTCAAGGGAGCCACCAGCCTCATGCACTACAATCGTGCGAACGCCAACGGCAGTGTCAGTACCGATAGGGCACTGAAGAACAGCCAGACCGTGCTTGGCAAACACAGGCTTAATTTTTTTCAAATGAGCCGATAGACTTGCATAGACATTCTTGTGGAATGGGTTCTGGCTGTCTGGTTGGACATCATCTAGTTCAGCAATGGCTTTGACAAGCGAAGCACAGAGAAGTGCTTGGCGGGTTTCAAACGAGTTTTCTTCGCTCATGTGTTATTTGGTTTCGGTGGTGGAGAGGGGCTTACGGACAGAGTCAATGCAGTCAATATTGACCCGCTTGACCTTTCCGTTGTCCTGTCGGTAAGTATAATAATTATACTTGGAAACCTTTACAGGCTTGAGCAAGCGAGCCATCCGTCCGTCTGGAAGGATGACATACTTGGTGGCGTTTACTACTGCGTATTGTTCGTTATTCATTGTGGTTGGGAGAGTCAAATTGGTCTGCTTTAATTGCTTTGTCAACAAGAGTGTTTCGGAATGATGCTTTGTGGGCGTGTATCTGTCGCTTCTCTTGGTCTGGTATGTCGGACAGTATCTCGTCCAAGTGCATTTGTGCAAGGTCGAAATGCAACTTTATGTAGGAATATTTATTTTCCCAGTATTTATCGCTTGACATAATAGGTTAAAAATCGAGCACATCCCCTTTGCTTAACAAGAGGTGCTTTATGAATCCCGAACCCAATACGCTTACTCCCAGTCCACCCCATGGTGTACATGAGGTAAAGTGTTTCCGCTTTAGGTTCATCCATGTTGAGTTCGACATATTTAGCATTGAGCCACTCAAGGTAAGACTTTGCATAGGCACGAGAAATGGTCGGGCTTGAAGTCCATCCATAGACACGCTCTCCATTTTGCTTTCGGATGTCAGAGATGAAGCCCCATGTCGTATCGTAGATTTGGTATGGCGAGATAGAGCGTCCTCCATCGCCCACCAGTGTCTGATTTTTTGTCTCAGCATATGCGGTGGCATCAAGGACATGCTCGATATCCGTTCGTGCGAAGAGTCCAGTAGCGAGTGTATTGAGGATGACAAGGGCAACATATTTAAGCGGCTCCATAGATTTTGAAATAGTCTTTGATTCTTCGGATAATAGCCGCACCAGTTTCAGAATTCTGGAACCTGTCACTGAGACCAGTGCCATTATAATTCGTGGTGATAATTGTAGCCCTCTCGTTGGCGGTGCGTTCGTCAATGATAGCGAACAGGTCAGACTCCATACGCTGGGTCAGCCTCTCCTTGCCCAAGTCATCGATTACAAGAACAGCACGGTTAATAAGGCTGTCCAGAACATCACCGTGATTTTGATTCGCAAAGCCGCTTTCAATCTTCTGCTCAAGCCTACGCATAGTGATGAACTCGCAGGTCTTTGGGTAGGCGTTGAACCACGCTTGATTGAAGAGCCTCCATGCGGCTCTGGTCTTGCCTGTGCCTGTCACGCCATGGAGCAACACGCTTTGAGTGGTGTTGGGCTTGTACTCCATGATAGCCCTCTGCATTGAAGCGGACAACTGTGCATCCACGGTGTGCATGAAGGCACTTGGAGTGTCTGGGTGAATAGCCGCAAAGGTCCAACCGTGCTTATCAAAGACCTGCAAATATTTGTACGGATACTCGTGGTGCTCCTTTATGGGGAAGCAGTCGAGGCAGACATTTACATACGGTTTGAACTTGCCGCTGTTAGCGTCCCATACTGGGACTGCGGGTTGTTTGCAGTGGATGCACTTAGAAGCCATTGGCGTGGTCGTTGTTGGTTAAGGTTTTGGTTTTGTTCGTCTTGTCCAGAAAAACACCCTGCCAGCCGTTGACAATACTTTTATCGATGGCTTGTACACATTTCTGTTCACTGCCCCAACCTGCCATCATCTTCAACTGTTCACGGATGGTCGTAGCCTTCATGGGCTTCTTAATTTCCTTCCTGTACTCAACCCACTTGGTCCAAGCCTCTTTGAAATCACTGCCATAGGGCAATGGTTCCTGTATCTTAATATCCTCTATTTTATCTTCTATTCTATATGGGGGAACTGTGCTTCCCCCCCCTAGGGAAGTGGACTTCACTGGGGGAGTGAAATTGGTTTCCTTGGTAGCCTCAATCAAAGCCGTCTTCGTAATGGTGTGCAGGTAGCGGACTGAGCCTTGGGCGTTGGAGACGCACTTGCGTGTAATCAACCCTGCCTCAAGCAGTGCGTTGACGATGTTCTTCACCTGCCGTCCAGACACGCCTAAGATGCGAGCGAGGTAGCCATTAGAGGCATAGCAACCACCCTCCCCATCAAGTCCATCGATAATCCCATATGCCACCTTCTCAGTGACCGTGAGACCCTCGTGCTCCAAAATCTCTTTCGGAACCCAAACCCCAGTAAATTTTGGTCCCATTATCGTAAACAAGGAATGCAGATGGAATCAATCGTGGTGTCTTCCAGATTGACCCAAGCATTGTGTTCCTTGCAGTGCGTATACTTCGCCATGTGGAGCAGGAGTGCGGACTGACAGTGCTTAATGATGTTCGGATGAATGGTGTGCACAGCGACCCCAAACGGAGCGTCCTTTTCGCACACGATGAATTTGAACTCAAACGGCTTTCCGTAAGCGGCTTCAGCCAACAGGGTATAGAACGCAACCTGCACCCAGTACTTTCGGTCAGTCAGTTCAAACTTAAAAGCCTTACCGTCCGCAGAGTTCTTCGTGGTCTTGATATCTGCAATGATTCCGTTTTCAGAATCAACGATGTCGAGTTTGCCCTTACATGGTACGCCACCGATTTCAGCGATGACCACCAATTCATGGCGGGACGAATCAATCAGTTTGCTTGCCGTGGGGCTGGAACGCATAGCGTCTACACACCCAGTTACAATGTCC
>Ga0208951_1000225_pt1 | contig 25148 bp, 37 predicted proteins | sample GreLakmeMI27MSRF_FD_187702 | JGI IMG/M metagenome (GOLD analysis project Ga0208951, IMG submission 187702) | Freshwater lentic microbial communities from great Laurentian Lakes, MI, USA - Great Lakes metaG MI27MSRF (SPAdes) | ecosystem: Environmental > Aquatic > Freshwater > Lake | place: Great...
GAAGATAAATACCAAAACATTAATACAGATATAGTGTAAAGAACAATATATTTTTTCATAGTGGGCCGAGTGGGGATCGAACCCACCACCAAGGGATTATGAGTCCCCTGCTCTAACCACTGAGCTACCGGCCCTTAACGCAAATAACATATGAATTATAATGTTCTGCGGTTGCTGCGTATTCTGGATTTAAGGTTCGATACCATCCACTTTTAGATTTCATCAAGACACCAGGTTTACCAGTAGCTTCGCAGGTAACCCAAGCAATGTCTTCATAAGTATGGACGACAGCATTCATTTTTTCCCATAGTTCATCATCATAGGTTGACGATGATGGTTCAAAGTAATAGCGTAATCCACCAAACTTTTGTTTAATTTGAGCAATTTGATAATTAGGATCAATCTGCATTAATGCTTTGTCGCAATCAATAATGATCTGATACCAACCTTCATCAACCTCTATTGATTTAGAATGCTTTGGTAAAAACTTATCTTTTAATGCTTCGACCTGAAGTTGTAATTCATTCATGATAATCTCCTTCAGGAAATGAATCAATAACAAAATCTAATGCTGCTAGATATCCGTGCCAATAATAATAATCATCAGCGTTATTTTCTGTTGCGTCTCTCAGTTGTTCAGCTTCATTAGCTTTTTGGGTTAAAAGTTTTATCGATTGTTTGATAAACAAATCTAAAGAATTAGATAAAGGCTTATCATAAGAAGTCTGTACAACTTTACGAAGTTCTTCAATTGATTCTTTTAAAACAATTGCATCATAATCACTATTAGTCATAGACGCATGTTTTATTTTCTTTATTAAATCAAGCATAACGCTATTAGTAGTAGGTATTATTTGAGCGTGGTTATGAAGCATACATTGCTCAGATTCTTCAAACCAAGATATTACATTAGGTATGTTAACATTAATGTTTTTAGGTTCTGACATAACGATAGCTCCTATCTATTTTAGAGATACTACTGATTGGTAAGTTCATTCAACGTGATAGTATGATACTATATAAGCATGATAATAACACTCTTAGCACTCGTCGCAATAGCGGCAACATTTCATAAATTTGTTATGAAAGCAGTAAACAGCTACGAATACGACAATACACCAGCAAGATACGAAAATCGTGCTAAGCAGATGTATTGGGATGTAATTAAAGATCCTGCAAAGTAAATTTAGATCTAGGCAATTCCCTAAAGGCTGCTCTTTGATGAGCATAGCAAACTTTAGAAGTATTGTAACGGTTTAACACAACTGTACAATCTCCATATATGCAACAAGATGGATCCTTAGAAGCTATGTGAATTAATAGTGCATTTTGCTTTGCTTTTTGACGTTCTCTATGAGCTTTAGCACTAGCAATATTTTGGGCCCTACTTGATGGTGTTGCTTTTCTTGGCATAAAATCCTTCAATCAGGAAGACAAATATAAACAGACTCTAAAGCATCTATGTAACCATCCCAGTATTTATAATCAAGACTGGAATGATCTTTAGCCGCTTCTTTACGTTCGTGTGCGTTGTCTAGATTTTGTTTAACAATTTTTTTTATATCAAGAGACATTAGAAGAAACCTCCATGCTCTCGAAATATTGAACAATGTCTGCGTAAACACTTTGCCAATCAGGATCAATGTTTGCAATAAATGATTCGAGCTCATCAAAAAGTTTTTCTTTAAGACCTAATTGAGAAAGTTCATAGAACATTTCAAAGAAAGCAGAATCTTTTACATCAAACAGATGATCCTTAGTAGTTAAGGGATTGTTGATGCGGATATTTTGAGCTTTATACATAGGTGTAAGAATGTTATAACGAGATGTCATTGCTGATTGAATAGCAATCTCGTCTGGAGTACGAGTATCTTTAACGGATGTTTTGTTTTGCTTTTTTAATGGTGGCATGTGGTTTCTTTCTAATTGTTTTTTTAGTTTTATTAACAACCTTAGGTTTACTAATAGGGGTAATTAATTTTTCTGTTAGAAAAAAAGAAGCATATGCTGAAGAAACGTTTACAGTTTCGACAAGTGTTGTCGTCGTTGTTGTAGCAGCTGTATACGGTTCTGTATTACTTACTACTGGCTGTGGCTGGGGTTGCACTGGTTCTGGCTGAGTTGTTTGCGGTGATTGAGATACCTGTGTTGGTGCTACAACTTCTGGCAATGTTGTTGTAGGCGCAACGGTTGTAGTAGTAGTTATAGGCGTAACTGCAATAGTTGTAGTAGGTGCAATTGTAGTAGTTGTAACTACTTCTTCTACTTGAGTTGTGCCATCACAAGCAATAGCGCAATCACCATTAGTAGTTACTGGATTGACAGGTACATTAAAGTGAGATTTAATAGTAGCCAATCCAGTAGAGGCACTAAACGATTGATCAGTCCATACGGCGATAATAATAGAAGGCCGATAACCATTGCCCCCGGAACCAATACTAAAGCCGATACCTGGGTTTGAAGACATGCTTTGGGCATTACCTAGTATAGCACCAATGGCAGCATGACCGCCATTACCGTGACTAATAAGCTGTTCGTATGCAGCAGTACCAATATCAGTATCTTTTATTTCTATAAGAATAGGCTCTTGATTATCAGCAAGTGAAATTGCTGGAAAAGATAAAGAACCTACAAGCAATAGAGATGTAAGTAAAGATAGTTTAGATTTATTTTTCATAATGTTCCTTTCATAGATCTTGTGCCAAAAGACATATCACTGTATGTTTTTATTTCGAGCACTTAGTGCGCTCTCTGGGGTTCGAACCCAGGACCAACGGATTAAAAGTCCGGTGCTCTACCGGCTGAGCTAAAAGCGCAATCGATTAAGTATTATTCCCATTGGTTATCAAAATCATCTTGAATGTCATTCCAATTTTTTTTGATAACATAAGCTATAGAAAAAGTCATAGCTAATATTAAAATAATCATTGGTCTAAAATCTGGTTCAAATACACCAGGATTTAATATAGAAGAAATCATAAAGAATGTTTTCTTTTGTGCGGTTGTGCATGAGCCCTACAATAAGGGCTAAACCTTAAAGCTATACGCTTACAAGAAGTTTTATTAATTGTAAACGATGTGCATTTTCTCAATAAAAAATTCATTGATTAACCTTAACTAATTCTTCATCTATCATAAGGTGAAGTCTAATATCAAGAAGAAGATCAGTCATCTCTGAAGATGAAACTAATTGTCTTCCTGATATTTGTTTAATAGCATTATCTATAAGATCTGTAATTTGTTTTGTCATAGCTGGCAAGGTAGGGATCGAACCTACGACAAGCGGATTAACAGTCCGCTGCTCTGCCTACTGAGCTACTTGCCAAAACCTTAATTTAAACTAAAACTTCAATTGAAGGATTGTAAGTTTCAAGTTCAGGATTATCCATTAGCTGAATAGCAAATTCTGCCAATGTGTTTTCTGGGTCAACAGAAACAAGAGTAAGGTTAGACTCAGAAAGAATTAAAAGTAATTCTTGAATTGAGTAAAGACCATTTACTGGAGCTGAGTTGTTTAGCATTTTATGTGCCAAAAGAATCAAGTCCTGAGCTTGTTGTCTTGTTGTAGTGTCATTTGATTTTCTCATATTTTTCCTTTGTTGTAGTGTTGTTTTTGTTGGATGTGTGTGCCCAAGACGGGAATCGAACCCGTACGGCTATTTCTAACCGAGGGGGTTTAAGCCCCTTGCGTCTACCTATTCCGCCACCTGGGCAAAATATCAGTTTAAAGGTTCTTGGGTAAAAGGAACGTTGTTATAAGAGCCTTTTAAAATATCAATTGCATTGGTAACAAATCTTAATGATTCAGTATTCAATGAAATAGATTGATTAGAATCAGTAACAAGATCTGCGATGTACTCTAATTGCTCTGCAATATATTCTAATTGAGGCAAATTTTCTTCGTGTATCATAACAGCTATAGACATAAAATCTCCTTTCTTTTGGATATAAATTATTGTCTGACTAAAGGTAAATTTTTATAAGTATAAATATTTAAAATATTAATTAGTTCTTCAACTAATGTATTAGTTATGGATTGAAAATCAGAAAGTCCATTTAAAGGACATCCGACAACTAAAGCTGGTCCATAAATAATATTCTTAGATGGAGAAGGATTTGGGTTATATACTTTAAACAAAGCAGTTGCTAAGAAGTTAACTTCTTGATAATTGCCCATAAATTGAGGAGATAATATAAATGAATTATCTTTATTTAAGGGAACAGTATAAACTTGTTTAGTATAAAAAACATAACGAATTAAAGAATCGTAATCATCTTCTAACAAAGCTGGTGTGTCATGCATTGGAATGCGGACAGCACGTATAGATGCTTTAAATGTGTTTTTGTCAATTAACTTAATAGACATATTTTACTTGTTTCTTGGGTAAATTCTCACTAGAGAAGATGGATATGTTTCTTTTCCATAAATGGAAGTAGCAGTAATGTGACAATAGTTAATTTTATTAGCAGGAACGTCTAACTTATAAGTAACAATAGAGTAAGTAGTTTGTTGAGGAATGGTATAAACATCTTTTCCATCACAATATAAATTGTAATGATGGACAATGTTTCTGCCAATTGCTGGTACTCTATATTTTACATAAACCGAAGAAGTATATCCACCGTATAGATCAAGTAGAATTGGTCTGGTAAAAGTTGGATGAAACTGAGGTGGTGGTAATGTAGTAGTAGGAGGTGGAACTAAAGTAGTAGTTGGAGATGGACTAAGTGTAGTCGTGGTAACTGGTACAGTAGTTGTTGGGGAAGGTATTGTAGTAGTTGAAGACGGAACAGTAGTAGTTGTGGTGGTAACAACAGGAGTTCCGCTACCAAATAGGTTAGCAAAATCTAAACGATTTACTTTAATGCCAGTATAAGCATCAGTTGCTTTAGGAGCAAAAGAAGCAAAGTCAGAAATGACCTTGCTTACTGTTTGTTTTCCATATTTAGAATAATAAACAGCGAATGCTCCTGCAACAAATGGAGAAGCCATAGATGTTCCAGAGGCTGTGCCATATGCACCCATTAATTTGGATGAGTTAATGCCAAAGCCAGGAGCTGCAATAGTAGTTAATTCATTAACATTAGAAAATGTAGTAATATCATCTTTGTTAGAAAAGCTTGCAGCTACTGATACAGAATAGCTGATACATGCTGGAGCACTCATGCCATAAGCATAACTGTTACCAGAAGCAATGACGGTAGCAATATCTTTTTCACGAAGAACCCTGATAGCATCAGTCATGTCTGGAAGATATCCATCGCATGTTGATCTAAAGATCTGGCTTCCGCCTAAAGACATATTAACAGATACAATATTGTAATCAGAAGATATAGTTGAAACCCAAGTTAAAGCTTTAACAATGTCAGTATCGTATGCGCCGGCAGGATCAAAAACGTTAATAGCAATAATCTTTGCCTTAGGGGCAACTCCATGGAATGAAGAGTTTTTACCAGCAGCTATTCCAGCTACGTGAGTACCATGGTAGTGAATTGGAGCAGCAGCTCCCTTACCTATCATTGAAGTTTGTCCATTAGGACAACGTATTGCAAAGCAAGCTTCTAAAGCAACCCGACCTTCAAAGAATGGATGAGCTGCCTCTATACCAGTGTCAATGATTACGATGTAAGCATTTTCTCCCTGGTAGTTATTATCATAAGCCTGATTAGCATTGATAAAAGGAATGGATGAATTTAAAGTAAATTTAAATCTTACTGGGCCTGGTGCCTCAGCGACATCGTTATAAATTCGATTAGATTCTGCTGATACTTCTTTGTATGAAAACAAAGAAGTAATTATTGCAAGTGCAGCAAAGACACCAACTGTCTTTTTTAGCATGGTAGTTACCTTATCTGTAGTTGTTATTTTTATTTTTAAAATACGTTCTACGTTTAGCTTCTTTAGGATTATTGTCATAATATTTCGATATGATTTGAGAAGCCATTCCCTTTGTAAGATCTGCAGTGAGTGGAACTCCTATACGTTTAAGCATACGCTTCTGAGCATCGGAAGGACCATCAGCACGCCAAGATTCAGATGAGTCTAAAAGTTTCATTGCAACAGACCTATTGTTCTGAACCCATTTGTCTGTACGAGCAAACGATTCACGAATAGTCATAGTCTTGCCAAGTTGTTTAACATTAATCTTTTCACCTGACTTAGTATGAATTTCAGTAACCCATCTGCCAAGGGCATCAGAGTAGATATTCATAGATTCAGATGAATTAAGTCCAAGATAAAATTTGTTTTCAGCAATTTCTGCCCAAACAAGTTTAGAATATTCTTGGACAAATGGATTAGGTGGAGGAGGCATGAAGAGATTGATATGGGTGTACGCAAGCTCTATGTCTTCAGGCTTAAGAACTCTGACAGCTTCGCCAGGACAGAAGTTTTCAAGCTCTTCAAACTTATCAGCAACCTGGGTTACCGATTGACCCTGTAGGTCAAAATCGGGAGGTAATCCGAATAAGGTAGGAAGACCCATTGGCTTTTTACCAATGGTAGTATCAGTGATGTCAATTATAGTGCAATGAGGTTTACCATCATATAGCCTAGTGCCACGTCCAACAATTTGTGTATATAACAATGTTGATCGTGTGGGTTTTGCAATTATAATTGTTTGCAATGATGGTTCATCAAAGCCTTCTGTAAGTACGCCTACGTTAATTAAAACCATTACCTCGCCAGATTTGAAGTCCAACAATATTTGGGCTCTCTCTTCTGGTGGAGTGGTACCTAGTATTATTCGTACCGAGGTCCCGTCTTGTACAAAGGCTGAGAAGAGTGATTCTGCGTGATCAACCCCAGCTGCGAAAACAATGGCTTTCGTAGAATCAGCCAAAGTATTGTAACTGGCAACAATACAAGCATTGCGCTCAGGATTATTAATTTCATCTTCAAGTTGAGATTGGTTATATTCTCCATTTTGTATTTCCACTTTCGTAATATCGGTTTTTGTTTTTACTCTATATCCTACGAGTGGAGATAACCACCCATCTTGTATTAAATCTTGTATAGATTTATAATAAACAATTTCCTGAAATATATCAGTCAATCGAGTAGAATCAGATCTTTGTGGTGTAGCAGTAACTCCGAGTATATATGGAGAATTAAAGTAATCTAAAATTCTTCTATAACTTTGCGCAGCTGCATGATGAGCTTCGTCTATGATGATAGCTTTAAAATAATCTTTAGGATACTCCAAAATACGGGGGGTATTATTTCGACCTAAAGTAGCAACAGATGCTATAACTACATCTACGTGACCAGCTTTGCGATCAGCTTGTTCAATCTCTACAGTTAAATGTGGATTAGAAGCTAAGATCTTATCTTTAGCTTGTTCTAATAGTTCTGCTCTATGAGCAAGAACAAGCATAGGTATTGTATTGGGTCTTATTACTGGTAACTGAGAAAACAAAATAGTTTTACCAGCACCAGTTGGAAGAACAACTAGTTGTTTAGTAATACCGTTGGCATCGTTAGCAATGATAGCATCAAGTGCTTCCTTTTGGTAGGGACGCAATAATAAGCTCATATTAACTAAGCAGTGCCTTTCTAAAAAAAATACTAGAAACCAAATAAATCTATGTCGCCATAGAATGGTTCTGGAACCATTTTGTCTTCAAGTCTTTCAACATAATTTAGCTGTTTTAAATCACCACAAATTTTTGTGTTAGATTCATACCAGCATATTTTTGAATAGCTTTTAATAGTTTTATTTCCTTTCTTAAATAATATCATATATCCTCGCTTGTATTTTGTTAAATCATAGCAAATGGAATTGCTATGTAGTGTTGGTCCACGTTTTGTGGATTCATGATTTCACATTCAAATCCATTGGATTTTAAAAATGAAACTACTTCATGTGGAGAAAATGGACCATTAGATTCCGCATGAGAGAAGGTGTAAAACAACTCAATCATATCACCAATAGGTGACGTTTTTGAATCATCTTTATCTGAAATAGATGTTATAAAAGCTTTATCAAAATCCCATACAACTTCGTTTTCTGAAGCTATAGAATATGGAACACTGAATATGCCACAAGATTCGGGAGTTACATAAGTAACAATTAAAGCATCTGCTTTTGTTTCTGGTTGACCATCTTTAGCAATAGTTTTGACTCTTGCATCTTGAGCAACAATAAACAATTCTGAAGATAAAGACATTGGAAGATAAAGCATTTGAGCCAATGCCTTATACATGTCTGGTTTTCCGTCAACTTCGCGTGATGTAACAACTCCAACAAGTTTTCGTAGCTTATTAAAAGCCACTAAAGTTGTAGAAAATGTATCTGGACCATTTGTTTTAATAACTTTAGAAAAGAACTGAGACAATTTAACAAACTCAGAATAAGAATCTTTAGACATATCTTCAAAGAGTTTATTAAACTCTTCTATAGTTGTAAAATTTGTTGTAGAATTCTTATCGTCCGACATTGCCAAGCAATCCGCTATAATAGTTAATCATTGTTTGTTTAATAATAGCAGAAATAGCTTCTGCTGTAGCGCTTGAGTACATAGCAATTATTAGTCCAAAAACAATAAAAGCAGCAACTGTACCAACAGCAAATGCGCTCAAGAGCCATGATGTTACAAACATGGCCCAAAACATAATTAAACTAAAGACTTTAATTTGAGGACTTTTAACAAATGTAAAGAATCTAGAAGCACCCTTGCCTATCTTGTAGGTAAGATACTCTGTACGAGTGTGACTTTTTTTATATATGTTATCAACATTGCCAATAACATTGCCAATGTCAAGTAATATTTGATCATATGTCATAGTGTCCATATATTTCCTTTAAGGTTAGATAAAAAAAAAGCCATCTTCACACCGAAGTGCGAAGATGGCTTCTTAGTTTTTGTTAGAACTCAGCTTTTGCTCGGCGTTGGTTCTTCATTGGAACATCTGCAGAAGTATGAGCTACAGGTGAGAATTGAGCATGATACTGCTGATACAGCATTGGATCATTAAATTCTACCATCTCATTAACTTCATTTGGATAGCTCCAAGAAGTAGCTTTGCGTTCTGTTAAGTTTACTTCGCCATTTTCAAATGTCATGATTACCTTGTTACCGATACCATAATGGATAAGCGCAGCTTCAAGATGCGGATATACAAGTCGGTTCATAACAATTTGATCAGTTACCTTACCATTGCTGGTAGGGTTTTTGATAGAGGCGGAATATAATGACAGAATAAAGTCATGCTTGTCCTGGATGTGTTCAAATGATTCAATCTTTTCAACAATAGTGTTATAAAGATATTCCCATTCATTACGCTTAATACCGTTTGCAGTCTGAACGATGTCAGAACCATTCGCATTGAAGATGTTCATTCTGAATTGTCGAAGAACAGGCAGCGCATGATAATACAAGCGTTGACCAAGTTCGTGGACAATAGGAAGTGGGCGAACATTTTCTTGTGAATACTTGACAACACGTTTAACATAATCATTGTAATATTGATTACACAGTTTATTTAACTGAGTAATTTTACCTTCATATGTTTCAACTTCAGGATGCTTAGCAGCAAGTGCACGAAAGCGACCAAACCAGAAGTCACGATCAATAGGCTTGTTTGTAGCAAGCACTTCTTCGATCATAACATCTGCTTCGGAATCGATGGCCGTACGGTCATCTGGATCACTTGTTTGAGTACAACCGTCAATTGCAGATTCCAATGAACAGAGCTGTACTGGGCGATGTTTAGACACAACCATGGAGTGAAGCATGGATGCGTTAACATAACGACCAACATTACCGCCGTTCATAGCAATCTTTACATCATGCATTACATCTTGGATGGAATACTGATCAGTTACTGGACGAGTTGTATCTATACGATTGTCGCCAGGAAGACCAGTATAACGTACTTTATCAGCGCGGATTGCAACTGAAAGACGTTCTGGCCAACCACGTCCATTGACTTCGGGAAAAGAAATCTTTTCACCATCAGCCTTAGACCAGGTTGGAAACCATTCACCTTCGATATAACGAAAGATTGAATACTCTCCAAGACCGTTTGGAGAACGAGCAACGATAACTACCTTTGCTCCATCATATGGACCAGATTCCATTGTACGATAGAATAGTTTAAAGAAGTCGTCTTGATCATGACCGCCATGGCTCTCATACATCTCGAGCCAGTCAAAGTCATTGACGATATGCATACCAAGATCGTTAATACGCTTGATTGTGCCTTCTTGAACTTTAATATCATAACCAGCCATACGAGCTAAAGATTCTGGAATAATCTGCTCATAGACTGAACATGGAATAGGTATACGCTTTTGAAGCGGCTTAGCATGAGAAACAGCAAGTGTTTCAAATAGCCAAGGGGAGTTAGTGATGGACAAGCCCATGCTTACCCAACGATAACCAACATAGCTGATACGAGACTGAGCCTCGACATCTTCAATGTCTTGTTTTTCGTTAGAGAAATTGCGCATGAACACAGACTTCCAGTCCGTGATAAGTTGTCCTTCAGTTGCTTTAGCAAACATCTTTTCATACTCTTCTTGAAGCCACATTTCCATGTCGTTCTTACGAAAGAGTTTAGGAAGATTGATTACAGTTTGATCATCGGTGATGACACGGCTCTTTGGGCCTTGGGGTTCTGCAAGAAGCCGAAACCCACCAGTGTAAGTGATTTCTTTCTTCAAGTTTTCACGAGAAGAAATAACGTCAATGTGTTCTGGAAGATTGTCACAAACAATCATATTGCCTTTAATAGTGCCTTCGTCCATAATAATGCGAGCATTAAATACTCTAGATTTAAGCAAGAATGTTGATAACTGCTGACGAATAGCAGGATCATAATAATATTCATTGGTATCTAAAGTATTGAATGGCTCATATACTGGAAGATTGTTAATAGCTTTTTGAATCAAGCGTGAAGAAACTACAAAGCCACCATCAAGAAGACGGGCTTTTACGGCAGGGTCGGTAACCCAGCTTAGCCAGCCTTCATCTTCGGTGTATTCATGGTCACTGTAATGTGTAGGTTCTACCCATTGAATGTTAAGCTTATCAAAATGAGCATTGATTAAAGTTGCGCGATGAAATGACTTCATACGCTTTGCAGTTTTGCCGCCACCCTTAACATTATATCCCATATCGTTAAGGACTGACATCCAACCTTCTTGTCCGTCAATAATAGTGACGACAATCTTGTTTTTATCTACGATTGCATATTGAACGTTTTTGTTACTGATAATCTTTTCAAGATCAGCAAGATCAAAATCGTTAGTTGGAATTGGTAGTGCCGCAACCCGATATTCTGGAGCACCAGAATGTTCAAGGCTGTGACGCAAGACACCAATATCATAAAAGCCGAATTGATAATTATTGTTTGAGCGCAATGGACCATTGGCCATAGCTTTCAAACGTACATTCGGACGGTAAGTTTCAAATGACATATTTTAGCTTCTCCTTTGCTAAGTTATATTTCCCTTTTTTTCTTTACGAACTAAAGATCAATTTGATCTTGTACTTCGTTAACACTTTGTTGTTCTTGTTGTTCTATAAATTTTAAAGCGTCATTGACAAACCAGCCCATAAACACTAGCATTGATAAAATAGATATAGAACTAATTATTATATAAATCATATACTAATGCCTTTCAAATTTTTTTTAATAATAAAGTGCGTTGGTAAACCAGTCGCACCCCTGGGTGTTATTAAAGTTCTAGCTTATTAACTACAGTATTGAGAACGTTGGTTGCACCAACGATTGCCAAGCCTGAGCCAATAACGTCTACCCACTGTGTACTATTGCCAATGCCGTAGGTACCCAACACTGAAGTGTCGGTTAACCATACAGCAAGAATGGTAAGTACAATGAATAGATTATCTCCCTTGCCAATGACCGGAATACGGCCAACGACGGGAAGATTGTCGATCACAAGATTTGTGACTTGAGCAGCCACAAATCCAATGAATATTACTAATGCAAGTGTATACATTGTTTTATCCTTATGTTAGGTGAATTATATTTTATTTTATTTTTAATACAGTAGTGACTCTGCATTAAACCTTGTATGCCTTAAAGGCACGAACAGCTTTACGTGTAATCCAGATAGGTGATGTAATGACTTTGCCAGTTACATAACCTACCTTTATTAAATCGCCGGCAAGTTCCTTGCCTTTTTCAACCTTGGGTTTGATAGTTGTCTTAGTGTGCTTGTAAACATTACCACCTTTGGCTGCTGCCTTAGGTGAATCATAGTTCCAAGCAAGCATTGAATAGCCGGGTATAGTCAAGAAAGTTGACATAACACCAGCAAACATAACAATTAAGCCCTGAGCACCAAACATAATACCAATGATATATGATAGAACCATAGAGTTAGCTAAGTTAAATAACTTACTCTTATGACTCCATCTACGCATTAAAGGTATTTGTGCAGCTATCATAAGCTCGAAAGCAGCTGACATTATAGCCAGCATAAAAGCCATTATAAGCATATCTTATTTTCTCCTTTTGCAGTTGTCGAAATCAGACTCTTTGTATGAACTATTATTTGAGTAAATCTTTCCAAAATAGAAAGTGATGATCTTCATCCCATTCAGCAATTTTGGTAGAACCATCTTTGGTAGTCCAGGAGTATTCACAACAGGGTTCTGCTTCTCCTGATCGATCCAATGGTGGATGATGGCCTTCTCCAATACTTATGCCAATAGCTTTAGCTAAATATGGAAAAGTTTTAAATAATTTTACACAACAATCATGACAAAGATGGGCTTTGTCTTTGGCGTAGAATTCTTCAATGTCATCTTGAAATACTTGGTCGGTAAAACCGCCATATGTACCAGCGAATCCCTGAAGCTCTAAGCCGTTGTCTAAGCTATTGTAAGGAGCTACTACGGGTGCATCATTACCACATGCATTACATGTCCAAATTAAAGAGGGACATCCATCTTGGGTACCAGAAAAATGAGGTAATTGTTTATATGATATATAATCAGTCATTGTTAATCCCTTGTGCTCGAAGTTTTCCACGTTTTCTTGAAGTAACTCCGCCCCAGATACCTGATAGTTCTGGACGAATTATTGCATAGTCAAAGCATTCTTGTTTGACTAAACATTTGCCGCAAATAGACAAAGCTATTTTGACAGCAGGAGAGTTACCTGGGGCTTCTGGAAACCAGTCACCTTCGGTATTGTTATTACAGGCGGCGTCTTTCATCCACCGCTGAATATTTAACATTTCAAGTGAAGTACTAATGGTATTTCCTTTCAATTAGTTTGATTTTAAATGTGTTTATTTTGTATGAACATTTTTTAAATAATTAATAATGATCCCTTCTTTTTTGTATGAACTAAAAAAAGTAGATTACCCCTAAGCATTTCCTATTGCTTAGGGATAAACTTGGCTTAGTCCCATATACTGCTAATGCGGACACGCAGTATATGGGACTAAAACTAAAACAGCAATTAAGCTGTAACCATCACCCAAAGCTCGTAAGTTTTGGTAGCTTCATTGAGCATACTGCGTGTTGAAAGACGAAGGTTGTCTTTTGCAGTACGGTAGTTCAATGAGGACATGATGCTGCCCAATTGCTTCTTGTTGGTAATCTGGATATTGATGTGTGCCCAGACACCACGGTTAGTAAGCAACTGGCCATAAATGGCGTTGATTACTGGGTTAGCACGCTTGCCACGCATACCAGTAGGTGGCTCACCTTGGATAAAGGTGATCACTTTGGTATTTTGCGTTATAGCAAACCGCTGTGGATTGGATATGATACGTGATTCATCACTAAGCTGAAGAGCCATGATATTTACCTCGTGTTGATTGTTGTTATTTGGAAAGTTTTCCAAGTTTCCGAATGAACTACAAAGGTAAAATCAATTAGACTTCTTGCATCTATGTGCAAAAGCTGGGCCCCACGCACATGGGTCCCATGGGTCCCAACCAGCTTTTTGATACAATATGTATCCTGCAGCTAGGTTAGTGACTGGATCCAGCAATTGTGCTTGTGTACAGATTTTATACTCTGCACACAGTAATTGTGTACCGTCTCGTTTAGGATCCCAGTTGACTCCATTGATTTGCAACAGTCCTGAATCGGACTTGTTTGTTGCTTTAGTGTAGCCAGTGATATTGCAGTTCTTATCTACAATAGAACTACCAATACGGTTGGGACAACCACCTGATTCGCGTAGGATAATATCTCCTAGACGCTTCCAGGTTTTTTGTGGCCAACCAGCTTGAGCAGCTAGTTCAGGAAGCCATGATATGTCACCATGCTTAAAAGCAATTGGTTCGACATATTCGACCTTGTGAATGATCTCTGGTTTGACTTTAATTATTTCAGGTACAGTGGGTTTAGTTTGGGCTAAAGCTGGAGCTTCATTGGAAGCTGCAAACGCTATTATCCCTAAACCGATGTAGGCTGAAAATATACTTAATATAACCTTAGTAAATGATTTATTCATTTTAGGTTGCTCACTTTCGTCTTTGTTTGTCAAGCAAGTTTCACTTGGCATTAGTATGGCGTGGTGAGAAACCGAAGATTGTGAGGACTTACGATGCCCTAACGATTGGCAGTGATAGCCATCTCCGACTTCCTAGATACTAGACAGTATCTTCGTATTTCTTTGACTCTATTTTCTGCCCGCAGTTACGGGCATTACATATATTATTCATTGCTCTTATAGTATAGCATATTACTTTGTTCATTTGGAACTTCCATTCTTGAAGGGGTTGTGGCACTTGCGTGCCACCCCCCCAACAATACACAGTTAGTTTGACTCCATTGATCAAGCTATATAAATAGTAACGTGATTATGGAGTTAAAGTAATTTTTATACAAGTTTTATTTGTAATATATTAGACAGTTAAACTGTTGGTATTGATGCTGTTGGTGACAACAGATGTAAGAATAAGTGGATTAATTTGATATACGCCTCTACGTATCTGAGAGAATCGAGTAGGATTCTTTCTAACGTAGATATATACGTTTTGAACAGTGCAATTAACTTCTGACGCAAGTTGTTTAACTGTGACTTCAGTTGCTCCTGCGTATTTTCCATTAATAAGCTGTTCAATTGCATTTGTTTTACCTCTCGGCATTTGTTTCTCCTCTATGAGGTTTTTGGTTTAGTTTATCCATATCTTAGTTATATAAAGTTATATAATTTTAGTATAGAAAAACAGATATTTGGGTAAATATCTTAAGTTTTTCAAATACCACCATTACAAACATATATCTTATATAGTATAAAATAAAGCAAAGGTATAAAAAACCAGGGGCTTAACAAAATTTGTTAATCTAGACCTGGATATTTTTACACGCACAAACTGCCTGAAAAGCATCTGCTATAGATTTTGTTCCCAAGGATATCGATAAGAGACCCTGATAGTATGCTAAAAGAGCAACTGAATTTTCAGGGACTAACGATAAGTAGGGATAAGTATCTACGTAGGTATCTACAATATCTTTCATTTTTGATAAAGTGTCTATCATCTCAGCTTCTAGATGCATGATATCTAGATCTGTATATTGATGAGCCATATTAAAACTGAGCCTTTCCTGTAACTAGCAATTTATTATGTGACCAAATCGTTTCTTTGCCTAAAGAGTCATAGATTTCAATTTGGCCGTCAATCAAATCAAGAGATGAATTTCTTGTAGTTGATATGCAAGTACGAGTAGTGAAGCCACCATTACTGGTGTCTAAGATCCAACTAATTCTATGATCTTCGTTACGCTTTAATGCTCGTTCTATAGCCATGGTACCATATGATGACTTACGCATATTCTGCGTAACCCATAAGAAGTTGGTGCCAGTGCCATTAGGAAGCAAGACAGATGCGTATGCTTTATGAGGAGGTAGTTGGATATGATATGTATTGCCCTTGTAGGATATACTAGGGCGTGAGTTATCTGTACTGTACACAGCTTCCCATAAGGATTCGTGAACAGACAGAATTTCGTCTATTGTTTCTTGAGATATATTCATTGGGTAAACTTTCTGTTGCCTTTTTAAAAAAGGTGTATCTGGCAGGTGGTTAGGGAAAACCACCCACCAAATACGACAATACTTGCGGACAGATTGAACATCAGTTGTATGGGGGTACAACATAATAGCTTATGAAAGGAGGGTAAGTTAAGCTAGAGTTCAGATCTCAAGTATTTAGACCCTAAGGTCTTAACTTTTGATTGAACTATCTTTACCCACTTTATTTGACATACAATTTTAGTAGTTCTTTACTTAACACATCATCTCCTTGGCGAAATCGCCGCCAATTATTTTTTTAATTTAAAGATATGCTTAGAGTTTTAGAGTATACCGATAAGAGATAGAACGTTAACTAGGAGCCATAGGCCCACTGTAGCGATAACTATCTTATTAAACGGTCTTGTATTTTTCCAAGATTCTAGAGGTTTCATTGCTTCTCCTTTAAGAAATATAATTATAATAATAAAATTTCAGTATCAGTTCGCCGCATGAAGACATGAAGCTTGGGTGTAATACTTATAGGGGGGAATATACTTAAGTAGGGGGGGAAAGGTTCCCCAGGGACCAAGTGCATCAGGATGTACTCAGAGACTGATCTCATCGATATTAGGCATTAGATGTGTACACAGCCTGTGAATAGGGTGTACACAAGTGTAGTGGTGTTAGATAGAGGTATATGCTTTTATAGATGTTGTACTGGGACCCCCCCTGCAAAGGGACTTTAAAAGGGGTTCTGTTAACAAAAATCTATAATAGGTCTGTATATCTCTATTATTATAATATTGACCCTATAGTAGGTATGTAGTGGTATTGTGTTATACCTAGCATTTGTATACTTGAGACAAGTTCTTTTTTGCGGCGATCTTGGATCTATTATTTTTTATAATAAGATAGATGCCGGCTAAAATTAAAAAGCTAGTATAAGCCCAACCACTAAGCCTATACTAGCTATCAGATGCAGGTATCAAACCCGAAGGTCTATATTGTACATTCTCTTAAAGTCTCTTCTCATAGGATGCAGAGCTGACTCTGTGCCATGAGTGGTGTACATGGGTCCTTCGATAGTTGAAGGGGGTACTATCTTCCAGACCCCTGATTTGCACCTAGTGACTTTAAAGCCTAACCGATTTAACTCAGTTAGTACTTTCTTCATTGCTGAAGATTGATGTTGGCGAGGCATGCTCGTATTCTCCTTCGGTTGAATTTGCACTTTACCTGACTAGTATATGTTATCACGTATACCATCAGGATGCAACTTCCCTGTGGAGAATATTATACGGCTCCAGCACGAACAAAAAAGTTCGGCTGTCGCCTTTCTAGTAAGAAAAAAAGGGGGATACTACCGTACAGTCCATTACAGACAATACGATAGTACCCACTCCTGTTTATCAACAATAAGTTGTTATAACTTTGTATGAAGTTTAAAAAAAGCCATATTACTAATAGTTCGTTGAGTGCCCCCCAATTGTCAGCGCTTCTCGTCTGATATATTGGGGGACAACAACTATGGTAGGTGCAAAACCTATTTAGAAAGGCATCTCATCAGTTGCAGCAGGTGCTACAGCTGTTGTTGAGTTTGCCTGAGCCGAGTTAGACCAGAGGTCACACGGAATATCAGTGCCATTTACGACCATTGTAAAGCGACCACACGGTGCGTTTACTGGATCATAGATGTCCTGCTTTTCTTGTGCACCAGATGGTGTAACTTGAATGCGTTGCTGACTGCCCGACCAGTTGGAAACCCATTGGCGTGACAATTGCATAAGCTTCTGACGCTTTTCTTCAGCATCTTTGATCTTAGCTTGGCTCAGTGTATCCATTTTCTCACCGAGTACATGTGCTTGCAAGCGCAAACCATATACACGTTGGAAAGTGTCAACTGCTGAGTCCACCAAGTTCAAGAAACCTTGATTTGTGCGTGACTTACTACGGTCAGTGGTGCCGAGCTCAAATGAGTTCAATGCAACACCAGTCTTATGCTGATAAGCAGCAACGATTCGGCCTGGGGTTTCAATGCGACCAGTAACGTCAACTGCTCCTGCAGATTTGAATGCGTTAATAGCGTGCTTGAAACCATCTTCGTTAGCACCGAACTGCTGGAAGAACAGTGGCATACCGTTAGCGAAGTTCATACCCAAGCTACCAAGGCTTGCGACGAACTTGTCACGGTCTACAACTTTACCAGTGTCAGTCAAGAAGGTGTGCAAGAGATCAATAATGTTGATTTCTTTTCCTTCATTGGTGATGCTGATATCCATCTTGACTGGGTTCATAACGCCAGTTACAAGGTAGTATTCTTTGCCAGTGTATGGGCTTTGCTGACGAAGAACCGAAAGACGGCTCAACGATGCTTCTTTCAAAGTGACAGATGCTGGAACTTCAACTCCATTGATGCTGCCCTTGAAATTTGTTTTCTTGCCTACAACAAGAGTCTGAGTCCGAGAAGTGGACTGCAGGCTATCGATGTTTTCTGCAACTTGATCAAACAAGACGCCGTCAAGTTTGAATTTCTCTGTTAGTGTTGACAATTTGTTAACCTATCTTTCTATGTGATAATTGTGAATAATGTGATTTGTAATTGGGTTGTTAGACCCTTCTTTTTTCAGTTGCTTGAAGACTTGACACCATCAACGAATGCATCTTTGAGCGACTTGCTCTTGCTTGCAGTCTTGTTTGGTGCGTTCTTTACAATTTTGAACGTTTTGCCTGTGATTTTGCCTGTTGTTTTTGCTAATTTGTCTGTAATTGACATTATTGCTCCTTGTGTTTGTGTGTGAATAATTAGTTATTTGAATTATATTCATATTTTATACATTATCATTATTATTAAAAATAATTTCAAACATATCTTGAAATAAATGTAGGATCCAGTCGATCATGAGTCACCCCCTTTGCCCTTCTTTTCTGAACGAGCTTTAGAAGTGACCCATGAAAGACTAAGAATATTAGTTCCATCCACCATTTGTCGGATGATTATCTCTTGAATTGGATCGTTGTACTTGCCTTGTTTGAACAACTAGATAGCTAGTGACAAACACTGCATAGCATGTTACGAATCCTAGAAAGAATGCTAACATTGTTATTTTCTCCTTAGTTTGTATGTAAAGCCGGCAATACAAAAAGCTATTACCGTTATTACTGAGCTGATAGTGATTTTCTTGTTCATTAAATACTCTCAGTCTTTGATTCTGCCGTGATCCAATAATCAATCATATGTGCGTACATGTCTACTATTTGTTTACCTAGCGCAAATGTTTTGATTGCAGGCATACTATAGTTGTGATGGTCAGACGAATCTGGCGAATCACCACTTGGACTTTGCACGCTGAAATCAATTTCTATTGACATGTCGCTAAATTGTTCTACTTTAAATGAAGTGATCATGCCTTTGGGTAGAGAATAACCACTATGGTTATAAACAACGAACCCATAAGATTTCCAACCTTCATCTTTTGTGTCAAATTTTTCTATTTTCATGCCACTTTCTCCTTATTGCTGTAGTGATTGACCATTTCTTGCATTTTGTCACTCATTTTGTAGTCACTGATCTTATTGCTTGTTTTAATTTCTTTGGTACCAAGATAGATACCATAAAGAAATCCCCAAACAACGTTGAGTGTTACATAGCCCCAAAATAACTTTTTGTAATTCATTAGTTACCTTTCATTGATTTGTTGAATATCCTGCGAATCCATACCATCATGGTAAGTCCGCCGGCGATGAATGATGTTAATATTAATGTTAATGATTTCATTGTTTACCCTTCTATTCTGCAACAGCAGAATGGTTTGACTCTTTCTAATCTTAGAAGCCTTCTATTTAATTCTGTAATCATTTCATTTTGTGATTCACAGACTTTAATTAAGGATTCTATATGTTGGTGTGTTTCCCTTGTGAATTGTTTTATTTGATGATCTGTTTTAGCTTCGTTTGTTGTGCTCATATTGATTGACCCTTCTTTTCTGAGTAATATTCGATTGATATATCACGGTTACACTTTCCACAAAATAGACCACGCGATAGTTCATCTTCAAAATAAAGTTGGTGTTTGTTGCAGTTGTGTGAAAATTTGTTAGTGTAGTATATAACTCTATTAACAAAAATTGCCGTGATCACTATCATAATGATTGTTGCTACGATTAAATCGTTCATTGTACTCCAGTGTATTTTACTTCTTCTGGGTGTCCAATGTATTCTGCTGTTACTTCTAATTGAAGTTTAGCAAGAATACTGTCCAATTGATTCAATGATTGCATGTGAGCAAGCTTGTGGATTTCTCCATTGATTACAGCAAGCAATGCTTCAGTGATTTCATTGTGAGTGGATTCTTCACACCATGCTTTTTCAGGCATGAATGCATAAACGATAGCGCTTGAAATTTGTTCTGCAATATCGATTGATACTGTCATTATTGCTCCTTTGTTTGTTTGAGGATTTTGTCTAGGGCATTTGCTGTACGCAGCATGAGGAATTGAAGCTTTGAAGAATTTTCTTTTGTTAAGAATCCATATTCGAGGTTTAGAACACCGATATTAACTGCTAAATCATCTAGCTGATTAACTATTTTCTCAATATCTATTTCTGACATGATGCTCCTTTTTGTTGGTTGTGGGTGGTATATTGATACAACGCTTTTCCTGCATATACCAGACAGTACCATAATGTCGCCCTTGTACCAGTGGCCGAGGTTACCCTAAGGTTTAAAGTCGCTGTAACTCGACTATCTATTGTCAGCTTTACCCGGTAAGATGACCGATAGTATACTTAGGTGATGACTACCTATCCATTATCAACTTCATCTCGATAGGACTACCGAGAGATATACAGGTGTTGACTACCTGTCCAGTTTAGTTTCTCAACGCAGTGAAGTAGTCTTTTGAAACTAAACAGATCGTGAGACCCTTCTTTTCTTAGTCGTAGGTTTAGAATCTAATAATAAAAAAAATATAATAAGATAGAGCCGGCATAACAACCACATTACACCGACTCTACCTTATTGTCTTAGGGGGAGCATAAATCTTGAACTTGTGGTTCTATTGGAAAAAAGAGTAACCCCGCGTGAGCAGTCCGAACCAACAGACTGGGCGCGAGGTACGAAGTACCGAGGCAAGTGTGAAGACACCCCGCAGGGGTGGCTGAGCACTTGCAAAAAAAAGGGGGACTCCCCAAAGGAATACTCGTGAGAGCACTCCAATGGGGAAATCCCAAAGAATAAACCGTCAGAACGGCTGGTCTGCAATCAAACTGGCATCAACAGTGCTGACCTTAGCGTCAACATTGTTAGCGAACTTGATGGCTTCATCAGTTACCACGAAGGTAACTGGCAAGAGCGGTGTCTGCTCAGGGGCTTCCACAGTGATATTACCACCGAGAAACAACTGACGCTTAGGCACCTTCAACTCAACTTCAACTCCTTCAGAGTTGATGTAAGTTGTCTGAACCTTGTTAGCAGGCTGGACTTGCTCAACGAGCAGAACCATACCTGCACGCAGAGAAACAGCCAACGGATTGCCAATCCAAGCCCACTCACGAACGCCGTCACGCGTTACGAAAGCAACATTGGTTGACTTGGGACCGACGCCACCGACGCCAGCCACTACGAGTTTTACTGCCGTAGTCACAGTTTTGAGCATATCGCTCATAATCTACCCCCTTCAGAGTGGATTGTGGTTGTGGAACGAGCGGATGCCCGTCCCTTCTTTTCCCAACACGGGAAACTTGGATCAGTTTAGAGACTTGATCAGGTCGGGCCGATGATTAGTCGGTTGAGTGTACCGCAAGCGGGTTGAACTCAGGTATAGAGGCTGTAACTTGAGCAAGCAAGTCCCGTGCAGCATCAAAGGATGCAACAGCGGAATCAAGCCTTTCGCGAACAGCCGAGGATGGATGTGTCATAACGGTTTACCCCCAATTGGTTAGTGAGTGGGCACGAGCCCTTCTTTTCCCCGTAAAGCCTGACGCAGTTGGTTATCCTTTGTACGAACAAAGCATAAGTAGCCACAACAGACTCTCTGGCAAGGTTTAGAAGAAACCTAAGGTTCCCCCCAACTCCACCCACAGAGTTTAGAAGCATTCATTCAATAGAGGATCTATTATTAAGATCAGCTCATAATAAAACGCTTGTAGGCACGGATCAGCCAGTCGATTGGCAATTGATCCAACTCTGGGTTGACCACAAACAGCCACTTGTCATGGTTGCCCATAGGCTTGGCAGTCTTAGCAATGAAGCCTTGACGGAACAGACGGAGAATCTTGCGGTCAGTGTATGCCTCACCCTTCTCTTCATCGCTCTTCTTGAGTGTATCTACCAGCTTCTTAGCCCAGTCCTTGGTTGTACCATCTGCCGTTACAGCATAGAACCACTGAGTGATCTGTGCAAATTCAGTTCTTGCAAGCTTCCGTTCATTGTCGTCCATCTCCATGTTTGCAATGCACTGTGGCATAAGTGGCCTGTTTGCCCATTCTAACAGTTCCTTGTAAGCTTCACGTACAATTGCTTCACGTGCTAGCATAGTCTGGAGAATTGGAGAATCTTTCTTTTCAGCTACACAGGTAAAGTCTTTGCCCCAGAATCCAAATTGTATACCAACACGGTTAGGTATACGTTTTGTCCTAGTCCAATACTGGTCAATACGTCCACCTGTAGTATCCATCCATGCTGCAATATCACGGTAAAAGTCATTGCCAGAATCGGTGATAAGCTTCATGTCACTAGGTGTGCCAAGACCCTGTTGTACTGCGTCGATGATCTGCTCATTGGATACAAGCTGCTTAGTGATAACTTTACCAGTGATTGCATAGTGAGTCATCTTAGGGAGTACAGTTGCACCAGTACCACCAGGCATTGCAGATGCAGCCTCACGCATGCGTACCTCATCATTAATGCTGTATACATCTCCAATGGTAAGACCAGAAGCACCAGGCAATTCATTGAAGCGGTAGTTGATCGTATCATTCTTAAGCATGATGCTGAGTTGTTCAACCTTAGCCCTGAGTTCTGCCTCAATCACAGTTGGGACATTGCCATATGTGTGATAGCAGTGTTCAATCTCCTTAGGAGCTACTGGTATAGCACTCCATTCACCAAAGTCGTTAGGGTTACGCATGAGTAGTGCCTTATAGGAACGCTTACCTGCAGCATCCACAAAGTCACGTATGATCACGTTAATTGAGTCATCCAAGTCAGGACCACCATGGTTAGGATAGTTCTCTACAAAGAATTCACCCGGTACCACGAAGCAGTGTGTCTTGTCATGGTAGAAGCCTTGCATACCTTTATTATTAAACTTGTATCCAAAGATTTCAAGTACTTCGCGAGTCATAACGTGTGCACGGTATGCAAATGGAATTGGCATGCGAGTACCCACACCACGTTGCGTTACAACATCACCCGGAAGGACCTCAGCACCCATTGCATTCAAGACACCAAACATCATTGCAACACCACGAGCCTTGAGATACATAAGTAGCTGACTGGACTCAATGCCAAGACCAATCTCTTCCAACTTATCACCAAGCTGGTCAATCCGACTGATCATAGACTTCTTGTTTGGGTCCATGTCATCTTCGCTACCGATGTTCATGGCAACTTCCCTTCTCCAGTCAGAGTCTGAACCATTCTTGTAGTTGTCCACAAGTTCATTCATTGCATGCTGAAGTGTTGACAACAAGAGCTCTGAATCGATTACACCCATAACATCACGGTAGATTGCCAATGTCAAGTCATCAGAGGACAACGGGAGCTTGCCATAGCTACCTTCTGCAGTTGCCCAATACCATCCGTCAGTCTTGATTTCAGCTTTCACGTTTGGCGTAAAGGTACGAATGTCATACCCCTTCATCATATTGTCTGGAAGCACAATGGCATTACCCTTGATCAAGCCCTGTGGCGTGAGTACACGGAGTTGCACAATGCTCATTTTGCCAGACTCAACACGCTTGATCATGGATTCTTTCCATTCGTCAGATGCGTTTTGGTTGTTCTCAATCATATTGACCATGATAGTCCTGCTGACTGCACTGATGCCGTCAACATACTTCTCATCAACCCCACGAACTGCTGGGTCCATGATCTCAATATCAAGCTTGTCGTATCGTCCATACATGCAACTCTGACGTACAAACTCTTGTGAACGCTTGGCAAACTTCTTGCTATTACCAATAACCAAGCCAATGTTTCCAAATGCATCCAACCAGCCAGCATTGCCTGTTACGCTAACATTGAATTGATCATCTGCAGTTGACCAGCGGATTACAGTGTCGTTGGATAGCACATTTGGCTTCAGTGGCTTGGCTGATATACTTGTTTCTTCATTTTGGTCAAGCTTACGAACTTCTACGCGATATCCTTGTGGGAAGAACGCATCAAGGAATGCAAAGCTGTATGCACCTGGCTTAAACTCCTCAAGCACTTCAAGGTCCTTATCTTTCAGTGCCATTGTTGTGATTACTCGCATAAGACCTCCTTCAGTTACTTCGTCATTTCTGCGTCCAGGCACCCGAATGTTATCGTATTTTACAATTCCATGAAAGAATGTTTGTTCCTTACTTGGATCATGCATGGCTACCTCCCTCTTTGTGTGTTCGATAATTGGATTCATTGGCTTCTCCTTTTCTTTTGCTTGTGGAACTTCTACTACTTTCACTTCTTTCTTCTTTGGTTGTGGTTTCACTGTTTTCTCCTTGGGGGCTAATAGTTTGCCGGCCTCTCTATCTGCCTTTTCCACAAAAGAAGCAGCTATATCTTCTTGCAACTTAGCCAATTCTTTTGCGGTCATTTTCTTAGTGTATTTCTTCTTTTCAGCAGCAATTTCAGCAGGAGTCATGCCACCTTGTGCAATTCTCCGTTTCTTATCTTTTCTATCTATTGCAGCACTCCGTCTAGCAACTTCTTTTTCTCCCAACTTTTCAAGAGCCTCTTTCATAGTGATTGTTAGCCCATTGACTGGCGTTGGTGTCTTAGGTGTGTGTTTGATAACTTGCTCCCTTGGTTGTGGTTTGTGTTTTTCTATGAATTCTGCAACATTGGGATTTTCATCCAACATTGCTTGTAGTCGCTGTTGAATATTTGCCTGGTTAGCAGCATTTCCATTTGCAATTGCCCATACGTTAATAGCCCAACGATCTGGCTTGGCGTTTACTACTGCGTGTGTGTGCTTTGAGTTAAACTTAAACA
>Ga0208951_1000227_pt1 | contig 25054 bp, 17 predicted proteins | sample GreLakmeMI27MSRF_FD_187702 | JGI IMG/M metagenome (GOLD analysis project Ga0208951, IMG submission 187702) | Freshwater lentic microbial communities from great Laurentian Lakes, MI, USA - Great Lakes metaG MI27MSRF (SPAdes) | ecosystem: Environmental > Aquatic > Freshwater > Lake | place: Great...
GCAGGCGCTGAGCCCGGGGGAGCAGCGCGCGAGGCGCAGCGCCGCGTTTGCAGCCGCGAGCTGCGGCACGCCGCGCGCAGACGCCGCCGCCTGCTCCGCGCTGCTGGACCGCGCGCCGTCCTACGCCGCGACGCAGCCTCCCTCTCCCGGGTCGCTGAGGCAGCAGGTGGACGCGCGGCGCGGCGGCGGCGGCGGCGTGGGCGTGGGCGGGGCGTCTGGCCAGGGTGGGGCCGGGGGGTCCCACCTCAGCGTTGCGGACTTGGACCGGCAGCAGCGCGCAGCCGCCTGGCGCGCCGCCAGGTGCGGCGGGGAGGGCGCGGACGGGGCCGCCTGCGCAGCGCTGCTGACCCTGGGCAACGCCGCAGCCGCGCGGGCAGCCTCGGCGGGCCTGGGCGCCCTGGTGGTGCCCCAGCCATCGCCCACATGGACGACGTCGACGACGTCGCACGCGATGCGCGCCCCGCCGCCGCCGCCGCCGCCGCCGCCGGGCGAGCTGACCAAGCCTGCGCCGGTGAGCGATGCCGCTGGCGCCTGCGCGCTGGCGCTCGCAGCCTCCGAGCAGCGCACCGGCGAGCTGGTGGCTGCGCAGCTGCGATTGGAAGGCGCGCTGGAGGAGCTGTCCCTCTCTCGCCGCGCATGCCTGGCAGCCTCCTCGCAGCCCGCGCACGACGCGCGCGCGTGCGCATCCTCGGCGCAAGCCACCGAGGATGCCGCGCACAGCGAGACGGCGCGCCTGGAGGCGCTCACTGTGCGCGCGGAGGGCGCGGCACAAAGAGCCTACACGCTGTGCATGGGCGCCGCCCAGCGAACCTCCGCATCCGCCGCCAAGGCTGCCGGCCTGGTCGACTGGCTGGCCGACGAGGCTGACACGCTGCTGGCCCACGCAGCAGTGCTGGAGGAGCAGCGCGCGGCGGTGGCAGCGCGGGCAGCTGCTTCTGGCCTCGGCACGGTTGAGCGCGCGGGCTGGGCAGAGCTGGCGACCGAGCTGGAGGGGGATGCCCGTCAGACTGCGGCGCAGGCGCGTGATGCGCGGGACGAGTCAGAGGCTGCGGCCGCGGCACCTGGTGCGCTTGGACTGCCGCCTGGCCAGGCGCAGCCGCAGTCCGTGAGCGTGCCGTACGCCGTGGCGGCACTGGCGGGGCCTCTCACCGTTCTGGCGCTGCTGAGCGCCCGCGCGGCGGAGGCTCTGCGCTGGCGGCTGGCGGAGAGGCGGGGTCGCCTGGCGGAGGAGGGCCCGCCTGACGGCCCCGCATCCCACACGCACGCCTGGGTCACCCTCCAGGGCGAGCCGCGCGTGGGCGCCCGACTCACCGCTCACGTGCGCCAGGATGAGGCGCTGGAGTTTGAGTTTGTGTGGAGCCGCGTGTACCGGGGGCTCTTCCAGGTCATCCACGACGCTCACGCACCCTGGTACACGCTCACAAAAGAGGACCTGGGAGGACGAGTGGCGGTCACGGTGACAGCTATCGTGGCGGGCGGCGAATACGGGCCCACCGCCAGCGCGCGCAGTCGCACGGTACGAGAGTGGTGACGCAGCACAGCTTGAGTGATCAATGCACGCGTAGAGTCATCCAACGGCTGCTTCGTCCGCGCAGAGAGGCCAGCCGCCCACGACGCGCACCCAGGTTGCGAGGCGCGGCTTGGCTTCAACGGAAAGGGATCGCAGTGCCGGCGGGGGCTCTGTCGGTGGCGTCTCCAGCAGGAACTCGTCGGCCACATCCCCCTCCTCGTCCACGCGCAGCAGCTCCGCGAACCACTCCAGCGACTGCGCCGCAGCAGAGAAGCGAGACACAGCAGCACGTGAGACGGGCGCTGAAGTGCATGGGCCACCAAAACGCGCCTGCACGGCGCCCTGCGCCAGGCCGCCGAACATGGACACGGCGAGCTGGATGAGCGGCGCGCGAGGCGCCTCCACCGCGACTGCGGAGCGAGGAAAACGTGACCACGCAGCGCAACGAGTGCCAACTCCCCCGGAGGTGCGCCGGGGCCAGGCGCACCTTCGCGCTTGACGCTGAAGCCTTCGCGCACCTCGTCGTCGTCCTCGCTGCTTCCGGCCCCGCCCTGGGCAGGGTACGACGCGTGAGTGGCAAGCCACGCGTTCACCGCACAGCGCGCGCAGCCCACACGCCACACGCACACACGCACGCGCACCGTGACGCGCGACAGCAGCTCTGAGGCGCGCGAGGCGGCTCTACGGAAGAAGGACGCCATCGCACGGGCTTCCCGCGGGTGAGAGACGCAGCCACTCTAGACCCGCACCAGCCGCATGGATGGCGCGGACGAGCAGGCGCTGCACGCAAGGCACACTGTAGGGCGGCACTGTGTGTCCGTCTTTGACTGAACAATTGACTGAACCGTCTTTGGTTGCTATTCCTTCGGCTGCTTGGCGCGACGCTGAAAAAGTGCCGCGATGCCCGCAGGCCGCTTGCCCTTGTTGCGCGTCTGCGCGTCGCTCTTCCTGGCGGCTGCGTGGTCCTCCTCCAGCAGTCGGTGGTGCAGCTCTCGCGCCACGTGCCAGTCAGCATGCTCCGCCGCCGCATCCGCGCCCAGGCGCAGCCCGCATAGGTGGCATAGCAGCGTCGTGGCATCGGACTCTGCGGTGGCGTCCGGCGCAAAGCCCAGCGTGCGCTGCCCTGGCTCCAGCTCATAAAAGCTCGAGGCGCGCAGGCCCAGCAGCCGCGCGCAGAGCGGCATCTCCGCCCACAGCAGCCTCAGCGCCGGCGCCAGCAGTTCATCGGCGCTGCACACGTACCCGGGGAGCGCCGCCTGTCTGGTGCGCAGCTCAAACGTGGCCGTCTTGATCTTCAGCGTCACCACGCGTGCTCGCAGCCCTTCCAACGCCATGTGTTCAGCCAATGTGCCCGCGATGCTCGTCAGCCACGCTTCCAGCTCCGCCGGCGAGCAGCAGTCAGCGAATGTGCGCTCCACGCCCATGCCACGCCGGCCAACCTCGCCGGGCGCGAGCAGCGGCGGGCGCGCGGTTTCGCCCAGGCCCAGCGAGGCGCACAGGATGTGCTCGAACGCGCTTGCGCTCAGCAGCAGGGACAGCGGCGCCGCCAGGCGAAGCGCGTCCACACACGTGACCACCCCAGCGGCAGCAAGCAGCTTTTCGGTCACTCGGCCCACGCCAGGCACCTTACGCACGGCCAGGGGAGCCATGAACGTCAAGATGTCCTCCCGAGTGGATTCCACGCAGTGCTGGCCGTCGGGCTTGCGCATGTCGCTCGCAATCTTGGCGAGCATTCGGTTGGCGCCTATGCCCGCGGAACAAGTGAGTCCCGTCGCGCTGAGCACCTCCGCGCGTAGCACCGCAGCCGCATGTTGAGGCGAAACGCGCTGGCGCGCGCAAAATTCGGTGACGTCCAGGAATGCCTCGTCCAGCGAGCCCGCCATGAAGAGCGGGTCGAAGCGCGCAAACACACCGCGCGTCTGCGCGGCGGCGGCGGTGTACTTTTCGAAATTGGGCGCCACAAATATGAGTTGTGGGCACAGCTTGACGCCAATGAACCCAGGCATCGCGCTGCGCACGCCGAACGTGCGGGCCACGTAGTTACTGGTCGCTATCATACCCACTCCGCCGACAGCCATTGGCAGCGTGCGCAGGTGCGGCGCATCTCGTTCTTCGACGCTCGCAAAGAATGCATCCATGTCCACGCACAGCCAGCTGCGCGACAGGTTGCGTCCAGCCTCTAGCTTTGCGACGCGTGCGGACAGCTGTCGCGCGGCGACGGCAAGCTCCTGCTGCGACAGGGCAGCGTGGCGGGCTTTCAGGGCGGATGCCTTGAGCGCAACCTCCGCGTCTCTTCGTTGTGCCTCTCGGTAGAAGTCGCTGTCTTTGGACGCCTCGTACACCACGCGACGAACCAGGTCAGAGTCAACACCGTGCATGCCAGCTTTTGCGTTTGTGAAGACCGTGTCAGCTCGACCACCCGCCACAACAGCAGCAGGCTCTGGGGCCGCTACAGGCTGGGCATGCAGCAGCCAGGCGTCGCGCTGCGACTCCACATCCTCCTCCTCCTCCTCTTCCAGCTCTGCGGGAAGCCAGAGCTCTTCGCCAGCGCTAAGCGAGGCCATGGCCGCGCTCTGTGCCTTGCACCGGATACGCGGTGAGCACAGGGAGAGCGAGCGTTGCAGAGTGCTGACTCTGAACGTCGAACGTCCTGAGTAGTCGGACGACGGTATACCGCGCGCGTCCGCGTGTCCCGCGCGCGCGTCGGTCGTACTACGGCAGACGACCGCCGCCCCCGCCTGCAGTGTGCACAGGAGAGCATGCGTGTGCTCCGTCGCGCTTGAGGCTCCCAGGGTGCCCATGTCCGCGCCAGCTGGTGCCAGCTGGCTGGGCCGCCTGGCTGCGGTGCGTGGCAGCGGTGGCAGCGCCGCCGCGCGCGCTGTAGCTGGCGAGGACGCGAGCACTTCTGCTGCGGCGGCGGCGCCTCTGCCTTCGCCAGACACGCTGGCCAAGGCTGAAGCGACCAAGAAATACATCGAGCACATGTACCGAGAGAGAGACAAGGCCGCCTCTGAGCGCCTGGAGAGACGGCGCAGCCTAGACCGGGGAGTGGAAGGGGTGCGTGTCCCCTGGCGCCCCTCCTTCGTGCCCGCACGCCCCGCCCGCTCACCTCCGCCGCGCGCGCGGGAGCCCAGGCGTCAGAGGAGGAGCGCGTGGCACTGGTGGCCGAGCTGGAGCGCAAGGAGACCGAGTTCAGCCGACTGCGGCGCACTAAGTTGACTGTGGACGACTTCCAGCCGCTCACAATCATCGGACGAGGCGCTTTCGGAGAGGTGACGTCCGCTGCGCTGCGCCTGCACAGCCTGCGCGCCCGCGCGCGTGCTGAAAACGCCTCCCGCGTTGTTTGCCCGTACGCAGGTGCGGTTGGTGCGCGAGCTCGCCACGGGCCACATCTTTGCGATGAAGAAGCTCAAGAAGAGCGAGATGGTTCGCCGGGGCCAGGCGCGTGCCTTGGGCGCCTTGGGCGCGCGCGCAGGAGGCTCTGCAATAACTCATGGGGTGACAGTGCGCTAACTGCATTCCTCCTTTTTAGGTGGACCACGTCAAAGCCGAGCGCAACCTGCTGGCTGAGGTGAGCAACCCGAGCATTGTGAAGCTGTTCTACTCCTTCCAAGACGACGAGTTCCTCTACCTGGTCATGGAGTATCTGCCCGGTGGCGACATGATGACCCTCCTCATGCGCCGCGACACGCTCACGGAGGAGGAGACCCGTTTCTACATCGCGCAGACCATCGTGGCGCTGGAGACCATCCACAAGCACAACTTCATCCACAGGCGCGCACACGCTCCTGACTGCCGCGCTGACCAGACCCTCGCTGACACCTGGGCGCAGGGACATCAAGCCGGACAACCTGCTGCTGGATCGGGATGGGCACATGAAGTTATCCGACTTTGGGCTGTGCAAGCCCATTGTGCCTGGGAAGCTGCCTCCGCTGCCCCACATCCTGGAGGAGGCCATCGCCAGCGACGAAACGGACGACGCGGCCGCCGCAAACAGTAACCGCAACCAGGCGGAGGTGCGCGTGCGGCGCTGCGGGTGCGCTGTGGTAGGCTGACTCTCTGCGGCGGTTGCAGATCTTGGCCAACTGGCAGAAGAACCGCCGCACGCTCGCCTTCAGTACGGTGGGCACGCCGGACTACATTGCGCCTGAAGTGCTGCTCAAGCGCGGATACGGCCTGGAATGCGACTGGTGGAGCATGGGTGCGTCCAACGCCCCCACGGTGCCAGAAGCACGCACACTCACGTATTCACCGGTTGGTCTGTGAATCCTTAGGGGCCATCATGTACGAGATGCTGGTGGGCTATCCGCCCTTCTACAGCGAGGAGCCGATGAGCACGTGCCGCAAGATTGTGCACTGGCGCCAATACCTGCGCTTCCCTCCCGAGGCGCGCATCAGCGCGGAGGCGCGTGACTTGATCGTGCGGCTGCTGTGCGAGGTTGACCAGCGCTTGGGGTGCGTTGTTGAGCTCCCGCGCTGCCGCACTTGTGAGTGGTGCGTGAGCTCACGCGGCGCGCGCGCAGCACCAACGGTGTCGCGGAGATCAAGGCGCACCCTTTTTTTGCGGGGGTGGTGTGGGACACGCTCTACCTGGGCAGCGCGCCCGTCACCCCCGAGCTGGCCGGCGAGCTGGACACGCGCAACTTCGAGCACTTCGACGAGGACGACTCCATGACCGCCCAGCCGCAGCGCGCGTCCCCTGGCGGCACGTCAACAGCCTCCGCCGGCGGTGCTGACCCAAGCGCCTGCGGCTCGCTGGCTGCCAAGGCGCCCGACCCAAACTTCATCGGCTACACCTTCAAAAACTTCCTCATCGTCGGCGAGGGACAGGTGGCCAAGAAGCAGCCCGCGCAGCGTCCGGGTCTGACCAGCTTGTTCCCCGGGTTGGGGGCCCGGGAGGGCACACAAGGGGCAGGCGGCGGGGCTGCGCAATAGCAGGCACGCACCTGAACGAAAAGCAGCGGCAGCGCACTGTATCACTGAGGCAGCACGAACGACGGTGGAAACTCCCGCGGTTCACTCCCTCGTCGTCGTTCGTTCGTCGGGGACTGACGCGGGTGTTCTACTAGTGGACGACGACGTTCGACTTCCACAACCGCTGGCACCTTACTCTCCTCTTTCCTCTGTCACGCCTCCCTCTCTCGCCAAGCGCGCCTCTGCACCGCCTTCCTGTGGTGAAAACCACGCAAGAGCCTCGTGTGCCCACCTCACCCCCGCAAGGCCACGAACCGCCAATGGCCCAGGGCGTTCCCGCCTTCGATGCCTGCGTGGCGGAGTCGCCTGCGGGCGGTCAGGCCGCGGCGCGGCAGGCTGCCAAGGAGCGACTGATGCTAAAGCGCGCGGGCTTGAAGCGTCCTGAGCCTGAGAAGCCGCTGGATGAGGACGAGGAGAGCAGCGACGAGGGCGAGGAGGAGCAGGAGGAGGAGGAGCGCGCAGGTGGTGCTGGTCAGGTGCGAAGTCTGGGAGTTGTGTGGTGCAACGTGGAGGACCACGCATCGCACCCCAGCGCGTCCTCCCTCGCTCGCCTCTCCTGCTCTCCTCTCCTCCCAATGCTGACGCTCCTCTCCTTCCAGCGCGTGCTCAGCAAGGAGGAGGAGCGCGAGCGCAAGCGCCTGCGACGCCTGCTGCGCAACCGTGTGTCCGCTCAGCTGGCCAGAGAAAGGAAAAAGAAGCTGGCAGAAGCCACAGAGTCGCGCGCCGAGGAGCTGGAAGGACACACTCTTGCTTTGGCCCAGCGGCTGGAGCGACTGGAGCGCGAGAACGCAGCCCTGCGCCAGGTGTGTGTTGTCGACACCTTCTGGTACCCACGTGCCTAGAGAACAACTCACCACGCCCGCTTCGCTTGCGCCACAGCTCCTGCTCAAGACCATCGGCACCGTGCAGCGCGCGCCGGGCATGCCGCCCCGCTTTCTCGCGTAGACTGTGTTTCAGACCACTGTAGTGCTAGATGATCTAATTGCAGCAACGGTCTTTCTCACCGCTTGCCCTTCTTTTTGCCGCCTCCAGCCGCGCCTGCGCTCTTGGCGCCACTGCCACCCGCTGCGCCACTACTCAAAGCCGGCGCGCCCGCGCCTTGTGGTATCACCGCCACCGCCAACGCTGCTAGTGAAGCCGGAAACGGGAGGGCCTGCCCGGACGCAGCCTGCGCCTTGATTGCGTTGGCGCGCGCGATGCGGTGCGGATGCGTCTGCAGCATCGAGCCGAGGCGCACGTAGAGAGCCTTGCGGTCGGGCAGCTCCGGGTTAATTGGAATGTCCATCTCGTTCAACAGTGTGACGCGCAAACGCGCCCGCTGCGTCAGCACGTTGCGGCAGTAGGACTTGCCCTGGGGCTCGAAGGGAAGCTCGAGCGCATGGCAAGCGTCCATCAGGTCCTAGGGTGCGCGGTCGTATCAGTCAGCTCCTGTACCCTACACGCCTGCTGCCGCACGCTGCGTGTGCGCGTGCGTGCTGTGCGTGCGTGGAAGAGGGCGCAGGTGGGCCAAGGCGCCAGCCAACACACCTGCAAAATGGGGTGCTCGCACGCGAGGCTCTGAGGCACCTTGCGCCCCTGGGCCAGTGTCATCTGGCTGTCGAAGTAGATGCTGTGCAGTATGAGGCGCCGGTCCGACACCTTGTCGTCGCCGTCCAGCCCCTCCACGAGTCGCACCATCGACCGGCGCTGCTTCCTCACAAGCGGCGAAGCGGGTGCAAGGAAGCTTCACACGTGAGCACGCAACGACGGAGTTCACGCGTGTATCGGTTAATCAGGAGGCGGAGAGCGCTTACGTTTCACAAAACAAAAACCAGCAAGCGCAGCAGACCAAAGAGCGCCCACTTCTAGAATCTAGAGAATGAATCGCTCGATGGCCTCCGCCACGCCATCCTGGTCGTTGCTTCTGGTCAGCACATGCGTGGCCGCCTCTCGCGTGATAGGCACCGCATTTGCCATTGCGATGCCGCATCCTACAAGTCTCAGCAGGTCGCGGTCGTTCTCCCCGTCTCCGATGGCGGCGGCGCGGTGCGGCGGCACGCCCAGCGCTTGCAAGAGCCTGTGTGCGCCTGCGCCCTTGGACGCAGCGAATGGGAGCACTTCCAGCATCTCGGGCACGGCTTGCACCACAGTGGCGCGTCCGAGGAGCATGGCTTCACATCTGGGCCGCAGCGCGTCGATGGCGGCGGCTGTGTGCGCATAGAGCAAGATCTTGACCACTGGCGGGCCCGCCAGCAGCGCGGCCAGCGAGGGCAGCAGCTGCGCGCGTGGCTCGTAGTAGCGCGTGTGCAACACATCCAGCAGCTCGGAGGGCGCCAAGCACGCGCACTCGTCGCCTGTGAATGCGGCCGCGGGGATGCCCGCCATCTGGGCCAGCGCAAGCACGTCGGCGCACACGTCGTTGCCCAGCTCGCGGCGGTAAGTGAGCGTGCCGGCGGCGTCGTAGACCAGCACCCCATTGAGGAACACTCCGGGGCCTTGCAGCGTGCAGATGCCCCCGGCGGCGGACAGCCCACTGGCCCTGAGCGCAGCCACGGCGCCCGGGCGCGCCTTGCCCGTGGCGATGAGCACGCGCACGCCGCGCGCCTGCGCGGCGCGCAGCGCTTGCGCGGTTGCGGGCGACACCAGCCCCTGGCTGTTCAGCAGCGTGCCGTCCAGGTCGCAGAACAGCAGGTCAACCTCCGTTTGCCTGGACGCCCGCAGCACGCCGCCGCCGCCGCCGCCGCCGCCGCCGCCGCTGTCTTGGGCAGCGCCCTCGGGCTCTTGCTGCTGCGCGTCCGCGGCGCCCGTGTGCGCGCTGCGCACCAGGCCTGCGCCGCCCCAGCCCATGCGCAGCAGCACGCGCGCCTCCTCCGCCGCCATCTCCTCCGCCTGCAGGCCGCCGTCCTCGTGGTCGTAGCCCAGCAGGTGGAGCAGTCCGTGCACGAGGAGGAGCTGCACCTCCTCCTCTAAGGTGACCCCGCGAAGGGCTGCCTGGCGAGCCGCGGTTTCCACGCTCACCACCACGTCGCCCAGCAGCGCGTGGCCGCCGGGGATGAGCACGGCGCCGCCGTGCTGCTCGTCCGGCTCCAGCTGGGGAAAGGAGAGGACGTCTGTGGTTTCGTCAACCCCGCGCCACTCGGCGTTGAGCAGGCGAAGGTACTCGTCGCCGCACAACGCCACGCTCAGCTCTGCCCCGACAGCGCCAGTTTGCAGCGCGCGCAGAGCCGCCGGAGGGTGAGCCAGCGGCGTGGCCAGCACCGCTTGCAGCAGCGAAGGAGCGCACGCCTCAAGGTCCGCCGCCAGCGAGGAGAGCTGCGAGCTCTGGGGCGTGCTCTCCACGATCATCACGTCCACGTCCAGATACAGCTCCTCGTTTGCGGGCGGGGGTGGCGGTGCGGCCGCGGCTGGAGCGGCGGCAGCGACCGAGGCCACGGAAGCGTCTTTGTCCTTCTTCTTGCCGCCCTTGGCCTTGCCCTTGCCCGCAGCGCAGCTGAGGGCGCGCAGGCTGAGCGGCAGCGCGGGGGCTGCGCGGGGAGAGAGGGCAAGAAGGGCATGCGGGGTGGGCAGGCCGCGGGCAGGAGCTGTGGGAGGCAGGCCGCCAGCGCAGCGCGGGCGCGCACAAAAGGGCAGCCTGCGCAGCGCGCGCGGCGCAGCTGCCGGCCAGCGCAACAGCGCGCCGCGCAGCAGCATCGCACGCCCAAGCGCACGCAATGCGAGACAGAGGCAGCCGCTACTGTACACCGAGGGATGTTTTACGATACGCCACAGAGGAGACAAGGAGGAGATGCGCGCGTGTGTGGTCACACTGCCGCCACCCGCCGCCAGCTGGCAGGAGGGACTCCTGTGGGCAGTCCCTCTCGTCGCGACGTTGCCAGATCTGCTTTCCCCGCCATGCGCGTCTCCAGAGCGCCCGGCGTTGGCTACCACCCGCTGCGCGCGCCCTGGAGAAGGCGCGTGCCCGCTGCGCCCAGCCTGGCTCGCGGCGTGCGCGCGTGCGCAGGCTCGCAGGAGGAGGATGAGGAGCATCAGCTTCGACAGGCTGCCGACGAGCTGCTGGCGAGCGGCGAGGCTGCCGGCGAGCTGCGCAAGCTGGCCGCTGCTGAGGCTCGCTTGGCGGCGGCACAGTCGGAGCTGGCGGCCTTTGAGCGCAACCTGGTTCAGGCAGAGGCGGCTCAGGCTCAGGCCGCGCGCGAGCGGGGCGCGGACTCGTCGATGGCCAAAGCGCAAGCTGAGCTGCAGCAGGCGGCCGGGGCGCTGGCCGCGGCTGGGGTGGAGCGTGCGGCTGCCGAACAGGCCGCAAAGGCGGCTGAGGGCGAGCCTTTGGCGCTCCTCTGGGCTCGCTCCCCAACACCCACCGCCGCCAAGTGGGCCACCCGGGATGTGGACGACACAGCGGAGCGCGCAGAGTCTGGAAAAGCCGCAGCTGTCGCCGGCTTTGCGGGCGTGCTCGCCACGCTGCCCCTCTCGCTGGCACAAGGGGGGCTCACCTCCTGTGCCGCCGTGTTCGTGTCGTGCGCGCTCATGGGCGTGGTGTACCGCTACGCGCTGCGGCGAGACGTGGGGAACCCACACCTCAAGGGTGGCGTGATCGCCTCCTTCGGCCTCGTGCGCGGCCTGGCGCAGGCGGACACGTTCCTGGTGCAGGCTGCCGGCGGCGCGCACGACGCGCTGCCCAGCGTCGAGGTGGCAGCGCAGGCGGCGCTGCTGCTAGGAGAGGCGGTGCTCACCTTTGCGCTCGCTGGCGCCGCGCTGGAGGCGGGTATAGCGCGGGGGGTCATCAGCACGTTTCCAAAGCAAGCGGAGTAAGCGAATAAGCGAAACACGGAGAAACACGGATGACGATGACAGTCGCGGACCCGATGACAGTCGCGGACCCTCGCGTGTCTCGTCAACCTAGGACCCAACGAACAAAATGGCGCCCAGCGAGGATGAGCTGCGCGACGTGCGTCGCACGCTGGCCGGCTGGACGGTGGCCAAGTATGCAGCGCACCGAGGCCCGCGTGCGATTCTGACTCTGCCGCACGACGCCACCATGGAGGAGGCACTGCGCTCGCTCTCCGACAAGGGCGTCCTCTCTGCGCCCATCGTCCACCGGGAGACGGGCGATTACATGGGATTTTGTGCGTGGCTCGTGTTGCAACCGAGAGAGGCTCAGCTTCTCACTTCGTTGTTCACTCTTTCGCGCAGTCACTGCGGGCGAAGTGCTCAAGAAGGTCCTCCGTGAGCTCTTTCCCACGCTGAGCCAACCCGGGCTGGTCACCGTCGAGGCGATGCAGGCCAAGCTGGCCTCCGATGACACCATCAAGGAGTCACTGGCTTCCTGGGCGCGCGCAGGCTTCCTATCCGAGCACATCGTGCGCCCCGGCGATCACGACGGAGACATCAGCTACGCGGGATTCAACGAGACGAGCTTCCTGGATCTGGTGTCGCACGGATTGAAGCGCTCGCCTGCTGACGCGCCTCCTTCGGTGGGCGACTTCGAGCCCAGTCATCGCATCGCAATCTACGACGAGTCTCCTTCCAAAAAGATGGACATCGTGGACTTGATCAGCCAGAGTGACGTGCTGCGCGCGTTGCTGGCGGACAAGGCGAGCCTGGGCGCCGTGGTCCAGCGCAGCGTTCACGAGCTCTTCGGTGAAAAGGACGTTCTCACAGTTCCGCACGACCTGGTGACGATTGGGGCTTTTGCACTGCTTCACAACAACGACATCTCGGGCGTTGGAGTCACGGACAGCAGCGGGCGCCTGGTGGCGCACCTGACGGTGGCTGACCTGCGCTGCCTCAAGAACGCCGAGGACTTTGATCTGCTGGCGCTGCCTGCGCTGGAGTTTGCGCGCCTGCGCGAGGCGCTTCCCTCGGCCCCACCCACGCCGGGGGCCGGCGCAGGCCCAGGCAGCGCAACCCCACCCGTGGTTACCGCCCGCCCTGACGAGACGCTGCTGACGCTCATGGCCTCGCTGGTGGAGGGCAAGGCGCACCGGGCGTACGTGGTGGACGAGCAGGGGCGTCCCATCGGTGTGGTGACGCTGACGGACGTCCTCCGACTCTTCGCTGTCGACCCCTCCAGCGACAAGGACCTCTGGCTGACCTGGTGAATAGACACCCACAGACAAACCATGCAAAGCTTTCGTGCTTTCCTGTATTTTCAGCTCCCATCCTCTGCGTCTCTTGGCACGTCGCGTGTCGCCAGCGCGCTGACGATCGCGCAAACTGCGACGTCACCAACCACGTTCACCATGCTGCGCAGCCGATCCAGCAGCCAGTCCACAGCGAGCAGGACAGCTATGTCAGCGGAGTAAACCTCCAGTCCACACGCCTGCAGCACGATCAGCATGGTGACTGTGCCTGCGCTGGGTATGGCTGGCGCTCCAACAGCCGCAAGCGTCGCCGTCAAAGACAGCACCACGGTGCCCACCACGCCCAACTGCACGCCGTGCACTTGCGCTATGAACAGCACCGCAGTGGCTTCGTACAATGCTGTGCCGTCCATGTTGATTGTGGTTCCCAGCGGGATGACGAAATCCACGATGTGAGAGGGAATGCGGAGACGCTCCTTGCAGCACATGAGCGTCACCGGCAGCGTCGCGCTGCTGCTGTCAGTCGCGAAGACTGTGACGAGCGCCGGCGAGGCACCACGGTAGACTGCCCGTGGGCTCAAGCCACCCACTAGACGCAGCGCCAGCGGGATGACCACACCAGCGTGCAATACCAACCCCAGGAAGTAGACTGCAATGAAATATGATAAGCTGCTGAGAAGTCGCAACGGATGGCAAGTCCCGGCGATCTGAGAGGCAATCAGGGAACAGATGCAGACGGGCATGACGTGCAATACCGCGGTCACCATGCGCGCCACCACAGCATTGAATGCTGTGACTGCGCGCAGAGAAACCTGCACGTCCTCCTCGCCGCCAGCTCCGATTGCCAGAGCAGTTGCGATTGCGAGGGCGAGCAGGCCCAGCACGTTGCCGCTCGCAGCAGCCGCGAAGATGTTGGGCGGCACCACGCTTCGCAGCGTGGTCAACAGCGCGTCCAGGCCTGACACGGGAGCAGGTTGTGGGGTCGCTGCTCCCGGCGCGTCGCAGCTGGCGTCACCGAGCGTCACGCCCTTGCCAGGTCTGAAGAGCGACATGCACACTATGCCCACCGTGACAGCGCACTGCATGCTCGCCACATAAAGCAGCAACGTCCGTCTTGCCAGGCCACGAGCCTGCTGCTTGCTCGCTGTTGATAGCACGGACAGCACGCCGCTCAGAGCGGAGCCGGTGATGAGCGGCAGCACAAGGCACTTCAGCGCTCTCATGAACAGCTCTCCAGGTAGGCCCAACAGCTCACGAGCAGTCCTGGGCAGCGGACCCTTTGCAGCTGCGTGCACCACGCTGCCCAGCACGACGCCACACAGCACTCCAGCAAGCGTTTGGAAGAGCAGTGGCTCGGCGCGCAGCAAAGACAAGAACCGACTGTGGCGTGGCTCGCTCGTGCTTGCCTCATCACTCGTCGCGACCCGTCCGTCGCCCATGCTCGCTCCCTCGGCCAGCAAGTGTCGCCTTTCGCCATCCTTTGAGGGCTGCTCGGTCAGCTGCACCGCAGGAGCTGCCATACGCTTGCCGAAGCGCGCTGGTCTGCAGGTGGCCCCGCCCCCCCGCGTGGAAGAGGGGCAGGCGGGTAGCACCTAGCTCCGCTCCGCTTCTCTGTAGTGAGCTGGCGATGGCGATGGAAGCTTTCGAGGCGACTGCAGTGCCTCCTGAGGGCGCCGCGGCTGCGCCCGAGTGCCGAATCTGCCGCGGTGAGGGGTCGCGCGAGAGGCCTCTACACCACCCGTGTGCGTGTAGAGGCAGCATGCGCTTCGTGCACGCCGAGTGTCTGTCTCAGTGGCTAGCTCTGAGCGGCGCGCGGCGGTGCGAGGTATGCGGCGTCACCTTCATCTGGCGCTCCGTGCACACGCCTGGCGCACCACACGTTCTGCCTCTCAAGGAACTGTTCGCCGGCCTGCTGGCTCGCGGCGGCCGCGGCGCACGCTATTCTGGGCGCCTGTTGCTGTGCGTCGCTGTGTGGCTCCTCCTCGTGCCTCTCGCCACGGCCGGTCTCTGGCGCCTCGTCTTTGCGCGCTCGCTGGGCCACGGCAGGTCGCTGTTGGCGGCCCGCCTCAGCCCTGCGCTGCTCTTCACAGACGCGCTCTACGGCACGGGGCTCTCCGCCTCCATCGTGTTCCTCATCCTCGCCGTCTCCTCGCTGCGCGAGCACCTCAAGGCCCTGCGCGACCCCCGCGACCCCCACGGCGCCGAGGAGGAGGTTGGCGTCGCGGCTGTTGGCGAGGCTGGCAACGGCGTCGGCGGCGGTGACGTGTTTGCGCTGGACGAGGGCGACGCGGGCGAGCCCGAGGGCGCCGCAGCTGAAGAACTGGTGCTTGACGAGCTGGTGGGCCTGCGCGGCCCGCTGGGCTCGCTGGCCGAGAACGCGGCGATGGTGCTGGTCTCCAACGCCCTGTTCCTCACCCTGGCCGCCTTCCTGCCGTTCACGGCTGGCCGCCTGGCGCTGGCAGCGCTCACCCGCCGCGCGCCCGCGCTGGCCACAGCGCCCGCGCTCGCCTCGGCAGCGCTGCTTGCGGAGGCACCGACGGGAGTTTCGTCCACCGGCGGGCGCCTGGCTTCTTTGGCCGCCGAGCTGGAGGCGCAGCTGGCGCCGCCGCAGGTGGCCGACCTGGCCACCCTGGCGGCTGGTTACGCGCTGCTTGCGTGCCTGGCTGGACTGTGGCTGTGCGTGGTGTGCGCGTGGCACGTGGGCTGGCGCGCCCCAGCCTCCTCGCTGGCCCGCACAGCCGCCCAGGCGCTGCGCAGCGCCCTGGTGCTGGCCAAGGTGCTGGCGCTGCTGGCCATGGAGCTGGGCGCCTTCCCGCTGCTGTGCGGCTGGTGGCTGGACGTGTGCACGCTGCGCCTGCTGGGCGGCCCCCTGCGCGGCCGCCTCTCCTACGCACACGCCGCGCCCGTCAGCTCAGCCTTTAGCCACTGGGCGGCAGGCATCGCGTGCATGATGCACGTCTCCTCCTCAGTGGCGGCGCTGAGGGGGGTGTTGCGGCCCGGGGTGCTGTCCTTCCTGCGAGACCCCGCAGACCCTGGGTTCGACCCCTTTCGGGACCTGGTGCGGGAGCCGCTGGCACGCCACGCCGCCAGAGTGGCATGCAGCCTGTCGCTGTACGGAGTGCTGGTGGTGGCCTGCGTCTGGACGCCCATCGCGTGCGCGGCCCACCTGGCACCCTCCGCGCTGCCCCTGCGCGCGCACGCTCCCGCCGGCGACGCCGTCTCGCAGCTGGCGCTCGATGCGCTGCTGCTGCAGCTGCTCCTGCCCGCCGCGCTGGAGCAGCTGCGGCCCAGACAGGCGGCGCGACGCGCGGTGCTCGCATGGCTGAGATGCGTGGGCGGACGCCTCGGGTTGCGCCGCTTCCTCCTGCCGGGCAGCGACCCATCAAACCGGGGGGGGGATCACCCGCGCGACCACGAAGCGGTGATGGTGATGGTGATGCCACCCCCACAGGCGGCGCCCCCGCAGCCGCACCTGCAGGCGTACCCGCCCGCGCGTCTGTTGGCGCCCGCCACGCACTTTCCGCTGCGCGTGCTGTGCCTGCTGCTGTGCGCGTGGGCGACGCTGGTGTCAGCAAGCGTGGTGACCCTGCTGACGCCGCTGCTGTTTGGGCGCGCGCTGCTGTCTCGCGCGGGTGTGCCCCTCGACGGCCACGACGCGTACGCCTTCTCCCTGGGCGCCGCCTCTCTGTGGACGCTCGCGACAGCAGCTGCAGCCGCGCGACGATGCCTCGCCCGCCACGCCAGCGCGCGCGGCGTGGCGCTGGCAGCCGCACGCTCGCTCGCAAGCTGCGCCGCCTCCCTGCTCCTGCTGGCGCTCACCCTGGGCCTGCTGCCCTTCCTGCTGGGCCTGGCGTTCGAGCTGGTCGCAGTGGCGCCGCTCCGCACGCACGCAGACGCAGTCCCTGGGAGCGCAGACGCCCCGCTCGCAGCCGTCGCCCCGTTCGTGGCGCACCAGGCCTGGGCGGTGGGCTTCCTGTCGCTCCATCTGGCGCACCGCTGGGCGATGATGCACCACCGAGGGCACCCAGGCGCCGCTGACGTGGCTGCTGCGGCGGCGGCGCCCTGGCGCGCGGTGGTGGCTCGCATCGGGGAGGAGGGAGTGGAGAGGGTTCCTCCCGGCTGGGCCCTCCAGCAGCTCATTGTGCCCCTCATCGCCGCTCTGGCGCTGTCTCTTGCGGCGCCGTACGCGGCGGCCAGGGGGGTGTGCGCCTTGGCAGCGCTGGGTGAGGGTGCGTGCGTGCGGGTGACCACGCTGGCGTACCCGGCAGCGTTTGCACTGGCCGTGGGCGCCGCCACGGCGGGGCGCCTGCGCCGCGCCGCCACGGTGCTGCACGACGCGCTGCGTGACGAGCGCTACCTGGTGCGCCAGGAGTTGCGCAACTTCGAGGAGGCGCAGCGGGCGGCGCCGGGGGAGCTGGAGGGACAGCAACAGCCGCGCGACAAGGCGGACTGAATTGGACTCTGTGGAGCGCTTACTCCGGGATATCGAGCTCCCCTCTCGCTCGCATGTGCGTCCCCGGGCCTCACTGTTTGCCCAAACCACGCCTAAACGACGCACTCCTACCCACAGCTTTGCGCCTGCAAAGGTTTACCTGTACGGCTGTTATGACAGCACCTGGCAGGGCGGAGACTGCATCAGGCGCGCGCCGAAACGTCGCGTCTTTGGCCGCACCGTCGGCGGCCAATGCATCCAAAGGCGCGTTCCCCGGTTGGTCTGTGGATCTGTCAAGAAGTTGTTACGCACTTCTTGACGGCATCGGCGGCATCGCCAACTGCCGCTGAACGGGGCATCGTGAAAAATGTATTGAAGCAAGTGCATAACTTTGAGGAGGCATAGCAGGCGGCGCCAGGGCTTCGCGCCGCCCGCTGAGCGGCGCCACGCGCGCTCTGCCCCACTGCGGGCTGCGACTAGCCTGCTCAGCTCGCTCGGCGAACGCGCGCGGCGAGCACGCCCCGCAACGCGGCTCCGGCGCCTCCGCCCCGCGCGCGAGCCAGCGCCAGCAGATCGGAGCGCGCGGCCATCACGTGCGGCGGCGGCGGCGCCTCTGGCATCGCAGGCGCGGCGCGCTCAGCCGGCGACTCTGGCGCCTGCGGCGGCACCGCCGCCTTCTCCGCCGCTTCGCCTTGCAGCAGCTGCAGCGCGCCAGCCTGCCGCAGCGCGCTGCGCAGGTAGTCCCACATGAGCTCTCTGGCGCCGCTGCGTCCGTCCCAGTCAAAGTAGGGCACGCTGACCACGGTCCAGCCAGCGTCGGCAAGCAGCGTGCGCTTCACGCGAGTGGCGCCCTCGAACCGCCGCGTGTTGCCCATGAAGTGCGCGGGGCCGTCCACCTCGATGGCCAGGCGCAGGGTGGGCCACGCCAGGTCCAGGGTGTACAGGTCCAGAGCCACGTGCTCCCCCCGCGGCGCCGGCGCGGCGGGCCACTCTCGCGCGCGCAGCTCCTGCGCGGCGCGCCACACGGACGCCTGCAGCGCGGACGGGGCGGCCTGGCCCTCCTGGCCGCGCAGCGTGAGCGCCCAGGCGACGCGGGCGGCTGCGCGAGCCGAGCCGTGCGCGTGCAGCCGCCCCAGCAGCGCGTGCGCGCGCTCGTGCGCGCCCTCGCGCGCAGCCTGCCCGTCCGCATGGCGCCACGGCGCGCCGCCGCCACGCCTGCGTGCCTGCAGGTCCGCCAGCTGCTCAACCTGGTACAGCTGCGCCAGGGCCACCCTCTCCAGGTCGCCCCTCTCGCAGCGCTGGGCCAGCTCGGAGCGCAGGCGACGAAACGCGCCGCACTGCGTGTCCGCGCCAGCCACAGCCAGGCCCCAGGCTGCGCTGCACAGGTCCTTGCCGTCAACCTCCGGCGGCTCGCCCAGCCGCTCCGCAAGCTCACGCAGCAGCGCCGCCGCAAGCCCGGGCGCAGCCACGTCAGCGGCGCCCAGGGCGTATGCCAGCGTGGCGAGCGCGTGGGACGTGAAGGAGGAGATGCGGGGCACGGAGACGCGCTCCAGCGCGGCAAACAACCCTGGCGCGTCGTAGCGCGCGACTGCAAAGGCCCAGGCGACGTTGGAGACGCCCTGGGGTGTGAGCCCGGCGGCGCAGGCTGTGAGGGCGGAGGCGAGTGCGCCCCAGAGTTGAACGTCGCACTCGAAGCTGTCCCCGGCGGGTCGAAGCGTGGCCAGGCTCCACGCCACGCCGGCCAGCTCGCGGGCGCCCATGGAGGGCGCATGGTCGCCGGATGGACCTCGTTGGAGCACGATGGCACGCACGCGCTTCAGGAGAGGCTCGTGACGCACGCCAGCCGTGGCGAGCGCATACGCCAGGCTGCTGGCGTCTAGCGCCGACGTGCGCGGATGTGCTGCGTATGCGTCGCCGATGGCGAGCATGAGGTGCTGCGGCGCGTGATTGAGGCGGGCAAAGCCCCAGGCGAGGTTGCTGAGGCCCTGGGGCGTGAAGGCGTTGAGCTGCGGCTCTGCGCAGCTCTGCAGCGCCGTCAGCATGTCCTCGTCCGCAACGCCCAGCGTGGCGTAGGACCACAGCAGCATGCTGAGCTGCTGAGGCAGCTGCAGCTGCTGCGAGCGCACAGCCGCGCGCACATGCGGCGCCAGCCCGCGCACCAGCGGCGCCGCATAGCGCTCAATCGCCGGGTCGTCCCTCCCGCACAGCGTGGCGTAGGACCAGGCCACCGTGGACAGGTCTTGCGGAGCCAGGCGGCCCGCCTGGGCCAGGATGGTGGGTGCGCAGAGCTCCAGCAGGCCCTCGGGGCCGTGGCCGAGCTTGGCGTGCGCCCACACCAGCGCGCTCAGGGAGCGCGGGGACAGTCGGAGGAGGCGGGGGGGCAGCGCTTGTGCGAGGGCAGCGAGGCGGGGGTCCGCGAGGAGGCGAGAGCGAGCGCTCTCCGATAGCACCAGGCCCAGCTTGCTGAGCCTGTGGAAGGCGGTGCAGGCGTTCACGTCGCTCAGAGAAGCGCCCTGCTGGGCCACGGTGAGCAGCAAAGTGTCGCAGGTGAGTGCGCTGCAGAGGGCGCCTGGCAAGAGAAGGGGGACACGGATGTTTGCCTGTCAGCGTCCACGCGTCGCACGAGCCAGCGACGCCCCACGCACGGTTCACGTGGTAGTCGTGACCGACCCCTTGCGTCTCCTTCTCAGCCCTGGGCGCCGCCTGGGGAGCCCGAGAGGACGCCACATCGTCACCTCGCGGCAGACCCAGCCGCGCAGCTCTAGACGTGCGCGACACGCGCACGGGCCGCTTCTCCGCCTCGCCACCGCCGACGCAACGAGGCGCTGCGCGGCAGAGAGAAACAGCGGCGCAGCGCGTGGGCGTGCGCGAGAGCGAGGACATGTATCGCTGTATCCTCGGCAAAAACCGACAGCCTAGCAGCGCCGCAGCAGCCGCCGTGCACGTTGCTGACACGAGACGCACGCAGGTCGCGCAGACGCTTGAAACAAGGCCGCCCAGGGCGCTAGAAATGGCCCAGTTGCTCGCTAAAAAAGCTCGCACGCTTGCTGCCAAAAAACGCCCCCGGAAAAACGCACGACGATGAGCGCTGATGCCTGGCATTCATCGGGTCATTCGTCCTTGCCGGGATCGTCCTTGCACAGGATGAAGGTGGTACCCTGCACGCAGCGTGAGCGAGCATAGTGCTGGAGAGCCGAACTCCAGAGGCGTTGCTCCGTACCTTGTTGCCGCGGCTGATGCGCACACGAGCGCTGAGATATGTGGTATCCAGCCACCCTTTGGCCTCGTCGCCGAGGAGCTTGAAGGGCACCGGGTACGGGATGCGAACGCGGCCAACCACAGGCAGGTCCGCAGTCTCGAAGTACCCGCCGTCAAAGCGGAAGTCGATGCGCCGCCGGTCCGCACTCTCCGACACGCACGCCGCGGCTCTGAGCAGCAGCTTACCGGACGCGCCAAAGCACACCGTGTTGTCAACCATTGGCTCTGCTGCTCGCAGCGCCACCGTCTGAGTGACGGTGAAGGCGTCGTTGCCGGTGATGCTGCGCTGGATGGGCGAGCTGGAGGCTGCAGCTGCGGAAGCGTCTGCGCTCCCACCGAACAGGCGAAACACAGCTTCCAGTCCCGGCGCGCTGCCGTCCACTCGCGCGCCCAGCGGGTTACGCACGTCGAAGCGGCTCTTGCTGGTGTAGAGCAGCGTCCAGTCGCCCTCCACCAGAGGACTTTCTGCGGGCGCAGACACCCCTCCGTCGTTCTCAAGGAAGGCCACGCAAGCGGCCACCTCAGCCTCCTGCTCCGCCGACGCGCCTGCGCCGCGGCCGCGCAACCGCATCGACAGCAGCGCCTGCTCTGCGGAAGCAGCGTCTGCGAAGACTGCCGCCGCACAGCAACGGCCGGCCGCCACAACAGGGCACGGCGCAGCACCACGCTGTCCACGGGCGCAGGGACTCCGGCGACCGCCAACTGCCGCGGGCAGGCGAACCAGCTGCATGGCGAAACGTTGGCGGGAGTCGGAACCCGCGGGGGGCTCAAGTGATGGGCACAACTCCCGCTCTCCCGGACTCTGACTACTATTAGACAATGACATCCGTGCGACCGTGCCCCGGCCGTAGCGTGCGGCGTTCTACGTTACAGTGCCTCATCTCTCACCTGTCCGCGTTCGCTCCATCATCCGGTTCTTCATCCTCCCCCTCCTCCAGCGCTGCGGCGATGATTGGCGCCAGCGTCGCCGCGTCCGGCAGGTCGGTGAGACAGACACGCATGCCGTCAAAGGCGATGCTGGTAGACCCCGAAAATGCCTCATCGATCAGCACAGCCTTTGGATAGCGCTGGCTGAAGTGCGTGAGCACCGTGTGTCGCGGCTGCATGCGCTGGGCGACGCTGAGCGCTTCTGCGGTGGTGCAGTGACGCTTAGCGAGCGCGTGTGACTGCAGCCCGTCCTCAAAAGTCGCCTCGTGAATCAGCAGCGTGCATCCGCGCCCCGCCACTGCAAACGCGTCGCTGGGACGACAGTCGCCGCTGTAGGCGACACTCCATCCGGAACAGTGCGCCAAGACGAACGCAAACGCCTCCTTGCAATGACTCACCGCCACTGCTGTGACGCGTGCCAGACCCAGCGCACAGAACGCCGCGGCTGCCGCCGCAGGGAGCAGCGGCGGCGCGCCCGGCCGCGCCTGCAACGCCGCGGTAGGCAGGAAGGAAAAGGCTGGACGCTCGGACCCAGCCGGCATGCCTGCCAACCAGCTTGCCGCCGTCGAGGGGCCGATCACCAGCACGGGCGGCCCCGCCACGGGGCTGCATGCGCCACTGGGCGCGGCACAGCGTGCCAGCATGCCCGGCAGGCCCAACATGTGGTCTGCGTGTTGGTGGCTTAGAACAACCACCCGCATCGCTGCGAACACGGCTGATGCGGCAGCGCTGCCCAGCGCGCGCGTGATGGCGCCGGAGCAGCCCTCGCCGGCGTCGAGGAGGAGGCAGCCGTGCGAGGGGATGCGCAACAGGATGGCGGCTGCGCCCCGGTGTTTGGACGGCTCGGCGCAGCCGGTGCCCAGGAAGAGCACATCGGGGGCTGGGATCGGGGCCGGGGGTGGGATGGGGATGAGGGGAATGACGGAGGGGCGCAGGCGCGCGCGCAGGGCTGCGGCGGCTGCGGCGTTGCCCCCAGAAGGAGCTGCTCCCCGCGCAGGCGCAGCCGCTTGAGCTGCCGCAGCCTTGGCGAGGAGGGCGCGTAGGGTGGGCCGCCGTAGCAACAGGTCTGCGCGCAGGACGCGCGCGTCTGGGCGCAGGGGCGGGCATCCGCTGCGGTCGAGCAGGGGGGGCCGGCCGCCCCCCTGGAACAGCGCCCGCAGCAGCAGCACGCCTCGGGGCGTCACATCCCCTCCCGCAGCCGCCTCCTCCTCCTCTGCCGCCGGCGGAAGGGTGGCGTCTGAGCCGTGCGGCAGCGGAAAGAGCCCCGGCGCAGCCGCGTGCAGCCTGACGCTCGTCTTGAAGGACGCCAGGTAGCACAGCGCCCCCTCCTCCCCGCGACACTGCAGCTGCGCCGCCGCGGACTGGGCCGCAGCGTGCGCCCGGCCCGACCCCGCCGCCGCACCGCCGAACCAGCACGACAGCGACACCGGCAGGTGACTTTTCGCGCGGCTGCAGCACCTGGATGCACCGCAGAGGCGCTGCCCTTTGGGCCACGTTGCCACGTCATCGGGTTCGTCCAAGACCAGCAGCGTCTCGTCCAGGGCTCGCAGCAGGAGCGCGTACCCCACCAGTCGCCGCGACGACGGAGCGACGCCATTCGATGCGCTCACGCCGGCGGCGCTGGAGTGGCTGGGAGGGCGCAAGTACAGCGGGTTTGGGCCGGGCGCGCGCACGGGCTGCTCAGCGCAGCCGCAGCCGGGTACGCAGCGCCGCCCGTCGCCGCCGTGCGTTGGCGCCAACGGACGGCCCAGCGTGCGCGGCAGCGGCGGCGGCGCGGGCGGCGGCGCGCAGGGCTGCTCTGCGCCAGAGTCAGAGTCAGAGTCAGAGGAGGACGAGGCGAACGAGGCGGAGTCTCTGCGTGGAGCACCGAACCGCCGCTTCCGTGCCGCCGCCTGCTGCGGCTCTGCGCCCCCGGCGGGGCGACGCGGCTGCCGCTGCGGAAAGGCGGTCCGCAGCGCGCAGAGGGCGCAGAAGGCGGCGCGCTGCGCCCGCGCCCGCGCCTGCGCCTGCGCCTGCGCCTCCGCCTCCACCTCTTCGCCGCCGTCGCCCACCTCCTCGCTCCACAGCGGGCACGCCGCCGCGCCTGCGTCCTCGTAGCACACGCCGGCGTGGCCCGGGGCCAGCTCCGTGACGGTGACCCTCGGGTGCACCCACTTGACGAAGCCGTGAGCCGCCGCCAGGTAGTCTCCAACCCCGGGCGGGCCCACCACCTCCACGTCGCCGTGTCCGTCCGCCGCCAGCCGCAGCAGCAGCGCAGGCAGGCCCGCCTGCGCGGGCGCGTGAGCAGCGGCGTCTGGGCGACAAAGCGAAAAACGGTGCAAACAGCGCAGAGGCCGTACCGCAGCGTCGGGCCGCAGGTGGGTGAGCAACACGGCGCGCAACCGGCCCGTGGGCCGCACTCTGTGCTCGAGTGCCAGACGGGCGCAGCCTTCGGGTGCGTTCACAAGCAGCTGCGCGCCGCCGGGCAGGCTCAGCAGCCCCGCGGGACCTACGCCGTCGCCCTGAGCGCACAGCACCAGCAGCGAGGAAGAGTCGCGGGGAGGCTCAGAGCGCGACGGCACAGCAGCGGTCATGCGCCACTGGAGGCACGAGAGGTGGCAGGTGCCTCACAAGAACCTGGCAGAACGGTTGCGTTTTTGGTATGTCGTACGATGCCAGTTGGCGACGCCTCTGGGGCTCGTGCCGTGTGTTCGTGTCGTGCGCGGAGCGAGCTTCGTCGTTGCTTTGCTACTGTCATCGTGGACGTCTATCTCCCCCGGTGCGTCTGCTCTCTCGCGCGTGCCCGTTGAGCCGCCGGGACGACGAAGGAGATGATGGCAAAGTAAAAGGGCTGAGGCGATGCTCTGGTTTCCTGGCGCGCGTCTATGCTGGAGGCGCTTCGGCGCAGCCGCGTTGGGCACGCGTGTGGTTGCACTCTCGCCAACTCTGGCTCGCTCACGCGCCGTCGCCGTGCACGCTCGCCACCTCGGAAGGCTCTCCAAGGCTTGAAAGCTTCTCCTCGCAAGTGAGCGCACAGCCTTGAGAGCACTCGTGGCGGTGTGCTTTCCTTCTGGGCGAGGCTTCCTTCCACGCCTCGCCCACACACGCACGCGCCAGCCAGTGCGCCACGGCGGCAGCGCACCGCAGCGTCTGCCAGAGCGTTGATGACTCCTACGAACTGATCCTTCTTTCCGTTCTCTCGGCTCTGCTCGCTGTTGTGCGCTTGGGCGCTGTCTGACCCGCCCCGCAGGCCGCGCGCCCGCGCATGGCGTCCTCCGGCGCGCCCCTGAGTCCGCAGCTGAGCAGCTTGGCCGCGCTGCTGTCGTTGGAGCGAAGCGTGTGCGAGGTTGGAGTGTCGTTGAGGGAAGGGTTGGAGGAGGTGGGCAGCGAGTTCTGCCACGCGCGCACGCGCGGCCTGCTGAGCCTGTGCTCCGCCGTGAGCCGCGCTGCGGAGGGGGAGCAGGGCAGCGCAGCGCTGCGAGCGCTGCTGGGCGGGCGACTGGAGGTTGACGTCCTCTCGCTGCTGCTGGGGGGCTCCCTGGCACCGCCACACGCTGCTCAAGCGGTGCCCTCCGCCGCTGCGCCGCTGGCGCCCTTCGTGGCCTCCAGCTCGCCTTGGGGGGGCCCGCCGCAGCAGCCGGCGGGCGGCTCCTTGGCCGCGCCCCCCACGCACGACGCCCTCCGCGCCCCGGACGAGCAGGAGGCCCTCGCCGCGGCGCTGCTCCTGCGCGGCGTCTGCCTGCTGGACCCAGCCACCCGGGAGGCGGCGGGCAGCCTGGGCGCTGTGGAGACGCTCCTACAGAGAGCACACGCGGCGCAGCCTGGCAGCCAGCTGCGCGCAGCCACGCTGGACGCGCTGGCGGCGCTGCTGGCCGACTCGAACGCTAACCAGGCGGAATTCACGGGCATCAGAGGTGC
>Ga0208951_1000228_pt1 | contig 25016 bp, 32 predicted proteins | sample GreLakmeMI27MSRF_FD_187702 | JGI IMG/M metagenome (GOLD analysis project Ga0208951, IMG submission 187702) | Freshwater lentic microbial communities from great Laurentian Lakes, MI, USA - Great Lakes metaG MI27MSRF (SPAdes) | ecosystem: Environmental > Aquatic > Freshwater > Lake | place: Great...
TTCCTGAACGTCGCAACGGCGAACGCGACCAACTTGACGGTCCGGACCCTGGGCAACATTGCGACCCTGAACGTCTCCACGAGCGGAAACGCTTTGGTCATGAATGCCGTCTCGCTCTTCGGGGGCGTCATGAACGTCACGGGAACCTCGAACCTGTCAACCACGAACGTAACCACCCTGAACGTCGCAACGGCAAACGCAACCAACTTGACGGTCCAGACCCTGGGGAACATTGCGACCCTGAACGTCTTCACGAGCGGAAACGCTTTGGTGATGAACGCCGTCTCGCTCTTCGGGGGCGCCATGAACGTCACGGGAACCTCGAACCTTTCGACGACGAACGTGACCACCCTGAACGCCACCTCTCTTTTCGGCGGCGCTCTGAACGTGACGGGAACCTCGAACCTTTCGACGACGAATGTGACCACCCTGAACTCCGCCTCGCTCTTCGGGGGCGCCCTGAACATCACAGGAACCTCGAACCTGTCAACCACGAATGCGACCATCCTCAATTCCGCCTCGCTGTTCGGGACGAACATGACCGTCACGGGGACGGCTACCATCGGGAGCCTATCCCTGTCGAGCCTTGTGATCACGTCTCTTAACGTCACGGGGACATCGAACCTTTCGACCACGAACGTAACCACCCTGAACGCCGCCACCTCTCTTTTCGGGACGGCCATGAACATCACAGGAACCTCGAACCTTTCGACGACCAACGTAACCTTCCTGAACGCAGCAACGTCTAACGCGACCAACCTGACTGTCACGGCTCGATCGAACATCGCGACCCTGAACGTCTTTACGAGCGGAAATGCTTTGGTGATGAATGCCGTCTCTCTTTTCGGGACGAACATGAACATCACGGGAACCTCGAACCTTTCGACGACGAACGTGATGGCTTTGAACGCCGACTCGCTTGTCAGTCGTACGACGATCACGGCGAGCTCCAGCCCAGCAGCCGCCGCAAACGTCCTCACCGTCATAGGATCCAGCACGACCGGAAACGTCGTTCAGTTTTCCAACACGGCCGGGGGGACGTTCATCATGACCAATGTGGGTCGTATCGGCATCGGGACGGCGAGTCCTTCGTATCTTCTTGATATCATCAATACTGTAGCAAGCTCGAACTCTCCTTTCTTGCGACTTGGAGGCGCCGGTGGAGCTGGAAACCAGGTGGGTATAATTTTGAACCCTTTGAATGGACGAACTGGTGGACCATCTAGCCAGATTATTGCAATTGATGAAAATTCATCGTCTCACTTGACGTTCTGGACTGCCGCGTCAGGGACAGGGACAACATCCACCGAAAGAATGCGGATAACAACTGCTGGCAACGTCGGCATCGGGAAGACAAATCCCGGTGTCGCTCTGGATGTGGTCGGGGCTATCACAGCATCTGGTGACATCACGTCATCGTCTGATCGCCGTGTCAAGAGCGATATCAAGAATATTGAAGGGGCTCTTGATAAGGTGACTCAAATCGGTGGGTATACATTTACCCGAACGGACGAGCCGCATAAGGGCCATAGACAAGCCGGTGTTATTGCCCAGGAAATCATCGAAGTCCTTCCTGAAGTTGTTCAAATAAGTGAAGAGACGGGATATTATTCCGTTTCATACGGAAACATCACTGCACTTTTGATAGAAGCTCTCAAGGAGGAGCGCATCGAGCGTTTGAAATTAGAGGAGCGTCTCGCGCGCCTTGAAAAACTTACTGCATAGCCACCCAATAAAATGAACATGTTTTCGTGCCGGGAGTTTCATCGTCAAGTCTCATCGCGACTCGAAATGATCCCGATGACACGTCATATACTCTCGCATATACCGACGGAAATGTAGCCGCCCCGCTATGGAAAGGAGTCACGTAAATATTAACATTTGAAGGCATACCCGAAACTGTAATTGTAGTAAGCGTCACACCTGTATCAGTCACGCCTGTAATACTACCTGAAACGCCGTAATAAAAATAATTGATTATTTCATTCGCTGTCGCGGTCGGACCTATTTGCAACGCTGGAGTGGTCACGAGCCCTGTGGTTGTGAGAGAATCTATCGTTGCCGTGTTCGATCCACTGAGACTCCCTAAAAACACCATATTAATATACACGTGTATTTAAAAATCAATCACAATGTAGTCAACGACAACTGTGTTATTACCCGAAGCCCCTCTTTTTCTGATGCGCATATCGAAGCTTGATGTCGTCTTGTTATCGACGAGAGCGCTAAAGATAAAACTATTCGCAACAGTAGGATCCAAGAACACGTTATAATTGGCGTCTGGCATAGCCGGACTCAGTGTGACGGTCACGACTGTAGTGGTGTCCTGATTAACATTGGATACACTTTGATTGCTCCACCTGAAAGATTTGAATGTGGATCCGTCCGTCCCACCCATTCTAAAAGTTCCTGGACTGGCGACAACCGAGCTTGCACTTATCGTCGTTGCGCTGGCAGTTGTCGAATCGAGAGCTCCGAAGAACGGCATCTAATATATAGCCCACCAATTTAATGCGGTGATGGATGGAGACGAATTCGTCCCTGATTTATAAAAGTACGCTGTGAAATTGGTTGTTGTTACAGCAGATACTACGACGGTCATGGGGAAGCCACTCGCCGACTCAATTTGGAGTATAACAGTTGTTGGCACCGACGGAAAAGTGACTCCCCATGACATGGTAACTTTTGTGCCTTCGGCTGAGAAGGGGTCGTCCGCCCGACCCGTTCTCATTCCGTTTATAGTTGTTGTACCGTTCACCCGAACACTATCCACCGTCGCGCCAGTATTTATGGTCACAGTCCCTGCAGACATAGTTCCTCCTGTAAAGTTGCCTATTAAAGTCATCTCCTGTTATACTGGTAGAAAATATGGCAAACACTGTTGTTGTGAACATGTCTACACTTGAAATCATTCTGACCTACCCGACTGATAGCCCAGATCCCCCGAAGATTCCGATCGTCTATGATGCTCAGCTTTTTATTATAGAAATGGATGAAGATCCGTCAACGCTCGAAGCTTTTTTGGACGAGGATGGAGGCGTCAAGTTCCGGCCCATCTCATAAAAATATCCAACTATAAATCAGATGGCGACTGAGCGACTCGTCTTTGCCGATTCGGCCAACCGGGACTCCGCTCTTTACCCTTCAGGCAATTCATACGTCCTCCACCTGACCACGCCCATAAAGAACATCGAGCGTGTGGACCTGGTCAGTGCTCGTGTTCCAAATACAATGTACAACCTCACAAACGGGTCGAACGTAATCAGCATCAACAGCTCAAACGTGTCTTTGAACGAGGGATTCTATTCAGTCTACGGATTGGCTCAGGCTCTAACCACGACGACCATCACACTCGAGTACCTTCCCGACGAGGGCCACTTTTTGTTCTCAAAAGCCACCTCATTCACCCTGTTCATCCACTCACAGGAACTCGCCACCATGCTTGGTCTCACCAAGGGCGCCCTCTACACGTCAGGACTCGCTGGGCCTACGGATCCAACCTACTCCGTAAAGTACATCGTGCGATCCACAACCCTCGTCGACCTCAGTCAGAATGAATACATCTTCCTGGACATTGACGAGCTCCGCACTCCGAGTCACGTCGACACAGGCTCTCTCCAGGGCAACACCGGGACCGTCAGTGGCTCGAATGCGAACCGAAACTTTGCGCCCGTCATTATGGACGTTGGGTCTTCATGTATCAAAAATTTCCACGAGAACAAAGACTACCGCGTCTCGGTCGACTACCCAGAGCCCATAGGCAGCCTCCAGCGCCTGACGGTCCGGTGGGTCGACAAGGCTGGCACCCCCCTCAACTTCAGGGGGTGGGACACGAACGCATTCGTTCTCAGAATTCACGTCCGTCCTGATCCTGAAAGAACCTTGCCGCCCACTCCACCCCTCCATGACGTCGAGCTCAAACGCATCATAGACGCCATGACCATAGCCCTTCCACCACCGCCCAAGGAGGACCCAAAGTTTAAAATTCCATGGTTCCTCTTGGTTCTGGCCGTGCTCATAGGCATCTTTATATGGAGGACGTTTGGGAACCGGCCCATGGTTCCTCCTCCTCAGGTTCCGGTACAGATGATGAGGTAGTCCAAAGAACAGGTGTTCCAGGACCTTTCGACCCTCAGGTTCCTGACAAGGTTGTGTAAAATAGATATTCAGTTGTAACTTCTTTTTCAGGCACGAGGTCCCACCATTTTGTAACCGTTTTCTCCAACTCTTTCAAGCGTCGGTCCCATTCAGCCCCCTTTTTCACAAGTCCCGAGCCGTGCCAACACCCCTTAATCTTTTTACCGGTTTCATCTACGTAAGAGTCAGGGTTGAACCTTATCATAACCATATGTCTTGATCCCAGACCCTGGAAGATACTCATGAGCCTCTTGTTTTCACATGACGTGTCATACCTCTCGTGTTGGAACTCATCCACTTCTACTATGATTGTATGACTTCCTAATTCAATAACAAAATCAGGTCTGAACCTGAAACAATCGACAGCCTTGTCGTGAGTGATTATGGAGTCTGGCCATTTACTCACTAAAAAGTCCTTGACGGCCCGTTCCTTTGTTTTAAACTTTCTAATCTTAGGACTATCAGGGAACACGTGTGAAAAACATTGGGCACAGTGACCCTCGTGGTCTTTTCGTGCTCGAGTTGAGCAGCATATAGAACACTTTTTTTCCCATAAATTTATCATTCCGTCTAATGCGTGACCCGTACAATATCGCGCCATCTTGGATCCAAGTGTATTACAACATGCAGTTTTTGAACACCCATCCTCTTCACAGAAGTTTCGGGCAAATACTGCCATGTCCGATTTCATATGTTCCTGGCAATAATCTGCGCGCGTGTATCCATACGTGGGGCGTGTATTACAATCTTTACACGTTCGATCTACGACGTTCCACATATTAGGATCCTTGTGTTTTGAACAGTGGGTGGGGCGGTATTTTACCACACCATACCTGGCGGTGGTTCCACACTCTGGACAACATGGAAAACGAAGATATATCATGTCTTCTTCTTTGTGCTTGGCGCATTTCACCATAGGACCATCTTTAAATCCAAATGAAGGTTGAGCATTACAATCGGTGCATTTTTTAGACCATAGCACGACCATCCCCTTTTCAATATGAGCCTTACATCTTGTAGGTCTTTCTCCTACTTTTCCATAACTACATGAAATGTTACATTTCGCAACTTCACATTTTTTCTTCGCCAAATTTATCATATCATTCTTTTTGTGAGCGAGACAGAAACCCACCGTCTCGTACCCAAAAGAAGCTATTACAGAACATCCTTCATAATTACAGATGACCATATTCTATTTACAATCTTATTTTTTAACAGCATATACTGGAATTTTAAGCCCGACCCATAGTTACCGCGTAGGTGGGCTGCTGGGGCTCGTTGATCTTCACGTTGGTGGCCAGTGCCTTGATGGCCATGAACACCACGATGGCCAGCAGGGTGGTGAACAGCGCGGACAGGATGTAGTACTGACCACCGTTCTTGCCAACCTGGACCACCTGGGAGATGATCCAGCGAACAACGTCCATCCACGCGACGGCGCTGGCGAAGGCGAATCCCGCCACGATGGAGTTCAGGGACTGGGCCTCGAGCTGGAGAGCGATAGCGGAAATCATGGCGGCCATTTTTATTATTGTATACGAAAAAAATATGACGGGTCCCAGGGGTCCCAAGGGTCCCAGGTTTCAACTGAGCATTCGCCATAGTTTTCTTCTGGACCCTGGTCAAATCCCGGAAGGTCATCTTCAGTCTCATAATCCTCCTCTTCGAGCAACACGGAATACTTGGGTTTCGTCCTGGAGAGATCGTAGCCCTCTTCAGAATCTTCCTGGACCCACCAGGTCATCTAATTTTCACGCTGTTTGTCTATGGCGTTTTTCAACGCACGTTCAGAAGGGTTCTGGGGTTCCCATGTATCCCACGAGTCGGCGCACTGGTTCATCTTCATGGCCTGATCGTCGTCCGCACCCTCGTACTTGGACCACACGAGGTCCTCGTCGTCGACCGTCTCCCACGAGTCCGAGTCGGAACCATCCTCATCAAAATCAGGGTCAGAATCGGTGCCCGATTCCTCATAAATCTCAGGAAACAAAGACCCTATCTGGCGCCCAGTGACGTACCGGGCGGAGTACATCATCCCAATTCTCATATCCTCCTGGAGAACCACGTCGCGGCCGCACGCCTTTGCGTAGTGTGCGGCCATGACGGTTGCTGATTCCATGACTGGCCTGAAGATGTCGAGAGCCGAATTGAGAATGGCCGACGTGTCCAAGTCTCCGTCGCCTGTCTTCATCATCACTGGAATTTCAGAGTAAAATTAGAAACAAAAATAGTCGCGCGATCCTCGGTTACTGAAAATTAGAAAACAAAATTGTCGCTTTCCCGTTGGCAACCTCGAGGAAATTGTAGTTTACAGCATAGACTCTGATGTTTCTAGCTGACGCACTGGAGTTCAAATTCAATTTTAAAATTTGATTCTGAATTCGAGAAAGGTTCACACCGCCTGACGGCCTCGTGGACTCTGGATCTAGGCTGAAAGAGTACATGTAGAAGTAGTACGAGGGAACGCGCGTGTGAAACTCTAAACCTTGAATGACCCTGAGAAACAGTGGGGTGCCCACGTCGGTCGATATGCGTTCCGTAGAGTTGAAGAAGAGCTCGAGGCTGCTAATTTGCTGGACGTTTGAAGTGTTGTCGGCTAAAAAGTCGTACGCAAGAGCCGTTTCGTTTTGAATAACAAAATAGAGTTCCTTGACGATGTTTGAAAATCCCATGTTGCATCGGACGGACGTGGCTCCCAGAGGCGCGAAGAACTCGGACAGTTGAACCTGCTGCAAAAGGTGAATTTGCGGGGTTTTGCGGATGTATTCAATCTCTTTCTGCCCAAGATACGTATTCTCGACGTGGATATAGATCTGGATAGGATCTGTGATGTCTACTGGAGGTATAGTGAACGTGTTTGAAGGTTTGGTGACAATCCTGAAAATTACGGGTTCATTGAATGCACACAATGGGATTCCCCTTTTAAGGATTGAAAAAGGGAGTGGAATTGTGTAATTAGACGCCGCGACCTGCGTCCCCTTGCCGAACAGTCCCTCGAGTGCCGGTTGTTTACCCTGTGGAACTTCAATGTCGTATTTCATGGCAATAAACTCTCCATAAATTCTCTCAATCAACATGGAACCTATATAAATCTCCACGTGTTCGATGAAAAGGGTCCCGACGGACTCTTCAACTTGAACATTCAATAGACTTGGCGGGAAGAAAACTTTGAGGTACATTTCCGTGATGAGATCCCCCGACCGCGGAAGGGTCAAGAAATTCTCGCCGCCGAGAACGAGCAGGTTATCATCGAACTGAACTTTGTCGACTCGGGATGCGTAGAGACTCGACCCTTCATATTTCTCTTTAAAATACGTAACCTCTGGATCCATGCTCAATGCGATATCCTCCTGACCTAAAAAGGCCAAACTGGCACGTGAGGCCATTCCTAATAAGTTCAGAGAAAAAACAAGGGCACCACAGGCGCCGTTTACGAGCCGCAGACGGGCAGCCATCACAAGTCCTTCGGACTCGGTCTCTAAGTGTTGAACCTGATTCCCCCGAGTCCGTCTGAAATCTGGAGAATATTGTAATTCACCGCCATTACCCTAAGTTCTTTAGCGGGGAGGAATTCCTGTCCTCCACAGTTGAGGGTCAGAAGAACCTGCTTAATTCGACTGAAATTGATCTGTCCATGCGGCTTTGGAGACGAGGTGTTGCCGGTAAAGGCATACATGAAAAAATCGCGTTGAGGAAAGTTGGGGTAGTGATTGAACGGTTCTATATCGCCCGTATAAAGAGTATCCGTCGTGTCCGGTGTGAAAATCTCCTGGCCGTTGAAGCTGAGACCAAAACTCAGGACGGCGTTGTTCGAGTAGTCATATGGTTTCTGACTTGTGGGTTGGACCACGAAGAAAAGCTCGCGCACGGGATTCTTAAAGTCCAGATTGAACACGGCATTTTGAAAGCCTTGTAGGAGGCCTATTGTCTGATATTGACACTGTGTAATCATATATTCTAGTCGGGCATTCTGGAACCAACGAATTTCTGGGTCTGATAGGTACACGTAATCTGTGATGATGGTGGCTCCCAGTGTGGGATTGGTGATCTGAATTGAAGTAAGTTCTTCGAATTTCCTGAACGTGACGTGAACCTCCACGTCTTGTCTGCCGAGCGCCACGAGAGGCAAGTACAGCGACGGATTTCCGTTGAAATAAAAGGGCAAATTCACGTAGTAATCGCGACCAGGAGGGGCGACGGGCGTCGCATCATTCTTCCCCGTGAGGATCTGTAACCCTGGTTGATTTTCAAAAGGAACATGGAGGTCGTTCCACAACTCGATAAATTCGCCGGTAAGAGACTGAATCGTCTGACCACCAATCTTTAGTTCAGCAGTTTTGATTGCCCATGTAGCCACTGAATCGTAATACGTATACGCCAGCGACGTCGCTTGTGAGTCGGCTGGACTTGTTATGGGGTACACAGAGATGAATGTATTTGAAAATATATTAGGAGTGGTGGTGGAGCCACCGACCGTTATTGATATTTGGTATGTGTTTGCGGTGTTTGAGACGATGAGGGGAATTTGAAATGTGTATGGAGGCAATAGACCGAGACCAACCTGATAGGTCTTGGTCCCGAAAGTTACGCTGCTCACAGGATCCGCTGTACAAACCGCGCCAGTAAGCATGTAGGTTCCGGCATTGCTGAATTGGAGACCGGTCTGTGTATACGATATAAGGTTAGAGGCGCCACTGGACGTGAAATTGTCAATGAAATTGAAAGGACTCGTGATCGTAGCGACGCTTGATTTAAAGGTTAGACCGTTTTCCGGTAGAATGACTCCATCTGGAGTGGTTCCGGTGTAAACTCCTATTTTATTCACGACAAAGCAACTATTTGAAAGGATGGTGGTGATGGATGTTGTCGTGATATTCATAGTGTAGTTCCGATTAGAGTCCGCCACGGTGACCGGCATCGTGAATGCAAATGTAGGGTCGCGTCCTTGCGGCGAGAGGTCGTACATGTACTGGAGGTTGGAGCCTTCCCATAGAGCTACATTCGAGACGTACCCACTATTCAAATATATCACACCGGTTATTAGGTAGTCGCCGGTAGTTGTAAATTTTACAATTGACCCTGGATTCAGAGTCACGGACCGGTTGCTTGGCGCATAGACGTTGTTGAAGAGCTGTATCTGACACGGATTGGCGTCCATGACTATATCCGAGTTCAGCAGGTAATTATCATTCACTGGATTTATGGAAATGTATGAATTCGATTGAACTTGCGTACCCGTGCTCGTCATGTAAAAATAATAGGTGTTTGATAAGTTTGTTATGTTCATTGGAATAACAGAGGGCATGGAGGGGTCTGGGGATACGCGAAAAGTGTATATATATTCGAAATTGGGGTTAACTGGTCCTCCTCCCTCGATGGCTTCAGTCGTGCTCGAGCCGTATGAGAATGTGTGTATGGACCCGGCGCCAATGTCGACGCCAACCTTGAGAGAATATCTCCCCTTCTCTTTGAATTTTAAACGTCCTCCAGATGTTATAACGTATTTAGCAGATGGATCTTGAACCGTCCAGTAAGGTCCAGCCTGAGATGTTAAATTTAGATTGAGAAATTGATCACCAGATATATTTAATGGCTGCGTCAGGGAGGTGAAGAATCCTGTCCTGGCGTCTGCTGGGAAGGTGCCAGTCGTCTTGATCCACCCCGATTGTTCAAGTGTAAAATCGGAAGTTCGCGTCACTGTAGAAGTGAAATTTGCTGAAGAATTTGAGATTGAATTTGATACTAAATTAGAAGTGCTATTGACGGTATACACGAGATTGCCGCTTACCGGGTTTATGTTCGAATAAGCTTTCGGGTCCAATCCAAAAAACACGCCTGATGCGAGAAAATTTGAAGAGTTTTCAACCTCTATTGCGGTACAGTTGCTGAATATAAACTTGTTTAGACCGTAATCGTAATTTACATATGGAGTGAATAATGGCGTGAGCCAGATGGGTATATTGACTGTCGAATAATACGACACGAAAGTTACAGCAGTGATGGTTGCGTCACCAGATCCGTCTGCTGAAGATATGATGCGTATGTTCGGGTCGTTCGTTTCTTCATCTGGAGCCGTCGGCCAAGTCCAGTCGGAACCCGGGTTATACAGAGCTGGTAGCCTCAATTTGAGCGTCAGCCCCCGTATGAGATCTCCTTTTAAGGGGATTCTACATATATTGTTCTGACCGTACCCAACTTGCTGATCCAGGAAGGGGATGTCGTAGGCTTCAAGAACGAACGGCGTGTGTCGCCGATACACACCGGAGAAGTACGTTACTTGAGGGGATCCGGTGAGATACGCATCTTGTTGTCCAATCGCTGCCAGCTGGATGTAACCAGCGGACATCTCTAATAAATCCGAAGGATTTATTTACGCCCGAAGGGCGCCCCGTATATCTCGGTCTTGCTGCTGCGCTCACAGCCTCCCCTAATTTTGCGTGAAAATGGTAGATGACGCTTCAGCTCAAAAAGTTCGATCCGTCTAAAATGGCTGATGACAAAGTTTGCGTCTTTATAGGAAAGCGTGGTACAGGCAAGAGTACGCTGGTGACGGACATTCTCTGGCACAAAAAGAATATACCAGCAGGAATCGCCATGTCTGGAACCGAGGAGGGTAACGGCTACTACAAGCAGTTCATTCCAGACCTGTTCGTCTATGGCGATTACAACAAAGAGGCTCTCGAGAAGATTATCGAGCGTCAAAAGAAGCTCTTGGCCGCCGGGAAGTGCAATCCCGTATTTATCCTCATGGACGACTGCATGTATGATAGGTCGTTCATGAGGGATGTATGTATTCGGCAGCTCTTTATGAATGGGCGCCACTGGAAGATATTCTTTATGATGACGACCCAGTACTGTATGGACATGACGCCCATGATTCGCACGAACGTTGATTACGTGTTCGCCTTGCGCGACAATGTCCGACAGAACCGCGAAAACCTGTACAAGGCGTTCTTTGGCGTCTTCCCGACATACGATCAGTTTTCACAGGTGATGGATGCGTGTACCGAAAACTATGAGTGCCTCGTTCTCGACAACACCTCCAAGAGCAACCGCATAACTGATTGTGTCTTTTGGTACAAGGCCCCTATCCGTCGTGGATTTCACGTGGGCTCCGCCGCTTTCTGGCAATATCACCAGCGCCACTATAACCCGAGGGCGGTCGTCCAGCCCCTCGCCCCGGTGACCCAGCGCAGAGGAGGGACGGTGATTGTCAAGAAATCAGGGGCGCGTAGTTAGTTCATCTTTCTTTTCATGACCAGAATTAGATGTTGACATACGACCCGAGTGTTTCAGAAATGTCATCGCCTATTCCAGTCGCATCGGCTTCGGTGGAGATGGAGGCTCGGAAAGATGATAGTAAGCAGATGGTCCCCACCGGCCTGCTGCGAGAGCCGGCTGAAAAAAATCTAGACGAATCTCAAATGGCGGAGTTTTCGTCGTCGATTGAAGATGTGATGCCCGGTCCCGGCCAGATGATGCAGGATGAGGTTCAGGGATCCCCCTACGAGCAGGCGCCACCCCAGAAGGCCAAGGCGGCGAGCGGCTCCAAGGGGGCCTCCTCCTCAAAGAACCCCCTCGGCCTCACAGACGAGCAGTACTATGCGGCGCTCGCCGGTGTGGCGGCGGTCATCGCCTTCTCCAAGCCTGTTCAGGGCAAACTGAGCACCATGGTGCCCAAGTTTCTGGGTGATTCAGGCGATCTGTCCGTGACGGGCATGGCGGTTTCGGCCCTGATTGCCGCCATCATCTTCTACTTTGCTCGTCAGTTTCTTTCGGAGAAGGCCTAGGTCACTCCCGGATCGAGTCTCCGCAATAAGTGCGCATCCCACCCTTGGTATAAAGTCCGTTATCAATGCAAATCTTCTTGAGTTTTTCAAAATTCTCCCAAAATGCAAGCGAGTGATCGTACTCTGGCACAGTCATATGTGCGAGTTCGTGAATGAGCACATAAAAAGCCGAGTTTACATCGTCTCCATCCAGGCAGATGTAAATTTCGTACCCTTTATTCACGTTGGAACCTATGACTCCATCCTTCTTCCCATTGAGTCCAGTAATGATTGCTGGTTTGAGAACCGGTTTCCATAGTGGATCTCCAGAATCGCGAAGAATATCGACCGTCTTGAAGTACCGCTCCTTCAGCTCGGTCAGCATTTTTGGTTCTGAATTAGTGAGAACCACCAGCAGCAGTAGCAAGGCGGCCACAAGTAGCCATACCCACCACATCTCTAGCATTTACAAAGACAAATTTTGTGTATAAATCCGAGATTAATCCAGTCGGCCTGGACACCATGGGTTCCCAGGCGAGACGGTCGAACCCCATATCTTTCAATTTCTGGATCAAAATCGAGCCATCCAGAAGGGGCTCCTCCTTGGGACCGTCAGCGTAGAAGGGGCCACCTGCCAACCGTACATGGAGTTTTTCATTTTCAATCTTGAATTCGTTTCTTAAATTGTCTATGAAGTGGCCATTTTCATCCGCCATGGATTCTGCCCGTGCTTTTTCGGGTGTGATTCCCATGAGGAGACCTCCCAGCTTCAGGGAAACCTTGATCGCCTTGAGCGATTCTGTAAGTGTATTTTCATTTTCAAAAATGTAGTGGAGTGAAAAATTGTAGCAGACCACGTCATACGGCCCAGCAAAAGCCGCCTGTCGGATATCACCTTTCCCAAGGAACCAGACCCCAAACTGCATTTCGTGTGCACGCTCCTCGGCTTCCAGCAGGGAATCCTCGTCAGGATCAATTGCGGTTACATGGGCCTTCACCGCCTTCCACTTCCACCAGTCGCCACCACGACCGCATCCACAGTCGAGAACGTGTGAACCAGGACGAACCCATTCCGCGATCAATTTACGTTTGTAATTGTTGTGAGATTTACGGAGATCTTCCATTGTACTTGCGTAAACAACGGTCCCATTCCTTATTTAACGCGTCTTGTACGGCCAGGGTTTCATATAGGGAATGATTTTGGAACTCTTGTATATTCATGGTATCGGGTATAGAATCAAAAAATGCGTGTATCTCTTCTATTGAAGCATCACGAAACGTATATCCACTTATGGGTTTCCATGTTATTTTTCCAGTCAACATACCACTTATATCACTTGGGCGAACTGCTGTATTTTCACTCGCGACGCTTACGTTGAGAAATACCGTTGCCGCACCGTCTTTTATGGCGCTCACGAGTTTCACCGCCCTCTTGATGATATTTGCCCGAACCGTCATTGGGTGAAGGTTCTGGAGTGTGTTATTCGTCGCGTCTCCGTCGATATGGTCTCCATTCTCACCAGCACCCAACTCCCTACCTAGTACACACTCGATCATCAAACCGTATAGCGCACGAGTCGCCCCTTCCGATCCCCGTCACCACCAGCACATACGGCAACAAGCTCCCGAGCAACTTCAAGTTTGGAATTTTTTAAATTGTAATAATAGATGATGCCCCCCGGTCCACCATCCAAAATGCCGTTCATAATCGGCGGGTTGGTTTTAGTAGTGGTAGTGGTAGTGGTATTGGTCGTTGTAATTTATTATCTAACAAAGGGATCCGAGACTCCAGCGCCGACGCCTATGCCCCCTGCGCCGGCTCCTCAGGGTTCTGGACCCGCTCCTTATTCGGGGCCGGCTCCTCAGGGTTCTGGACCCGCTCCTTATTCGGGGCCGGCTCCGCCGAGTCCGTCGCCGACGCCTATGCCCCCTGCGCCGGCTCCTCAGGGTTCTGGACCCGCTCCTTATTCGGGGCCGGCTCCGCCGAGTCCGTCACCGCCGCCACCAGGAGGATATACATACACGTACACAGGACCAGCTTTTCAGAGTTCTAGCCCGAACGGCTCGGACGATACTCGCCTTCTTGTGACATTTAAGACGGCGTCGCCGTTGCCGGCTAATACTGAATTCATCACAGCAAGCGCAGCTACAGCAAAGTATGCCGTCTTGAAAGTGGTTCGTAGCGGCATCACAATTTCGTCACTTCAAGTGAGTGATGGTAATTTCAAACTTCACACTAACAGTTCTGGATTGATCGACGCATGGTTTATTTTTGGCAACGATGGAACACATCAAGCATACACGATGAACACCATGTCATATGTTCTTAGAGGGATTAATGGGAAAACTGGCTATGACCAAGCCACCTGGAATAATGGCAATAGTGGCGGAAGAACGGGACCGCCTGCTCCCATCAACTCGTGGAGCGTGCAATTTTAGAGCATCTCTCAATTTGATGAAAGGCCGCTCTTCTCCTTTCGATCTCCACGACCCCCAGCAATCTGTATTCCGTACATGCGTTCTGTATAAACCGCTCGTCGCCACCTGAAATTTTTGAAATTTAGAATGCGCCGGAAGTATTTCACCCGAAGGAGCGTCACCTCGAGTGAATATGATACCTTTGTGCACGCGCCCATCCCTTAGGTACTTATTGATGCAACTCGGACCGACACCATAAGCCACAGCCGCCGCAGCTGGTGAGCAGTATCGCGCCAACTCCTCCCGAGTTTCCGAGTTCAAAACAATAACTGTAGTAGCATTTATGTTGTGCTCCGTTTTTTCTCGTTGGTTCGCGACCTGCTCCATATGGGTTGCCCATCGAAGATTGAATATACTGTCATTGAGAGGTTCTCTGAAATTTATATGATCGGCCGTATAACTTTCATTTGGCCGACGTCTTCCAGATGCTGTTAGAATGAGATGCGAACGCAATCTCATCTTTTTACCGACGTGAATCATCATTTTACCATTTAGGATTGTTCCACTAATCACACCATTATCATTCAGTATCTCACCAAGCTCGAGTATCGCGAAACCCTCAAATGACTCACCTTCATCTGTATACCTAAACTTGATCCAGTTCGACCTGTCTCGATACAAGTATATCAGGTTTTCACTTGCGCCTCTATTGAAAGTTCTGATTCTATACAGCAGGTCTTCATCACTCGCCCTGTGGGCGTTCACAACCTTTCTGCGTTCCTCTATAGGTTTTAGGGCAAGGGAACGATTGAATCTTAAAATTGATGCGGCGGTGAGTGAAAAATCGTCGTGTGTGAATGGCTCTACTCTACACTCTTTTCTTGTCCTAATTTCCTTCTTTATTTCTGAAATTCTTGCAAAGTCCTCTCGAGTTTCATCAGGCTGACGCTTCCGTAAGAATGCCGCCATTCTACTCTAACGTGCGTCTATATTTTATTTACTTAAAGCTGTGTCTAGTTGTATAAACAAATGGCCGGAGAATTAACTTCTGACTACCTGACTGTTCCAGGACAGCTTTTTGCGTGCGTGTCGTTTGTGGGCCCTGACCTGCCCCAGAAAAATGAGCAGCTGGGCATGAAGATTCGTGGCTGCTTCCCAACTCGCGAGGAGGCGGGGACCCACGCCAAGCGTCTCCAGAAGGATGATGCCTTGGTCGACATTTATGTTGTTGACATGTACAAGTGGCTTCTGATTCCCCCCAAGCGTGACGAGATTGAGGATGTTCACTACCAGAACGACAAGCTCGAGGAGATCATGGCCAACTACCGCAAGAATCAGACGGCTGCGGCGGCCATGTTCGAGAAGCGCAAGCGTGACATGACGGCCAAGCCCCTTGAGGGCAGCGAGACGCCCTTCATCGAGCCAGGTGATGAGAACAGCAAGTACTACACCAAGCCAGATGTGCCTCCCATTCCCCACCCAGCTGATTTGCTCGACGACCTGAAGAAGGAGTTCCCAGAGGCTTCCATCGAGGAGCTGGTCGCCAAGGCGGACATTCGCGTTGCGGCCGAGGTGATGAAGCGCAAGGATGCGGAGGATGCCAAGGTTGCCGAGGAGGCTGCCCGCGCGGCGGAGACCAGGCAGCCAATCATCGAGGAGGAGGAGGTGCCCGACGCCTAAAATGTTGCCACATATTAATAATGTTATTTAAATTGATTGCGGTAGTTGCAGTGTTGATCCTCTTGTACATTTCGTATCAGAGGCTCCCAACTGCACCCGCAAGAATATCTCAAACTGTTGCCGCTTATGACAATCAGTTTGATGTATTCAGAGATATGGAGCCAGCCGACCAGACTCGGGAAAACCCGTGGGTCGGCTTTATCCAGGAGGATGTCCATGTGAACCGAACGGGTCCAATTGGTAATTTTATTGGCGCGGACGCCAGTTCTGGGAATGCGGTTTTGTATGCAGTAACCTGATCGGGGTCTTCGGACTTGGGTGATTTACTTCGCCCCGTTAATTACAATAGGGCGCATACTGATTATGATTGTCCCGATAACTATACCTATCAAAATGAGCCCAATTGGGTTCATGCCCTTGAGGAAATCAAGAGGATCCTTTTGTGGGGTCTCGAGGTCGCGGTGAAACGTGGGGCGGGGCTCATGGACCTGCTGCTGAGGCCAATCACTTTCGGACGGCGGCCCGTTTCTTGACTGGGACGGCTGGTCGCTTTTTGATAGGAAGGGGAGGCTTTCCATCCTCTGTACAATCAGAGTCACTCTCGCTTTTATCTGGCACAACAAATCCATCTAGATTTCCATCATCATCCGCATCTTCTTCGTCGTCAGAGTCCTCGTCCGAGTTGGCGTCGAGATCAGCGTCCGTCTTGATGTCCGACTCGTCCGTATCATAGTCATCCACAGCGTAATCATCCTCAACCTGCTCAACCGGCTCGTAGCGCACTGGGGGTTTAGTGACGCGCCCCGAACGGGTCCGCGTCTCACGTGTCTGCGCGCAGTCTGGGGAAGGGGCCTTCTGATCGACCATCTGGGTAGTCTACGATGGATTCGTTTAAGTACTTTGGGAAAAATTGTATACCCTTGGAAATTGCGTTTTGATTTATAATAAACTCGCCTTCGTAACCAAGCTCTTTCGCAATTTGGTCGAGGGCTTCCTGGTGTTCTGAATCATCCGCTCGTCTGATGCTGATTCCCAGGTCCCTGACGTTCTCGATACAGGCGTACAGGGCACTCGCAGACTCATCCAGACGGTTCGTTGAAGCCAACTGTTCGAACTCTTGGATGTTGACCAAAAATCTTTCCCAGCTCTTTGGGTCCAGACCCGAGTACATGTGGACCTTTTCTTTGTACTTCTTGAAACGTGCGACTGGGCCCATCGGGAAGGAAATCCATAAGAAAACTACAAGAAGGACTACCCACAATAGCAACGTCATTGAGTTGCTCTACTAATGATGGAGGAAGAATATGTTCCCGCCCTCTGAACTCGCGACAGTCCTCGTCGAAACACCTCTGAGAGATGCGTCCTGAGCGTATAGAAAACCATACATGATTTGATTTGTGGTCTCTGTGGATTCCCTCGCAGTACTTGGCGTCTGACTGGGCGAACCACCCATCATGATCGTGACGTTGGATCTTTTTGATGTGGGTTCGCTCCTGACCCTCGAGGTACTTGCGCACAAACTCCTCGAGGGGTCCGTTATTCACGAGGACCTCTTCGGTCCTGGGTGCCTCATCCGTGCGCACGGCGAAGAGGGTGAGTATTTCGGTGGTTGGCTCTTTCGAAAATGTATTACCATCCAGGTCCTTCCATGGAATATATGGATCTCCGGTGGGTTTCTTATGGGACCAGAGCATCCGGAGTCCTGACCCCCCATAGACTGACGCGTCGATGATACGGTCCCAGTCAAATGAAAAGTCTTCAGTTAATTTTAAAATAATTTTAGATCTGAATTGAAGAGCCTGATTTCTGGTGACAACCAGATCCGGCCAATGAATATGAACTCCTGATTTCACGAGCCCCTCGCCAATGGGTCTGGGCCGGGCACGGGCGATCAGACACCTGGACTGTGTTTCCAGGGATTGATGAATTATTGAACAAAATTGAAAAAGATCTTCATCCTTTAGTTTCTCCTGCGCCTTGTAGTCTAGGTCCACGAAAAACTTGAACAGTTCCGTCTTTTGCTCGACTACGTATAATTTCGTTCCTAATTTAATCGCATCCACACAGGATTGGTAAAATTCCTGGGTCTCCTCTGTGGGTACGAACAGAATCCCTCCGTCCATGAGGACGTGAGTGGCATGTCCTTTTGGGACGCGCCATCTTTCGATTGACATTACTAATTTAGAGCCTATTTTCTCTAAGAGTCTTCTTCTTCCGAGTCGATTTGGAGAAAGGACCAAAATGGCCGTGGACCCTTGGATTTTTTAGGGGGCTCCTCGGTGGTCTCGACCTGTGGAGGGGTCTCGACCTGCGGCTGAGACTCTTGGTCCTGCTCGAGTTTTTCAATTTCATAACACAATTTGCGAAGGGTCATACCCTCCGCGAGTTGTACTGGATCCTCACTCTGTCCACGCATCGAGGCCAAGATGGTGGCAAATTCTATTTTTGACCGGGTCATCCTATGGTAAGTGCGTAGCACTTATTTGGTCGCGTGTAGCGCGACCACACAGTTCCTACGGAAGTGTGGTGCTAAATACGGAGGTTGAAAGGCGTCTTGGTGTGGCTCATGGCCTGGTGAAACTCTGGGTTGTCCAAGACGTGTTTACGTATCATTGGCCAGAGGTTTGGCAATTTTGAAATGAAATCTAAATTCTCAAACTTACAATCGTCATTCTCATCGTAATTTTTACGGAAAGGAACTAGATTGGAATCCATCTTGGACATTTCCTCATTGAATCTCTTGATTATATGCCGCTGCTCTATACCCGTCATCTGCATATTGAATAAATATACGTGATAATGGTTGAGCACATCCACGCCATCCTCCACGTCCCTTGGCTCTGGTGTATCGGTCGAAAACTTGAAGTAGGAGTATGAGCCCCTCTTCAGGTTTATGATTCCCCGTGTTTCTTCTTCGAGTTCACGAACCGCACACCGAAGTGGGTTGTAAATCTCGCGTCGGCGACACCCGCCTGTGACAAAAGTCCATTCACGGTATCTTCTGTCGTGCACGATGAGAAAGTGGGGAACTTCATTCACTATGCTTACGGGTATGGCGATTGCTTTGTGCCTCTCTCGAGGGCCTCGGGGACTCGTCATGATTCCCCTCTGATATTTCAGGGTCAAAAAAGTCTTTGAGATTTCCCGTACGTGGGCTGTAAGTAATCAAAAATAGGAGGCCTATGAGCAAGACCCATTGCCAGAGTTGCATGGCTGATATATAACTTTTTTAAAAAACGCCGTTTAATTAGCGTAAAGCAAACTTCCAAGACCGTTCTGGATGCGCAGAACGTTGTAGCCGACTGCGTACAGGTACGTGCTCTTGATGAGGGCGCCGATGGTGATGGTGGGGGGCACGACGATGCGGTACGTGTCCAGACGGGAGAAGTTCAGGGTTCCGGTGGGCTGGAGCTTGGAGGTGTCGAGGCAGTAGTTGATGATGCCGACGTTCGCAGTGCCGGCATCCGCACCGTTGGGCAGGTAGCCGAATGGCGTGTTGTAGTACTGAGGAATGTCCACAAAGGCGGGCAGGTGGCGGAACTCGCCAACGTCCACGCCGTTCACCTGGGTCTTGAGCATGTGATCCTTGACCAGGGCCGAGTTGACACCCTTGGTGCCATAGGTCTGGTGGTAGGCGTTGCTCGTAAAGGCCAGGAACTTGACGGGCTGAGCCAGGGCCAACTCCTGCATCGTCTGGGAGCCGAGAACGATCGTGCGCTGCACCTGGGTAATCAACAGATCCTGGGGCGTGTTGGCAAAGTAGTCACGCTCGGTCTGATCCAGGTAGGTGAAGTTACACCACGCAATGTACTGAAGTTTGTTGTAGTTTACGGCGTTGGCAGCGGCATTGAAATCCGTCACGGCCGCCAGGTTGTTAGACCAGGTAATACGCAGCTCCACATCGTGGAACTGGAGGGAAACCAGGGGCAGAGCCACGGACCAATCCTTGTTGAAAAAGAACTTCAGGGGGTAAAAGCCCGAGATGCTGTTGTTGGAGCTCAGGTGGTTACCAGAGTTGCCGATCAGGTAGCGCTGGCTGGTATTCTGGGCACCAGTCACTGGCTCGATCTCGGTCGAGTAGGTGATGTCCTGGGTGTCGATAACCTGGCCACCGATCATGAGCTCCACCTTGTCAATCACGTTGGACCAGTTGACGATGGGCACAAGAGAACCGTTACCGTCACGAGCCGTCATGTAGATGTAGTTGAGCAGGTCACCCTTCTTCTCCAAACGGATGGTGGAGATGCCGCCGGCGATGGGGGCGCCCTGGATCACCTGACGCTCCACTGAGCTGGCGTAATGGGTATACCGCCGGTAGCTCGAGCGAAAAAAGGAGACCTCGGGCTTGCCCGTCAGCCATGCGTCCTGAGCACCAGTTGCGACAAGTTGAACGATACCACCGCTCATTTTACAATTGGTTTAGATTATTTTAGACGGAGGAAAGGGGCGGGAGGGCGATGGGATTTTTTTCCAGCTGCTGGATGGCCACGTCAAGGCACGTGTTCGACGCAAGAGGATTGAGTCGGCCCTTTTTCTCATCAAATCTGTAAAACTCGGCGCCCAAATAGTTCTGGAAGCGCCCGCCGTTCATGTGAGAAACTGGTACCGACTTGGACTCTGAGCGGAGGTTCGTCATGGCGCCCACCTGATTCACGGGGTCGTTGCGCACGTTCATGTTCTGACCATTGCCTGCGCGATCCGGCTTGGAGCGGTAGTCGCTGCTACGCGTAAGGGACTTGTCGGTGTACGCCGCCTCGCCACCCGATGCGTATGGCTGAGCCACATTGTACTGGGCGGGTCCCATGGAGAGGGTGTCGTTGCGCGTCGTCTGCTCATCACGAATGGTGCTGCGAGCCGTCTTGAGAAACTCCGGACGTCCCTCGGCGCCTGTGATCGCGCCGCCCTGCCCCTGTGCGCGACCCTCGGCAGGATCACGGTGCCACGCCTTGGAATCCTTGGCCTGGTGTGTGACCTCTCCGATGCCACCGGCACCTCCGCTCTTGACGAAGGAATCCGAGGGACCGGTGCGACCCTCGAGCGTCGTGAGGCGCTCCTCATTGACATTGTTGGGCAAAACACGGAAGTACTGGTGAAAGCCACCGGCAGCGTCCACGTTGGAACCAACGCCCAGACCTGGGCCGACGCGACGGCGCTCAATTGGCTGGAGATTGTTCATTTTGTTCGTCACATACTGGCGATTATACAGGTCATAAACGGGCTGACCGAATGGAAAACGATTCGCATCTTTCGTGGTGTCCTGAAGGTTCGGCACTGCATCCTTTTCCTGAAGACGCCAATCGCCGATGCGACGGCCGAGGTTCGGGGTCATGATCTTCAGGTCAAATGCATCCTTGGAATGATCACGGGCATTCGCCGCCAGATCAATGTCTCGGCGGGTAATTGGTCTAGTGGTTGGCAGTGGTTTACGCTCCTGGAATGACTCTTCACGGCCATCAGAGAGACGCTTACCGGCAAACACAAGACCCACAACGGCGACCAATGCGAGGGGATCCATCGCTAGTTATGTTTATGTATTATTTTTTTTACTTCTTTCCCATGTAACGCTGAACAAAACGATTGTTCTGATCATCGGCATAGGTACTGATGGGATCCCACGACATCACTCGCTGTGGGATATCCACGTAGGAATTGGGAAAGTCGTAAGTCTGCTCGGACCACCCCTTTTTGGACGACGTCGTGGTCTGCTCACGCAGGTACGAACTCGCGTCGGCCAGGTCCTCGAGCAGCACGGTCGCCGGGCCCATGTGAACATTGGGCTGGAGAATAACAGGGGCCGCATCAAGACGTGGCATTCTTAATTTTAGTCACGAAAAAAACCAGGCTTACCGACCATTGCCGCCACGCATCTGCGTGCGCTCTGGGAAATGGAACTGAGAATTGTCTATATCGCAAGCGCGTCCACCCTGGTCCTTACACATTGGAGCAAACTGTTTACCGTATGCGGCGGTCGCAAAAGCGTTCTGGTCGTTGGGAATGGTGGTTGATGCAGTCGTGTAAAAGTTGCGCTCGGCGTCGCGTACACGCTCAAACGGATGGATGGTGCTCCATGCCGCCTGAACATCGCCACGGACACTTGGGTACCATGCGGCCGGCGGGCGATCTGGATTCTCGGTGTATTCGTTCATCAAAATATTGCCCATTGGGTTTGAAACTGATGGAAGCGTCACCTGATCGCGCAGAATATTTGGGGAGCGGCCGTCACTGAAGGTTGACCGAACGAGTCCGTCTGAAATCAGATTCGAGGTCCACATGTAATAAAGAACACCGAGCGCGAGCGCGCCGAGCGCAAACACACGAGGATCACGGTTGATCAGGTACACCACAATTGTAGCGTAAATAATGAACCGGGACGTCGCCATGACACGCTGTTTTGCCGACTGCCGCGACGTGGGCCAAAAGTTCATGAGCTCGCTGCTTTTGAAAATATCTTTCACATCCATTCTGTTGTTTACTGAGAAATCTTTTTCGTACGCTTACCCTTCCCCTTCTGTACTGGGGGAGGCGCCCCTCCGAGCATTGCTGCGAATGGGTTCGCGCCACCACCGCCTCCGAGCATCTGGGCCAACATGCTGTTCATACCCGACATGAGAGCAGCCTCGTCAAGTTGACCGTCCGGGTTCTTCTTCATATTTTTCGCGCAGTTCTCGGCAGCCGACTCAATCATGCTCAGAGTCTCGGGGGGGAACATGCTGATGGTGGTGCCTAGCATATAGAGAGTCTGGAAATATTGCCAAATCGCCGCTTTCGTGTTCTCGGTACACTCTGCGGTGTTCCAAATAACGTGAAGATTCAGGTTTACTGCAACCGCATTCGCCTCGCAAAAGAACGCGGCGCCATCCTTTGCCATCATCTGACTGGTCCAAACGGAAATATCCTTCATAAATTTATCAAACGAAGCGCGGTTCATTGGAGCCGCCTGGGCTTCTTTAATCTTGGGTTCATCGGGGAAAGCCTGTGCGAGTTCACCGAGGAACTGACCCATCATCTCATTGAATGCAGCGAGGGTGGTCATTTGTACTTTAATATATCTTCTTCCTTAAGTTAGTATGGTTCTCTCATAATTGGATCATGCGAACCCTGCCCCTGGCTGACGATAAAGTAAACCAAAAGTGCGACCATGAATGCATTCTTGAAATAGTCGGAGTTTTTCACCTTGCCTTCGTTGTTCATCTTCGCCTTGATGAATACGTATCCCACGACGACGGCACCGGCAATAATGGCGGCGCTAAACGGCTCCTTGAAATAGTGATCCATCGTGCTACTAGTTTACAACATCTTATTTACGTCCTTTACGCGCCAAGCTTTTGAATTTTGGTAGGCGCGTCATCAAACAACGTCTGTTCTGGAATCGCGGGGGTGGTTCCAGGAACCGACGGAGGTGTGAGCCCGTCTGTGGTGGTGACCATTGTGTCGACCCCCCCTGGAGTCTTGCCAATCTCCATGCCACCTGTACCCGCCGCGTCGCTGGCGGTGGGCATGGCGTCCATGTCGTCCTGAATTTCGGGAATCTCCTCCTCCTCCATCTCCGGGGTTTCCTCATCTTGGTCCATGTCAAGATCTCCCCCCGATTCAGGGAGAGGAAGGTACGTGTTCAGAATCTCAGCAGTCGGCACGAGGTCTTCGATGACGAGGCAGATGTGCTTGTGGAAGCGCTTGTTCATATCCTCGTTACGCTCAGATTCGTTGTTGTTCTCACTGATGATGTAAGGGCTCTCGTACAGGTCCTTGGCGCACGCCTCGTAGCACCGCTGGACAAACACGTCATTTGCCGGGAGCTTGATGCTAATCTTCTTTGACTTTCGGTCGGTTCTGATGGCGCTCAGAATTTTAACGTGAATTACAAAAACAGCAGCAATGAGGTTTGGGAACAGGGACTGATTCTTGATGATCGCCTCTGTATTTTTGAGTGAAATTGAAGAATTCCACGTCTTGACTCCCCGAAGGAGCTCCTGAAAGACCCGCGTCGTGTTCTTGCCCTGGGACTCCTTCTTGGCCTCGAGCCAAATCTCCCAAAAGGCCTCGATCATCACGGGGATCATGGCGTCACAAAGTTTTTTAGTAAAACGGCGCTCGGATTCGTTGAGGATATCCATTGTTAAATGCGGAGCATTTATTTGCTAGGGCCGCAACGCGGCTTTACATATAAAAGTATTTTGGCGTTGATGTGCGGAACTCCTTCACGTACTTGTTGATGTTGCGGTTGTTGCTTCCCTGGCCGTAGTTGTGAATGGCCTGTAGGATATTGGTCCGAGACATACGTACCGGAGATCCCTGGCTCACATTCTTGTAGCTTCCAGCTGATGAACCCTTCTGGAAACGCCAACCCTGACCGTTACCGGCGACGATCTTGAGCAGCTTGGCTGCCCGATTTATATTGGCCAGGTTGCTGGTAGAAAGAACTGATAGGTTTGCGTTGTTTGCATTCAGGTAACGCTCCAACTTGACAGCGAGAGGGTCACGTACAGGGCTCTCGGGGCTCACAGCCTTTTTGGCACGGGGTCCACGCTTTTTGCCCGCGTTGGAACGCACCTTGCGTGTCGACGTACGAACCTTGGACTCTGGAATACGCTTGGGTGCAATCTTCTTGGGAGGCGACTCGTTCTTGCTCGTAAGTTTACGCGCTGTCCCGTTGACGACGGCGACGTAACGCGCCTTGACACTATAGTGCTTCTTACCTGCAACATCCTTCACAAAGTAGGCGCCACGTTTCGACTTGTAGATGATGCGATGGACAGCATTGAGATAGGGGGTCTTTACATCAGACGACATGTTATATTATAGATGGAGAATTTTAATTTCCTCGTCGGTCGCCGCCGCGGCCAGTGACGGTGCGTTAAAAAATCTTCTGAATGAACAGTATGGCGCCTTATGAACGAACGCGCCGGAATATGAACTTCCAGCGACGCGCACAAGTCTACGCATATGCAGTCTATGCGTTGAACCATATGAACAGGAAGATCCCCGCAATTCAGACCTACTATACCGCAAAAA
>Ga0208951_1000229_pt1 | contig 25015 bp, 15 predicted proteins | sample GreLakmeMI27MSRF_FD_187702 | JGI IMG/M metagenome (GOLD analysis project Ga0208951, IMG submission 187702) | Freshwater lentic microbial communities from great Laurentian Lakes, MI, USA - Great Lakes metaG MI27MSRF (SPAdes) | ecosystem: Environmental > Aquatic > Freshwater > Lake | place: Great...
CGCTCGCGGCGAATATTTTCGCGCGCCTTGACGGGTGCCCCTCCCGCGCGTGCCAGCCTGCTGGATCTCAGCTGATTGGCGTTGCGCCGCCCGCTTCTGCCCCTCCTGCCGCCCCGTCCGCCTCGGCGTCCTCCTCCTCCTCCTCCTCGTCCTCGTCCTCGTCAGCCTCCTCGTCCGCCTCCTCGTCCTCGCTGGATTCAGGAGCCTCCAGGTTGCCGACTAGTCCAGTTGATTTCCTATATATACTTGCACTTTGAAAACGTTTAAGGTCCATATCGATTATCAATTTTCAAGCTTGAATAGAGTTTCCCCTTGTACTACGCGCGGTCTGTTTATGATGCCCAATACCCCCGGCGGCAAGCGAGGCGGAACGCTGCGTTCAACCCCACCCCGAGCCCCGAACCCGAACCCGAACTCAAACCCCTAAACCCTAAACCCTAAACCCTAAAGTTGCCGCATCATTTATTCGGCCCGCTGAGACAGCTCCGGCTCCTGCGCAACTTTTGCAGCCGCTTTGCACAAAAAGGCTGTAAATTTTACTGGTCGCACGCGTTGTGTCACACGGGATGCAGCTCCTTTTAAGCGTGACCTATTAGGGTCTTCTAGGGTTTAGGCTTTTATTGTCCAACCAAGCCCAGCCAAATTCAACGCTCATTCCGCGCGCGCGCTTGGCCCGGCGCGCGCCCTGAAAAGTGCGCCATAGCTTGATAAGCTGCGAGGAGGTCGGAGAAAACTCCCTCCAGCCTCAAACCAGAGTACCAGACCCGCGCTGCCACTTGACCCGCGGCTGCTCCCCGCTGCTGGCTGCTCGGGGGCACTGTGCGGCGCAATGCAGCGCTTCCGTGGCGCGACAGTGGCGAGCGCTTGATGCTGTTGCGGCTGCGGCTGCACGTGCCGCGCTCTTGCTGCGCCGCTCAGCTGGGGTGCATTGTCATGCAGCTGCTTGCGCATGCGTGCCCGCTCTTCGCTGGCATGGCGCGTCCGGGTGCCGGCGCCTGCCCTGGCACGCTAGGCTTCAGATCTTTTGCTGATCTACGCCGGACGAACGACGCAAACGACGCGACGGATGATTTGCGCCACGCAAATAGGCTGCATCGACTGCTGCAGAACGCTGCCATCTATGTAATTCTATCACACCGCCACAGCGTCGCCAACACTTCTCCCTAAGCAGCCGTCGAGCACCTTCTTGTACTCGCTCTTCATGTGCACGCCCGACATCACCTGCACGCGCTCTTTGCGGTGGAAGACCTGCACGGTGGGCGTGCCCGTGATGCCCGCAGCCTCCGCAATCTCGGGGTCCGCCTCGATGTCAATCTCTATGTAGTGCACGTCGGCGGCGTAGCCGGCATCCTCCACAAGACTGGTGAGCATGGGCTTCAGCCGCCGGCAGGGGCCGCAGGTGGGTGATGTGTAGATGACCAGCAAAGGGCGCGCGCTCTCGTGGTACAGCTTGCGCAGCGCAAACTGGCCCGCGTGCTTCGTCGCCTCCGCGTTGAAATCAACCGGCACCTCCACAACCACCGCAGCAGCCTCCGCTTGCGGCTGCGCCTCCTCCACCGTCACCTGCTCCTTCTGCACCAGCAGGTCATTGGCCACCAGGTAGCGCTCAGCGGAGATGGCAGCTGCGCAGCCACTGCCCGCCGCGGTGATGGCCTGCCGCCACTCCGTGTCGTGCAGGTCGCCAGCCGCAAACACCCCCCCCACGCTGGTTTCGGCGCCGTGGCGCACCACCACGTAGCCAGCCGCGTCCAGCTCCACCTGCCCTGCCAGCAAGTCGCTGTTGGGTGTGTGCCCCACCGCGTAGAACAGCCCCCGCACCGCCAGCTCCCTCAGCTCGCCGGACAGGGAGTCGCGCAGGCGCACGCCAGCCATGCGCCCCTTGACGTCCCCAAAGACGTCCTCGGGCGCGCACTGGTAGTGCACCGTCACCCGAGGGTTGGCAATCACACGCTCTGCCATGGCCGCCGAGGCACGCATGCGGGCGCCCCTGACCAGCAGGTGCACGTGGCGCGCGTACTTGGTCAGGTATACAGCCTCCTCAGCTGCCGAGTCGCCGCCGCCCACAACCGCAACATCCGCGCTCTTGAACAGCGGAGACGCGCCGTCGCAGATTGCGCAGGCGCTGATGCCGCGGCTCCAGAAGGTGTGCTCGCTGGGCAGGCCCAGACGCTTGGCGGTGGCACCCGTGGCGACTATGAGTGAGTGCGCCCGCACTTCCCGCTCAGCTGTGCGCACGCGGAAGGGGCGCACGCTCAGGTCCACCGACTCCACATCCTCCGTGGCCAGCACGGTGCCCCAGCGCTCAGCCTGCTTGCGCATGCGGTCCATCAGGTCGGGCCCCGTCACACCCTCAGGGAAGCCAGGGAAGTTCTCAACCTCCGTGGTTGTCATCAGCTGTCCGCCGGGCACACCGCCTTTCTGCACACCCTGCTCGAACGCGTTAGCACAGCCCGAGAAACGCCTGCGTCATGCGCGTACCTCAAACAGCAGCGGCCGCAGGCTAGCTCGAGCCGCGTAGATTCCTGCGCGGCAGGGGCAAGTTCAGATTGGCGAATGAGGGGCGCGGTGGGCTGGCAGCAGTGGAGGACGCGCCTGCCGTGTATCCAGCCGGTCCAGACCCGATGATCACCACGTTCTCCACGCTCTCTACGCCGCCTGGGCCGGGCAGGCGTGCAGCACATTAGGCACAGCGGACGGGCAGCCCGTGTGGTGGGTGCAAAGGACAGAGCCAGGCCGTGGCGCCGCGCTCCTGGTTGGCAAGTCTCCAACAACTCCACAGCCCGCGCCCCTTGCTGCCCCCCAGTGCGCGGGCGAGCACGCACCATTGCTCCCCGCCGGCTGCGAGCCGCCGGCGTCCGAGGCTGCGCGAGCCACGTGGGAGTGGCTCTTTCTTGTCTTTCGTGCCCGGAGCGACGCCGTGCAGCACGCCTCCGCCGGGCGGCCGGAACAGCCGCCGCTAGAGCGTAGCCGCGGGCGCTGAGGCACCAAAGCCGCCGCAGCAGTCTGGCCCGGCACTCTGCAGCTGCTCTGCATCGCTCCGACACCCGCCGCTGCGCTTGCAGCCAGCCGACTTGCGGCTCCGACACCGACTAAGCCAGGCATCCCTCCGCCGCGACGGAGCAGCGGAGGAGGAAGTTGCGGTCTCGCGACGGCCGATGACGCACCACGTACGGCGGTCGTACGACGACGACCACTCCCTCGTCCTCGCAGCTGCTGTCGACTCAACATGTAGCGCCAGCACGCGGCGCGATGCTGCGAGTTGAGGCTGACGTGTTGGCCTCTCTTGAGCCTGGCACTCGTGCTTGCGGGGTGCGTCTCTGCTGGAGAAACTCTCGACGCTTCTCTGCTGTTGCTGACCGCCCAGCACAGGCCGGCGAGTTGGCCCGGCGCGTGCAGCGTGTGCGCGGCGACTCGCTGAGCGCTGCGGGCGTGCACCACCTGCGCGGCCGCTCGCTGCTGGTACTGGCGGATTGCTACAGTGAGCAAGTGTGGGACGCACACCCGCGCGCACGTCGATTTTTTGCCAAGCACCGCGGCTTCGGCGTGGCGCACTCGCGGGCGCAGCTGGCGGACTTCCGGCTGCTCTTCCTGCGCGCCGCCCTGGGCGCCTCCGAGCGGGCCTGCGAGCTTGCGCCCGCCTCGCTGGAGTGCGCCTGCCTCCTAGCTTGCGTGCTCTGGGCGCTGTGCGCCACGCAGGAGGACGGCAGGTGGGCGGCGCGCCTCCTGGAAGCCGCCGAGCGCGGCCTCATGATGAGCTGTGGCGGCGAGGAGCGCGCGGCGGAGGTGCTGGCGCTATATGGCGCGCATGCCCACGCGGCGGCGAGCGTGGGCGAACGGCGGGCGCTGCTGGAGGGTCTGCGTGTGCAGGAGCGGCAGAGGCAGGCTGACGCGAGGCTGGAGGAGCTGCTGAGCACATGGGCGAGGACCTTTGCCACGGCCAGCGTGGAGCACGCGCTGGAGCAGCTGGAACCGTGGACGCCTTGGAGCTCGCCCTGGAAGGGCCTGGAGCTGCTGAGTGAGCTGAGCTGAGTTGATGCTTCTCTGTGCAGCGGGCGTGATGGGCCCGAGATGCGCCTGACTCTTGCTGAACAAGTGTAGCCTGTATCCGATGTAGGCACGCTCGTTACTCGTCATACGTTGCGCTCAGCAGCCCTGCTCAGCGCGCGCAGCTGGTGCGGCTGCAGTCTCGCGCCTTTCTCAGCGGCTCGCGCCAGAGTGGCCTCCCGTACCCTGCGCTGCGCCAGCGCTGGCGAGGGCGCCCCCGACACGCTCGCCAGGAGGCGGTCGCCGGGGCGCAGCGCCACCACGGAGGCGTCGTCCTCCAGCGCCTCGCTGGTCGCCCCCTGGGCCTGCTGCAGCAGCGCCAGGGAGGTCACCTGCGAGGGGAGCACGGATAACTTGGCCGCCACGGCGGTGCGCAGGGCGTTGAGCGTGAGCGCGCCCACGCTCAGCCGGCGCCAGCTCGCGTCAGCGGGGCGGCGCACGCGCAGGGTCAGCGTGCCACGCAGGCTATCCGGCGACGCGCCCGGCGGCGGCCAGCCCCAGGGCACAGTACCTGCGGAGGACAGGCGGCGCGTGTCCGCCGCGCGCGCCCACACGCAGGCCGCCTCCAGCTCTGCGGCCAGAGAGGCGAGCAGGGCCGTCGGGCGCATCGACGGGGGCGCGCGGCTGCCCAGGGACGGAGCGTGCACGTCCAGGCTGGCGCGCAGGGCGCGCCCGGAGCGTACGTCCACAGCCAGAGTGGCGACGGGGCGCAGTCCCCGCAAGCCGTGCGCCCCGCCCGCGTGCCAACGCATCACATCCCGCACCCGCCCCCCGGCCGAGCCATGAGCGGCGGTGGCAGCGCTGCGGCTGCGCAGCGTGGCAGCGCCCCGTCCCGTTCCCGTGCGACGCAGGTGCGCCTCCAGACGCCAGAGCACCAGGGGCCGTGCCCCCAGCTGGGCGCGTGCGTGCAGCCTGCTGGCGTGGCGCAGTGGCAACAGGCGCACCGCGAGCAGCAGCAGCGCCGCAAAAGCGGCGGCAGCGGCGACGGTGAGCGGTGTCCAGGGCACCACTGCCCATCCAGAGCCGGAGCCGCTCGGTCGTAGCAGGCGGCGCAGCCAGGGCACGTTGGGCGCGCGCCAGGCGCCAGTCAGACGGTCCAGCGCGGAGAAGGCGAGCGCGCCACACAGGAGGGCGGTGAGGCTGGCGAGGGCAGCGCGCGCGGCCAAGGCGTGGCGCAGCAAGGCGGCGCCGGCACGTAGGCGAGCAAGTGTGGTCACGGCCGCGCGCATCCGGTCGCGCGTGCGCGCCTGCTCCAGAGTGTCCTGTGCCGCCGCAGCCAACAGGGTGACCATGCGAAGTGTCGCTGCGCAGTCGCTATAGCGCGCCGCCAGACTGCGCTCGAGCGCCACCATCTGCGTCGAATGGAGCAGGCGTGCCGAAGCGCGCCGCGCCTCCTCGTCCTCGTCCTCGGCGGCAAGCGCCAGTGCGTGCGGCGCGCTGATCAGGCGCAGCACCTCCTCCAGGTCGGTTGCCACGCGCCGCTGCGCCTCCAGCGCCGCGCTCAGCGCGCCGGGCTGCACCTGCGAATCGGTCAAAAGCGCCGTAGCGCTGCAGACGCGGGCTCGGCAGCGGCAGGCGGCCCGGTTGAGGGTGTCAAGCGCCGCCTGTCGTGCGCGCGCAGCCGCGTACGCGCGCAGCGTTGGCTCAATTGCCGTCACGCCCGGGCCGGCGGCGAGCACGCCGCGCGCGCCCAGGACGCAGAAGACGCCCAGCGGCGCCAGATCCAGCGCTTCGCTCACCTCACCCAGCAGCCGGCACAACTCAGCCTCGGCGGGCCCGCCGTCCAGGTAGTCGCCCGGGGAAGAAAGCTCCGGGTGCAGCGTTCGCGCAAGCAGCAGCGTGAAGGTTGGTCGCGGCGCACAGCTGTCGGGGCCGTGCAGCGCGCAAACCAAGCGTGCGCAGTGCTCCGGCAGCAGGGCGTTGGAAGCTTGCTGTGTAGCGGCATGCATGGCGGCCAGCACGTGTGTCAGGGTGTCCTGTTCCTCCGTGTCCATCGTCGTCTCGGCGCAAAACAGCGAGTCGCCAGAAGCACTGAAGTGCGCGCCCAGGTGCAGCGCGCCCGACAGCAGCTCCACCGTCAGCGCGCCCTCGCTGCAGCGAGGCTGGCGGCAAGAGACGGAGGGCGTCAGGCGCATCGCAGCGCCGCAGGCACAAGGCGCGGCGCCCGCATGGATGCACAGAGACTCCAATGACGCCGCGCCCAGAGGGAGCCACTCCGCAAAGACGACGCGGGAGTCCGAAGCCCGCAGCCGCCCGTGGCCGGGCTGCGTTTCCCTCTCAGCCTCCGACGGGTGGCGCTGCGCCTCAACTGCCATCAGCCGCGCAGGAAGGTTGGGCCTGGTGACCAGGCGCTCCAGCGGCTGCACGTGCGTCACCGGCGACTGCATCGCAGTGCCGCCAGGCCAACGGAGACTGAACGCTCCTCCCGCGTAGTGCACGCGGACATGCGTCTGATCACCGCCGGTGGGCTCGTGTGCACGCGGCCCCGCTGCGAGCGCATCAACGGCGGTCACCATGTGCGGGCTAAGCAGCGCGGTGTGCGTTCTCAGGGCTGCCAGGCCATCCGGCGAGGGCGCGTAGGCGGTCGCTAGAGCGCCGCCTGCACCGCGCGGCGAGTAGCGGAGCAGCTGCAGCAGGCGCGCTTCCAGCAGATCCGCCACCGCGTTGCGCGCCTCCTGGCTCTGGAGCAGCACCAAGCGTTGTTCACCGCCGGGAAGGCTAACAGGCGCTGGCGAGTGCTTGAACAGGGCGGGCAGTGCCCCACAGTGTACCGCCTCGAAGACCAGTACCTGCAGCCCGAGCTCAGGCAGCCAGCCGTCTCGCGAGCAGGCGGCCACCAGGCGCAGCAGCGCAAAGTGCTCGGGACGCAGCGCGTCTCGAGCTGCATGGAGCGCTCGAAGTTGATCGTCTGCTGCGAGCGCGTTCGCACTCCACCCGCTCGTGTCCGCCGAGTAGCCCACCGCAGGGCGAAATGGGTCCACGCGAGCGCGCTCATCCAGGCGCGCCAGCTCTTGCTGGAAGGCCTCGCCGTGTGCCTGACTGCCCGCTGCCCGCTGCCCGCTGCTGCTCGTCACGAACAGGTATGCGTGGACCAGCGCGTGCAGCAATGACACCTTGACCGCGTCGCCCAGACGCGCCACGCGGAGCGCCACGGGAAGTCTGATGCGCACGAAAGGCGCGCTGCCCCGCCGCGAGCACGCCACGCCGACGCTCAGCTCCCAGCTCGGCCCCGTCCATAAAGGCAGCGAAACCGCGCGGCAATACGTGAAGCCGTCCTGTGCCCGCGCACTCAGCGCAGAGGGGCTCACCGCGTGCCACGAGACGGAGACGGCGTCTGCCAGCACGCCGCCGAAGTAGGTTGCATCGTAAAAGCGCACGAGCGTCTCAACGTCCACCCAGCCGCTCTCGTCAGGCGCAGCTGACGTGGCCTCGCTGGCCATCACGAGAGCATCGTCAGTCGAAGCAGACAACGGCGGAGGCAAACTGCTTAGAGCCCTACGCCCCAGCGTCAACTCGTGCGCGGCATACGAAGGAAACGAAAAGTGCTAGCGGGGCGGAAGAAGATGGAGGCTGCGGACGTGCGATCGTACATGCGTGCGTTTGTTGACCAGCCAGGCAGGATCGACGTTCGTACGGTCGCGCGCGCGTTGGTCGGCTTGACCGCACTCACAACCAGCGCCTACGCGGTGTGCGTTAACGCCCGGGTGTGTGGGCCTACGCGTGGCGACCTCCGTGTGAAGGCAGAGCGGCCATGGAGATTGCTACCGTGGACCTTGCTGCCTCCACCGAGCTCCAGGCATGTCAATTGCTCTGGCTCGCTCGCCAAGTTTGCGCCCTGACGCATCGCTGCCGCAGCTGCTCGAGGCGCTGGAGCGCTGCGCACAGTTGGAGGCACGCTGCGAGGCTTCAGAGAGCGAATCGGCGGCGTTGGCTAGCGCACTGGCTGCTCTGGCCTCAGACCAGGCGGAGGAGTACGGCTACAGCCTTGAGCAGGGTCACTCCAGAGCCCCAGAGGAGCAGCAGGAGCAGGCTTCCGCCTCTGTCGCCTCTGCGCATCTGCACCCTTACCCGACCCCTCTACCTGCAAGCAAAAGCGTGAGCGTGCAAGCCCAGGCCACATTACATGAGCAGTATCGAGTCAACGCGGCGCTGGTGCGACGACTCCGTCTGGCGGAGCTGGGCCGCAGCGCAGCGTTGGCCGCAGCGCAGCGGGCGCAGGCTCGCGTTGCACTGCCAGCACTGAGCTCGGGACTAGTAAAGCGGTGGGAGCGGCTGCATGCCGAGTCTGTGGAGCGAGCTCGCGACCGGGATGCGCACGCCGCGCGCGCCGATGGGCTAGCAGCGCGGGTGGAGGAGCTGCAGGCGGATGTGGCGCACTTCAACGGCGGTGCCTACATTGCGCTGCAAGCGCGCACGGATTTGCTGCAGCTGGAGCTAGCAAGCGAGCGCAAGTCGCTGGCATCCACCGTGGCGAAGCTGACAGCCACGCACGAGGATGAGATGGGTGCGCTGCGTGATGCGCTGCAGGCCGCGGAGGCTGCGCTGGAAGCTGGAAAGGCGGCCACCTGCGACGCGGCTGCTGTGCACGCAAAGGAGTTAGCCACCTTGAAGTCGCTCTCAGCTACCGCCTTGGAGAAAGCCAAGGGTGACGCGCGCCGGCGGCGCGGCGAGCGCGACACTCTGCGCGCGATTGGCCTGGCCCTGGATGCGCGCGCCCAGGCGGCGGAGACTGCACTGGAGGCTTCGAGAGCGCAGGAGGAGGCGACCGCCACCTCGCTCGCCGCCGCCACTCGCGCGGGCGAGACTGCGCGCACGGAACTGGCGGCGGCGCGGCGGCGGGCCACCGCGCTGGAGGCTGGCTTCAGCACGGCTGTGGACGAACTGCGCGTGGCCCGCAACGAGCTTGCCTCCGCCAAGGCTGGCACCGTCGCCGCGCAGGCGGAGGCGCGGCGCCAGAAGGAGCTGGCCGCCAGGGCAGCCGCAGAGTCGCCCACAGAGGTGGAGCGCGAGCGCTCGGCGGAGCTGGCGGCTGCGCTGGCCCAAGCCAGGGCGCGCGCGGACGGGGCGGAGGCGGAGCTGGCCCGACTGAACGCCTGCGCGGCGGCGGTCACGCAGCTGCGCGCGGAGGCGGCCGTGCGCGCCGTCGCAGCAGCCGCAGAGGCGGCTGCCAAGGACGCCCAGGTGGCGGCGGCCAGGGAGGCGGAGCATCAGGCCACCAAGCGCGCGCAGCTAGCGGAGGAGCGGCTTAAAAGGGAGCTGCAGCGCGCTCAGCGGGCGGAGGCTGCTGCTGCGGAGCTGAGTGCCTCCGCAACCAGCGCCACCGCCATGCGCGACGCCGCGGTGACTGCGCGCGACGCCGCCGCAGCCTCCGCGGCGTCGCTGGAGCGGCGGCTTTTGCTCATCACCGCCCGCGACCGCGCTGATGGCGCAGAGGCGGCCGCCACCAAGGCCCAGCTGGCGACTGCGCAGGCGGGCGTGCTGGCCCTGTCCGACGCGCTGGCGGCCAAGGAGGCTGCGTTGCGCCTGTTGCAGGCACCCGTGGTTGCTGTGGAGCAGAGCGAGGCGCCGCGAAGGCCCCCCGCACCGCCGCCCCTGCGCTCGCCCACTTACGTCTCACCCCTGGCGCCAAAGCTGCCTCCGCCCAAGGTGGCTGTGCCCAAGCTGGGCGTCGTCAAGCCCGCGACCAAGCCCAAGCCGCCTGCAGAGCCAGAGCCCACATCGGACGAGCCCGGGCAGCGGCTGCTGCTCTGCGGTTGACGGTTGCGAATGATTGCTGGATTCTACCTACGGCGGTACCTGGCAGTACGTTACTTCCGCTCGTTGTTGATTCTTTTCAATCATTTTTCGTACGAAACGCATACGGCCATACGCCGCCCGCCCGCCCGCCCTGTTCATGCCCGCCAGCCCTCGCACGCTCACGCTCCCCGCAGTCAGTGCGCCGCAAAGACTTGTTTCCTCTTGCCGTGGCTCAGGCTCGCTCCCTCGTCCAAGGCAGCGCACCCGCTGCTCTATGGGGCCCTCGCCTTACGTCCTGGGGCTGACCGGCTCCATTGGCATGGGCAAGAGCACCGTATCCGCTGTGTTTTCGGAGCTGGGCGTGCCCGTGCTGGACGCAGACCAGGCGCGAAATACAGCCCGCGGCTGTGTGCTGTGCGTGCTGGGCCGGCTGACGCGGCGGTGCAGTGCGTGCACGAGCTGTATGCTCCTGGCGGCGCCGCGGTCGGCCCTGTTGGCGCCCTCTTTCCCGGCGTCGTAGTGGACGGCGGGGTGAACCGGGAGCTACTGTCGCAGCAGGTGGTGGGCGCAGGCAGGGAGGGCGCTATGCGAAGGCTGGAAGGCGTGGTGCACCCGCTCGTCTCCCAGCACCGCACGCGCTTCCTGCGAGCTGCTGCCGACAGGGGCGACCCGCTGGCTGTGCTTGACGTGCCGCTGCTCTACGAGACGGGGCTGGAGCGGGCGTGCGACGCGGTGGCGGTGGTGAGCACGCGCGACGCAGAGGTGCAGCGAGCGCGCGTGCTCGCCCGCCCAGCCATGACGCCCGCCAAGCTGGAGGGCATCCTGGCGCGCCAGCTGCCTGACGAGGAGAAGTGCAGGCGCGCCGACTATGTCATCCACACCGGCTGTTCGCTGGAGGAAACGCGACGGGCGGTGGTGGCACTGGTGGAGACACTAAGGGACCGAGCAGCACGCGTGTGAGAGAGGAGTCACACGCACCAGGTGCCTAGGTCTTACTAGCCTGCTCCGCCTCCTTCTCCTGCCACAAGTCACGGCTGCGCAGCGCATACCGGAGCGCGGGGTGAAGCTCTTTTGGGCTCGAGTGCTTCAGCAGGCGCGCGGCAACCAGGCGCGCCCGGTCCAACAGCTCCGCATCATCCACCAGCGACGCGAGGGAGAGACAGTCCAGGCGCCCGCTCTGCTCCATGTCGACAAGCAGCTGGCCGGTGCCGCGCAACTTCATGTCCTCCTCCGCAATCTCCAGCCCGTCGCTGAGGCGGCGCAGGATGGCCATGCGCTTCGCCGCGTTGCTTTCCTCGCCCTTGTTGTCGACGTCACTCTTGTTGAAGAGGAGGAAGCAGCGGCCGGGCTTGGTGCCGCGGCCCACTCGGCCGCGCAGCTGGTGCAGTTGCGCCAGCCCAAAGCGCTCCGCCGACTCCACCACCAGCAGCGTTGCAGCCTGCACGTCCACGCCAACCTCCACCACTTTGGTGGCCACCAGCACGCGCGTCTCGCCGCGCGAGAACTTGTCAATGGCTGCAGCTTTGTCGCCTTCGCTCATGGCGCCGTGGAGCAGACCCACGCTCAGGCCGTGCAGCGCGCCGCCAGGCGCACACAGCTCCGCGTGCGCGGGCACGGCGGCGAACACGGAGGGCTGGGCTTTGGAGGCTTCAACATTGGGGTACACCAGGTAGGCCTGCCCGCCTGCAGCAACCTCCGCGCGCACGCTGGCAAGCACCGTTTTGCGCGCATCGCCAGTGTCGTCGTAAGCGCGCGCCTCGGTGGCCACGGGCGCGCCGCGTCCGGGGGGCTTGGCGTCGATGAGGGACAGCGCGTGGTCACCGTAAGCGGAGAGCGCCAGGGAGCGAGGGATGGGAGTGGCGGACATGGAGAGGACGTGGGGCACGGTGCCGTCCGCGTTGGCGCGCCGCAGCGACTCGCGCTGGGAGACGCCGAAGCGTTGTTCCTCGTCTACGACGACCAGCCCCAGGCGGCTGAACTTCACGCCCGGCTGGATCAGCGCCACGGTGCCGATGGCGATGTTTACTTTCCCCTCCGCCAGGCCTTTCAACACATCCTTGCGATCGGGGCTGTCCGAGTTGAAGAGACGCACCACAGGGCGCTCCCCCGGCGCCAGCTTGTCCACCAGTTCCTTGAACTTGCCATAGTGTTGCTGCGCCAGTACGGTGGTGGGTGCCATCAGCACCGCCTGCATAGGCTCCTGAGCCGTGCCTGAGCCGTGCGCGGCAAGCAGCGCTAGGAAGGCCACGACTGACTTGCCACAGCCCACGTCGCCAGCAAGGAGGCGCAGCATGGGCTCCGGCTTCGCCATGTCGCCCAGAATTTCGTACAGCACGCTCTGTTGCGCTGCGGTGAGAGCGAAGCGCAGGTCCTTGATCGCGGACTCCATCAGATCCACATGCCCGCAGGGGGGTGCGGGCGCACTTGACAGCAAGGCCGCGCGCCGACGCAGCACCGCCAGCTGCAGCAGCAGCAGCTCCTCGAAAGCGATGCGCTTTCGGGCCTGTATAACCAGCTCCTGCGAAACGGGCGTGTGCAGCCACCGCAGCGCCTCTGCTCCGCCAATTAGCCCCAGCTCAGCCTGCTCCTTCACCGTCAGCGCCGCTTGCAGCCAGTCGCCGCGCGCCTGCTGCGCCTGCTGCGTCGCGCTCAGGCCAGTCTCCAGCATCGCACGCCACCGTTTGTTCGACAGATCCCCTTCCATCTCATTCTTCAGCTTGGGCCACTGGGGCAGGATCTCGATGCTGCTCGCCAGCTCCTCCTCCTCCTCCTCCTCCTCCGCTTGCGCGGCAGCAGACCCCGCCGCTGGGGCAGGAGCCTCCTTGGTCACGTCTGCGTCCAGGCCCTTGTTGCTAACCGCGCCCCGCATGGTGTGCGTGCTGCCAACCTTCAGCGCGCGGCGCGTGCCTAGAGCGCTCCGAACGCCGCGGCGCCAGATGTTGACGGTGCACACCCCCTGCGGTGTCTCCAGCTTCACAATCAGCAGCGTTGTCAAGTCGCTGCCCTTCTCGATGACGGAGAGGACGGTGCCCGTGGCGATAGCCTTTGACTTGGGGGGCAGGTCTGGGTGCCAGGTCTGGTACTGCTCAAACCTGGTAGGATAGTGGCGCAACAGCTTTTCGAAGGTGCCGAAGAGCTTCTGAGCCAGCTTCACATTTCGCCTGTCGGGCTGGACGGGGAGGAAATCAACGAGCTGGCGGTCCCACTCGGCTGGCTTGTCGTCGGCCAGATCCAGCACAGGCGCATCGCCGCCCTCGAGGAAGGCCAGCTCCGCCTTCAGCAGCGGGTCAGCCGCCACCTGGCTGAGGCGCAGGGTGGGAGGCGCGGCGGCAGGAAGTGGCCTGGGCTTGGGCCTGGGCGTGGGCGCCTTAGCGGTTGCTCGCCGCACAAGGCCCTCCTCCGACTCCTCCTCGTCTGCACCCGTATCCTCCTCCAGCTCCGCCTCCAGCTCCTCCGGCGCATCGTAGAGAAGCGGCACAGCCTCTGGCACGGGCATGCGGCGCGGCGGCAGGGGCAGCGACGCCGCAGCGAAGAGGGGCGCAGGCGAAGAGCGAGTCACCTTGCCGATGACCGGCGGGAACGAATAGCTGGTCAGCGACTTTGGAAAACCGCTGCGCTCGCGCAGCTTCTCCAGCACGCCGGAGAGCATGGCCGCGTCGGCGAGAGCGCGGTGCGCACCCACATCCGACACCTTAAAAAACCTGGCCAGTGTGCCGAGCTTGTAGTCCTCAATGCCTGTGGCTGCTTTTGGCAGGTGATTTTTGACCAGGTCCATTGTATCCACGAAGCGCCAATTGGAGGGCATCTCACGCTTGCTGCGCATGTATTCGGCCACCAGGAACCTGACGTCGAAATCTCTCGCGTTGTGCGCCACCAGCAGCACGGGCGCAACCACGCCGCCGCAATGTTTGCGCACCTCCTCCTCCAGCCACTCAGCTGCGAGCACAAAGCCAGGGACGTTGGGCTCGCTCACCATGGCTGCCGTGATGCCCGTCAGGTCCCTCACCTTTAGCGGGTACATTTTTTCCGTGAGCGCCGCCCGCCCGGGGTTCACTAGCGTGACCCACTTTTCGTTACTGTGGCAGTGCACCAGCCCAATCTCAGTGATGGAGTGCCTGCTCGAATCGAGCCCTGTCGTCTCCAGGTCGAACGTGAACACGAGCGCATCGGACGCAATCGCGGAAATCGATGCAACCAGCGGTACGGCAGCTCCCTTGAGCGCTGTTGCTCGTTCGGCCTGAGCTCGGGGAGCCACGGACGGGCTCGATGGCGGTGCGAGCTGAACGGGCGAGGTCACGGAGGCAGTCTTCCACGACCTGAGCACCACTGGCGGGCGCACTTGCGGAGGAGGCGTAGGTGTGAGTGGCCTGGGAGGCAGAGGGGCTGCCCTATCCGCTGCGGCCAGGGGCTCGACCCGGACAGACGGGGCGGCGGGCGCAACATCCACTGCGACGGGCAGCGGCGGCAGCTCGCCCAGCGGCACGGGTGACGAGTGGGCTGCGTGCAGCAGGTCTGCGCAGTGCGCCTGTCGGAGGCAGCGGAGGCAGCGGGGGTCAGCGCTCGCACAGTACGCGCGTGGCTTGTGGCGCACCAGAAGCCTGGCACGCTCGGGGATTAACAGTGACTGGTAGCGCCCCGCCTCCAGCGCCGCAGAGTTAAGAGCGGCCCACGCCTTCTCGTCGCTTGCTGCGAGCTGCTTGGCGCGCTGCAGCAGGTTCTGCAGGAAAAGGTCGAAGGTTGGGAACTTGGTACCCGCTGTGTTGCAGTAGCCTTTGTCGCTCTCGTAGTCTGCAGCTCTCGTGAACTCAGCCGCGAGCGTCCTCAGCGCGTCCAAACTAACCACACTCCTTGCAAGCGGCCCAGACTCGTTCGAAGCGGCGCGCGACACCGTCCACGCACCCCGCGCGGCGAACGGCTCGAGCGCGTGACGCGCAGCGAAGCCGCCGGCGCGGGGAGGAGACGACAGCAATGCACACCCCCTAACGCCAGCCGGCGAGATTGCCGCGGCGGGCGCACGGAGGTGGGCACCACGTGTGCAGCCTGCCGCGCGTCGCGCCAAAGCGCGCCAAAGCGCGAGCGCTAGGAGGAGCAATGTGGGTGTCAGTGAATTCCTCGCCGCGACAGACGAGCACGCACCCTCCAGCGTGCGAGCCTGCGTCTGCGAGCCTTCCGGCAGGTTGTGCATGCGCCAGCACCAGACGGTCTGCCAGCAGCGTTAGCAAGCCACTCTTCTCTAGCCAAGGTCCTCGGCCCAGCGCTTGCTGCACTTTCACTTCCACCTCCAGTTAGCACAGCAGCGTGGGCTGACGTTTGCAGTCAGTCGAACGTACCAACGTACGGCAACACGCCCGCTGTTCGAGCGACGAGGGGAGGGACGGTCTCGAGATTGTGTCGCCCCTGGAAGAGCTGTTCCTTGCTGGCTGCGGCGCCGCGGGGCGTGCAGCTGAGAATGCAGCGAGCGCGCAGCTGTGAATGACGTGACTGGCTGCACGAGCGCCAAGGATGTGTCGGTGCGTCGCTGTCGCTCCTGCTCCCCTTGCGTTGCCTGACGCGGCTCCCAGCTGGCTGTTTTGGGTGGGCAAGCCAACCACGGTGGCCAACCTCATCTTCGGCGCGCACCACAGGCGCGCTGCGCAACCGTGCGCATGAGTCAAAACCTCGGCAGTCCGCCTGAGCTGTGCACGACAGCCTTGCGCAGCAGAGCGAGTGCGCGGGCTACACCCCTGGTTGCCCCGAGAACCGGTCGCGCAACCACGCAGGTGCGGGCAGAGCGGCTTGAAGTGGCGGCTAAGCATTTGACCACGCCTACTACAGTGAACGTCCATGGCTGCGGTATCGGCTGGTACGGCAGCCACCCCGGGGGCGGGCTAGTAGACGGCGCCGGGTGCAGCAGCTACGAGCGGCCGGCCGTGTACACGTCGACGCAGGCACCCTCACACGACCGCAACCTGCGCTCGCTGGCCAAGATGGTTGAGACGGGGCTGCTCTTCGGTCACGTGCGCGCGGCTGGGCCCGGGGCTGCGGTGCACCAGTTCAACTGTCACCCCTTCCAGGCTGGTCGATATCTGTTCATGCACAACGGTGATGTGGACAGGTTCAAAGAACTGCGCCGCGGCCTGCTGAGCCGCCTGCGCGACTGTCTGTTCGACTGGATCTCGGGCACCACGGACAGCGAGCTGCTGTTCGCACTGTTCCTAAACGCGCTGCCGGACGCTGTGAGCCAGCACAGCCCTGAGGTGCTTGCGGCAGCGCTGCGCGACACCATTGCGCTGGTGGTGGAGGTAACCGGAGGCGCGCCCAGCAGCCTGAACATCGCGGTGACTGACGGCGAGACTGTGCTGGCCACGCGCTTCCGCAACGGCAGTGGCGAGGTGCCCCCCTCCCTCTACTACCACACAGGCACGCTGAGCTGCGCGGCCTGGGACCTGGCGCCGGCCGGGGCTGGGCGGGGCGGGCTTACGGGCGGGCTCACGCAGGACGGGCTGCTGGTGGCTGAGAGCCACGCGCCCCTGGGCGCCAACGCGGAAAGCGGCCTGGACCTGCTGTCCCGCCGCAACAGCTTCGAGCGGCGTCAGCAGCACCCGCGCCAGTGCCTGCTGGTCTCCAGCGAGCCGCTCACGGAGGACGGGGCGGATGCGGCGGAGTGGCGCGTCTTCCCTGCAAACACGCTGCTGGTGGCAAAGCCCGTGTGGCGCGGCGGCACACGCCACGGCGCGCCCGCCTCGCGCTGGCAGCTCAACCAGAGCGCGCAGGCGGACGAGTGCGCCGAGGGGGAGGCTGCGGTTGTGCTGGACACCAAGTTTGAGTCGCTCGCCCACCTGGCCGACTGGACGCCAACCATGGGCCTCAGCAAGCTTCGCCCTGCGCGCCGCGGCACGAGCCCGGACAACGGCCTCCCGCCCAAGCCGCCCGGGCGCAGCAGTTTCGCAGCTTCAGCCGCTTCGCCCTGCTCAGCTGCCCCTGCGGAGGAGCGGCTTGACATAGCAGCGCTGTCCTTCACCGGCGAGTAGGACGGGCACTACTGTATGAATATTAGAACCAACTGCCCTGTGCCTGTGGCTGCGGCGCCTCAAATTGTGACGGGGGAGCCGCGGGAGGAGCGGGCGGCAGCAGGCCGCAATGCCGCGCGGCTGCTTCGTGCACGTTGGCCCAGAGCGCCCATGCGCCGCCCTCTGCCGCCGCGCTCAGCTCCCCCTGCGCCTCCCGCGCGTACGCCGCCGGCAGCGTGGGCAGCGCGTGCGCCAGGCGCGGGCAGCGGAGGCGCTGTGCTGCGGAGCAGCTGCCCCAGCACGCGTCGCGGGGCACGCAGGCGGCCAGCAGCGCCGCGTAGGCGCCACGGCGGCGCAGCGCGTCCGCGGCGCGGGGGGGCATGATGTGGCATGCCAGCGTGTGCGCGCAGGCAGCGGAAGCTGAGGCTAGTGCCTGCGCGCCCGCAGCCGCATCGCACGCCTGCTCCTCGCAGCCCCGGCGTGCCTCCAGCAGCGCTCGCGCCTGTGCGCCGCCGGGCTGCGCCAGCTGCTGCGCTGCTGCGTAGGCGTGTGCAGCCTGGGCGTGCAGGCCGCAAGCAGCCAGGGCGCCCGCGCGCGCGCAGGCACTGCGCACGCAGCGGGGTCGCCACGCCGCTGCTCTGCATGCCGGGGCCAGCGCAAGCGCCGCCAGGGCGGGCTGGGTGAGCAGCGCGGCCGCCAGCCGCGCATCAGCCTCGGGGCAGCCGCCGCAGTCCACCGCGCAACGCAGAGCCGCGTGCGCAGCCGCCCCGGCGTCCTGGCCGGAGGAGGCGGCGCTGTGCAGCAGCGCGGTGGCGAGCCAGGCGGCGGCGGCGTCGCCCCCAGCAGCCGCACGTGCGCTTTCCAGACAGCCCCCCGCCGCAGCCAGCAGCCGGAGGCGCAGCGCCGCGTCCGCGCCCCCCATCGGGGGCGGGGCCAGCGCGACCAGGTAGGCGCGTGCCAGCGCGGTGGCGGCCAGCGCGCCGGCGCAGCCTCCCAGCTGCGCCGCGTGACAGAGGGCGCTCTCCTGCGCCGCGCCGGAGGGCTGCAGTGCAGCAAAACAGCACCACAGCGCCGCGTCCGCGCAGCTGGAGGCGACGGGGGCGACACGCAGGGCGGACACAGCAGCGACGAGCGCCCCCTGCGCCCCCTGCGCCGACGGCAGCGCAGCCGCCAGGTCCGCCCACGCCGGCGCCGCATTCGGGCGCAGGTGCAGCGCGTGCGCATATGCGCGCGCCGCCTGTCGCGTGCAGGGCGCCTCCTGCAGCTGCGCCAGCGCCAGCGAAGCGTCGCCCAGCGCCTTCCAGGCCGCGCCGCACGTGCCGCCTGAAGGGCAGCGCACCGCCGCCGCCGCCGCGTCGACACCGCGCCGCAGCGCCTGGCATGCAGTGGCGTGCGCCCCCAGGCGCGCCGCCTGCTGCGCAGCCGCAAAGGCTGCGCGTGAGGCTGCAGTGTGCGCAAAGGCGCTGTGCGGTTGTGCGCCCGCGGCCACGCCCGCGGCACGCTCGGCGGCGCAGGGCGGCTCGCTGCCCAGCGACAACAGCGCCGCGGCAGAGGCTGCGAAGGCTGGCGGCGGGGCGCCCCTGTCGCGTGCCAGGCGCAGTGCGTGAGCAGCCGCGGCTGCGGCGGCGGCCGGGCGGCCCAGGCTCAGATATGCAGCGGCCAGCGCCTCCCAGGTGCAGCCATCCTCCGGCCGCGCGCGCAGGAGAGCGCGCAAGGCCGGCACCGCCTCGGCCAGCCGCCCCGAACGCCGAGCAGCGGCGACGACGCGTGCAGCCGCCCACAGCGCCGTGCGGTCGAGCTCGAACGCCGCGGCCGCGGCAGCCTCGCCGGAAGCTTCGTCCAGCAGGCCGCACAGTGCTTCGCCCACCTCTGCGCTGGCAGGGCTGAGCTCCAAGCTGCGCGAGAAGGCGCGCCGTGCAGCGGCCGCTTTGCCCAGTCCCAGGTACGCGCCGCCCAGGGCTGCCCAGACGCGCGCGTCCTCGGGCGAGAGACGGAGCGCAGCCTGCAGTGCAGCCACTGCCTCCTCGTGGCGCCCCAACGCAGCAAGCGATGCTGCAAGCGAGGAGTAGGCCCACTGCGCAGCTGGCTCGACCTCGAGCACAGCCGCAGCCAGGCGAGCAGCTGCGGCGTGGTCGCCAGTCAGACGCAGGTGCGAGCTGAAGGCGCAGGAGCCCGAGAGAGGCGCCAGAGCAACTGCGAGCGCATAGCTCCGAGCCGCAGCAGCCGCGGCGGGCGTGACCGCGGCCAGCGCCGCGTGGCTGGGCGCGTGCCACGCGTCCAGGCGCAGCGCGGCGCGGTGAGCTGCGGCAGCGTCGTCGCTTTCATCCATGCCGTTGCGCCTTTGCGCGTGACAGCGAAGGACGTGCACGTGGCTGCTGTGTGCAACACCGAGGGCGGAGGCGCGGGGTGTGCCGGAAAACAATTGCGCTGAGCGGTACAGCGGTAGCAGCATCTAGTAGTGGCATCCAACCTTACTCTCCCTCTGGTTGCTTACACGCATCGCCACTGCGCGTCGATGACCGCCTTGACGGCGTAGTATGCGTCTCCGAGACAGCCTTCGAGGAGGAGCTGCGCCTCGTCGCCCTCCGCCTTGCGCACGGAGACGCCGCCGGCTGCCAGCAGCACTCCGCCGGCCGAGAACTGCGCGGGGATGCCCGCAGCGGTGCAGGCGGCCAGCAGGTCCGAGAGGCGCGCGTCGCCCACGCGCGCGGCCGCGTGAGGCTGCGGCGCCTGCCCGGGCGGCGGCGCGCACAGGCGCAGCCCGAACGCGGGGTGCGCCCCACCGCCCTCCCCGCCCCTCCCCGCCTCCAGCACCCCGTCCAGCCAGGCGACGCTGTAGGTGCCCTCGCTGCCCGCAGCCACCAGCTGCGTGTCCGCCAGCTCGGGCGCCAGGGCGAGCAGAAAGGAGGGCGTGGCTGCGCTCAGGTCCAGGCGCTGCCCCTGCAGCGGCGCGCACGGCTGCGCCGCGTCCCCGCCCCACTCCCCCGCAGGTGCAGCCCCCAGCGCCGCCACGTCCGCCTCGCAGCCGCCCACCAGCACCGTGCGGCGCGCGCGCAGCTGCTGCAGCGTGTGCCGCACGCTGCGCCCGTCCGCCAGGCCGCCAAAGTCAAAGGAGGCCAGGGTGCAGGCCATGGGCAGCGTGAGCGTGGTGTTGAGCAGCCGGGTGGGCGCCGCAGCCTCCTCCCCCTCCCCGAGCCCCGCGCGCGCCCCTTCCCCCGCGCCCCCAGCCCCTGGCCCGGCTCCCCACTCTCCCTCCTCACCGGCCCCGCCCCCGCCCAGCACCGCGAAGTCGGCGGCGCTGACCAGCTCGCCGTAGTCGCTCACGTCGCTGGCGGCGGGGGCGAAGGGGAACATGGGCGACCCGCAGCCGGGGGGGGGCTGGAAGCCGTGGCAAAGGGTTGGGGGCTGGCCAAACCCGCGCAGCGCGGCGCTGAACGCCTCGGCCACGCTCTCCGTGAGCCCCGTCTCGCCGCCCTCCTGCTGCTGCGCCTGCGCCTGCTGCTCAGCAGCCTCCGCCTCTGCCTGCTGCTGCAGCGCCTGGGCCTGGGCCTCCGCCTCCGCCTCCGCCTCCGCCTGGGCGCGCTGCCGCTCGCGCCATGCTCCCAGCTCCTCCCCGTCCAGCGCCACGCGCCGGCCCAGCTGCAGCGTGAGCGGCGGGCGCAGGTGCTGCGGGATGGGCGCTGCGTCTCTCAGCGCGCGCACCAGCTCAGCCTCCTCGCCGCAGCCGGTGAGCAGCACCGCTGCGCGCGGGTTGGCGGCGCAGCGCGCCAGCAGCGCGCGCGCGGGCCCCGCGCCCAGGCTGGGTAGCGAGGCCAGCACCACCATGGGCGCCTGTGGCAGCGCGTCCAGCGCCGCCAGGCTGGCCACTGGCGTCAGGAAGCGCATGGGAGAGAAAGGGTTGGCGCGCTCGCTCTGGAAGCGGCGCGCCACTGTTTCGGCCATCCACTCCAGCTGCGTGGCTGCAAACTCGAGGGCGGACGGGGCCACAGGCGAGAGCAGCACCAGGCGCACGCCCGAAAGCGCGGGCGTGTCGACCCAGTGCGCCTCCAGCGCTAGCGCCAGCTCCAGCGCGCGGCCGCTGCAGGAGGTTGGCAGCAGCGCCAGGCCGCCCGACAACGCAGCCGAGGCTGCGGCGTCGCACAGGGCGCGCTCGCGGGCGGCGCGCGCGGCGGGCGCGGGACGGCGCGCACAGCCCGCGTGCGCGATGAGGAGCGAGGGGCGGGTGAGCGTGCCCCACTGCAGCGGGGGCAGGTGGCGCTCCTGGCGGTTGTTCCACTGGCTGCAGTACACAACCTCCTCCGCGCCACAGCCCATACGCCACACGGACCCGCCCAGCGTGTGCCCGGCCGCGAACGCGCACACGGACACGCCACAGCCGCCGGCCGAGCGCAGTGTCAGCGTCTGTGTGTACTTGAGCGCAGTGATCGCGGCGAAGCTGGCGTCCACCTCGTCCAGCGTGAAGGCGCTGAACTCGCCCTCCCCGTGCCGCGCCGCGTACAGGTCGTACAGCGCCAGCTGGCCCATCTTGGCCACCGGGGTTGTGGCGCACACGGGAGTGCCGCGGCGCAGCCCGCAGCGCGCAAACGCGGCAGGCAGAGCGCCCAGGTGCGCCAGGTCACCGTGCGACAGCAGCACCGCGTCCACGCGCGGCGCCACCTGGCTCAGCGCCTCCAGCGTCGCCGGTTCGCACGCGTCCGTCCACCCGCAGTCTGCGCGGATCCAGAGCGTCAGGCCGCCGCACGCGCCACACGCGAGCGGCACGCACCCAGCAGCACGTTGAAGCCATCCAGCTCCAGGAGGTAGCACATCGCGGGCTGGCCTGCGCGCAGAGAGGGTGCGCGCCATTCAGCACTGCTCGCGCCTCTCTGTGCGCACAGCTCTCGCACCGTACACGCCGTAGATGGGCGTGAAGAAGATGGAGGTGCCGCGAGACAGCTTGGCGCCACTGGGCGCGCGCTCAGCCTCTGCAGCGTGCTCACTGGTCTCCATCCTCGTGTCTTCCTCCACCATCCTCGGCTGCGCGTCAACCTCCATCAACGCATGAGTCGCGCAACTAAGGGATCAGCAGGTTGCCTAACGGGGCGCGCTGATTGTACGACGCGCTTCGCGCTATTGATCACTGTTCGTGAGCTACGGCACGCGAGTGTGGGCGCGCCAGGTAGCCATGCGCTGAGTTTGCGATTTCGAGTCGTTCTTCTTGTGCGTCGAGTTCGTGCGGGGGTCAGCGCTTGAAGGCGTTCCCCGCTTCCTCCTGGCCCCGCTGCTGGAAGTGCTTGCGCGCGCCCACCCTGTCCGCCAGCGCGTCCGCGTCCGCGGTGCCCGACCCGAACAGCTCCCGCTCCTTCTGGTCCAGAAAGGCTGGCTTCTCGGAGTGGTGGTGCGCCGGCGCGTGCTGCTCCATGCTCGCGTCGGCCGCGTCACGCGCAGCCTCCCTCCGCAGCCGCTGCCAGCGCCCATCCTCGTGGTCCTGCGCATCCGCCGACATGGCAGCTAGCCGCTGCGCGCGCTCAGCCTCGCTCAGCCGCCCAGCCGTGTGCCGCGCGCTGTTGTTGCCGCGCTGCCAGCTGGGCGGCGCCTCAGGCTGCGGCGCCGACGGCGGCAGGTAGGCTGGGCGCAGCGGCGCCGCAGCCGCATTGACGCGCGCGGCAGCCTCCGCCTGAGCGGAGGCGTAGGTGAGCCCGTAGGCTGCGCCGCGCTGAGCACACGCGCCGTCTGCCGCGAAGGCGGGCCGGGACGCGGGGGGGGGCGCCGAGGGCGGGGCGCACTCGCGGCTGCGGCTGCGACTGCGACGCCGCTCGCGATCGCCTCCGCGGCGCTCGCGGCTGCGGCTGCGGCGCTCACGCGAGCAGCGGCGGCTCGGCGACGGCGAATGTCGCGAGGGGCGCCGCGAGTCATGGCCGCGCGCTGTCGATCCACGCCGCGGGCTGCGGCTGCGGCTGCGCCCCGTGCCGCGCGGCTGCAACGCGTGCGGCTGCGCTCGCGCGTCCCCCCTGTCCCGCCCCCGCTGCCCGCTGCCAGACTCTGGGCTGCTGCTGCGCCCCCGCCCCGCCCGCTTACCCTCCCGACGGGCCTCCTTCTTGGCGCGCTTGGCGTCCTTCTCGGCGCGGCGCGCAGCCTTGAGGGCTTCAACCTCGCGCAGGATGGAGTCCATCTTCACAGGGTTGGCCCGAATCGTCTTCAGCGATGCCTGCTCCTGCTGCTTGATCTGCGCAGCGCAGCAGCGGGTGAGCTGCGCCAGCGCGGGAGCGGCAGGGCAGGACGCACCATCAGCATCGGGTCGCCGTGCAGCCGCGCCCACGCCTCGTTGCGAGCCTTGGGCGTGTCGTCCACGTACACCGACAGCGCACGCGCTGCCCCGTCCTCCGCGGGCGGCGCGGGGGCGGCGGGGGGCGGCGCAGGCACAGTGGCCTGAGCAGCAGAGTGCGGCTGCTGTGCCAGCGCAGCCAGCACCGGCGCGTCTGGCCCGTGGCCCTTGTACATAAACTCCAGGCGCTCAGCCTTGCTGCAGGGGCGGGAATGCGTGAGAGGCCACAGCGCTGCAGACGCCGGAATCAACCCTAGGACAGGGAAGAGCGGACGCACATGACATGGCCAGCCTCCTGCGCCACGCGCAGCAGGTCCTGCGCCTCTCGCTCCTCGCCAATCTGCTTCTTGAGCTCCTCCAGGCGCTTGTCTTCCTGCAGCTTCGCCTGCTCACGCTTCCACACCTCCTCTTGCTGTATGGGCGCAGCCGGCTGCGGTGAGAGGCCTCGCAGGCGCGTCGCCGGCGCGGTGAGCGTGCCTGCTTGAAGCCGCCCGGGTGCCATGTCTTCTTGTTCAGAAAGGCACTGAGGGAGAGGCGTCAGTGGACAAGCCAGAGATGGCTCACGGGCACTAACAGTCCGCCGCCGCCACCCTTGCCCATGACGACACCACTCAGCAAGGGGAGCGCAGCGCGATTATTAGAACAGTGATAGAACGGAACGTGTATGTATGACGACAGTCACACGGCGCTCCCACCGTCCTCTCCACCGCTCCTCTCCAAATGCTGCTCGGCGCGCCCACAACAAAGGCGGCGTCTAGCGCGCGCGGACTGCCCGGCAGGCGTGGCCTGTCCCGCCCAGCGCCGTGGCACAGGCACCACTCTGCGCGTGCTGCGCACACACCACCTGCTTCAGCCGCCTGCTTCAGAGGCGCGGCCACCTTCAATGGCGCTCTCTCGTGCTCTCTCGTTGCGGCGCTGTCGCTGGCCCTGCCGGAGGCCTCTGTTGCTGCGCTGCACGCAGAGCCGTCCAACGCGTTGTCGCTGCCCACCTGGGCCATTCATGTGGCGAGCGTGGCCGAGTGGCTGATTGCCATGGACCTGGTGTGGCGCTACGGTGACGCTGCCAGCAGACCCGAGTGGAAGGGGCTGAGCTGGGGAATGCTCCCGCTGCACGCCAGCTCGCTGTGCGCCTGCACCTACCACCTCTTCTACAACGCGCCGTCGCTGAGCGCGCTCGTGACGCTGCAGGCGGGGCTGACCTGCTTCGGAAACGTGACGCTCGCCGCTGCCGCGCTGCGCCTGGCTCGCCGCTACTCAGCACCGCCGCAGCCCGTGATAGCCGCTACGCCTGGCGACAGCGACTCCAGCTTCCTGGCCAAGACGCTGCTGGGCAGCTTCGCCGGTGGCGCTGCCTTCAAGTACGGCTCCCTGCTCAGCGACACCCCCTTCCAGCCGTCGCTTCCCCTCGCGCTTGCAATCATAGCAGCCGGCACTGCAGCCACTGGCGCGGCGCTGGCGGCACGCGGCGCGGAGGAGACAAAGGTGTCGTCCAGCGGGCTCTGACGTAGCGGAGTGAGCACACAGCGCCTTGTGAAGAGCAAGCGTTCTACTCTGCTGCTCGCTGCCTGTGTCATCACCTATCAAATCCTGCTACCTGCAGCTGTGAGCAGCGTCCGTTTCAGTGAACGTCGTCGGTCATCAGCAGGAGGAGGCAGTCCAGCAGCAGCAGCGCCAACAGGCCGCCGGGCGCCAGCACCCGCGCCGCGTTTTCATTTGCGAGCCCCCTCCGCCTCTCCCGTCTCCAGAATGCTGTCTCGCCTCGCGCCGCGCGCGCACACGCTGTTCGTCGCGCGCAGTGTTGTGCAGTGCGGCCAACGCGGCGGACGCGCCTCTCTTTTCACCACGAACGCCTCAGGGCGTGTGGAGCTGGCGGTGCCGTATTCGGACAAGGACGGAGCCAAGCAACTGGGCGCTAGGTGGGACGCGGAGGCGAAGACCTGGT
>Ga0208951_1000230_pt1 | contig 24987 bp, 37 predicted proteins | sample GreLakmeMI27MSRF_FD_187702 | JGI IMG/M metagenome (GOLD analysis project Ga0208951, IMG submission 187702) | Freshwater lentic microbial communities from great Laurentian Lakes, MI, USA - Great Lakes metaG MI27MSRF (SPAdes) | ecosystem: Environmental > Aquatic > Freshwater > Lake | place: Great...
ACCCCGCTGTTGCGGAAGCTCTGCGAAAAGTCCTCATAGACGCGCATCTGAGCAGGCTTCTCGCGAAAGGCGTGTGGCCGCAGGGCGTCAGGCAGCACTGCGGGGTAGCGGCCGGCTGCGTGGGCGATGTCGTGGAAGGGGGCGCTGGGCTGAACGTCGCGGTGCTGGCGGCGCAAGGAGTAGGCTGCGCTGAGCGCGTCGTCCACGTCGCGACGCGCCTTGTCCTGCGCCGAGGCCTCGATCAGCGTACATCCCAGCTCCAGATTGTCGCCGCATGCCATGGCCACAGCCTGCTCCAGCAGGGCGGGTTCCAACTCTGCAGCCCCCCGCTGTGACGCCAGCAGGCCGCGCAGCGCGTTGGCGGCGCTCACGCGCAGAGGCTCCTTGCACGTCACCAACGCCAGCGAGCCGGCGAGGGAGGCGGCCATGAGGTGCGCGCCGCGGCGGAGAGCCGCCTCGTCAGCTTCGACAGCAAAGTCCTTCAGCACCAGCTCGCGGGTCGTCATGCATGCGATCGTGACGCTGCGCTCAACCACGGGGGTCACCACCTCCCGAATGGCGCGCTCCAGCGCGAGCGGGAGCAGGCGCCGGAGGGCCAGGCGTTCAACGAACACGGTGACGCCCGAGGAGAAGACGCACGACGAGCTGAGGTGGCTCAGCAGCGACGCGTCGCCGGCCAGCGGCCAGCCACCTGGCGCGGGCACGCTAGGCGTCGCCAGCGCCGGCAGCTCACCATCGGCGGGGACTGCCTTGGGGGGCTCCACGGGGGCTCCACTGTCCTGCACAGCAGCGGAGGCTGGAGGCGCCTGAGGTTGACTGGCGGGCACGGCAATCGGCACCTTGCCGCCCACAAAGTCGGCGCTGGATAGGGGCGGGCGTGCGCGGCTGGCGAGGATGGCTGGCTGGGGCACGTCCGACACGGAAATGCCCAGGTGCTTGAACAGTCGCTCAACCTCAAACTTGAGATTCAGCTTCAGCTCCGGGTGCCCGTAGATCTCAGCCAGTAGGCCCAGAATGGCCACCGTCCAGGGGTTGGGAGGCGCGAAGATGCGGCTGCCGCGTGCGGGCTCCAGCACCTTTCCTACGAAGGGGATGACGGCAATCATAGCCCCCTGCGTGTACGCGTCGAGCAGCAGTGCCTTCAGGTCAAGCTGCCGTGCCAGCAGCGGGCGACCGCGGCCCAGCGTGAGGACGCCCAGCCAGGAGCCTAGGTTCTTGAGCAGACTGCGCTCGCCCGAGGCCGTCTTGATCTTGTCGCCGCGCAGCAGCACTCGGATGTTGAACACTGAAGAAACGACGACGATTGCGGTCAGCGCGGGTTGGGCCAGCGCCTCCAGGAGGCCAGCGTAGAGAGGGTGGAAGTTTGGCTCCAGGGACGCGCGCTTCACCACCAAATAGGTCGCCAGCCAGGGCCAGTGGCTCGCGTCCAGGCGGCTCGCAATGTCGGCAGCCTTGGCGGCCACGTTGGCTGTGCTGAGGTTGTTGAAGGCGAAGTGCACTCGGTCGACAGTTGCGTCGTCGGGCAACACCACCGCGGAGTTTTCCTGCGCCCCAAGCAGCGTATCTATGTTCAGTGAAGTCGCAAAGCTGGGAGCGGGCAGGAAGGGCGCGGCGCTGGGCTCCAGACGCGCAGCAGAGCCAGACAGGGACGAGGTGCGCGCAAGGCCGGGCGGCGCCGCCGCCGAACTGCTGCTGCCCACAGGTGGGACGCTCGGTGGGCGGTCGACAACCGAGTCTGTGGCGGGGCCGCTGAGCGGCACACTGTACGTGCCGCCCGCCCACCCTGCTGGCTCCGCCGCCTCGCCTGAGGCGCCGCCTAGCACAGCCGCCGCGGCCATTTCTGCGGCGCTGCCCATCATCTCCGCTGTCATGGCGCCCGACTGGTATGGCGCCGGGCCGCCCAGCGCAGCTCGCTCTAAGAGGGCTGCCAGCTCAGGTGCGCCCAACTGCAAGTGTGGGATCTGCAGCGCGGCGGCACAGAAGGGCGGCCACTCGTGCACGCGCGACCGGAACTGCTCCGCCGCGTCGGCGCCAAAGGCGAACATCTTGGTGCCTGGCGGCTTGCGCAGCGCTTCAAGCACGTAGCGCAGCGCCACGCCCAGGTGGGCCCCTGTCACCAGCCGGCGCGCCACCAGGGCTCCGAAGAGCAGCGCGGTGATGCGCAGCTCCTTGTCCGGGTACTTTGGGAAAAAACGGTACTCATCAAACAGGTTGTGCACCATGCAGGCGAACACGTCGCGCTCGCGGCGCCCTCCCCGGGAGCTAAATGCTGAGAGCATACCGATCACGGTGTCGATGCTCTGGCTGCCGGTGTAGATCTTTTGGAACACAGCGTTGGCCTCCTCCTCCACGTCTGGCGAAAAGGATTCGCCCGGGGGCGCCGGCGGTGGCGTGCCTGACGCGTAGCTGCCTGCGTCTGCGCCGCCCAGCGAGGCTAGGCGCGGGTTGAGCGCGCTGGCGGCGCTGAAAACGGCACGCAGCTCCTCCCCTAGGTCGGGGGGAAAGCTGGGTGAGGCGGCACTAAGTGCGCGGAAGAACAGGGCGGCAGTCTCCGTCGACAAATTGATGCCCTGCGAGGCGCCATCCGTCTGGCCTGCAGCCTTGGCGCGGAGGAAGCGGAGGCACTCAACGACCCAGGGGCGGCCGCGCGCCATGATGGCCTCGCCCGCCCACTTCTCCAAGTTCAGATACTCCCTCCGTGCCGCCAGCGCCGCCAGATCGATGGAAAAGGAAGGAGGCGTGGCGTCCAGCACTACGGTGAGCGCTTTGAGCTCCTGGACCAGGTCCAGCACGCGGCCCAGGCACGCCGGCTGCACCGCATGGGCGTCCACCATGACGCGCAGCAGCGCGTCTCGGCCAGCTGGCACCGCCCAGAGTCGCTGAAGCAGCCCGGGAGGCGAGGTGGGCGTCGCGGCGGGGCCGCTCACCCCGCCCGGCAGGCCCACCGCACCTGGCAGCAGCGCGGCAAAGAGCTCGCCCTGCAGCAGGCCCCACTGCGTGCGCATGGTGGCGGCGCCGAGGAGCAGCACCTCGGGGCACACGGCGGCGGGTGCCTCCAGAAGGGTGCGCACGGCTGCTAGGCCGTCAACCTCAGCCAGCCGCGCCAGCGTACCGTGCAGGTCTGCGCACAGCCACGCGCCGTTGGCCAGCACCGCTGCGGACGCCTTGCTGTTAGGCGTGCCCTCGGGCAGGCCCAGACGCCGAGGGCAGTGCGCCCAGGAAAACAGCTCCGGCTGCGCAGCCACCGCGTGGCGCAGCAGCGACAGCTGCCCGGCCGTGTTCTGCCACACGCCCCCGACCAGGGCGTTGAGGGGGAAGGGCTCGCGGGAGGCGCGCGCGTAGAGGTGGCACAGGAAGGCAAAGCAACGGGCATCTGGCACCACGAACCCGGGCTGGTCAAGCAGAGTCATGGCGGTGGGCCACGACAGCTCTGGCCGCGCTTCAGTCAGCGCGTCAGCAATTGTCTCCGCATGCCACCCGGGCAGCAGCGTACTGCCATCCGCAGGCGGGGAGGGCAGCGCCCCTCCAGTGGCTGCCTGCAGTGCCAAATACCCAGGGCTGCCGTCGTCCGGCCGCGACTGCGTGCGCGTCAGAGCGCCCACCAGCTGCGCAAGGCCCGTCTCGTCGAAGCGGGGCAGCAGCGCCAGCACAGCGCGGAAGGCTTCCTTGGAAACACCAGCCGCGAAGCCCAGCTCCTCCACAAAGTCGCCCGCGTTTGCATTGTCAGCCAGGCGCGCAGCCAACTGCGTGCCGGGAAACTGGGCGTCCATGAAGGAAGGAAATTGCGCTAGGGTTGAGGTGCTGAGCAAGCGGGTCGCGGCAGGCTGTCACTGCGCTGATGGCCAAACCGTAGAGGACACGGGCGCTATGCCAACCAGGAAGCAAGCGGAACAGAGGGCGGCAGGCCGCAAAGCAATAAGCAGTCGCGAGCTACGGTGCGTCGTGACCAGAGCCAGCTGGGCCCGACAGCGGAGGCAACACGTACGCTCGTGCGATCGCTGGTGGTTCGCTCGATCGCTCAACGTACGACGGACGCTCAAAACTGTCATAGTTAGCTCGAAAACACAAGATGGCAGTAGGAACCAAAGCTTGACGGAGGCGGCGACGTTATTGCTTGCTCGTACGATGGGTAGCGGCGCGTGTGCATCGAAGGCGAGAGCCTCTGATAGCCTTTCCATTCCTCTTTACCGTACGTGCGAGGTGCGCAGACCCGCTGCCTCCAGTCATCTTGATTCCATCTGAGTGCCACGGTGCCACCTACCCGCAACTGAACGCTCACGCCGCGCCGGCAGTCGCCTTGGCGTGACCAGTCCCCGAATTGCCATGGTCCAGGTGCGCGCCCTTGTAGAGCTCATCGACAACCTCAGAGAGAGTTGGATGCGCGTGCACGGCAAACTTGAGCTGCTGCACGCTGTGGCCCAGCGCGATGGCGTTGGACGCCTCGTGGATCAGGTCCGCTGCGTGCAGGCCGATGATGTGCACGCCCAGGATCTCCCCAGTCTTGCCGTTGTATACAACCTTTGCCATGCCCTCCCCCTCCCCCTCCGCCAGCGCCTTGGAGTTGCCCTTGAATGACGTCTTGGAGACGCGCACGGGGAAGCCCTCCTCCGCGCCGCGAGCCTCCGCCTGCTCCTGGGTGAGGCCCACAAACGAGATCTCGGGGTGCGTGAAGCAGGCCGCAGGCACAGACAGGTGGTTCAGCACGTGCGGCCGGCCGCACATGTTCTCCACCGCCGATATACCCTGCGCGCTGGCCGCGTGCGCCAGCATCATCTTGCCATTAGCGTCGCCGATGCACCACAGGCCCTCCACAGGCTTGCCGTCCGCGCCCAGCACGCGCATGCGCTCGTCCACGGGCACGAAGCCCCGGCGGTCGGTGGCTGCGCCGACGGCAGCGAGGTTGAGGCCGGAGGTGTAGGGGGCGCGCCCGGTTGCGACAAGCACCGCGTCCAGCTCCAGCGTCTGCACCGGCTCCTTCGTCTTAAAGTCAATCAGCTCAACCAGTACGGGCTTGACGCCAGGCACGCCGGGCGTCACTTTTGCGGCTAACACGCCGGTGTGGTAGTCGATGTTGCGGGGGGTGACCAGGATGCGCTGCGCCATTTTCGCAATCTCGTTGTCGAAGCCAGGCATCAGCTTGTCCAGCGCCTCGATGAACGTCACGTCACTGCCGAGAGCAGTGTAGACGTCGCTAAACTCCAGCCCGATGTAGCCGCTGCCGATAATGCCCACCCACTCGGGCACCCAGTCCAGCTTGAGCGCGTGATCGCTCGTGAACACGGTCTTGCCGTCAACAGTGATGCCGGGCGGCACGAATGGAACGCTGCCCGTGGCGATCATGATGTCCTTGGCAGTCACCTCGCCACCCACGTCCACGCGGCCGGGCAACCCGTACGAGACCTGTGGAGCGTATCAGCGCGTCGGGAGGCTCTGCAAGAGGCCAGGCGCGCCTTGTGCGGGCCCATCAGCTTGCCATTGCCATTGAGGATGGTCTGGGAGTGTCAGGCGCATGTGAGACGAGCCAAATGTGGGAAACACAGTCGCCTGGTGCGACACGCACCACCCCAATCGCCTCCAGCGAGCGCCGCAGGTTGCCTCGGATGGTGTTGGCCAGGTTCTTGGCGTGGTTGGCCACACCTTCGCGGTCGTACGTTACGCTTCCGACCTGCCGCATGCCTCGTCAGCGCTGCGCGACTCCGACGGCGCGGGAGCGCGGACCGTGATGCCCAGCTGCTTGAGGTGGTGCTCGTCGCGGAAGTCGCGCACGCGGCCAGAGGCGGCCAAGAGCGCCTTAGAGGGGACGCAGCCGCGGTTGACGCACGTGCCGCCCACGTCGTTGCCGTCCATGACGGCCACCTTGAGGCCGGACTCGACAGCGTGCAGCGCCGCGCCGTGGCCACCCACGCCACAGCCCACAATGACCAGGTCGTAGTCGTACTTGGCCGCCGCGCGCACCGTCACGCCGGCGCGCGCGCGGGGTGCCGGCGCGCGTGCACGCCTGCAGGTCCCAGGGAGGTGGTCAGGAGCAGACGAGACTCGCCAGGAATCTCTCGACGCACCGCATCGTCAGCACATGTGCACAATGGCCGCGCACGGGCCCGGCACTGCGTGCCGCTAGCCCCGCGGGCGCGGGCGCAGCGACCACGAGCTGAGGCTGCGCGGCGAGAAGAGCGGCCATGCTGTGTCAGCCCGGTCAAGTCCTCTAAGCCTGCCGGCACTGTGCGGCGGAAAGAGGCGAAGCGAACAGCGAAGGCGACGCGCACGGACTGAGAGCGTTTGGACACGCCATTAATATTACATACGCCGGCCGCGCTGCCGCGTGGTACGCGTTTTCTGTTTCGGACTTTCGGACGATCACTGTTTCGAAGATTCATTCCATCGCCAAAGAGCTCACCACTAGTAGTGGTGACGTGGCAGCCCAAATTCCACTTCTTGTGCCCTGTCCTCCTCATTCTCCAGCCACGATGGCCTCAGCGAGCCTCGCGTGCGCCCTGGTTGCCCGCCCTGCGAGGTGCGTGCCGCATGTCGGAGCACGGGAGCGTGACCGCCGCGCTTGCGGAGCTGCCGGGGTGGCGTGCGTGCGAGTTTCCCCTGGCTGGCCGCGGATAGCGGGTGACCCTCAGCAGCGCTTGCTGAATACTGACGACGCGCTATCTTGCGCAGCCTGCGCGCCGCGACCGTGACGGCGCGCACCGCCCCGTGCTGCGCCGCGACTCCGCTGCGGTGCGTGCCCATTGGCCTCTCTGCGTGGCTCCCGTCGCTGCAGTGCACCGCGCGCACGCTCTCTCTCCCAACCCTACGATCCTAGCCAGCCACCGCTGCCTGCTCTCCGTCTGCAGCGTGCAGCAGCAAACTGTGCTGGTGTTCTAGCCGGCGCTGCCGCAAGAACTCACCGGCGCTTGGCACCCTGCTGTGGTGCCTCCTCCCACGCCAGGTCGGTGCAGTTGGTTTCCATGCCCCTGGTGTCCTCGCGTGCGCCGCGCGCCACGCGTCGCTCCAGCGCTGTGCGGGTGTCTGCCAGCGCGGTGGAACTGGCGCAGCTTGCAACGGTGAGCGCTGAGATTGCAGAGGTTGCGTCGACCTGCTTCATAATTACGCTTGTGGTGCGTGCCTGCGAGGCGGCGCTGTGAAGCGAGCTAACTTTGCGGTGACGGGTCAACAGGGCCTGGCCATTGGCTTTGTGCTGCTCCGCGTGGAGGCGTCAGTGGAGGGCGACGCAGAGTAGCCAAGGGACCGCTCTGTTCCCGCTCTGTGTGCATTTCACGCTGGCTCGGGCATTTCATCCCTGCATGACGTTCAATGCATCGAGCTTTTCCTGATACGGGTCGTCCAGGACCCACAGGCCACTGCTCTCGCTTGCAGCTGCGTCTGAGGGGCTCTTTGTGTCGCGGCGGCGAACCTTCAGGTGGGAGAGGGCTCAGTTTTCGCACCATTTGCGAATTTCGGGGGCGTACCGTCTGGCGGCGATCCAACAGATTCTTGTGGCACCGCATCGTGTTCTCGTCGATCCAGCTTGCCAGTGCGTCGTCGGCCAGGCTTGTGTCCAGGAGAGGCGGCTGCAGAACGGAGGATATGTTCTGATACCAGCCGGGCTGGTTGCTGCAGCGGCAGCTATGCGCGTCAGCGTCAGCGGGTTAAGCCGTGCTGGGGTTGGCGCACCTGCGCGGATCGTTGGGGTCAATCCTAGCCGGACAGTTGGCGGCCCAATCCCAGTTGAGCCAAAGGCAGAAGCCGCTGCCATCGTCGTCCCAGAGCACACAGCGCTTGCCATAGTGCAGCGCCACCTTATCGCACTGAGAAGACGAGCAGCCTTCTCAGCTGCTGCAAGTTTGCGTTCACGCAGCTCAAATGCTGCCGCCGTTAAACACACGCCAGAGCAGTGCGAGGGACGCACCGTCAGATAGCGGTCCTCTGTCCAGCAGGGAAGGGCACCTCGCATGGTTTGTGCCTCAAACTCAGCCTGGCGTGCGGGCACTGCTGCTTATGCGCTGACATATATGCGAGTGTTCGGGGCGCACCTTGCGCTCCTCCTCGCCAGCTTTCAGCGCGTGGGCGGCTTTGCGCAGCGGGTTCGTTGACCTGCGAGAAGCGGTCAGAACAGCTTCAGCGCCGCCGGGCCACACACATCTTGGCATAGCTGAAGGACGACTCCATGGCGACAAGCAGCTGGGTTGAGGGAGGGCAGGGCGTTAGACGCGTTACGCTATCATCACAACAAAAGATAGTTGGCAACTTGGCATATTTGATCTTCCTCGCTCCTCCCTCCTGCTGCGTTCGGGCTTGTCGCAGATCCGCAGCTGCACCCGTTAGACCTGCAACCGGATGCGGCTCCCAAGAAGCCCTTCCCTGGCGCGTTGCGTTACTCGCCTTCGTTTTGCCTTGCGCGCTTTGACAGTGCGTGCAGGTCCTCAGCGACGTCGCTGCTGATGAGGACGCGACTGCAGTGACAGACGTGAGTCACATCGCCGTGTTCACGTCCGACGCATTCGCTGGGCCGTTGACCAAGGCACGTGCAACACTCGTGTGCCCGGACATTGCCGACTGACTTGACTCCTTATTTATACCTCTGAAAGCGCAGGTTGCGTGCAGCAGCAACTACATCGCGTACAACCTTCACGGTGGCAAAGTGCGCCTGTTGAACCTGCACACGGGCGCACGATCGCTGTTGCTTCACTCGGCGTCTGTCACCGACATCCGGGTGAGATGCTTGTCACCGCGCTCGGTCGCCGCGGCTAACCGCCGCCACAGTTCTCCCTGCACGACCCCAGTGTGCTCGCCTGCGCCTCCAGCGACGGCCTTGTGCTTGTTCGCCAGCTCACTCAGGCGCGCCCTTGGGTCCTGCTGAAAGTTCGAATGCTGGCTGACCGCACTCCAAACTGCAGAGCACATCGAAGGTCATCGACGAGACTGTCCTTGCACGGCTGGACCTGGCAGTGACGCAGGCGGAGCCTGTACAGATTCGCTGGCATCCGGGCTCCAGTTGCCTCATCGTCTTCGCTGCTCGCATCGTGATGACCGCGATCACAACACAGGCACGTGGTGCATGCATCCTGTATCGCTACTGTCTACTTTACTTGGCTCAGACAATTCCATTCGTGCAGGAGAATGAAGTCAATGAGCCACCAACAACGTTCACGCTCGACAATGTGGTGACCGACGCGGCCTTTACAGAGGATGCGCGTCGCCCTTGCCACCAGCCGGCGTCTCTCTGACTCGAACCTCAGGGAACTTTGCTGGCACTCGCATGCGAAGATGGTCGGGTGCTCATCTACGACGCGCTACATCCGCTGGTGCGCACGTCAACAAGCACTCGCTACCGTGTATTGTCTGACGATTGCTACTGAAAGGCGCTTGGGGACGTGGGCAATTTCTGGCCAACGGCACAGCATCATCCCGTGTCGTCGGTTTTGTGGGCCGGCGCGCTTGGCGATGGCATGCTTGCCCTCATCTGCGGCTCGCAGGACGATCGCTTCGTTTCACTGGGCTACTGGTCAAGCACAACATGCGTCTTCACGAGCTGCCAGGTGTTAGACGTGTTCCCGCTTTCTGTCGGTGGTCGGAAGCTGCGGTACGATGTGCAATCCTCCACTTTGCTCCTCACAGACGCAGTCAAGCCGGCGCTGCTCGCGTTCGAGGTTTCGCGCCAGGGACATTTCGCCAGCATGTGCACTCTTCGACTCCCGCATCCCACCCTCACCTTCGACATCCTTAACGATGAAGCTGGCCATGTGCTGCTATACTGTGTTCACGCGGGCGGCGTCCAATATATTGCGCTTCCGGCGGTTGTGGCTCAATCGGCGACGCACATTGCGCCTCTGCGCCATGACGAGGACGCTCTTGCCGCTCGCATCAGCAGCATGGTCACCGCCTCGGTGCGCGTTGTACGTAGCCTGGCTGGTGCTCCCTCTTTTGCTGATGCAGAACGCTTGACAGATTGATCGCACGATGACCCAGCACTGCATGGACGGGGGGCTTGATGAACGCCTTCTGGAGGCCGTCGCTTCACGCTCGGACGCATCCCTGCAAAGGCAGTTGCAGTCTTCGCAGCAGCGCCTGGAGCGAAGCATGGCAAACAACATGCGTAATGTCGAGTCGGCGATGTTCCACAAGGTCCGTGCTGCCTCGAAATCTCTACGCCCGTCTGTTCACGCTCTTGCCTGCGTCTAGTTTGATGAGGCAGTTGCAAAGCACATGGCGTCCATGCTCGCGGATGCACTGGCAGCTGGGCTGGAGCGAGCTGTGGTGCCAAGCTTTGAGCGCGCGTGTCGCGACATGTTCAAGCAGGTGCATGCGGCGCTGCAGAGCGGTATTTCGCAGTCACTAGCCGAGTCGCAGCAGGAGTTGTTTGCTACGCTCGAGGCGAAGCTGAAGAAGGTGCGTCGCCGTTACCGCTGGTAAGGCTGGAAGGTAAGCGCTTTACGTGCGCTCTTTTTCAGGCGCAAGCAGATGCACCCAGACCGAAAGCCGTTTCTATCGAGGTGCGCTCCTTGCGACACCGCTTCACATCCCATCACCTACTAATTGCGCCAGGCACCGGGCAATTCTTTTCTTGCCGAGCTTGCGAAGTGCGTACTATCCATGTCTCCTCCTGTCTTAATGATTGACATCCCCCGAACCTGTAGGCTCATCGGGCAGCGTCGCTACGAGGAGGCGTTCACGACGGCTCTGAGCAAGGGGGACGTGGAGCTCTTGTCCTGGCTCTGCAGCCATTCGGATGAACATGACGTGTTTGGAGCCCGGCCTGCGCTCGGCCAGGCTGTCCTCCTGTCGCTCGTGCAGCAGCTCGGCTCCGACATCGGGCTCGATACTGCATTGAAGGCGACATGGATTCGGGAAGCTGCGCTGTCACTGGACCCGGCGGGGCAGGTTTTTGCTGCGCATGCGCGCCCGATTCTGGCGGATGCGCTGCATGCGATGCAGCGCAAGTGTGGCACCTGCAGCGAGCGCGAGGGGGTGGTCGCATTGCGACTCGGCATTCATGTGCTGCGTTCGCTGCTTTTATGAGCAAAGCCAGCTCTGAATGACATTCACACTGAAATGTAGCGGTCCGCGTTCGCCATAAGCACCCTCGCCGACGCCTTCGCGTCCAGGAACAGCGATGCTGGGCACGATGCATCAGCCCGTGCCGTGGAAGGGCGAGCAGCAAGGGCGCACCGATTTCTTGCACGTCGCATTTCTGAATGCGTTCGCGGCCACAAGTCTGCCATGTGGCGCTCGCCTTATGCGGCGCAAGGGCTGCGTGGTGCGAGGGTGCCGCACCTTCGCCATGACGTTTGACGGCGTCAGTAGCTGCACGGCGTGGCGCAGTGATGCCGATTCGCTTATGGACCCTAGGAGAGCAAGGCTCTCTCCATCGATTGACAGGTTCTCCACGCGGGCGCGAACCTCAAGGATGTGTACCATCTCCTCCACCGAGTAGGGCAGCGTGCGCACGATGACCAGGCGGTCAAGCAGGTCGATGGGGACGCCGTGTGGCGACTGCATGTCCGTGCCGCGCACGGAGCATACCCCCCGATTAGTGGCGAAGATCACGATGGGCGCCAGCGAGCTCTCCAGCGCCCGGTTGAGGTAGGTGAAGCACTCAATGTCCAGCATGTGCACCTCGTCTATGAACAGCACCCCGGGGATGAGCTCCGCTACGCCGGTGTCAATGTAGCGGTTCACCACCTTGTTAATCTCCTGCCGTAGCTTGTCCGTGATCTCCGTCTTCTTGGCCTTGAGCATTTGGCCCATGACGGACATGATGTCCTGCCCGCCTTGTGGCTTCGCGTTGGCCGAGTCCAGGTCGTGCAGCGTGACATCCTGTTTCACAGGCCAAATATGTCTGAAAATGGCGCCGGCCAGCAGGTCTGCATGCGCACCTGCACGATTTCCTTCTTCTTGTGCACGTCGCCTCGAGGCAAAGGTACGTACTCCTCGGCCTGCGCGCAGGGTGTGAGCAAACCGGCGGGACGGACAGGCAGCGCTCACGCTGGCGTGCCTCGAGATCAAATTCGGTGGCGTAGTTGTCGCATCTTCCCACGCGCTTCACGCTTCCGCTGTTCGCCTCGATGTAGATGACATCGCCAACATTTACCTGCGCGAGCGTTTGCTAGTAGCTTGCTAGGAGGAGCGCGAGGAGGGCTGCGCACACACCTTTTCCTTCTGCAGGCCGTCGTAGATGGAGGGGTCCAGCTTCAGCTGCTTTGTGCCCTTAACCGTCTTCAGGCCGATGATGACATGGGACAGAACCTTGCCGTAGCCCAGCTGTGGCGCAGTCAACCTCAAGTTAGTCAACCTCAAGTTAGCGGGAGTACAAACCGAGGAAAATCGCACCGGGTTCTCCGTCTCCTCGGGCGTCAGCTCCGTGACCTCGCCTTCGTACACGTCCTTGTTCTCCTGTAAAGCCTGCGCTCAGCGACAGCGTAGGGCAACGTGCAGGTTTAGGGAGTGAGGCGCACCTTGAGGCGCAGGCCGATTGCTCGCCGAAAGTTCTCCATCAGCACCTCCGTCTTCTTGACCTCGGAGGAGAAGACCTCGGAGCCCACCATGGGGCAAAAAGGCACCTGGTTCTTCTTAGTCAGATGCGAGACCAAAGCAGTAGCTGCACGCGCGCCTTACTGCCCAGCTCCTGGGCTACGCCGAGCGCCAGTGCGGTTTTGCCGGTGCCTGGTGCACCAGCAATCAGCAGCGCGCGGCCTGCCATCTTCTTTTGCTTGATCATGTCAACAACGAGTCCGCACGCCTCACGCGCTTGCTCCTGCCCGACCCAGCCAGCACCCATGGGCGCAGCGTTTCCCTCCTCATCCAGGCCCAGGCCCTTAATGTGGGTGTGGGTCGCGATGCGCTGCCGCTTGGTGGTAGACGCCACAGACTCAACGACAAGGCTTGTCATCGCTTGGCGCGACACCAGCAGCAAACACCAGTGACGTCTTCGGCGGAGCCCAGATGCAGTACAGAGAGAGAGGAAAGGGCAGGCGGAGGGAGCGTTAAACTAGATTTGAGGACCCGTTCGACCGACCGACCCGACGGCACGGGGCGACGGGGCTCGCATTCTGAGGAAATCAGGAGGCAGCGAGGCATCACCCTTGTTTGTTTACAGTTTTTCCAACTCTGACTTATTACAGCGAGGCACCCGACGAAAGAGGATGGGACCTCTTGTCCCAAGTGCGATTCACCTCCCGCTGAGTTATTGTCGTGACTAATAGCCGCACCATTCGTATATAGTAGTCCGCGCGAGTCGTTAGACAGAGAGCTCTGTCGAGGTTCGTACGTCCGCATCTTCCCCAAACTGGATGGCCCCGTCGATGCACTGGAGCAGCTCTGCGATGCTTTCCTCCTCCGATACGTCCAGAGGCACAAAGCTAACTAGGCTGTACGTGTCCAGCTGTGTGGTAAGTTGCGTCAAGGCGGGGTCGTCTGTGCGACCCTCTGCCTTGGGGGGCACACCAGGGATGCAATGGACTGGTGCAGGCGAGGATAGCGCCCCCCCATCGCAGAGCTCAGCGAGTCGCTCAGCTGCCGCGCGTCAGGCTGCAAAAACCTGCTTAAAGCGTCAGCACAGGAACCCCAGCACTCAGTCACGCACTGCTCTATCTGCGCCCGGTTTTCGTGGAGCAGGTCCACTTTGCTGAGCACATTGACGTGCGGCAGCTCCAGCAGCAGCATGGCAGACAGGGCCGCCTGCGTGTCATATAACGTCAAGGGGCAGTGTGCAGTGCTGAGTGCCGGCGCACCAGGCAGCCGGAGATGAATTTGGGCGCATCCACGATGAACTGCGAGTCCAGCAGGTACACCACGCACATGCTGCGGGGGCGGCGGTAAGCTATGCCCTGCAGGCGGTGTGGGGGCGCGTACTTCCAGCCCCAGGACTTGAGCTGGTCGACGAAGGAGCGGAAGACGGAGGCATGCGAGTATAGCTCAACCTGGGAAGCACTGTCCCTGTGAGCGCGCAGTTTGACCGGGGTGTGGCCACGAACCTGGCCAGGGCAGTCGAAGAGGACATAGTCGTCTTCGCCAAAGCCAGCCAGCACGTCTTGCAGCCAATCGTCCATGTGGTCCTCCTGCGCCACACGCACATGTCGGCACCGGGACGCGCACCCGGCGGAACAAGGAGCCCAGCGCACCAGGTACTCCATGCAGTAGAGAAGTGCGCCGTTAGGACCAAGGCCCAGCTCCTCCATCACGTCCTGCGCTTGTGTGACCACGCGTGCCGTGGCGTGCCCCGGTCACACACCTCTAGGCTGATAAGGTCGCGCACATCGCCAGATACTGCGTAGTCGAAGTGCTCGGCGGCTGGGTCAAGGTTCACCACGTGTACCACGCGCCCCACGCTGCTGCAGTGCGCGTGCACCTGGCCGCAGTAGGTGGACTGGAAGGAGCGTGAGCTATCAGGCTGCGCACAAGAGCCTCGTTTCCGTGCCTTCCCACTTCCCGCCGGCCCAACCACTAGCTGCGCATACTTCACCATCAAGCCACCGGCCCAGCTGACATTATAGGACGCCGAGGCGGTGATTTCTAAGACTGTACGACCAAAAGACCAACGCCTGCAACGCGGTTATCGACACTGTGGACGGCTTACCAGCCGGTGGTTCTCATGTATACTAGAAAGTATGTCCGGCCGGTTCTCTCACCAAAAGACCAACCGACGACCATAATACGGTGATGGCTAAGTATGTCCGACACACCTTTGTCATCAGGGGCCTCTACTTGCACGCGCCCAGATTCGGCCGAATGTTCGCCTGAAAATCTTCGATTTCGCACTCTTTCGCCATTCGCGCGCGCGCCGCCCCCCTGTCCGCTCTCAAAAAAACATACGTTTGTGCGCAAGGTTGCTCCGCACCGAACGCACCAACTCTCGCGCGGAACGGTGCGCTGGCTGTTGAGTTATTAAGCGAGAAGCGAAGCGACACTGCGTGACGTTGACTTGCGAGCGAAGGGACGCCCGGGAGAGGAACCGACAGGAGTCCCTCATGCGGCCGGGACGTGGCTCGAGGCACTGTCGTCACCACTACAGTAGGGTGCCAAGGGAGGCCCCTGCACCCATCAGGCCCCTGGGGGGGCATTTTGATTGTGTCAGGTCTACATCCGGACACAAGCCACGACGCGTGACTGAGACTTTTTGGAGCGCGTCTCGGCTCACCGGCCTACGCCAAATGACAGGTACGCATCCGCTGCAGCCTCCTGCACGTCCGGCCGGTCAGCCTGGCTGTAGGTGAGACAACGCCGGATGAACGCCTTCGCCTGTGCAGTCACGACGCGTGCTGCGTGAGTGCTGGGGGAGGAATCCTTGCTGAGTATGCTGCACTACCTCTGCACACACTGCAGGCTTGTCAGGGAAGTCGATGGTGCGCGAGGCGCGAAGAATGGTCTCTTCGCGCAGTATTTTCTCCTGAAGAAATGCGCGAGAGATGAGAGGGCAAGCCAGGGCTTCCCCAAGACAGTGCGCGCCTGCGTTTGGTCGTGGCCAAAGGGCCGACGCCCATAAAGCATCTGGAAGAATATGATGCCGGCAGACCAGACATCCACCTGAATCGCCGGAGGATGAAGAGGGGTAAGTGACACGCACAGAGCAGTGCACCTCTCAAGACCACGCGCCTTGGACGAAATTTTGGGTGTGCTGCCCGTCTCGAAGCACTCGGGCGGCAGATACCAGTACGTCCCTGCCCCCTGCGACGTCAGCTCCATGCCCTCGGAGCCCGCATTCTCCTCCATGACCTTTGAGAGCCCAAAGTCGGTGATCTTGATACGCCCCAAGGCGTCAAACAGTATGTTGCCCGGCTTCAGGTCGTAGTGTATCACACGCCGTTGCCCGCTGGCTAGGTACACCAGTCCCGCAAAGATCTGGGCCGTGATGACGCGTGCCTCCCGCTCAGAGAGCGTGCCATATATCTAGGGCAGAGTGAGCGGAGAACTGTGTCGCAGCACGCAGCAACGCTCACCTTGAGGTGCACATCCAGGTCGTGGCCTTCACACACCTCTAGCACGGTGCAGAAGCTGTCATTGTCTATCTCAAAGACGTCAAACAGGCGCACGATCGAGTCGTGCGCCATGCGCTTCAGAATACTGTACTCCCGCGCCTGTACACAACCGCGCTCAGCAACCGCGCGAAAGCGAGACCGCAACATAGGCAACGCACCGCGTGACGGACATAGTTCCGCTTTCGCTCTTCGCTCCACTGGGGCACCAGCTGGTGAATCTTGCAGGCGACGTAGCGCATCTCATGCGTGTCGTACGCCTGGCCGCAGCAACGAGTAAGAAGCGGAGCGTGAGGGAGAGCGAGAGGAGCACACCTTGTAGACCTCGCTGAAGCCACCGCGGCCGAGCAGGAACTGCAGGACGTAGCGGCCGCCAAGGAGGGTACACTGCCGTGCAGGAACGGGGGAGTCAGGACAATGTGCGTGCACTCAGGCGAGGGACGCACATTTCTGAATCTTGAAGCGTCCTCGTCGCGTATGCGCTTCACCTCGCGCAGATGGCGTGCCTGCACTCGATGGCAGTTGAGCGCCCATGTGCGAAGCAGGGCCGCACAAACGCGCACCTTTTCCTGTTCAAGCCGTTCTCGCTCCTTACCGAGCTGGTCGTCTTCCTTTTTGAGCAACGCGAGGCGCACTTTGAAGCATTCCTCGGCGACGACGTACGCGTCCTGCGCAGGGTTGATGACGGAGAAGTCAGGCGCTTGCGACGGGGGAGAAGAGCGTGCAAACCCACCTGCTTGACAAACTCGGAGGGGGAGCTGTCCGCGGCTGCCCCCGGCGGGGCGATGCGCCGCTTAAGCAGCTTCCGCTGCGCCTCGATGCCTGGGGGCGGCATCCCCCCCGGGCCCAGGTGCGTCAGCCAGGTGAGTGCAGAGCGCAGAGAGTCACCAGGTGCACGCACCCTCACGCAGCCGCAGTAGCTCCCGCTGCCTCTCGGCCAGGTCTCGGAATGCGGGGCCATCCTCCCATGCCTGAGCGGTCGGTGTCACGTGCGAGCGGGCCAAGAGCAGAAGGAGTCACACACCTCCTGCAATACTGCTCCGACTCGCTGAACGGTGCAGGCGCCAAGCCGGCTGGAGTCAAGAGCCACGCGTCGCCGGCGCTCGTTGCTCTCTAGCTCAGCGGTGCCTTTTGCGAGCTGTTTGTGCGCTGCGTCAGACGCAGGTCCAGAAGAGACCAAAGGGCGCGTCACCTGCACCAGCGCCTTGCTGCTTCGCTCCTCCCGCTCGCCCTGGGCGCGGCGGAGCTCCTCCAACTCGCGCACAAGCTGCAAGAAGTGCTCCCCCCGCGCGCTGGCCTGCAGGGGAGCGCAAGGAAGAGCGTGAGTGCTTGCAGTCTCCGTTCGCGCAGCCTCTGTAGAAGGCACTGACCTGCTGCTGCGCCTTCGATAGCTCGTCTGCGACGTGGGCGCGCGAGACGGTGTAAAGAGGGAGGCACAGTGCCAGGCAACTGCACACCTTGCAGACCGGAGACCTTGGCTCGGTGCTCCGCCAGCTCCTGCGAGGTACGCGCAGTGAGATGAGAGACGCGAGCGTGCTTTGCAGCGGGGGGCGCGCCTTGTTTCTTGACAACGCTGCGAGCTGCGCCTCCGCTGCGCCCGCAGGGCCGCAGCCTAGCGCAGCAGCGAACGCGGAGGCCTGTTGGTGCGTGTTAGCTGACTGACGGCGCTGCCACGAGCGATACGCACTGGCTCGCAGGAGGAGTCACCAAGCGCCTGGCCGTCTGCACGTGCACGCTTTGCAACGGACTGCAGCTGCGCGGAGAAGCCGCCGTCAAAGTCCTGCTCAAAGCCGTCGAAGCTGTTGCCGTGCTCTGCCCCAGCAGCTGAGTCGTTCAGCGGTCCTGTAAGCCGCTTCTCCAACAGCAGACGACGGCGCGTCTCGGCGCTGATGGCTGACGGGGGTGCTGCAGCGGGAGCCCACGGCGCGCGCTCCATACAAGCGCTGGGATGGGCAGTCACGTTATAGGCTATGCGGAGGCGCGAGAATGTGACAAGGGCAGAAGGGAAATGATGACAAAGGAGGACGAGGAGGAAGGAGGGCTCAACGCACGCAGTCCCCGGTAAAGGACAAGGCTCGCGCTACTGGACGCTCTATCGTGGCTGCTGAAGCAATGTATACAAAGTGGCTGGCCGACGGCAACAGCTACCTGACAAGTCGCGGCGCGATGGTAGGTCGTGCACGCGCTCCAGTGCGTCAGAGAACCGAACCAGGATGGGCGCGCGAGAGAGACAGTGCCCAGGCAACCGGAGAGCTGCACAACACCAGCGCGCCATGCGGCCAACGCGCTCACTACTTGTCATCCTTCTGCTGCATCTTGAGGACCTAAAGAGGACGCAACAATTGTTAGCTGAACGCACCCGCAGACAGGCCGCGTGCACCAGCAAGCGGCGCGCCTTCTTCACAATCTTCTGCTCCTCAACCAGGAAAGCACGAACGATGCGGTCGCGCACAGCGCCACCGCTGAGCACGCCGCCGTACGCGCGGTGCACCGTCTTCTTGCTGTGCGACAGGCGCTTGTTGCTGTACTGCGCGGGGCGCAGGCGCGGAACCTGCGTGGGGCGGAGAGCAGCCGGTGTCAGGCAGGCGCAGGGCGCGTGCGCTCTGGATCTGGCAGTAGGTTTAGAGATTAGGGTTGCTGGACTCCTAACTCCAGCCGCAGCGGCGGCGGCGCGGCGTAGCGGGCACGCACGCCGTGGATGCGGCCCTGGTCGCCTGCCGGCGTCTGAGGCCCCTTCGCCTTCTTGGGGGTGTACTGCAACACCAGCTTGCCACCAGGGGTGCGTAGCTTGCGCGTTGTGTTGGACCGGTTGCAGTACGAGTGCCTGGCACGTCCGCGCGTCAGCCAGAGCTCTGGCGCAGGAGGAGCGTCAAGGCGGCGCACCGGCGGCGGAAGGTGACACGCGCAGTCATGGCGGCTCGTATGCTCTGCTCCTCACTCCTTCCTCCGGCTCGCCACCGTCAGACTGCGGCGCGCTAGGAAGAAGACGACCTTCGAAGCGAAGCGATGTTCGATTTTTATAATAGAATAGAACAAGGTGGTGGTGGAGGGGGAACCTTGGGGGCTGGGGAACGCCGCAACGCCGGTGTGGGTGGTGGGCTCGTTCCAGCATCCAGTGCCTCCGCCTTCCCTGTGGATACCGAAGCGCAGCGCACCACAGCTCACCACAAGCCTTCTCCCTCTCCCTCCTGTATAGCAGCGCTCGTCACTGGTCACCTATGGAGCCATTCGACTTTGAGCGCGGCCTGGAGCAGACGGTCGGACAGCCGGTGGAGCCGCCGTCCTCGATGCCTGCGGCTGGGCGCAAGAACTACCGCATGGCGCGTCAGTCTGGCAGCACGCGCCCTCTCCTTGCTGACACGCAACACGCAGACAGTGTGCCGACACTGGCTGCGCGGCCTGTGCATGAAGGGCAACGCCTGCGGCTTCCTGCACCAGTTTGAGGCAGCGCGGATGCCCGTCTGCCGCTTCTTTGCAAAGTACGGGGAGTGCAAGGCACGTGCCCTCTCCAACGCTGCTTCGCCGCGAGCTGAGCGACTGCGCAGGAGCCAGACTGCCCTTTCAAGCACTCCAACGACGACATCAAGGTGAGCCGGCGCAGGGAGAGACTCGGCCATGTGCTCTCTGTTACGCAACTCTTCACGCAGGACTGCAACATGTTCAAGCTCGGCTTCTGCATACATGGCTCATACTGGTGCGTGTTCACAGCCGTGTGCGAAGTCTAGCCTTGTTCTGACGTGTTTATGTGCAGCCGTTTTCGCCACCTGAAGCAGGCGGGGCCGCCGCCAGCCCCGGAGCAGGCGCACCTGACCGTCACGCGGCCGGGGCGTCCCGGCTGGTACGCGCCGGGCGCCGAACACTGAGACAGGGTAGCCTGGAATGGACGATGATTGCACGTGCAAGTAAGTGTTCAGTGTTTGAGGTGGTGCGGGTGTGTTTTGTAGCTTGCAGCCTTGCACTCAGCCACTCCCGACGCTCACCTGTTGCGCTGCAGCGTCGCTGCTATCTCTTCCAAGACCGTTCGACTCACCTTTAGGATGTGTTTGTTCGACCGGGCGTGAGGGACTGCCTGAGGTTGAGGGTGGTTGTTTTATTCGCTCGTACGGCAGGTACTAAATTAGTCTTGTATTTCAGAATCGTACGACTCTTCTCGCAGCGCTACTCTAGCGGTGCGTGTCGTGTGCGTGGGCATGGTCCGCGTTGTTGCTGGGCAGCCAACTCTCCTCGGGCCTTCCGTGGTCTCACCTCCCACTCGCAGACGCGCGCGGCGCTCGCCAGGAGCTGCGCAGTCTCCCACCATGGCGCTCAGCCAGAAGGAGGTGCGTGAGCGCGCGGGCGGAGTCACGAGAGTTAGCTGTCGGCTGACTAGTCTCCGCTGCTGTCCACAGGCTGACATCCAGATGATGATCGCGGCGCAGTGCCACCTGGGCACCAAGTGCGCGCCCGGGGCGCCGCTCTTCGCGTCTGCGGGCGCGGTGGCCGGCTGTGCAGCTCTGGCTGCAGGTCTAGGGTTTTAAGCGCCGGCTGATCTGTGCTGCCGCTGTCGGAAGACCGCGTGCTGTCACGCCGCTGGGGTGCCGACAGGGGCTGAGCGTGCCCGGGGCTGACGTCCCAACTCCGCCAATAGGAACTGCGACTTCCAGATGGAGCGCTACGTTTGGCGCCGCCGCGCCGACGGTATGCCTTTCTCCGCTCACCGCAGGCCTAGCGTTCGCTCACCCGCACCCGGTGCAGGCATCTATATCATCAATCTGGGGCGCACGTGGGATAAGCTGATGCTGGCTGCGCGCGTGATCGTGGCCATCGAGAACCCCGCAGACATTGTCTGCATGTCCGCGCGCCCCTACGGCCAGCGCGCCGTCTTCAAGTTTGCGCAGTATACGGGTGCCAAGTCGATCGCTGGGCGGCACACGCCCGGGACGTTCACGAACCAGATCCAGGCCTACTTTGACGAGCCGCGCCTGCTGCTGCTCACCGACCCGCGCACGGACCACCAGGTGCGCTTGCGCTGCCATGGCAAGCTGTCACGCTGCTGACCTGTCCGCGCGACGGCAGCCCATCTCCGAGTCTGCATACGTCAACATGCCAACCATTGCCTTCTGCGACACCGACTCTCCCTTGTCGCTGGTAGACATCGCTATCCCGGCCAACAACAAGGGCAAGCACTCAATCGGCTGCCTCTACTACCTGCTTGCGCGGATGGTTCTGCAGATGCGCGGCACCATCTCGCCTGCCAACCCCTGGGACGTTATGGTGGATCTGTTCTTCTACCGGGAGCCGGAGGAGACGAAGGAGCTTGTGCGTCGCAGCAGCGTGCCGCCCCACGCTGCGCTGACGCGTGCGCTCGCAGGAGGAGGGTGGTGAGTTTGCTGCTTCCGCGCCGCCGGCCGTCGCCGAGCCCTGGGATGACAAGTACGCGGCTCCCACGTTCGACGGCGCCGCTGCAGTGGCTGGCCAGTGGAGCGAGCAGGCTGCCCCGGGCTGGGAGGCAGCCGTCCCCGGCTCCGCTGCACCTGACTATTCTGCGGGCAACGTGGACTTCGCATCCTCCTTCGCCGCGCGCTAGGTGCTTTGATGTAACCTGGCTGCGTCAGAACAACAAATAGTTGCGACTTCTTGCTGCGTAGTACTTGTTTTTCACGAAGCTCGTCTACGACGCCGCTCCGTTCCGTGGCCTCGATTTCGTCCTGGCTGGTCGGACGCACGGTGTTCGCTGTTCGACCGGTGTCTAGTTGCTCGCCCTGCACTCGCCTTCGCTGTGTTCCCCTGTCTTTCCTGCTGCACAGCGCATGCGCACGACGCGGCCTGTGTCCCTGCGGGTGCGTGGCTAGAGAGTGCACTCCTGTGTGAGGCCCTCACTCTCGCGGCAATCGTCGCAGGTGACGCAGCTGGACAGTGAGCAGTTGGACACGGAGCTGTCGGAGGTCCTGGGCGCGCGTCTGCTGCGCGCGAACCAGCACACGTGGTGGCTGGCAGCCCCGCACTCGCAGCAAAGAGTCGCCGCCATCGTTGAGTTGCTGCTGCACCTCAGCGCGGTCGTGGGTGAGCGGGCTAGCCCCGGTGCTGAGATGTGGGGGCTGCGCCTGCGAGACGCGTGCGGCGGCGACGGGCCGGACACTGCTGCTGCAAGCCGCTCTCAGCGCTGCGCATATGGTGCGCTCACGCCGGCTTGCCCCACCATGGCCTGACGCAGCTGGCGCAGGCGCGCTACTGCTGGCCTCATTTGCGCTGAAGCTGCTACCTACGAGTGAGCAGTCAAGGTTGGGCGGCGTGCTGTCCGCCGCAAGCACCCTCAACCTGCTCGCCTTCCTGCACGCAGGCCGGCGCGTATGCCGATGCCAGGGGGGGCGGTACTAACTCGCACGTGCCTGCGCAGGTACAGCCGGCTGGCCCTGCGGCTGCTGCGGCTGCGCCTCGTTCCAGAGACGGCGCGTTTGGACCGGTCCCTCTCCTTCCAGTTCCTCAACCGCCAGGTGGTGTGGGATGAGCTCCACGACCTGCTGCTCTTCCTGCTGCCCGTCGTGAGCCAGCTGAGGCTACAGCGACCGGCGCCACCAATGAGCCTTTGCGGCGCCGCACACTCGTGCCCGCTGTGTAGCCAGCGCCCGGCGCTGCTCCCCACCGCGGTGCAGCCCTGCGGCCATGTGGGCTGCTACTTCTGCCTGGCGGCGCGTTGTCGAGCCGCCCGAGACTGCGTCTGCACCGTCTGCCTGGCGCCCATTCTGGGCCTTCGTAGACTGACGACGGACCACGACGTGGGTGCGAATGAGGCGGGCACGTGAGCACGTTGCTACACATCTGTCAGTCTGGCCATGAGGAGCTGCTCCAGCAGCACCGGGTTTGCCTTGCCCCCCGACTCCCGCATCACCTGCCCAACGAAAAAGCCCTTCAGCTTGTCCTTGCCGCTCCTGAACTCGGCCACCTGCTTCGGGTTGCCAGCCAGCACCCGCGCAACGATGCCCTCCAGCACACTCAAGTCGGAGATCTGCACCAGGCCTAGCCTGTCCACAGCCTCGCGCGCGCTGCCGCCCTCCCTGAGCAGCGGCTTCAGCAAGTCCTTGCCAATCTAACGGGGGGCTGTATGAGCGAGCTGGCGAACAGGCAGGGGGCGCACGGACCTTGCCGCTGATGGACCCGTCCACGACCATCGCAAGCAGCTCCGCCAGTCCCTCCGGCTGGAGTTTGAGGTCTGCGAACGCAATCTTCTCCTGCTTCACGAACGCAGTGATGTCGCCCAGTATCCAGTTGGCAGCTGTCTTTGCCTCCGCACCCGCGGCGAGGGCGCCGTCAAAGTAGCTTGCCACGTCTTGCGCCTCTGCCAGCAGCACCACATCCTGCGCGCATCGATGCGTGTCAGAGCCCATGCCAGCATGGGGCAACCGCGCTCGTGCCTTCATAGGCAGCCCCAGCGCAGCATAGCGCTCGCGCATCTGGGCAGGCAGCTCCGGCAGGCTGCGCAGGACGTCGGCCAGCAGCTCAGGCGTGACCGCCAGGGGTTGCAGGTCCGGCTCCAGGTAGTAGCGGTAGTCGGCGAGGCCCTCCTTGCGGCGCATGCTCACCGTGCGCTGCGCCGCCTCCTCCCACAGCCGTGTCTCCTGCACAACCTCCGCGCCCCTATCCGCCAGCAAGAGCGCCACTTGGCGCTGCACCTCAAAGTCGACGGCGCGCGACATAGCCGCAAAGCTGTTCATGTTCTTGATCTCAACTTTGGTGCCAAATCCGGGGGCCCCGCGGGGGCGCACCGAGACGTTCACATCGCAGCGCAGCGACCCCTCCGCCATGTTCCCGTCGCCCACGCCCAGGAAGCGCACGAGGCGCTGCAGCTCGGCCGCATAGGCGGCCGCCTCACGGCCGCTGCGCAGGTCCGGCTCGGAGACAACCTCCACCAGCGGGGCGCCCGCTCGGTTGTAGTCCGCCAGCGAGTGCGAGGAGCCGGCGAGCCCGTCAGCGCCCACGTGCACCAGCTTGCCCGAGTCCTCCTCCAGGTGTGCACGGGTCACGCCTACGCGCACCACGCCGCCGCCCTCCTCCTCCGGCAGCCGCGCCTCAAGCCACCCTCCCTCCGCCAGCGGCGCGTCGTACTGGGAGGTCTGGTAGCTGTTTGCGCGCGGGCCGGGCGTGAGAGAGGCCGGGAGCACGGCCCTCCTGCAGCCGCACCCCTTGGGCAGGTCTGCGTAGAGGTAGTGCTTGCGGTCAAACTTCGACGTTCCCGCTACGCGGCAGTTCAGCGCGCGCGCCAGCAGCAGGGCCTGCAGGGAAGGTGCTGTCAGCCCGCATAACGGAGCGACTGGTTGCGACCCACCTTGCGCAACGCCAGCGCGTTCAGCGCCGGCAGCGTCCCCTGCATCGCACAGTGAGCTGGGCGAGGGCGAGGGCAGGCGCCCGGGCAGGCGCACCGGGAGACCGAGGCAGGTGGGGCAGGTGTGGGCGTTGGGCGGTGCGGCAAAGGTGTTGGCACAGGCGCAAAAGGCCTTGGTGCGCGTGTTCAGCTGCACGTGCGTCTCAAGGCCCACAACAGCCTCGTAGTCCGTCGCCTGCAGCGGCGCCGCGGAAGCGCAGGGCGGCGCACGGCGCCGGCGGTGAACTGCTGACAGCGCGAACGCAGCAACAGGGGCGGCAATGTGCATGCGCCCAGTTCAAGGGACTTGGCAGCGAGATAGACCAGCCAGGGGCGACGACGTGGTCTCGCAACTGGCGAAAATGGTGGCCCTGCCTAGTGCCTAGTACTACCTACTGGCGCAATGACATCGAGCTCTCGGTCGGCGAGTGTTGGCGACTCTCGCGCGCTGCTCATGCCTTGAGCTGACCGCCGACTATCAGGTGCAAAAAGCGCCGGTCCAGGTTTGAACTGGAGACCTGCCGATCTGCAGTCGGCTGCTCTACCACTGAGCTACCGGCGCGGGTACAAAACTAGTCTGCGGTTAACGGCCAATATAACATTCAACATTGTGTCGAGGGGGGGGGTAGAAAATTCGGTAATTAAACAAGAGCTCTCGCGACGAGCTAACGTCGCCAAGAACGCGACTGTGGG
>Ga0208951_1000232_pt1 | contig 24917 bp, 22 predicted proteins | sample GreLakmeMI27MSRF_FD_187702 | JGI IMG/M metagenome (GOLD analysis project Ga0208951, IMG submission 187702) | Freshwater lentic microbial communities from great Laurentian Lakes, MI, USA - Great Lakes metaG MI27MSRF (SPAdes) | ecosystem: Environmental > Aquatic > Freshwater > Lake | place: Great...
TTCTCCTCCCCCACCCCACTGTTTTTGGGGAGAGGGATAAGTGACTCAAATAGAGATAGAGAAAATATTTTACCGTACGCTTGAATATATATCATCTCTCTTAAATACAGATATATACCGTAGAACCTATGAACCTTGTCGCAGTTATCGTAATCATTTTACTTATAGCGCTTCTATATAAGCTTACCTCAACCTATGACAAATTATCCAAAGAACTACGCGAGATCCGTGTGAAATGTGTAGCTCCGGCGTCTTCCTTACCGATTGCCGCATAGAAAATCGTACCCTTACTATAGAGTATGGGTATAGACCTTCCCTATGTATTTGTCATTGATATTGACGGGACGCTAATAGGCAATTGTTCCTATCAGACACAACAGTACAGTCTTCTTACAATGTTGAAAAAAATGGGCTACAGAGTGCCGTCTATTTCAACTTGTTCGAGAGCATATAGTGCGGATCAAAGTCTTGTACGGCCGGGAGTAGCAAGCTTTGTTCATGCCATGAAAAAAATATATAACAACGTCCATTTCTTTGTATATACGGCAAGTCATAAAGACTGGGCTCATCAGGAAATTTCATGGATTGAAAAACAACACAATATTAAGTTCAACCGACCCCTTTTTACACGACCGGACTGTGTAGTAGATGGAGCAGGCAATTATCGCAAATCGCTACAGAAGATTATGCCTCGTATTATGAGGGCGATTACTGTAAAAGGAACAAAACCTTATTCGCGTCAGGAACAGTCTTATATTTTAGAAAATCAGTTAATGATTATAGACAACAATGCCGTATTTTTAGATAGAACCGATCGTCTGTTGCTATGCCCAGACTACAATTTCACATTGTTTGAACCGTTGTTAGATTTAATACCAGCAGATGCTATGTCAAATCCATCTATCCAACAACATATACTTTCACTCGTGAATCAAAGTCTTATTTGTCCAGTAAAACAACAAAGTACAGACCGGACAGAAGTGTTAGCAAACCAATATGTATGGCTTGCCAAACACTGTCGTAATATAGCCGAACTAAATGCTATGTACAAAACAGATGATTTCTGGCTTTATATAACTAAGATTATTCTTAAAAATAATATTCGCACCTATAGTCCTACAATCATACAGCAGATACAGAAGGGTATTTGGAATAATATGAAGCGTAAACGATTAGGAAATTCATCACAAAATAATGCTCACTAAATTTTTAGAACCCAAAACACCTCTTTTGGGTTCTAAAAACTATCCATCTTCTTTTTATTCAAAAATGACAAAGACAAATAAGAATATAACAAAAATCACTATATATTAGGATCCATCATGCCTGTAATAATATCATTTGACATAGGTATCCGTAATCTGGCATGTTGTTCGTTACGAACAGAGCAGGCAAGTGATGCTATTCATAATACGCCTCTTACGGAGATTATGGTTTGGGATATTATTCAATTACAGACACCAGATGAGAAGAAGCGCCCTACGATAGAGGAATTAACCCTTCGCGTATATGCTCATATGGATGAGCTCATAGACAATCTTCGTACCAAATTCCAAGTTGAACAAATTGATTATGTGCTTATTGAGAACCAGCCATCCCATTTGAACGGAACAATGAAGTCCGTACAGATGGCGATTTATAACTATTTTATGTTGCGACGACACTGGGAAGGTATTATAACCTCTGTATATATGATTAATGCCTCCCTAAAGCTTCAAGGACACGGAGAATACGCCGAAAATTTACGCAAGAACGCGCCTGTATATAGTAAGCCATATCAAGTAAATAAATGGTTAGCCGTTCAATTATGTAAGCATTATATATCGCATGACACAGCGATTCAACACCATTTCAATTGTCATCGCAAAGGGGATGATCTGGCAGATAGTATTCTTCAGGCCGTCAGCTGGGCAAGAAAGAATATGATCCTAATAAGCCCCCTTACTATGAACATATAGATCGCGTTTAAGGTTTAAAGGTAAATATACATTTCATGATATAAGAGAAGTATGATGCAAGGACCCTCTATTTTGCTTCGCAGCGATGACGAAGACGATGTACTCGAGATTGGCGCGAATGATAACTCCCGCCCTTTCCGTATTCCTGATAACGGAATGCAACAGATGCCACAAATGCCGCGACCATTCAACAATTCATCCGCCATGTCAAACCAACAAGGATTTGGTGGAGTAGACCCATTGATTAATATGCGTAAAGTTTCAAGCGATGTTATATCACGATCAAGTGGACAAGATAGCCGAGATGGAACAGATTATACGGAGAGCGAAGCAGATGATACAGAAAGCTATGTTTCTGACAATGCTCCTATACAACCTCGTATGAATACAAATACAAATATGAACCGAAATGGAGGAGCATACGCAGATCCTACAGCAGCTCGTATGGTTTCTGAGCGTGGTCGTATGGAGGCAGAGATGAATGAGAAGCGCGAGATCCTCTATCAATTGGAACGTCTGGAAAGCAAAGGATATAGGCTTCCTCGTAAATTTAGTGTTCAATCCGATCTGGAAGAAATGCGTGCCGAATATCATCGTATTCTGCGTGAAAAAGAAGTAGATGCCAGTGTGCGTTTCCAGCGCAAAATGATGATGGCTCTTGTTACGGGTATTGAGTTCCTAAATACACGCTTTGATCCTTTTGAAGTAAAGCTGGATGGTTGGAGCGAACAGGTTCATGAGAGCATTAACGATTATGATGACATTTTTGAAGAACTTCATGACAAATACAAGGGTGCTGGTAAGAAGATGGCGCCTGAATTGCGACTAATGATGTCTCTTTCAGGCTCCGCGTTCATGTTCCATCTTACAAACAGTATGTTCAAGAAAACGCCCCTGCCTGGTGTAGAGGAAGTATTGCGTGCTAATCCTGATCTAATGAAGCAGTTCCAGCAAGCCTCGGTAAATCAACTTGGTAAGAATATGTTTGGCGGCGGACAAGCCTCTCAAGAACCTCAACAAGGCGGTATGAGCGGCCTATTTGGTATGATGTCAAATCTAATGGGTAGTGGCAATCCAAAAATGCCTCCCCCACCTAATATGACTACCAAGCGCCCTTCGCCTCCTCAACAGCGTGGCAATGATGTTGATATAGAGACCATTATCAGGGACATTCACGATGATATTGAAGATGTTAGTACCGGATATAATATGAACCAGAACCGTATTGAGACGATTTCATTAGATGACGATGACGAGATTGCCAGTATTTTGGAAAGTGTTACATCCGATGTAATGAACTCTAAAAGGCAAACCGCGAGCAAAAAACAGACCGGTGGCAGGCGCACATTGAACCTGTAAAATAAATACAATTAATATTTGAATACAAAAATAAATTATGATTTATGATTTATAATTTTTTAGAGTTGATTATAATAATTTAACTCCTTGAAAGAGATCGTAGCTCCCGGCGAAGGACACCTGGAACACGGCGGGCGGACTTGATGGGGTTGGAGACGGCTTCAACCACGGAAGGAGATGTTCGCGATATCTGTTTCACTCCGCCAGTAACCAGACCGATGGTAGTAATGGCCAAAATAGCGATTAGAGGGACGACAACAATTACACCCAAGATTACCAATTCCGCGATAGACCAAACATAGAGTGCTGTTCGTCGACCATCCTCGGAGCACATGCACTTCGCCTTCATCAGGTAGCGAACATACATGAGGGCATATACGAAGAATACCACACTGGCAACGGTGAACAGGAAGGCCAGAGCGGCATAGATAAAGGCACCCGTCATACCGAACATCTTTCCAGCCTTGCTGGCGGGGAATACCATCATCAGCAACAGGAAGACGATGGCGAAGATGATGTATCCCTTGATGAAATTACGGTAAGGATGTTCCGCGCACTTACAGTCTATCTGTTCAAGTTTGGCTATGTAGGTATAAGAAACAACCAAAAGGATAAGGCCGAGTATGCTTAGCAGCCATCCAACGATATTTGATACAGTCTCAATCATATTTATACGATGTTCTAAATAAGCAATATATATTTTTGTTTTTACATCTTTGTTTTTATTATTTATAGGACTTTCTTAGGACGTCCTCTTCCCCTCTTTACAACTACATTTGCGCCTTGCTCTTGAGCCAAACGTGCCCTCTCAAATTCCTCAGGTGTTCTATCTACCGGTTTAATATATGGAATTTTAAGGAATTCAAATATATCTTTTTCAGTCAGCAATTCGGGAATAGCAGACGGTTTTGGTTCAACATCTGATACGATTATCATACGGTGTTCATTGAGACTGTACCCTTTTTCCAAAGCATATTGGCGCATTACCACATTGAATGGACCGGATCCTGTAAAGTATAATAGAGCATAACTATATTCGTCCTCCGGTGTAAGAAGCAAATCCAACCGCCTCGCCTTACCATTACCGATCTTCACGATGGCCATACATTTTTTTGCCCCTTTTGCCAATATATCCAAGATATAGCCTTCGCTTTTTAATTGATCAACCACTCCTTTGAATAATTCGCCGGCTGTTTTTGCTGAAATATTCTTTGGAAGCTTCAAGATGACATCAATGTCGCCACTGTTTGCTAGTTCACGACGATAACTTCCTACAATCATGGCATCAAATTCGTGGCTCACTTCGCGGATATTGTGTAAAAGTAGTTTTTCATGTTCCATCATTTCTGATCGCGGAATCCTTTCCAATATATCTTCGTAATATTTTAGCCCAAGTACTTGAACGTCATTCAAGATTGAATGGTCTGCTTCATACTTTTGTCGTAGATCATCAATGGAGCGTATTTTATGCTTTGAAACAAGCTCACGCGCCTTGGTAGGTCCAATACCGTGAATACCGATTAATTCATCAAGTATATTAAATTGTCGTTCTTCGCGAACTACTTTCGCAGCCATTAGCTCTCCACTTTCAAGAATCTCTTTTATCTTTGTATTTATTTTTGCTCCAATGCCCGGAATTCCATTTACATCTTCTATTGTACGAATGGCACCAGGATGCGCTTTCAATTCACTGATCACTTTAGCATATGCCCGTGCTTTAAAGGGCTGTTTATCTTGCGTCTCTTTTTTTCGCATTGTATCCAATTCGGATATAATCTTGTCTTTGTAGTCCATTTCGTCTTGAATGTTCACCTTTATTTTTAGTATATAAATTACTTATATAAATAATTGTTTTAATCATTTTTTTACACCCCGTATGTTCTTTCTTTGATATTTCGGCTTTTGGCTTTGGTTTTTATTAACAATGTCAAGAATATCCATAATTTTAAATCTTGATGAAGCAAGTAGTGTATCTTTTTTAATATCCCAATTACAAAAGTAATCTAATATACTTGGAATAATTAAAAGGCCTCCATTTATATGTTTGTATATGGATTGTACAGAGCAAAGCATGATGTCAAGATATATTTCCAATAACTTACCATTATTCCAATGTTCGTCGCATGCTTTTGCTAAAACAGTAAATAATAATTCCAAATCATCATTTGATCCAAACATTTTACACGAAATCAATCGTATATAGAAAACAATAAGCGATTTCGTATTCTTTTTCCATTTTGTATATTCGCATAATCCGTCGGATGTTTCATTGTTATGATCTGCTGATTCAAGACCTTCTAGTATATTATCTGTAATCCTATATTTTTCTTCCTTTATAAAATTATGAAAATGTTGTTCTAAGAATACTTTTGATTGATCAGGAGATATAGCCATAATTTCACCGATCACTTCGGTGTATAGATCATGATAAGTAGGCTGTACTTGAAATAAAAAGATCATTTGATCCATATAAATATTGATATTTTCTGGTATTAGAGATTTAATAAAGTTTGAGAGAATTTCATCTTTATTAAGAAGCGACAGTTTGTTCATAAAGGCTACAAAATTCTTACGAGCTTTACCTTCTGTATTTGTGAAAAGAGGACCAATCCGTGGGCGCATGCTTTTAGTAGCAGGATATTCGTCTGGAGGCTTCGTTTCATGATGATTTTTTCTTACATTAGGATGATCTCCCCTTTCAGTTATATTTCTTCCACCGCGTCCACCGTTTCTTCCATGCCCGCCATGCCGATTGTTTGTATGGTTATTTATTTTTACATTAAAGCACGAATAGGTACTTTTGATTTGCTCAACTTTTTGGATATAAATAGACGGAATAGGTACATTTTGTAAATTTATCCACCTATTTTTAAATTCCACCTCACCTATTACGATAAGATCGTCTTGTTCTGTTTCTGCCTGATCCATATCGTCTTATCTATAGCAACCATGAAATACATATGTATACCAATGCTTAAGCAAATGTTTATCAATCAACTGATTTAAACCAGAACCAATTTTGTAAAATACTATACCTTATGACAATATCACAAGCATCTATTAATACGATTATGATACTTGAAGAGACAATTCATACTCGTTGGGTAAATAGAGTGCTCATACTATGTTCTGATAATGATCAGTGCAATGATATTCATCATGTTCTTTCGTTGCTTGATTATTCTGTAGAATTAATTGTGTTAAACGATGTCTATGATGAAAGAAAGAGCTATTATTCTTCTATAGAAAAATTACGCAACGGAACATCCAAAGTATTAGTGACAACACCAGATACAATGTCTATTATCCAAAAAAATATGGATACTTTTTTACATTTTGATGTGGTATTATAGAGACTATTTCAATAGTATAATTATTATATTTGATATAATTAGAAAATGCCTTCTAAGTCTTATTCGTCATCTATGTCTGCTATTACTTCTAAAACCGGTGGTAAGGGATATAAATGGATCTTTATCGGTCTGCTCGTAATCCTTACTGTAGTATTCTTGGTCGCTTTCATGCGATCCAGGAAAGAAGGCTTTGAAAACGGTGCTGGTAATGTTATGTACTTTTACATGCCCGAATGTGGACACTGTAAGAAGTTTAACCCTGAATGGGAAAAGTTGCAAAAGATGGTAGATAATGAACGTGCTCCTCTTACTCTTAACAAAGTAGATGGAACAGATGATGCAAATAAAGACCTTGTAAACCAATACAATGTGAAGGGATTTCCCACTATCATCATAGAGTTTGGAAATAAGTCAACGGTTTATGACGGTGAACGCACAGCTGATGCCGTATTTAAATGGGCATCAGGTATCGTAGGTGCTAAATAAATTTAGATTTTAATTTCCTCTTTTTTCTTCTTTATAAAATTATACATCGTGGTATATCCATATGCTATGGAATTATCTATATCGTCATCTGTTACTTCAATTTTGATTGTACCGTCATCGTATGTATCTAATTTTACAAACGGTAATGGTGTCTTGTCAAGCATTACCGCTTCATAACTAGTACACATGTGTTTTAGCTTTTCTATATTGAATGAATTACTAATCATCACCTGTATTACGACGGATATATAGGAAATAAAGTTATCTGGTTTGAGGTCAAAAGGAATAATAGGAGAAGCTACGACAATAAGTATCCGATTTTGTCCTGATTTTCTAAATCCTGCTACAGGATTGTTATCTGTTATCCCGCCATCTATGTACTTTTCACCATTAATATTTACAGGTGCCATCATGATTGGTACGCTCATAGATGCTTGTATAGCATCAAATATACATACATCTGGCGTATTATCAACATTAAAATAAACTGGCATACGCGTATCAATATTGGTAGCACAAATTACAATATTTACCCCCGTTTTTTTTACAAAATCCCTAAAATTTATGGTTTCTTCTGTCCATCCATATTTCTTTTTCATAAAATGTTTGATCGGTTTTATCATTCGTTTACCACTATCAAGACCATATGTGTCCGTGATAGACATAATAGAATCAAGCATGGAAAATGATATATTTTCATCTTCTTTAAAGAATGCTTTCAAATAAGATTCAATCTCGTCTGGCATGATATTCATAGCAAAAAGACATGCTACAAATGCTCCTATGGAAGATCCGGATACTTCATGTACATATTTATGGTAGTCATTTTCTTGTAAATACCTTATTATTCCAAGATAAGATAACCCGGATAATCCGCCTCCTGTAAATACTATGTGCGAGTACATGCTCAAAAAGTATATGCCTGTAAAGTAAGAGCAAGAATCCTTTAATTACAATGGCGTTAGTTGAATATAAGAGACCAAATATTAGCCTTACAGAGCTTTATGATATGAGAAAGAAAAAGGATATTAACCGAACAAAGAGTTTTGATCACATTATAGAGCTATGTCATAGAAAAATAAGAAACATAGCGACTTATGGAGGCATGAATTGTTTCTATGAAATTCCAGGAATCATCATTGGATTCCCGTTGTATAATCTTGCGGATTGTACGCAATATATTATAGATAAAATTAGAGGAACTGGATTCCTCGTTCAATTGCTTCCGCCGCCCCATATCAGTGTGATCTATATCTCTTGGGATCCGCAAGAAATAAAACCGAAACGACACGCTCTTACAGGACCTTCAAACAACAAACCCAACATTATTCGCACAAGAGGAAATGTTCAAGAAACAAAAATGATAACGGCAGATACAAGCGTAAAACCACGCTTAACGAATCCTTTAAAGGAACGATTCCGTATATTTTAATCGGGACGGATAAATATTCGTATCCAGATCGCGAATGAATTATTTTTTAATGATTTCTTTGAGCTCCTTCATGAATGGCTCAAGAATTTCCATCGTATGTCTCATACCGAGCATAACACCCATTTTGAATAATTGATCAATAAGGAATATAATCAAAACACCGGCGAGTATGAAAAGAGCAAGATCCCAACCGTAAGATTCCGTATTCATTACGGATACAGATAAACTTCGGTTATATTTGTCCGAACCGGATAATTTTTCAGGAGCAAGAGGCTTTTGAATGCTGTGTTCGGAGAATCGTTTTAGGGTTCGCTGGAGTGGAGACGAATCTACATCATAAAGGTCATCCGATGGTTTGGCATCCGGATTCATAGGGAACCGTTTCGGTATATTTGTAGCCTCTGAATTCTTCAAATATTGTTCAAGATCATCATCGTAATAGCCTGTAATATTTTCAAGATCATCGTATCGCATTTTTGATTCAGGTATAGCAGTGGATGATGTCTTTTGGTTTAGAGAAGTGTTCATCGCTTTCTTAAATTGCTTCTTCGTTTCTTCACTTAGAGGTACTTCGTAGAAGTTGGGGGAAGATTGACATTTACCATCTGCTGTATAGGAAGATTTTCCCGATTTTGATCGGTCGGGTTCGTTTTGTTCAATCGGGGCACCATTCATAAACTGTTCCATTTGATCGGACGAGCAAACGCCATACGAATCGCAGTATTGTCGGCGATCATTTTCCTTCTCTTTGTAAGGTACTTGAGATACATTACCCCTATCTACAGAACCAATGGAAGGACTATTTACAAAGGTCTCATAGGGTATTCTGCGTTGGATGGCTTTTGTACCTTGAATAGGTCCGTCTTGAGGAGGCTTAGGTACAGCATATTTATACATTGTGAAATCACCTGTGCCATTTCCTCCATCTCTTCTATATGCCTCGTATGCTTCCCCGGAAGCTTTTACCTGAACATCGGGTGAACATTTCTTTTTCCTTGAAGGAGGTTCAAAGGATGGAACATTGTATGCTTCCTGTATTGTACAGTACATGGATTTTTGTATATAATAACTCTACAAGGTGTAAAAGATTTTTCTTTTTGATTTTCAAGAAGAAATGCCTGGTGTTTTACATGATCTAATAGCTGGGGTCCTCGCTGGACTACTTTCCGTATTTTTAATTATATATGGATTCCAACCCAATCGCCCCTACCCTTCATGGATACTTGAACCCGCAGAACAACCTTGGATATTTATACTGATCCTCGTATCCATCGTGTATATTATACAATGGGATTATACAATTGGACTGATGGCACTGCTGTGTGTTATTGCCATTGTATTTGACCTTATTATATTTACAAACTCGAGACAATATGATAGCAAAGACAGCGAAGCTCTTTATACGCCATCCATCGGTCTTATACCAAATATGATTACAGAGGTATTTGATAATCAAAACACCATTCCGCAGGTTCTTCCTAAGGACGAACAAGTATCAAAGAAATGGACGGTAAATTATGAACCTACAATTAATGAACTAAACGATAATCAATATACATCTGGTAATGATACAAATAAAATGTCTTTGCAATCTGGATTACCACTAAGTGATGATTCATTGGATATGGCGGATCATTATCCCATTTTTTATTAAAAATAAAAAGATAAATAATTTAAGAAATTACACAATATTCAATATAATAGTTAAGATACAAAACAAAATCAAAATGCCAGTTCACCCTATTTCTTTTTCAGTACCTGCTGAAAATATTGTAGACCATGTTCCGCAGAAGGAAAAAATGGTAGCCGGTTGCCATTATGATAGCCGTGCTTTTCATGATGAAAATGAATATTTCAAAGAATATCAACGCTCCCTGTTTGGTAATACAAAATGTAAGGCGGGTTGGGATTGCAATCGCCATTATGAGATCCTTGCGAATGGCTGTATTCCTAATTTTGAGAATATGGACAAAATCCCTCGAAATACAATGGTTGATTTTCCAAAAGACATTGTGAAACGAGGTATGAAGCTCACTTCATTGGATCGCGCGGAATACGAACCGATTGTTAAAGAACTTTTGGATTATACCCGGGAAAACTTGACCACGGAAGCGCGTGTAAAATACATTCTTTCCACACTTGGAAAAAAAGTAGAGGATGTCAAGAATGTTCTTTATCTGGGTGATTCGGTTCACGGAGACTATCTGCGATGTACGATTCTTCATGGTTTTAAGAAAATTTTCAAGGAAAAATGTGTAGACATGATACGTGTACCTCATATTTATGATAGTTATCCCCCTGAGATTCGTCATCAAATTCATGGTTTCGGCTTTTCCTATGCTTTCCGTATTCCGGCAGAATACGATATTAAATGCGATCGTATGAATATTGGAGAACGTATTGCTGCTCATGATTTTGATGTAGTTGTCTATGGTTCTATTCATCGCGGACTACCTCTTCTTGACCATGTATTGAAATCCTATAAAGAAAATGAGATCGCTTTCCTATGCGGTGAGGATTTTCACGAATGTCCTTTTCTTCGTAATGGATTAGCAGATAAACACCACGTCTTTATTCGGGAGCTATAATTTCTTAGATAAATGTAGTGAAAATATGGACCTATTAACAACATCTACATCAGCTCTCGTATCGCAGGTAGGAGGGCGTCATCTTACCTTTCAATTTACCAATGCTCAACAGAAATTGCTTCAGCATCCCTATGGACAAATGTTTATCCTTTATGCTATGTTCTATATTAGTACGCGTAGTCTCATTCTTGCTGCCGTACTTATCGTATTGTATCTCATACTGATAAATGTTTTACTTAACGAAAAACATCCATTTAATATATTTTCAAGAAATTGGTTAAAAAAAGAAGGATTCTTAGATGAAAATACTCCATCCAGATCAAATCTATATAAATCAAACATTTCAAAACTTGAAAGTTAATAAAAATTATCATACCAAACACATATTATTTTATTTTTAAGAATCTAATATTGTTATATTTGTTTGGACGATCCCAGTAGAATTGCTTTGGACTTGTACGAACCCTCTTGGAAATCTTCAATAGGTATGCGAATATTACAAATACAAGCAGTAAACCAACAATACCAAACAGGTAAGGTTGATATTCTGGATTATCACCGGACGCTATATAAAGGATTATACCGATGGATAGGATTACACCAACATGAATAAAGAAGGTTGCCCTCGCAGAATTCGTAATCATTTCCAATTCGGTTATGGATATGGCACCTGTAAGTTTATTGTTTGTATTGTCTATCATATCATGCATTTGATTGAAATAGGATAGTTCGCGTTGGACGGTACTGTTTATGTTGCTGTAGGTACTGTTTGATTGAAGCAATGCCCCCAAATATACTGTAATATTTAGATAGTCAAGTGCTTCCGATAGGAAAGACTGATTATAGACGGCAAGAAGGTTGGTCTTATCGGCGACCGTATTACCAAGACTGAGTGAAGAAGGGGTAGGTAGATAGTAGTTATCAAAACCTTCTTTTGTGTTAACTTCCTCTTCCTCGTCTTCCTCGTCTTCTACCTCGAATCCCTCGGTTGCTTTATTGTATCTATTGTTTAAAATTACAGCCAATAAAAGTATAACTACCAAGATACCGCCACACAGTATCAATCGTGATGCTTTTTCAAGAGGCGATATAGCAATTGCTACAACAGCAATGATTGAAATTATATAGATGGACATAATGATCTTATCATATTTAGAAGTATTACTTGTTGTCATACGAGCACCTTTGTACGTACTTTGATTGCTGGCAAGTTCCATCTTTTGATTACGAACAGTGTCGTCTAAATCATTTATCGTATCGCTATTTGTTTTATATTTTTGTATATTTTTATTTAGATTTTTTATAATGTTGGAGCGTTCAGTAGGTGTTTCATTTGTTGATATTGAAAAATTCTTATTTATATTAATGAGAATATTTGCCGTATTAGATATATTTGTTATATATTTTGATGATACATCAACCCCACGGGCCCGTGGACGATCTCCCGGCCCAGCAGAGACGGGTGGAGTATATTTCTCATATAGGTACATAGAAATATAGATATTTGTCATTAATTCGTACAACAATAACATACGCCGTATCATAAATATATCGTTTTGAACGAAATCAAAATTGTTCAATGGTCCTAACACCGTTTCAATCGACAATTTTACTGTATTATTGTAAGGTATATGAGATTTTTTGGTACTGTCAACTACCCTATAATTGGAAACATTAAAAGAAGGGGTTGATGTACTTTTCCATGTTGATAAATTCGTATCAGACAAAAATGTATATGCGTTTTTTATGTTGTTCAGTTCGGTTAAAAGATCCCCTGTTATTAGTTTGCTATAGTTTATTTCTGTAGTTGTAGAATCGAATGACGTAATATTAGCATCCGTCATTTGTGTATAGTCAGAAGTAGCATCTAATTTACGAATATAAACGTCCGTTGTTAATGTAGTATTTGTCACCGTGCTGGCTTGTGGTAGGGATGATGCATATTTTATTGTAAAAGAGGAATAACCTTTTATAATTGCTTCTACAAAATTCAATCCCTTTCCCCTGATAGATATATCACCTGTATATTCCGTCCTATTGGTTGTCTTTACGAAATTCGTTCCAATGTATTTTAATACATTTTGTATGTTGTTCGTAAATTTATATGAATCGGTCATTACTTATCTCTACAACAAAAAGAGATAATTCATTTGTACAAGAATCTATTTATTGAATACTTAAAATAGTAGACCACTTTAACCAAAAAATAACTATTTATATTATTAAGTATGGAAATATATATATTTTTATACACAGCATCGGTAGAAATAATATACACCCGATGATGGATTATTTCGCGTAATTTTTACTATATCACCGTGCTTCAAACCTAACCATCGCGCGATGATATCTGTACGAAGAATTACAGGCAGCTGTGATTTTGATTTCAGCTGATAGGTCTCAAACAAGGATTTGATATTGCTTTCGTCAAGTTTTTCATGTAGGGGAACATAGATATGTTTTGTCGGGTTGTACATCAAATCGTTATAGGTAAAGTATTGGGCAATACCACCCGCGGTTTGTAGTACTTTGTCCGCATCTGCTATAATTTTACGGTTATGCGATTGAGGATCTTCGTCAAATACAAAGATTACTGAAGATACATTTCGTTCTACATGATCCGGATCTTCACTCTGTGACAGTACGGAAATGATTTGTTCAGGATCCCTATTTTCTTTCGCATCTTTAAAGTCCTTAAACATACTGCTCTTGACAGTTCCGGTAATGGTCGCCCGAGGAATAAATATAACAGCGGTACGGTTTGTATGAAATATCAGCTGGTGCGTTTTGAACATATGACTTGGTGTAAGATAGGTATGCTCTGAAAACTCGCTTATATCATCCCCGCGAATGATGAGCATGTCTGTTACATTTTCAATGATGGTATCAATATTCGTCGCCTCCATATCGCTATTGATGTGATTGCTGTTGATCTTAATATAGGCTTCTACTCTTTTGTTTATATTCTTTATCCAGTCAAATTTTTAGATCTATGTAATAATTAAAAAAATGAAAAATTAATAAAAATTAATTACTCGTTCATAATTTCATGATTTATTCTGTTTCGTCCTCACTGTCGCCGTCGTTGTTTCCAATCATATGAATATTACGCCATCCTTTGTTGTCGTTTGGATAAGGGCCAAAGGTATTTTCCATATATACCATAAACTGGTTGCGATCTGGAATTTTCTTGCTTCGGTTAAGTGTTTGGTTTGCCCACGCCTTGTATTCTGCGTAAATTTTTGTAATGAGAACACGCTCATTAGATGTTTTATCCAATACCATACGCTCATTGCTAAACTGTCCAATGCTATCATTCACGAAGCGATACTTATCGGTGGCTTTTGTCACATCTACTGGTTCATTAATATTTGTCACATCAATATGCTTGTGATGATCAATCAGCATAGAGATGAATGTATCTGCCCAACGATCAAATTTGTGCATTAGATCTGGATCCGCTTTGAATTCGTTTGTCTTTTTAGGGTCTGGTCTTTCTGTAAATTTGCTGGTAAATTGAATCACACGAATACGCCTCCAAGTACCTCCGTCATCGCTTGATACTTCTGGTAAATCATTGCACGTCATTACCATCTTGAACTGTGGTTTGAATTCAATCGGCTCTTTGAACAATCCTCGTGTAAGGATACGATCGCCTCCAGTAAGTTCCTTCATCAACCCAATATTTAGTTTTTCTCCATCACCTGGTTCCTGCATGACGGTAAGACGACGTCCTTTGGTGCGCTCCAATTCTGACTGAGCGCTATTGGACTGGGTTCGTTTTTGTGTAAGAAGAGCAACGGGAAGAATACAGTAATACTCGCCGAATGCCTTCTGTACGAACGAAAGAATTATGCTTTTACCATTAGATCCAAACCCATTGAAAATATAGAATTTTTCTTGCCTCACACTGCCGTCCAACATACAAGTAAACATATCCTTGATATATCGGCATACGACAGGATTTGTAAAGATTTGTGATAGAAAATGATCAATCTCTACTGCCTCATCACTTCGGGCATTAAACGGAATATAGTGTCTTCCAGTAGAATAAGTAATATAGTCATCCGGACTTCCATCGCGGAATTCGTGCATTCGTAGATCATATACGCCGTTCTCAAATCCCAACAAATGCGGACGAGAATCAAGCAAATCTTCAAATCGTTCATCTGTAAAGAAACACTCACATTCCTTCATCACATTGCTCTTGTAAGAAGTCTTTTTAAGATCAAGAAATATCTTCTTTAATTGCGAACTCTTCTCCACAGCATCGCTGTTGATTTTATCCGTCTTTGCCAATTCCATATTCCAATAATTCGCCCTCTCGGAGAATTTCGTACATACTTTGGTAGATAGAATGTTGCGCAAGATAATACCCTGTGTCGTTCTTACCCAACGATGCTTATCATCCTTGTAGGTAAACCAGATGTCTTTGGTCGTATGACGAAACTTGTCCTTGTACATCGTATAAACCACTTCCGCTACATCGTAAGGAGCCCCCTTGCTTCCAGCACATTTATCAATCAAGGTAAGCACATTCCCCTCAATGATATGATTGTACTGTTGCGGATTGTCTTTGCGCGCCCACCATCGCAAGGTGCCCATACCAAGTGTATCGGAACACATTCTATCCCAACATCTTTGACATTCGCCCTCAATATACTTTGGAGAAAGTCGCGAGAACTCTGTCCATGTCTCCAGAAGATCATAATCAATGTTGCGCAGCGTCCATCCAAGTTTGATCCAATCCTCATAGTTTTCGGCTCGTTGATGCGAAAGACATTCCATAACCAGCCTCTTTGCCAACTCGCGCTCGTCGGTATTTTCAAGAACTGCTCTTGCCGGATTGATGGAATTTCCAAAGATCTGCGAATTGATTTTTTGTTTTCGTTTTTCGTCCATCGTAGGCATAATATGTAGAACATAGTCATTGAACTCTTTCTCTTTTTCGGTATAGAACAGACACGGTTCGTGTTCTACCCGCATGGACAACCTTTTGACCAACCCCAATTCCTCGCTCGGGGTAGGCGTAGCACATTTAATAAGCGCTTGTGTATATTTGTTATATTTATACACCCTCGTGGCCGTATAGGACTTACAGTCTGGCTTGCTACTGCCATAAATTTGCCAATTGTTTTTATCAATAATTGCTTCGTCTACAATATTGTCGTATGTATTACATACTTTTAGTCCCTCAAAGATATTCTCCGCCTGATCCAGAATCCTTTTTCGCACAAGATGTTGAAAGCTATTTTGAACGATAATCTCCGGCCATAGAATATGAATGCCATCCTTGATTTTGCCCCCCTTAATAATCGGCTCTGCCTTTTCAAGTACATAGGCAATCAAGGCGTCGTCTTTCACATGAAGAAACTCTGCCAAGATTTCAAAGTAAGCCAATAGAATTTTTTCAATATTTTCCTCTTTGTACATACGCGGAACGGCTACCTGTGTTTCTTGATCCGTTTCCGTTTTCTTATTCACAGAACTCGTCTCGTCAAGAGAGGATCCTTCCTCACTGTTCGTATCAGAGGATCCCCGGATCGGCATAAACCGGAAATCAAGATCCACGCGCATAAGACTCGGGTTCAGCGGTTTCTCCGTTAGATGGAGAGGCGACCCTCTCATCATAACCCGTGTATAATTTTCAAAGAATTCATCCAATTTTTCATTTGGAATATTCAAACTCAGTCCAGAAGGCCCCCCGACTTTAGAAATACTGGTATGTGTATAGGGTTGTCCTTTTTTAATTCTAAATTGTTGTAAATATTTATGAAAATCATCAATGGAGTTCATTCTGTTTTCTCTCTGGTTATTAACTTCGGTTAATTTTTATATTATATTTTCGCACTGAAAGCACTATATAATTCCAATAACTATACAAATGTTATCAGGACTGGTATTCAATTCAATATATAAATCTTCTTATGACCCATATCAATTTTTCTTGTGCCTCGCAACAAATTTATATACTCAATTTGTAAGAAAAACCACCTACTCCATTTTATGTCTGTATGCTCACCGATTGCGAACAATACATTCAAGAGGGACCGAACCTGTTTTGATAAAGAAGCACTTGTTCGTCTGGCAGAAGCATGGAACAAGAGTGATAAAACAAACCCGATTGAACATATTGAGAAGTTGAGTAAAAATAAGTTATGGTCTGCCATCAATGAACGAATGCAACAGAAATGTAAAGGTGGAGAACGCGAAGCTTGTTGGGTAGATCATTTAGCGAAATCAACAGATCCTATTAAAAAGAAATTGCGACCTGTGGCGCCGAAAGAATGGAATAAGAATCCCTACGAATGGCTTAGTAATTTTGATATAGAAGATGCTATGTTCCAATACGAAGATGATCCGCAATACAAATTTAAATTTATTGGGGTTTTTCCAGTTGATTTTGCGGTAAAGACCGGATTTTTCGGGCAATGTCTTCATGTGGAAACATGTAATATCAACTTTAAAAAGTTGAGAAGCAAAGGCTATAAATATGCCGGAATGGTAATCAATATGGATCATCACGATGAACCCGGATCTCATTGGACAGCATTGTTTATTGTATTGGATCCGCGTTCGCCTTCGTATGGGGCATATTACTACAACAGTGTCCCAAATCCTCCTCCCAAAGAAGTAGATATGTATATGAAGATGCTTCGTAAGAAAGCAGAAGAAGATACACCAAATAAACCCTTTAAATTGGAATACAATACTTATCGTCATCAGTACCAGAACACAGAATGCGGTGTATTTTCCATGGCTTATCTTGTGCGATGGATTGTTCTATTACAACAAGATCCTGCGACTCCTTTTGACAACATTGTAAAGATCAAAATACGAGACAATGATATACACAAACTTCGTAAGAAATTCTTCCGTAAGAGTTCTGTATAACTCCTCCCCAAACAACAATAAAAAATGATATATAGCTAAAATAAATATTAAATTATAAGAATATAAAACAAAACAATGCGAATTAAACTAATTATCTGTTCAGGCCATTGCCCTGTCGTGTCATTGAGACGACAAAATAGCGATATATCTACATCTACGAACAATCGTAGTCATGAATTTACTACAACGGTAATAAATCGTTCGTCCTTATCCTCGTCGTCTTTGGCGTATCCATCGCCTTTAATAAAAACACCGGCAACCATCACATTCAATGTACAATTTGAGTCAATCTATCGTATTATGCTTCATTATAGCAATTGGACAAGAGATGATACGCGACACATTGCCGAAAAGGTAAAGTTTGGTGTTCCCATTCTTACCATGCTTGATTGTGAAAAAGTAGTAAATAGCGCTTTCACAAATGGTGTCAGTATGGTATGTACAATTTCGCAAGATAAGGCAGTTCTATACTGTGAGGCACTTATTCGTGTAGGTTTGAAAGCAACCGTAGAAGAAGCTTAAAGCAGTACAACTAAAATCAAATATAGTTCTACAATGTCAGATAATGAAAGAATCCCTTTTTTGTCGGCCGAAAATTTAAAACGGTTGGGAGCAACCATAGAGAGTTTTATATATAATACATATCAGATACAGCTTAAAGATATTTTAGGTTTTCAAGAATTTCAACAGGTTCTTCGAGATGTAATGGTATTGGTAGATACGAATGGTAAGAATTTTTCCTTTATAGAAAAAAATAAACAGGTAATCGTTCAAGTACGAAACATCCTCTTTGAAAATATAAATAAACGAAACAACTTTTCCAAAGAAGTAGAAACAGCACCAGTGCCAGAACAAGAAATAGAAACCCGACCAAATATGCGTTCTATTATGGATCCGGTTGTTTCTGCTTCTGGCACTGGTGCTGTTTCTACAGTCAATCCATTTGAAAATACAATCATGCCTGTTCCTATCGATCGGGTAGGAACACAAATAGAACAATCGGAAGATGTCTTCTTTAAGAAATTAGACGAACTTGAACAAAAAAGAAAAGCACCTGCTCCAGGTACGGTTGTCCATCCGCCTTCATCTCCTCTCGCTGCCATTTCTTCCATTTCTTCTCCTAATCAACCTTCTTACATTCCGTCGTCATCGCCGTCATTTCAAAATTCATCCCAATCTACGGAGCATGTAATTGTTGCTATGCCACCACCTCCACGCAAAGGTACAGCATTTATAATATCGTCATGGGATCGCTATATTGTTGATAATCCTGAGCGTTCTATTTTACGATGGAATACTCCCCTCCCTCCTTTAAGTGATCAAATTGGTACACGTATTGCTGGTATATTTCTACCTATCTCACTTTCTACGTATACACCCTATGTTCATATCCTATTGGATGGTCCGGGCGGTAATCAAACATCTTTCATTCTTGCTCCAGATACCGTATTAGGCAATAAGACTCGCGGATGGCAAAGATGGTCTCCATTGGATGTAAGTCTTTCCTATATTAAGAATATTTCTTCCCCATGGATAATTTATTTAAAGTCTGCTGACGGAACCATCCTCCCCTTGGGTCTTGATCATTTACATATTGTATCCATTGCCGTAGATATTACCAATCGGTCTGCTACTTTGAAATTAGGAACTTCCATCCCATCTCAAGAGGTAATACTAAACGAAGGAGATTTTCAAGTAGGCGACCAAATATGGATTTTCATAAAAACGGAAAAAAAGAAGACCGAAGTGCTTTCCGTTTCAAAAGACAGCATACAAATTCGCTATAATATCCCAACGCATACTCCATCCATGAGCAACGCCGTCCACGAATGGATGAATGCTCGTATATTAAATTACAACCGACAGTGGTCTATGATACTTGATATTACAAATTCAGCAGATAGTTCATCTACGAATAAAAATAAATAGCAAAAGCCATTTATTTTTATATTATTTATAATTTAATTTTTATTTTTATTAATTTATAATTTATAATTTATTTTTTGCTCAGCAGAGTAAGTGTATTCCGTAAGTCTTTCATTATCTCGTTCATCAGTTCTGCTTCCGTCATAACTTTTTGCCTTTTTATTTCCGCAAAGAAGATCGCCCAATCCTCCAGCATAACATCTTCCGCCGGCATATTACACCATACAATATTCTTTTTGTAGTAGGCAGGGAGTTTATCTGCTTTCTTAGTATTGATTCCATTTATAGAATCCATATCATCCCTGTTATGTCTGTTTTTTAATAAACGCGTATGATAATCCTTAATATCTCTATGTTTTACTTCCGCGCACATTGTTTTTCCGATTTCATCCATCATCGTCATCTTATCATCTTCGGTTAGTTTTTCCATAAACTGTTGGAAAACTTTGGAAAACTTTTTGTTTCGCTTCATACGAATTGGAATAAGTACAGGGGCACTTACAATTTCCAGAGGAATTGTAATAATCGCCGTAGCAATAACGATTCCTCCCATACAACAAAGCGTACAGCAGCCATCGGCTACGTGGTATCCATGTGTAATAACACCCATGATGATAAAATAATTAGTATGATTATATCTTTTTCTATAAACTTTCAATTTTTTGTTTTATTACGATACGATGACCATGATTGTAGTAAATATCCAAACCGCGGCTGTTAATATACTCATACGATTTTTGAGATTTGATCTTTCTTCTGCCGTCATAGCTTTTTGATAGCTTTCTCCTGACGGATTATTCAAAAACCGGATATTGCGCAGGATAATGAAGAGCAACATAGCAAACAGCCATAGCATAACGACATGCCCTACAATGGTCATACTACCTCCATGAACATTGATATAATTGAAGATGATTCTCGTACGATACATATCGATATTCACGATGAGTACAAATATCACAAAAATAGCAGTATATGCTATTAAATAGGATAGGAGAGCACCTTCAATGGTGAATATCCATTTCTTATCAATGAGGTATTCCATGATGGTAATACTAAAAAGCCTTAGGAAGAGTGTAAGTCCAACGAACACTGTTTTATCAAATTTATCAATCTTAAGTACATCACTTGGTGCTACGCGATTCGCTTTTGCACTCGCGGTAAGTCCTTCGGTTGCCTCAAGGACGGATTTCTTTGGATCTGCACGATCTTCCACATATTTGTTGTAAAGTTGAGCAAAGATAGATGGTTCATTGTTGGTGGAGAGCAGTGCTGTGGTGTTGGTATTGCGTTCCAGGAAGGACATCAATTGTTCGACCAGCTCTTTTAATTTCACCAGCTTCTCTGTAAGAAGACGATATATGGTCTGGGGATCACTTGTGTCGTTGGACTCTCCATCCCCACCATATCTCTCAAGCTCACGGTTTAATCTATAGTCTCTATTTTCCCTTTCTTCTCTGTATTCCGCATTGGAAGTTGTTCCTTCTATCGGGGCAGATGATATTCCATGAATACTGGCAAGACGTGTTTGGATGTCCTTCGTCGCTTTCAAGGTACGATCCACGAGTCGTTGAAGTAAATTTTCAATGGAAGAAGGACCTTCTGTGATCTCTTTGAGACTTACTTTCCACATACTCTTGAATTTAGGTATATGGGTATTGTCAATAATTTTCTTGATTTGGGCAATATTTTCACTTGTCGTCTTCTTTGCCTCTTCCAGCAAACCGGCCTGATCTTGCATTTCCACCGGATCTACGGCTGTCTGCAATTCAGTTTTTACGACCGATGCTTGGTTCTTCTTTGCCTCAATCTCATAGTTGATATCCCGTTCTTGCTGCTTGAGCTCTTTGTAGGAAGGTATCTCCTCTATAATGGATTTAAATACATCGCCTGAGAGAGGGGCTTCTTTAGGATTACTCGCTTTATAGGTATCATATTTCTCTTTCAAGAATTCTATAAATTCATCGTTTGTTATTGTATTGCCATAAATTGATTTTTCAACCAACTTCAAATGTTCTTTTAAAATGTTAGTTTTAAGTGATAATTCTATTTCACCATTATCTAGATAATCAATAATTTGTATTTTCTTTTCGTCATCAGTAAGGTTTGTATCAGCTACTATTTCATTGATTTTTAATTTAATCTGCTCACCATTAAATGGAGATGTTTTTACATCTTTTAATTTACTATTTACAACATCAATTAAAATTTGAAGAGTAGGATTAGGATTATTAGTACTATAAAGCTTGTTTTTTACTTCGGTTATAAAAGATGAATAATCTTTCGTAGCTCTATAGTATTGTTTGTAATTATTATCGAAATCTTTTTCTTTTCGATTTTTGATACTTGCTCGTTTATCTTCCTGTTTCTTCCTTATTTCATTGATTTTGAGTTTTGTCTGTTCGTAATCTTTGTTGGCAGTGTCCAGAGCGGAAAGAGGCGACTCAATTGTATAACGGTCCATAAAAGGTTTGAAACGAACCACCGTATTTTCCGTATTCACAATGTCTGTCTTGATCTTATCAAGTTTTTCCTTTGATTTCTTGTAATTCTTAATTCGTTTCACATCTTCATTCATTTCGCCTTGATCTTTTTCCTCTTCTTCCTCGTCTTCCTCGTCCTTTTTCTCATCATCATCTTCCTTCTTTTCTGGTTTTTCTTCCTTCTTTGTCTCTGCCTCCATCTCATCACGCGTTTCTTCTGCTTCACGTGCCTCTTCCATTGGCTCATCTTGGGCATTATCGCGTTGTTTTTCTTGTTCTTGTTCGCGAACTTGCTCTTCCTCTGGAGGTACTCCTCCTTGTTGTTTCTCTTCTTTTGCGGGTTCGGGCTCCTTGCCGAGTTTTTCCGCCATTTTAAAAGCATTCTCGGCTTCTTGTGCTGTTCGTTTTATATTCGCGAGTTCGCGTTCTCTTTCGCTCTTTTCTATACTCGTACGTTGAACTCGCTCGGTTTCTCGCTGTTCTGCTTCCCCTTTTTTTTGTTCTTTTTGTTCTGGTGTAAGTTTTTCTACAATTTTCAACATTCCCTGATGGAGAGCGCTGTTCGCATAAGTTTCCATTACATATTTTTGACTGGCATCGTCGGGTACAAGTATAGCAAGACGGGCAAGATCTTGTGCTACATCTTTTAAATTACGACGTTTCAATTCATGATTGGCATCAATCTTTCGTGCTTCGGCTCGCAATTTTTCATAAGCATAACGGTCCTTATCCACTTCAATAGCATAAGGACCACGCATGGGTGAGATGGATGTAACCACACTTTCCAATGCTTCATCCTTTTTAAAATCACTTGGAGCGCTATAAAAGGGAGTGTTGTCTATGGCTTGTTGTGGGCCATAGTTTGGATATAGATTGTTCACGAAATCTTCTATCATAGGAAGTGTATTTGCCATATTCTGGTTGGTGAAGGTAACCCCATTTTTATCAACATATCGTTTGAACTCTTTTAGAACATCTATAAACTTGCTGATACGAGATCTTTTTTCAGCACCAGCAACAGCAGAATCGCCAGCGACAGTAGCATTACCGGGAGTAGTAGCAGGATCACTCAACTCCTTTTCAATCTTCTGTATTCTTGCCTGTATGTCAGGGAAGATCTCGCCATCAATGTCGGTTATGGCGAGATACACGAGAGGGGCAACTTCTTCTTTGCTGTGAAATTCGTATCTTTCGCGATATTTGTTAAACTCACCCGGAATAGTATCAACAGCATTATTAGCAGTAGTAGGAGGTCCGTTATAGAATTTTATAACACCATCCTTCTTTACGGTATATCCGTTTTTTCGCAAGAAGGCTATAAAATACCTACCATTTGCCTTTTGGCGTTCGTCCACGCCAGATGCCGAGGCAAACATTTCTACCAGCTTGGCTTGTGATATTTCTCCCGTTTCTAAACTTTTCGCTTTGATAATTTTTATAATAGCGTATGTATCAATGTTGTTTTGAATGGCATCTACAATCGATTGATCGGCCGGATAGCGTTGAAGAACCACCGAATCTATTACATTTGTTATATCTTCCTCTTCATTCTTTGCCTTGTCCACCCGATCTACCTCTTCCAATATTTCAATAAATATTTTTTGATATACTTTGTCTTCATTTACTTCGCCTACATTTGCCTTCATGGTAGCAATCAAGTTTTTTATATTAATCACCTTGTCATTATCATCCAATACGGTATATATAAGCAAATTTTTAAGATCGCTTCTGTTGTGAAATTCGTTCTTTTTAAGATATTTATTAAAATCGGCTTCTTTTGTTGCTTCTGTAATCTTATTTTGAGCAAAACCTAAAGCATAATATTTCTCGGCTTTGCTCTTATCATCCGTATGCGAATTATCAATGATTTCTTTTTGGGATGTTATGTCTTGCTGTTTATCAATCTTAATAATACCATCAATTGAATTTATTGATTTTATTTCTTCATTTATAAAAACGTTAAAAGCATCTTTTATTTCATCCTTATAATTATTATCATTATTATCAGCAGCGCCACTCTCTTTGTAAGTAATTGTAATATTAGTAGTACCTGATTCGTATCTTCCAAATATTGTATAATTTTTTGTATTGATAAAATCTACAAAGTATTTGAATGGTTTAATCTTAAAATCGGCTGAAGTTGAAACTAACGGCGGATTTCCACGAGATGGCCGATTGTAATTCAGTAAATAATGATTATTTAATTCATCAATCGTAATTTCATTCTCATTATTATCTGTATATTTGTCCTTGTTCGCACCTATATAATTTTCTATTATTTGTTCAACTGGACCATAATAATCCGTTGCTGCCATATTACTATCTACGGATATAAACTCTATAATAATTTTCTAAATTAATTTCGCTGTAAATGATTTATTCTAAGTAATCTTCCAGATTAAAAAATAAGACATAAAATTACCGCTTTATCGCGATTT
>Ga0208951_1000234_pt1 | contig 24853 bp, 20 predicted proteins | sample GreLakmeMI27MSRF_FD_187702 | JGI IMG/M metagenome (GOLD analysis project Ga0208951, IMG submission 187702) | Freshwater lentic microbial communities from great Laurentian Lakes, MI, USA - Great Lakes metaG MI27MSRF (SPAdes) | ecosystem: Environmental > Aquatic > Freshwater > Lake | place: Great...
TGGGGCCTCGTCACGAGAGTCGTTTTGCCAGGCGCTGCGCAAACACAGTGCGTCCATGCGTCTCTTGCGTCCATTTGCGTCGCTCCCAGCACCATCCTCTTCCTATTCGCTCACTCGCTCACCTCAGGAGGGCGGGCTCGCACCGAGCAGCTCTGTAGCGCAACAGCAAGAGAAGTCGATTGCGGCCTCGCCGCAAAAGTAACCGGACTTCACTTGCCCTATGCAATCGATGTGTATTAGCGGCCTGCAGCCAGGTTAACGAAGCATTGCAGCGGCTGCCTGCCGGCGCACCCGGATTGCAATCAAAGTTGTTCAAATCGTCCGTGCAGACCATCCCGCCGCCTCGATTCCTCAAGGCGCGCCGGCCAGCCTGGCGGCACGTGAGGCTGCAATCGTTCGGGCAGCCCGGTTCGCCGATCGGGCCGTCGGGGTCTGGGCAGCCGGTGCCCGGCCCAACGCCCTTCTTAAAGCTGAGCACCTTGTACCGCCCAACATCTGCAGCTGCGCTGTAGCGCCCAACGTCCGGAGCTGCGCCAGCAGCCGCCAGCAAGAGCATTACGAGTGTCACTGTCACGGAGGTGGTACGCGCCATCAATGACGTGGGAAAGGCGGCGGCGAAGGAGCACGCTGACACGAACGCTCCTGCGATGCGCGATAGTACTGCGTGCCAAGGCCAGGGCAAAGACCTTGCAAAGAGGATTGCTCTTTGCGGGGTCCGCCAAGGTAGCTAGTATGCTGGTTTCCAAGGTTCCAAGGGCCTCCCGCGCTGCATTGAGCAAAGTTGGAGTTTCAGAGCTCTCATCTGTTATCTGTTGCCGCCTGTTTTGGGCTGAGGCGCCAGGGTGCTGAACGCCCCCTCCACGCACTGCAGCCCCTCCGCCACGCAGTCAGCCCACCCGTGGGGCCCTCGCGCAGCCGCCCGCTCCTCCGCGCTGCCAAAGGCGCCGCGAGGAGCGCACTCGACCCTCACGCGCGCTGCCACATCATCATCGTCTGCGGCTGCGCAGCTGTGCAGCGCGCGGGCAGCCTCCTCCGCCGCCGCCAGGTTGAAGGCGGCGGTGGGGGGCAGCGTGTCCAGGCGCAGCGTGAAATCACCCTCTTGGGTGTCCCGGAACAGCTCCAGCAGCCTGGAGACGTGCCATGGCGCCACCACGCCGCCGCTGAGGATCGCCGCGTGCACGCGCTCGCGCCGCGCGCTGGTGGTGGCCTGGCTCTGGCTCAGCGCCTGCTGGGCCGCAGCCTGCTCTCGGGTGCGTGTGCCCGTGGCGAGCTGCAGCTGGCGCAGGGCGCAGTGCGCGAAGGGGGCGCCCGCCAGGAGGGCGGGCACGTCCCTGGAGCTGTCCGCCAGCCGAAAGTCGTACAGGAAGTTGTACAGCGCCTGCAGGCTCTCGCAGCCGCACACCACCGTGGACGACCGGGGGGTGCCGTCCACCCCAACCGCACCAGCAGCCCCCTGGAACGCCCCCCGCGTGCTCCCCGGGTTGTGGCGCTCATACTCGGCCAGCTCCTCCAGCGCCTCAGTGGCACCAGCGTCAGCATCGGGTGCCAGAGGGGTGTTAAACGCCACTCCGTAGGAGCGCAGCCGCTGGCGCAGACCTCGCGTGCTGGGCGTCAAGATGGCCATCCCCGCGTCGAGGGGCGCGCCGCGCACGCCCGGCGCGCAGAACAACACCGAGAAGACGTCTGGCAGCAACACGTAGAAGTAGTCGCACCTGGCGGTTGAGGGAGGCGTGAGCGTTGACGAGTGAATGCGAGGCGATGTGTTTTCGCGCCTGCATGTGCGTAATTGGTAGTATAGTGAGCGGAATGCGGCCGCCCATCGCTCCCGACGCAGCGTGAGCTCTCGTCCGTTGTCGAGGCGCGCCAGCTGGAGGATGATAAGCGCAACAGGTGCGTGAGAGGGGGAGTGCGGCGCAGCTGAGGGGCGCTCTGCGCACCGCAGCGCACACGCCCGGCGGCCAGTGCGCGTCCGGGAAGACGGCGGAGGTGAGTGCGCGAACCAGCAGCGCCTGGTGTGTGCTGGCTTGCTCGCAGCCCAGAAAGGCGGCCAGCCCCTGGCTCTCAGCCTCCGCAGGGGGGCAGCGCGCCCAGTGGAAGGGTGCGCGGGAGCTGAAGCGCGCGCCGCTCTTCAGGCTGAAGTCCGTAGGAGGGGCGCCCTCGAACCGACTGGGGGCCAACGGCGCTGCGGCAGCCGCCGGCAGCTCGGCACCCGCGGCGCCGCCGTCCGGGCGGAAGCGAGAGCTGTCCAGGATGCGGGACATGAAGGCCGGCAGGTCCTGCGAGGAGGCGGGAAAGCGAGCGCGGTGAGGCCTCTCATGCACGGTTGAAAGCAGGCGGTCTGCCCGGTCAGCGCCGCCTCGCGCGCGGGCTTGGTGTGCGCACCGCACGCACGGCCGCGTCGGCTGCACGCTGCGGCTCGCCGGGCTGCGCGGGCATGGTTGCGACGTCCAGAAAAGTGGACGGACGACTGCTCACTGGTCGCGATAGCAGCGGTGGCGGCGCGGCCGCAGGCAGCGCCACGTCCGAGGAGCCGCCAGAGACGTTGGACGCCGCCGGCTGCTGCGACAGCGAGGCTGTGCGAAGCAAGCGAGCTGCAAGGCCGCCCGAACGCTGAGACTCACCCCCGCCCCCAACGCGGGCCAGCATCGCAGCCAGAGGCGCCTCGCAGCTCTCAAACTCGCGCTGGCTCTGCGGGCGTTTCATGCCTGGTGCACCTAAAAGCACGGCACCACTTCGCCACCGCACAGGGCACTGGGCATTGTATCGCACCCCCTACGGCGACGCCTCGATGGGCACAGGTCGGTCGTGCGGAGAGCGCACAGACTGTCAGCAGATGCGTGACGTGGCATGATGGTTGCACTTTTTGATTCGAAGAACGCCTGGTGCCTGCTCCCGCTTCAGTGCTTCTGCTCTGTACTGTGCGTGACTGCTGCTGCTGTGTGCGTCTCCTCAACCGCTGCTCCAGCCCCTGCTCCTCATATCCACAGCAGCCTGACACCGCTCTGGGCGCACTTGTCAATGGCGGGAGCTGGGCTGTCGCTCCCTCCCCTCGCAGACTCTGCGCCGGACCAGCCCGTGACGCCTGCTTACCCACCGCACCTGACGCTGCCCGTGGTGACGGAAAAGCAGTCTCCTCCATCTCCCGCTCCTCGCTCTCCCCGCTCCCCGCGCGCCTCCGTCCTGGTCTCTCAACGCAACAAGCGCCTGCACCTCAGCAGCCCCTCCGTGCGCGCGCCCCTGCAGATGGGCTGCGGCTTGGCGGCCGCTTGTTTGCTGGCGCTGTGCCCTCGCTCCGCCGCAGCCTTTCAAGATAAAGGCGAGTGGATTGCGATTACCGTTGCTTTGGCGCTCGAGGCAAACGTGGGAGCAACCAGCCGCAAGGCTGCTCTGCGCGCCCTGGGCACAGCGGCCGGTGGTGCGATGGGCGCGTTCGTTGTAGCCTCAACGTTCGCGTCTAGCGCCGCCTCTGCATCTAATCAGACTGTGAAGGTGGCCGTCATGACCACACTGGTTGCGGTTTGCGGCGCTATCGCTCAGGCCGTGCGCGTACACGACCCCAGCCGCGATTACGCGTACAGCATCACTTTAGTCACGCTAGTGCTCACTTCCATCGGCGGCTCGCGCGCATCTACCCTGTCAGCCTCTTTGGAAGCGGTGGGGTGGCGATTAGCCACCATCGCCTGCGGCGGCGCCGTAGCGCTGGCCGTCAGCAATGTGGTGATTCCGGAGTATGCGTCGCACAGCGCCCGCGCCACGCTGCACCGCGTGCTGCTGGATGCCTCTTCATTGCTCAGCTCCGTGGTTGATGAGTACCTGCATTCCGGCGCAGATGGCGCCGTTCGGGGTTTCTCCAGTGCCAGCGGCGCAGACGGCGGGCTGTACGGGAAACACGCGGCGCTGCATACCCTGGAGGCGCGTCTGGCGCGAGATTTGGACAGGTTTGGCACGCTGCTCACCCAGGCGCGCGAAGAAAAGCGCCTCAAAGTGATCTCCCTGGCGAGTACCTTGCCGCTTCATAAGTTCACGCAAGCTGGAGCCGCCGCGCGCTCCGTCTTCACAGGCGCCGTGGCGCTGCTACACGGCATGGAGAGCGGGTTGCACCTGTGCGCTCTTTGTTGCGCCCACGCGGACGCCATCAGAGCCGCCCGCAAGCAGCTTTCCCTCTGCTACATCGAGCTTGCCGCCGTGACGGGCAACCCATCCCTCGGCAGCAAGCGTGCGCGCGAGGCGATGGCTGACTTGGAAGCTTCTGTTGAGGAACTGGCGGAGGATGTGACGCGCGAAGCCGGATGGAGCTCAATGGTCGCTGGAGCGGGAGATGCTACTCTCCGCCACAACGTGCAGGCCCTGGGGGCTGTTTGCTTTGCGCTCGGCGATGCGGCACGGCAGGCGGCGCACATCCTGCATGCGGTAGAGCTGGATGAGACAGCAGAGGGCTCCTCATCCGCGTCACAGCAGGTGATGGTGGCGGCGCCGGGAGGGGCGGTGCACGCCAGCGGCGGCGGCGGCATGGGCGCCGCGCTACGCTCAGCCGCGCATGCCATGGATGCAGCGCTGCACTCGCACCTGGCGCACACGCACGCACCGCGAGTGCTGTCGCGCAAGGGCAGCGCGGAGGAGGGAGGCAGTGCGCAGCGAAAGGGCAGCGGATTTGGAAGCATGATGCGCACGCTGAGTTTTGCGTGAGCGACGTTGTGCCGGATGTTCTACGCGTCGACTTCGTATATATGTTGAACAGTTGAAGTTGTTCTTTTCGCCAATCGCACGCCCCTACTCTCCCGCCTATCCCTCCCACCGTCTGCAGCATGCCGAAGGCCGTGTGCGTGCTGGCCGGCACCGCGGGCGTCAGCGGTACCATCGTATTCGAGGAAGGCGCAGAGGGTGCGTGCGTGTGCCCCATTGAACACCACCATGCAGAGCTGAGGCGCCTGCTCGCCCTTCTCGCAGGCACCTCGGTGACTGGCACGCTCAAGGGCCTGGCGCCGGGGCTGCACGGCTTCCACATCCACCAGGCGCGTGCAGCGCGCGAGCGCGAGCGCAGGAGGGAGCGTCCTGCGTTCTGCACGTCCCGTCTCCCGTTGAGTCGCATTCTCCTGGACCTGACACCCGCTGCCTGCTCCCGCTACAGCTGGGCGACACCACCAACGGCTGCATGTCCACAGGTGCGCTTGCGCGCTTGCGCGCGCGTGCGGAAGCGTGTGGCAGTTCGGCGCCTCGCTGGCTCCGCCTCCCCTGTCCCTGCTCGCCCCGCTCTCTTGCTCACGCGCGCTCCAGGCCCGCACTTCAACCCTGCTGGCAAGACGCACGGCGCGCCCGGCGACGAGGAGCGTCACGCGGGCGACCTGGGCAACATCACGGCTGGCGCAGACGGAGTGGCCACCGTGTCGCTCACAGACAAGCAGGTGCCTCTGTCCGGGCCCAACAGCATCCTCGGCCGCGCCGTGGTGGTGCACGAGCTGGCTGACGACCTGGGTCAGGGCGACCACAGCGAGCCGGGCACGCAGGGCAAGACCAGCAAGACGACGGGCAACGCGGGCGCTCGCCTGGCGTGCGGCGTGATCGGCATGGCTTGAGTGCAACACAGCAGGTCTTTTCTACACCATGGCGTGGTGATGGCATAGGAACGAATGTCGTACGCTTTGCGCTTCTCTCTTCATTATCATTCCATGGCGCGCGCGTTCGAGTCGCCGCTGCGCGCGCATATCGCCGCCGCCACGCGCTCCGCGGCGCCTCGCACGCCCCCGTTAGCGTCGCCCACCGCCGCCGCCTGAAGCGCCGCCAGCACGGCTTGCACGTCAAAGGTGCAGACTGCGGCAGCGCAGATGACTCCGAGAAGCTCCACCGCGGCTGTGCGCACCGCGGCCGCCTTAGGGTCGCTCACATTCGCCAGGAGCGGCTGGAGAAGCAGGGAAGGAACGCCCGCAGAAGGCGGCTTGGCAGCCAGGGCGGATGCAGCCTCCAGTGCCGCGCTGCGCACCATCCAGTCGCGATCCAGAGTCAGCGCCAGCGCCAGCGCGTCGGCGAAGGCGCGCGACTGCGCCTCGACCGTCTGGGGCGAGGCGCCGGCCCAGGCCGCCGCCAAGGCTTTGAGGGACTCGCCCGCGGGCGGGGGGGGCACGGGCTGGTCCTCCTCCGCCAGGGAGTCGGCGGCGGCGCCGCTGGGTGGCGGCGCGACCGGCACCTGCGACGCGGCCGGGAGCAGCGCGGGCGCGACGACGCCCCAAAAGTCGGTGCCCTTGAACGCGCGCAGCGAGGCGGTGAGGCAGCCCAGCCCGGCCAGGCGGTAGGTGGCCTGCCTGCGCTGCGCGGCTGTCAGGGCGGTGGCGACCAGCGCCGGCGCCTGAGAGGAGAGCACGGCCGGCGCAGCAGCAGCCAGCGCGCCCGCGGCGTCCAGCACGCTCGCCTTGCCCTCCCAGACGCGGCCGGGCAGCGCCCCAAGCAGCGCGGCGAGCAAGTGGGGCGCGACCCGCGCCAGGGCCTCCTCCTCCACTCCGGCGGCGGACTGCGGCGGCGCCAGGCCGCGCGCCAGGGACGCGCAGGCGGCTGCGCCCGCGCGCTTGCGGCCCCAGGACGTGGCCGCCAGCTGGGCTGCGCACAGGGCGGCGATCTCGGGCGCGTAGAGCCGCAGCGCCGCCCGCTCCGCCCCCGTGTTGGCCTCCCACACTTCCGCCCAGAGGGGCGCGGAGGAGGCACCGCCGCCGCCGCCTTGCGCCGCGTGCTTGCCCAGGAAGGCGTAGGGCAGCAGGTCCGGCAGGAGGGGCTGCAGCGCGTCGGGCGCGTCCCGGGAGAGGGCGCGCACCAGCAGGGCGCCCCGCGCGCACGCCTCCTCGTCCGTGTCCGCGTCGGCGTGCAGGGGCGCCAGCGCCGCCTGGAGCGCCAGGGAGAGCCGGGCGGGGGGCGCAGTGCGGGCGGCGGCGGCGGCGGCGGCGGCGTAGGCACAGCGCACAGAGAGGGCGGACTCCCCCGCCAGAGCAGCCGTGAATGACGTCAGCAGAGCCTGGGCGTGCACCGCGCCCAGCCCGCCAGGACAGCGCGATGCCAGGGCGGCCGCGAAGCGTGCGGTGCCGGCGCGCGTGGCCAGCCCAGTGCCAGAGCGAGCCAGCGCGGAGAGCCGGGGCACCACCGACGGCAGCGCGTCCGCAGTGCAGTGGTTCAAGCACCGCTCCAGCGTGTCGCCCAGCAGGCCGCCGCGGGATGCGGCCACGCGCGCAGCGTCCAGCGCCTCGGCGTTGATCCCCGCTGCCGCAGCGTGCTGAGTCACGTAGTTCAACCGGCTGTCTTCCATCGAAGACAGAGCCTCCAGCATGCACCCAACCACGTCCGCCAGGTGCGGCCGCAGCGCGTCGGGGGCCGCCTTGTCGGCGATCTGGGACACCGTGCGCACCGCCAGGAAGCGAACCTCAGCCGCCTGCGCGGGCACGCCCTGGGTGAGCAGCAGCGGCATGGCTTGTGCCAGAGCGGCGGCGGCGTCCGCGCCGGCGGACGCTTTTCCGTCGGCGTCGCAAAACTTGACGGTGAGCGCCGCAAGGGTACGAGCCAACGCGGCTGCCGCCACGCGCACGCTATCTTTGATGTCATCCAGCGCGCGCAGCGCCATGGTCCAGCAGGACGTGAAATGCGGCTGCAGCTGCGCCCAGCGGCGCCCAGTGAGAAGCTCTGCCAGCGCAGACGCAGCAGCCTCGCGCGCGCGCCACAGCCGCCCGCCCATCTCACGCAAACAATTTCGAGCAATGCTGTCGAAGTGCGTGTCCAGCGCCGCGCGAGGGTCCATAACCACGGCGCTCCAGATTGCGGTCGCCGCATCTTGAATGCCCTTGGCCGGGTCATGGACCATGACGAACAGCTTGGGAACCAGAGCGCCCATGTGCGGCGCCAAAGCGGTGCCTGCGCGCTTCGCGATGGTTGCGAAGCCAAATGCGGCGCCCCGCTTGGCGTTCATAGCCTTGGCGTGGTTTGCCAAATCCATGAAGCGGTAAACCAAATCCGGTTGACCCATCTCCGTCGCCATGGCGCACAACTCCTTGTAGGTGGACAGCCCCCCGCCAGAGCCGGCGCCGGTGCCGGTGCTGGGCGCGTCTCCGAGCGCCCCCTGTGCGAAAACCTCAGTGTCAGCCTCCATCTTGACCGTCTTGGGCGCGGCGCGCGCGCTATCGCCAGCCAGGGTGGCCACCAGCGAGTCCACCAGCAGCGCGCGAGTGGCTGCGTCGCCGCGTCGGTGCACCGCCGAGAGTCCTTGCGCCGCCAGGTCCTGCGTTGTCTCGCTCGCGTCGCCCAGCAGCCCGCTGAACGCGCCCTGCATCTCGCGCAGGCGCGGCGCCAGCGCCGGGTGCACGGCCCGGCGGGTGGCGGGCGGCAAAGCGCCCAGGTGACCGTGCGCACGAGTCGCCAACGACAGCAGCCACGCCGCCGCGCAGCATCGCTCCATGGGACGGCTGCTCACCGCCAGTTTTCCTAGAAGCGCCTCCAAGATGGCCTTCTGTGCCGCCACACGCGCGGGCGGGTCGCACACATCTGTGTCCATCGCCGCGGTGCGCACCGACGTAGCCTCCTCATCCTCCTCCTCACCCTCCGTGCTCATCGCCTCCAGCACGCTGACCGCGCCCTCGCCGCGCAGCTCGGCTTGGAGGGCGTCGTGGGGCATGCCTGCGAAGATTGCGGCCAGAGCGTCGCCGCAGGCGATAGTGAGGGATTCAACCTTGCCGTCAGTGCAGGCCAGCAGAGCCGCAGTGGCTGGCGCCACCATGGCGGCACAGGAGGGATCACCCGCCGCCAGGTGGCCGCAGGCGCGAGCTGCGCGCGCTTGCACCTTCGCGTCCTTGCTGCTCTTCAGCAGGCGGCACACGTGTGCCGCCACTCTCGCGCGCGTGGCGCCGCCGCCCGCTCCGCCTGTCTGGTCGCCTTGGTCGGGCGACTGGCCCTCCGGCAGCGGCAGCGGGGCGCGCAGGCCCGCGTGGCCCAGCGCGGCGGCTGCGGCTGCTTGTAGCGCTCCGTCGTAGTTGTCGCGCCCCAGGGCGCCCGCCAGCGCCTCCGCCGCCTGGGCGAGCACCTGGGGGTCCACGACCGGAAAGAGCTCCGTGCAGGCTTGAGCCAGGATGAATCCCAGCGCTGCGGAGGAGCCCTCAGCCTCCTCAAAGGTGACCTTGGCAGCAGTCACAGCCCCAGGCACCGCCGCCGCCCCCGCTCCCGCGCACACCACCGCCGCCAGGGAGGCTATGAGCTGTGCGCATGCCTCCGGCGGCGCGCCGGCGGCGGCGAGCGCCAGCAGCTGCGAGGCTGCGTCGCGCACCCCGCCGTCCGTGTGGGTCAACATGCCCCGCAGCCACGTCATCCTGGGCGCGTAGGCCGCCGCCGCCGCCGGCGGCGCGGCAGCCGCGTCCTCGCGCAGCGCAGAGAGCGCCGCCAGCCAGAGGTCCGCGGTGGCTTCGCGCACGCAGGCGAGCTCCAGCCACGCTCGGTAGCCCGCGGGCGCCAGCTGGCCGTCTGGGGGCGGGCAGGCGGCGCGGCATGCGCGCAGGAAGGTGACGCCCTGCTGCACTGCGCGAGGCGGGAGCAGGAGCGTGGGAGCCTGCGAGCCTGGGCTGTCAGCCCCGCCCTCAGCCAGCATCGCAGCCGCGCGCTTCAACCGCGGGTGGGCAGCCTCCAGCACAGCCAGCATGTCTGTCAAGGCCGGATACGTAGGCGATGGCGCGGGCGGTCCGGACGGGGCGGCGGCTGGCTGGATGAGGGGGGGCGGCGCGGCGGAGGATCTGCCGGGCACCAGCCCGCGCGCAGCCTCGTCTCGCACCTCCAGTTTGGCGTCTCCCGCTGCGAGGATGCAGAGCGCGCGCGCGCGCGCGTCTTCAAAAGGGAAAAGCGCGTTGCTCCAGCGCAGCGCCGCTGCTCGCACGCCGTCCGAGGCGCGCGCGTCCGCCACGCCGTCGCTCAGCATGTCGCGCAGGGAGGCGCGCACCGGCTGCGGCGCGGCGGAGGCGTAGGCGGCGCACAGCGCGGCGGAGGCTTCCGCAGCAGCCGCTCGTGCTCCGGGCGGCTCGCTCGCGAGCGCCGAGAACACGCGCGTTGCTGCGGAGGTGTCCGACGCAACCAGCAGCGGGAGGCGGGACGCCAGCTGGCCCAGCGCCTGCCGCGCGGGCGGGGGCGCGCGTCAGTGCTGAGCCACCGTTGAACCGTTCGCACGACCGCGCACCGCGTATGCGAAGCCGCGCACGGCGGAGGAGCTGGACGCATCGCCCCAGCCTTGTGGCGCAGCCGCCTCAGGACTGGCGGCACCTCCAGGCTGGGCCGCCGGCGCTGCGGCGGACCCTTCATCCATGATGGCTGTCAGAGCTCCCATGATGGCCGGCGCCATGGGCGTGAGCACGCTCGCATCCGCGTGCTTCAGCGTCCACACTGCAAACTCCATGCCTGCAGCGCGGAGGCGCGGCGGCGGCGGCGGCATGCCAGGGGAAGCGTTGCCCAGGGCGGCGGTGAGCACGGCGAGCGCCTTGTCTCCGGCGGATGCTGCGGCGACTGAGCGGCAGAGGAGGTTCAGGATGCGGATGCGCAGGGGGGGGGAAGCGGGGGTCCTGGCGGTATCCCCTGTCCCCCCCAGAAACAACGCAAACAGCTCCGACAACAACCCCCCTTCCTCCACGTCGATCGCAGGCTTGCTGCTATCCGCCGCAACGCGGCGACGCAGCAGCTCCTCGCCGCGAGTCGCCACCGCAGGCAGAACGGCGTCAGATGCGGCCGTGAGGTACATGAGCGCACACGCGCGGGGGGGTACAGCGGCGCTGGCCGACAGGTTCAGAAGCGCCAGCTTGCGGCGTAGCAGCGTGGGGCCGTTGGGCGCAGATCGGCCCTCCACGGCTGCCGCAGCTGCCAACGAAAGACCAGGTGCCGCCACCGGCGCCACCGGCGCGGCGGGCGCGACGGGTGCCGCGGCTGCGGCAGCTGCCGCTGCTGCGGCAGCTGCTGGCGATGGCGCGAGGCCCATCTGTGGCGGTGGGGCAGATGCGGGTGCGTGGGGGCGCGAGAGCAAGACATCTCCAGCAAAGGCCCAAAAGACGCCACCGTCCGCGCTGCTCGCGTCCAGGAACGGGTGCTGCACCCACACAGCCTCCGCGGTGGCGGGAAGCAGCTTGGCGCTACCGGCGGCGTCCGCGTGTGGCTCCAGAGCCCACACGGCGAGCCGTAGAAGCATGGGCACGTGCGCGGCTGACGCACGGCTCAGGCCCGCCAGCAGCGGCGTGACAGCTGCGAGGCGCTGCTGCTCCGAGGCGCGCTCAAAGGCCATTTCCACGTAGACGAGGGCGAAGTTGCGGACCAGCGGGGCGGTGCCGGCGTCGCAGAACAGCAACACCAGCGCAGGCAGCGGCAGCGCCATGGACGCGTGGCCGCGCACGCGCTTGTTGATGTGAGACAAGATCTCCAGCGTTTTCTGCGCCACAGAGCGAGCGAGGAGCGCGTTAGGGCGCCCTGTCTCCTCGCACTCCCTTAACACGGCGCCCAGAGCCTCCCAACGCGCCTGTCGCACGCGCGCGTGCTGCGTCTTTAGCTGGTCGATGATGCGCGGAAGCAGCTTGCCCAACACGCCCTCCAAAGCAGACTCCTCTGTCATGGCGAGCCGGGTTAGGATGCGGTCCAGAGCCTCAACCTGCGCGAGGCCACAACAACAAGGCGCGTCAGGCGACGCCGTGCGTATCGGAGAGGTGTAGGGGCGCACGTCCTGCTGCTCGCTGGCCTCGCCCGTTGCCATTGGTGACGGCGCCGACGCCATTCTTGCGTGTCAACTGGAGCTCTGCCAGCGGTTTGTGGTGCGGTGAACGAGGAAGACAGGGCGCAAGGAAGAGGACAATTTTTGAAGGAGGAACTACTTACTTCTTTGATGCCAAGCTGTCGTCACGTCGCCACTCTCATCGTTCGTCTTCGTCCTGCTCGCTGGCAACGAAGGGCTCCCCCGACGCATCCTCTGCCCCCTCCACACACCAGGGCGCCCAGTCTCCGCCGCCCAGGCGCAGCAGCCTGGGCATCCCCGTGCGCAGGTCGATGACGGTGCTGGGCCTTCGCGGCTGCTCATCATCTTTGACGGCCACCACAAAATCCAGGAGTCCCGCCCGCGAGGCGTGCATCCTGGCGGGGTCATCCGTCCAGCTGACGGATGTGCAGAGCAGAGGGCGGGGCAGCCTCGCCAGGATGGCCTGTGTCACTGCGTGCGCGGGCAGGCGCACGCCCACGCTGCGGCGCAGCTTGCAGAGGGGCACGCCGCGCCGGTCGAGGACGCAGCTCTTGGGCAGTGCCTTGCTGGCTGGCAGCAGGAGGGTGTACGCGCCCGGCAGCGTGGCGTTTGCCACGCGGAACAGGTTCGGGAAGCCGGGCCCGGCGCCGCTGCTGAGGCCAGCCGTGTACTTGCTCACGTCCTCCAGTCCGCGGCACAGCAACGACAGAGGCTTCGCCAGCGGGTTATCCACACTCTTCGCCGCGTACAGGCGAGCGACGGCCTCGCGGTTTTCAACGTCACACACCAACGCGTAGAGCGTGTCGGTGGGAATGACGCCCACACCGCCGCTGCAATGGAGGAGAGAGGGGTGAGACGGGGAGCTCCTTGGACCATAGAGCACGCACTTGCGAAGGGTCTCAACCACGCCGTCCAGCCGCCACGCGTCCGAGCCGTCAGCCTGCACCTCCACAAACGCTTCCTGTGCCAGCGCCTGGGCTGCAGCGTGTGAGGAAACGAGGAGTGATGTCATGGATGACTAGGCGCGCCTTGCTGCGAGTCGCACGCGTCACCACCACGCGTCTCGCACGCCAAGCGGCGCGCGCGTGCGGCTGGGCTGCGGGAGGAGGCAGCGGCGCGGTGACTGGGTGTGCAGCCGCCGCGAGAACGGACATCGAGTGCAGACCAAGATCAAGAGCGCAAAATGCGGACACAGCGCAACGAGGAGCAGCGGGAAATGCGGAGGCCAGACGAATGACGCGTTGGTGGGGCCGTGGGGCAAAGGTGGGGTACGACGACGGGTCGGTGGGTCGGTCGTACTATTCCTCTCTCTCCGTCCCTCGCGATGGCATACAACTACCAGTATGCCAGATGTCCATCCGGCTATCCCGTGGACTGCGGCAGTTACTGCTGTGGCAGGGGCGAGACCTGCAGAGGTGGGGGGTGCGCCCAGTCGACCAGCTCTTCTGGAGCTGGCGTCGCTATCACCATCAGCATAGTCGTCATCAGCGTCGTGGTGGCCGTCTGCTGCATCGTGGGGCAGCGTCGGCGCCGTGCGACTGCCAACGCCCAGATGCTTGCACTCTCAAACGCGCAGCACGTGGCGAGCGCACAGCAGATGGCAGTGCTTTCACAAGGCGGGCAAGTGGCCTACTATCAGCCGGGCGCTCCGGGCCTTTACATGGTGCAGCCTGGCATGTATTCCCAGGGCTACGCGGGCGCACCCGTCCACCACGTGGGGATGCCGGTGCCTCAACAGCCTACTACGTACCGCACAACAGCACCGCCCACCGCGGTGGTGGCCGGCTATCTCCCCGCGGGCGCGCCCGCTTACCAGGTGGGGACGCCGGTGCCTCAACAGCCTACTACGCACAGCACCGCGGTGGTGGCCGCGCCTGATAGTGGCGCGCAGGTCGCGTCGTGTAGGTGAGCTGCGTCGTCCTCCCGCAGTTTTGCTTGAAATGCATGGCACCTAGTATCTCCTGTGGCACCCGGTCCGTTCAACCCTCCTTTCCCCACCCACCCACCCCGGAGTTTTGGTGAGCTCTCTCCGTTCCTCCCTACTCGGCGCTGTGTGTGCGTGACCGTCGCAAAGTGCGTAGTCCGTCTGAAACCTTCCAACAATGGGTCCGGGATCCTGAGTCCGAGTGCGGGAATCCTCACCTCCACGCCCCGCACATACCGCCCCGCGCCGCGCCGCATATGCCGCCCCGCGCGGCGCGGCCGGGGCCGGATCGGGGTCAGCTGTGCTTGCGCGTCGGCGCGGCGCGAGCCGGGCGTGCGGAGGGGGTCTCCACCTGGAGGCACCCGCACCCTTGCTGGCAGCACCCGCCACCCGGTCCCGTGACGTCGCCTCCTGTGAAAGTGCCCTCGCAGCACCTGTTAGCGAGCATACAGCGTGTGCTGAGCGTGTGCTGAGCGCGTGTGGAGCCAAGCCATGGAGATTGCGGTAGAAGTGCGTTACAGCGCCGGCCGCAGCTGGCCTGCTGACCGGCACCTGCGTTTAACTCTCTCTTTGGAAAGGCCATAGAAAAGGCAGACAAAGAAAACAAAGGTTCCCTTGGGGCGCATAGGCGTGTTCCCTGCAGCTGTCCCCCACACTGCCCGCCGGCGCCCACCGGCCCGCGGCCCCGACGCCGCGCACAGACTCCCCCTCGCCTCCCCTGTTTTGTGACTGCTACCAACGCAGGAAAATGTGGCGGCCCCGGTCTCTGCGGGCCCGGGAAGCAAGTAGGCCCTGCGTGGAGTGCCACTCGCCAACGGAAGTGCGTGCCCACTGCGTGCCCACTGCTCGCATGACTTGCGCCTCTGTGCCGAGCCGTGCTCCGCATTCCCACGCTCTGACACCTTCGCCTCCGCGTACACATCCTCACGCCCGCCTGCCCACGCCCCGACAGTGACTCTGATCACGGTCAAGGAAAACTACTGCGGAGCCATCTCGATTGTGCGCTGCAGCGTTGGCACCAGTGCTTATCCGCGGTCCCTGACCTTACCTACCTCGTCCGTCACTCTGTGCTCAGATTTGTGGCTGTTGCTGCGCTGTGCCTTCCTGCCTGTGTCCTTGTGACACGCATACGGTCCAGTACATGCAGGATGCGAGCGGCGCACGCGTACCCTACACCGGGGAGGAGGCGCAGGCGGCGACCGACCTGGCGCTGCGCACGGAGAACGACGAGCTGCGCGCCGCCCTCCAGAAACTGGAGGCGCACGCTGGAGGCGCCACCGCCGCTCTACCTCCCGGCGCGGCGATGGTGATAACACCCCCCGGCGTGGTGATGGTGCAGCCCGGTATGGCGCCCGCCGCCGCCGTGCAGGTCAACCCTCTGGTGGCACAGCCTGTCAAGATGCAGCCGGTCTGAGCGGCTGAGCGCACCAGGCGGCGCCAAGCGAGTGGCATGTAATGGTGCAGGCAATCTGGCGAACCACTGCAGCGAAGTGGCATACAGGAGCGATGCATTAAATGCGGGCGAGAGTCCATTACGCGCGCAGTTGCGCAACCCCTCAGGCGGCCACCAGCGCCAGGCGCGGCTGCTCCCACGCCAGCGGCGTGGAGGCTGCGGGTGCCAGCGCAGATGCCACCGTGGAGAGGAGCAGCGCCTGCAAGTTGGCGCAGAAGGGGAGCGACCGAGTCGTCTTCCGCTTGCGGCTCGTCTTCTGAGCCTCCTCCTCCTCCATTGCATCCTCCTTCATCGCACACAGAGACGCGTCGCGGCGCAGCGCCTCGGCGGTGGCGGCAGCTGTGCGCTTGAAGACATCCACACTCCCGCCAGCCTCTGCTAGGACATCCACGCAGCTGAGCACCAGCGTTGGGCTCTCCGCCATTGCGTCCTCGTCCGGCAGCATAGTCACGCAATCGTCCGGCGTGATGTTGGTGTACCGGTCCGGCAGCGAGACGCGCGGCGGGAGGCCCAGCCTGCGCGCGCTCCAGAGCGCACTGGCGGCGGGCGCGACCGACGCGCGGCCGGGCGGGGTGGATGCCGACAGAGGCCCCGTTGGCGGAGGGGTGGATGGAGCCTCGGGGTAGGCGCTGGTAAGGAACTCGTCGCAGCCGTGGCCCAACACGGCGCATGGCTGCACCAGTGCCGCTCGCTGCTGAGCCAAGGCCACAGCGGCGGCGACAGCGCGGCTGGACATCTCGCAGCGCTGCTTGGCGTACAGCGCGCCGCTCAACAGCATGTCTGTGGAGAGGCGCGTGAGAAGCGAGCAGAGAGGGTGAATCTGAAGGGACGGGCCCGATGCGGGGCTTCTGCCTCTTCAAAGGTGAGAGGTCGCGCCGCAAGCGACGGAGCAAAGCGCCCCACCAACATGTCCAGGCCGTGACTGTGCGCGGCCAGGCGGTGGAAACGGGCGCAATGCGCGGCGGGGCGGCTTGGTTGCAAGCCGCCGCTGCGGCCCAGTTGCAGTGGCAAGCTCCCCCGGCACCGCAACCACAGAAAGCGCTCGCAGTGTGGTTCACATACGAGCTGAGCGGCGCGGCGCGCGGTTCGGAGCGGAACTGATGGCGCGCGGAGCAGAGCTGTGACCACGCATCCACGACGGAGCCAACCTTTCGTCGGGGCGGGAAGAGACGCACCGTAGCATCTGGGGCTCGTGCACTGCATGCAGTGGCCGCAGCAGTGGAGCGCCGGTGACGCCATGCTGGCGCTACGCGGACGAAGATGAGAAGGCGCGCGTCAGACACGTGCGCCAATGCCAGCACGCGCTGCGCCCATCGCAGCAGCACGCACCTGCAGTGCTGAGGAAGGAGGGGCAGGTGGCTGGTGGAGGGCAATGAATGCGCCAGTAGGCGAAGGAGGCGCGTGATTTTTGGCAGGGAGTTTGGGACGTGGTGGGACGTACGGTGGGAACGAAGAGCCACGTCCCTTACCCACGTGGCCGCCTCTTCGCCACGACTCCCGCGCGGCAGTTCGGCACGCCCCAGAATATTCGGCGACGTGCGGCCGAGCAGCATCGCGCTGTTCTGCTGGTGGAGATAGCTCTGTACCCCGCTCTCCTTTCGTTCTGCTGGAGTGCATCGCTCTGCTTCGTCAGCCTCAAGGGACTACCATCCCTCACCTGGGGCTTCCTCTCCGGTTTCGTCCACAAATCCGCCCCGGCTTTGCCCTTACAACCAAAAGGCTGGCGGCGTGCGCGCCTCCCAAGCCTCGCCGCCGCGGTGCTCACCGCTGGCAGGGTCCCCTCCCAGCACGTGGGCGCGCATGAAATCCACCAGCTTGCGCTTGCGCGGGCAAATGGCGTGCGCCTGGGCGCCTGCAGAGGTGCCTCTCCCCGCACAGCCGTCCCCGTCGCTGGCGATGTGGAGCAGTCGGCGCGGCTTCGACGCCATCGCGGCGCCGCGCAGCACCGCGGCCTCGTTGTAGAGCCAGTGCCAGGCTGGCAGCTGCCAGTCGCAGGGCGGACTGGCTGCGGAGGCTACGCCGACTGCTGGGCGAAGCTGCAGCGTCTGCAGCAGCCCCACGCGGCACAGCTCGTTGAACATGGTGCTGCAGAAATTGCCTGTCGCACGGGCTGTGAGCGCCATGCATGTATAGCGCCGCTCGCACAGCTTCTTTCCACGCACCCATCCCGTACAGCACCAACGCTTTACGAGGTGGCCCCGCCACGCCACACAGCCTGCTGGCCTCAGGCACATGCTCCAGCGCCGCCCGCTCCTGCTCGCACCCCCCCCGGAAGCCGTTCAGGAGCAGCACCTCGGCTGGCTGTGCCACGTGCGCGTGCGCTCCCAGCACCAGGTCCGCCCCCGCGCGCACCAACGCACGCGCAACCTCCATCTGAATCACCGTGGGATAGCCCTCGAATTCGTGGCCCCAGTGGATGCTCACGATGCGGAAGGTGCACCCGGCGGCGCACATTGCCTTGAGAGCGGCCTCAGCCTCGCTGTGGACGGGGAGGCACAGCGTCAGCGCAGAGATGACGTGGCGTGGTAGTGTGGTCGCAGCGCACCGGAGGTCGATGGCGGCGCCAGGGTGTGTGATGCCGTGTAGGGTCTGGATGGAGACCTGGGTATTGGGGGGTGCCCGGCGAGTTGGTGCACGCGCCAGCGTAATGAACGGGATGTACGGGAGGCGCGCGCCTGGGCGGCGGCGCACGCGGCAGCCTTGTCTGGGAAGTTGACGCCAAACGTTGCCGCGTAGAAGCCCACACGCACCACCGGCGCGGGCTGGCCCCTGCCGCTCCCGCGCCCTGAGCTACATGCACGCTCGAAGGAGCACCTGGCGGCGATGCGCGCACGTGAGACCACCCTGGGCAGGAGCAGAGCACACAGCGACTGTGGAGCGGCACTCACCACGTCTTTTCAGCCCCGTCCAGACGGATGCCGCTGTGCGCCATGCCCGCCGCATCCAGCGCCGCCAGCGTGCACCGGGCACTGCGCGGGCTGGCAGTTCAAACGGAGGAACAACGAGGCGACGGCGGGTCGCACCCTCGAGGGCCCATGTCCGCGCTGTGATTGTTCGCAACCGAAAAGGCGCCCATCAGCGGCGCTGTGGCGCGGCTGCCCTCGGGGCGCGTGAAGGCCTGCAGGAAGGAAACCGGGGACGAGTAGGTGACCATGTCCGGAAGCAGTGCCTGCTCTCCGTGTAAAGCCACGTCAGCGCACCGCAGGGCTGACACACCGCACGGGAGCACGCGCCTGTAGACGCCATAGCGGGTCACTGGGCGTGTGCTCGTGGAGGGGTGTCTCAAGGTTCGCAACCACCGCGTCGCAGCTATCCATCAGGCGCTGTGTTTCCGGAGAGGCCCAGCCGCTCCAGCTGTCCCGCATCCACATGCAGTCGCCCGCCAGGCCCAGCAGCAGCGTGTGAGCAGGGTCGTGCGGGCATGCGGCGAGCGCACGCAGCGCCGCAGAGTGCGCCTGGAAGTGAGAGGCTACCTGGGTGGTGTGAGTCACGACGGTGCGATAGGTGAGCTGAAGCATGCGCACCACAGCTGGCACTTGGAAGCTGGTTGTTCCCCATTTCAGAGGATACCCCACTGCCAGCCACGCAGCCTGTGTAAGCGGTAGCGCGGCCGGGTCCACCCCTTCCATCCGCACGCGCGCGTACGCGGGCAGCGTCCGTTCCAGCGCCGCCCAGGCGACTCGGAAGCCGGCTAACGCAGCGTCTTTGTCGCTCTCTGCGGGTGAACCCGCAGCCGCTGCATCCTGCGACCGCCTCCGCGTCTTCATGGTGCTCCGACGGCGAGCGTTTGATGACAAGGACTCAAGATCAAATATGGCTCCCCGGCCACCAAGCGCCAACAAAAAATGCGCGCTCAGCAGTCGCCGCTCCCTCCGCAGAGTCTCTTTCGCAGGCATGGTAGCGCCCGAGTGGGAGCTGAAGCCGCACGAGGTCATTCCGCGCGGTCTGCCCGTGCTGGTGTGCATCCTGGACGGGTGGGGCGAGAACGAGACGAAGGATGAGTGGAACGCATGCCACGCGGCGGCCACGCCCACCGTGGACTCGCTGCGCGCACAGGGTGCACAGCGCTGGCGCACGGTCAAGGCGCACGGGCCGGCAGTGGGACTGCCCACGTGGGACGACATGGGGAACAGCGAGGTTGGGCACAACGCGCTTGGCGCTGGGCAGTTGATCGACCAAGGCGCTCGCTTGGTTGACCGCGCCCTCAAGGACGGCTCCCTCTTCACCCAGGCTGGCTGGCAGTACATCAGCGCCTCGTTCCAGGAGCACACGGTGCACTTCATCGGTCTGCTGAGCTCCGGAGGAGTGCACTCCCGCGCCAACCAGCTCTACCAGCGTGCGTCCCCGCGCGGGTGGGCCCGCCACGAGGCGCGGCGGAGCGCCTGCGTGGCGCCTGCGCAGCGGCGCGAGCGACGTCGCGGTGTCGGGACTTTCTCGTTAGGCCTGACTCACACCGCCGCCCCACAGTGCTGCAGGGCTGCCAGCGCAGCGGCGCCAAGCGCGTGCGCGTCCACATCCTGCTGGACGGGCGCGACGTGCCCGACGGAAGCTCCGTGGCGGACACGGCTGAGCTGGAGAAGGCGCGTGCTGAGCACTGCGCTGCGCTGCATAGCCGCTCACGCGCGCCACAGGTGCTGGAGAAGCTGCGCGCCGCGGGCGTGGACGCACGCGTGGCGTCCGGAGGCGGGCGCATGCACATGACTATGGACCGGTGCGCTCTCACTGGGCTATGCAGATGTTCTCGCTCCCTACTCACGTACCTACGCAGCTACGAAGCGGATTGGCCCATGGTGCAGCGCGGCTGGCAGGCTCACGTGCTGGGCAAGGCTGAGCATACGTTCACCGAGTGCGTGTGCGTGCGCGCGCGTGTGCGTGCGCGTACTCATCCAAGCCCGTGCAGCCCAGTGCAGGCTGTCACTGAGTTGCGCAAGCTGACGCCCAACGACCAGTACCTGCCGAGCTTTGCGATTGCGGGCGCGGACGGGCAGCCGTGCGGCACCGTGGAAGACGGCGACGCGGTGGTGTTGTTCAACTTCCGCGCCGACCGCGTGGTGGAGCTCAGCAAGGCGTTCGAGTACACGGACGCGAAGCGCTTCCCGTTCTTTGACCGGGAGCGCGTGCCTGCGAACCTGCGGTTTGCGGGCCTCATGCAGTACGATGGGGACCTCAAGCTGCCCCACAACTTCCTGGTGCCGCCGCCCACCATCCAGAAGGTCTCCGGCGAGTGGCTGGCCAAGAACGGGCTCAAGACGTTCGCCTGCAGCGAGACTCAGAAGTTCGGGCACGTCACCTTTTTCTGGAACGGCAACCGCAGCGGCATGTTCGACGACTCGCTGGAGACGTACGTGGAAATCACATCCGACAACGTGCCCTTCAACACCACGCCCGCCATGAAGGCGCCCGAAATCACAGCCGCCGGCATCGAGGCGCTGCGCAGCCGCAAGTTCGACGTTGTGCGCGTAAACTACGCCAACCCCGACATGGTGGGCCACACCGGCGACCTGGAGGCCACCAAGCGCGCGTGCGAGGTTGTGGATGCGCAGGTTGCAGCGCTCATCGCGGAGGTGGAGGCGCTGGGCGGCGTGTACCTGGTGACGGCTGACCATGGTAACGCGGATGACATGGTGCAGCGCCAGAAGAAGACCAACGCGCCGGTGCAGAACGCGGACGGCAGCCTGGCGGCGCTGACCAGCCACACGCTGGCACCCGTGCCGGTTGCCGTGGGCGGACCGGGGCTGCCACAGGGGGTTAAGTTTCGTGAGGACCTGCCCGATGCGGGGCTGGCCAACGTCACGGCCACGTTCATGAACCTCATGGGCTATGCCGCGCCGGAGTGCATGCAACCGTCGCTGCTGGCTGACGCCTAGGAGGTGTGTGGAGCGCTCCGCAGTGACGAGTGTCGCTTTGGTTTTGGAAGTATCAGACGACGTGTGTTCTGTGTTCTGTGCTCCGTGTTCCGTATCCCGCGCCGTCTAGTCCGACACGTTCTTTGCTCCCCGCGTCTGCAGCAGCGCGGACAGGGACACCCGCTGCCCCGTCTGCTGCGCCCTGGCCAGGTCGTGGTGCAGCTGGTGCGCCTCGCGCACGCTCCAGCCCTCCAGCGCAGGCCAGCCCAGCTGCGCGGCCATGGAGGCGCGCACGGAGTTTGCAAAGGCGGTGGCGTCCTGCAGCTCCTCCGGGCTGGGCAAGTGCAGGGGCAGGAGGTCAACCTCCACCGTCTTGCCCCAGGCGCACATGCTGCGCAGGAAGTGCCCCCCGGTGGTGTGCGGCGAACACCAGGAGAGGTTGAAGCCGGTGGGCGTGCTGTAGCGCAGCGTGAGCGGCAGCACGGGCACCCCGGCGACAAAGGCGCCCGAGCGGAAGGACACCAGGCAGCCGCCTGCGCTGGTGGTCGCCTCCGGAAAGACCAGCACGGGAGGCAGGTCGTGGCCGGAGCCGGGCAGGCGCGCGCGCGCGCACAGCGCGGCTGCGGCTCCGCGGGCAGAGGCTCCGTCCGTCCCGGGCGGCCCACCTGCTGAGGAGTCGCTGGGCGCATCGCACGCGTGCACCAGCGGCGGCGTCGCCGGCGGCGTCAACGCATCGGCGGCGCCCCCCTCCAGTGAGCCGCTGGAGCCGCTGGCGCCGCCGCCGCTAGTCGCTCGCAGCTCGCGCTCGCGGATGGCGCTCTGCACCACACCGATGACGCCCCAAGACCGCGCAACTGGACCAACCACCGGCCAATCTAGCAGGTCGTGGCGCGCAGCGGCTGCATAGGGGCCCAGAACAGCGGCAGCCACGAGGATGTCCATGTAGCTCAGATGATTCGACACAACCAGGTATGCACCGTGCGTGTCGGCCACGTGTCGCTGCGCCGCCGTCAGGTGCGCCCGCCCGCGCACGCGGAGGGTGAATCCACAGGCCCACAGGACCCCCCCGGCCGCCAGGCGCGTGCCTGGCACCAGCAGCTTGTGCCTCTTTCGCTCGTCTTTCACCGCCGCGTACACCGCGTTGACGAACAGGCCGTACAGCGCGATACCGCTCCAGAAGCAGCAGCAGCGCAGGAAGGCGGCTGGCATCATGAAAACAACACGGAGGTGCTCCGCCACGGACATTTCCCTGAAGTTTCCGTCGTAGAAGGGGTGCGCACCCTCGGGTAGCGCCGCGTGCTGCATGTGCGGCGCCAAGGGCGACGCCAGGCCCTCCTCTAGCACCGCCGACGCCAGGTGAGCTCCCAGCCAGCTCACCGCGACCCAGCCCGTGCCGGCCACGCCGCGCCGCTGCAGCGTGAGCAGGCCCAGGATGACCAGGCAGGAGGCGGACTCCCAGGGGTGAGCTGCGAGGGTGAGTGAGGACTCACTCTTTCGTGCGTTGGGGCGCTACCAGCCGCACCAGTCGCGTCATACGGCCACGAGGTACACCAGGGACCGGTTGCGCGGCCCAGCTGTCGGCCATAGAACATGTGCTCACGAGGCAGCGCTCTCCATGCGCCCCATTTGATTGCCACGCCAAGCGCGAGCAGAGGCAGCGCAACTCCCAGGCGCAGTACTAACAACCAGCGAGGCTGCGGCTGGCGCTCCGGAGCAGGCCCCGCGAGCCACCACTGGAGCACGGAGAGGATACGCGCTAGGGAGAGCAGCAGGCTGAGCGCAGACACGGGCACTGTGGCGTCAGTGTGCCCCAGCGCGCTCGCACAGGCAACCACGGCGCGCGGCGCGGCGAGGGGCAGCACGCCCAACACCGTGGGTGCCACCAGCGCGGCCAGAAGCCAGCCAGAGGGCACCTCCCAGGCGTCAGGCATGCCGCCAAAGGATAGGCGAGCGAGGGACCTGGTGTGTTGATGAGGCCTAGCCTCATACTACCGCGATGTATCGCAGCCTCTAATGACACACAGCGAAGGTGCGCAACAGGTGTCGATGTGTGGCACCGGTGGGCTGCAGCGCCGACGGATAAGCTCGAAGCGCTCGCTGGGGTCGATGACTCACCCAGACGCTCCCGCAGCAGCAGACCATCACGTGCGCCGCCTGCCGCGCAACCGGCTGCGCAGCGCTCGGGTCTCGCGCACGGTCATGACTGCCGCGAGCAAAAGGAACAGACCCGCTGAGAGAACGGCCGCCGTGAGAGAGATGCCCAGCGCTGAATGCCCCGCGCCAAAGGCGTGCTCGCCGCGAAATGGCGGCGGGATGTCCGACATCTCCAAGGAGGCGTCAGAGGAGGCGTCAGAGGTGCGTGAGTCACCCTTGTGACCGACCGCGCTGACGGCTCCGTACCAAGGGGCCCTCCCTTGACAGGCACTTCGCCTTCGCCCCGCCTCCACCTTTACGCCTCCACATTCACGCACGACTCTCAGCTCCATCTGCGCGGTCATGGCGAACGTGCAGAGCACCGGCAAGCTTGCGGGCAAGGTTGCCCTCGTGACGGGCGCTAGCTCTGGCATCGGCCGCGCTGTTGCCGTCGCCATGGCGTACGAGGGCGCGCGCGTCGTCGCGTGCTACCTGGACGAGCACGACGACGCCAAGGAGACGGTGCGCCTGTGCGCCAAGGAGGGTCAGCAGGCCATCGCCCTCTGCGGCGACGCCTGCAGTGTCGACTTCGCCGAGGACGCCATCCGCAAGACGCTGGAGGCGTTTGGCGGCGGCATCGACATACTGGTGAACAATGTTGGCGGCCAAGAGGCGCTCACCGAATCCATCAAGGACATCAGCTGTGAGCAGTTTGAGCGCACCTTCGCCAAGAACGTGTACTCCGCTTTTCACATGACCAAGTACGCGCTGCCGCACATGAACCAGAACGGCAGCATCATCATGACATCCAGCTCGGTGGCGGACACGGGCCGCGGAGATATGCTGGACTACGCGGCGAGCAAGGGCGCCATCAACGCCTTCACCGTCAGCCTGGCCCAGTCGCCCGACGTTCTGGCCAAGGGCATCCGCGTCAACGCAGTGGCCCCGGGCTGCGTACAGACGCCCCTCGTCCAGCATACGTACTCCCAGGAGAAGCTCGCTTCCTTTGGCAAGGACAACGTGCTTGGGCGCTGTGCCAAGCCGGAGGAGATTGCGCCCAGCTTCGTCTTCCTCGCCTCTCAGTGCGACAGCAGCTACATCACGGGTCAGGTACTGCACGCGCACCCGCACACCTGTGCCACCTGAGCTGAGCGAGTCGGATGACGGAGGAGGGTGCCGGGACGCAAGTGGACGCATGAGACGCATGGACGCACTGTGAATGCGCAGCGCCCGGCAGGAATCGTCAAAGGGGGTCGTTCCGTCCGCATCATCACGCAGGCGACCGCGATAGAGCGACTGCTGAGCGATCACGACGATCTTCACAGGCCGTATGAGCCAGTAAGGCGCAGCTCTCCGCTGGTGGCGTCGTACTTGCAGGTCACATGCTCGCCAGTCAGGCTGAGGCTGCCGTACCGAATGGGCGCACTCAACTGGTAGCGGCTTGTGCCGAACGTGGTGCAGAACTCGTCCACGGTGAGGCGCTTGACAGTCATGGCTTTGAGCTGGGCCAGCTCTTTCGGCTTGAGGTGCGCTGCAAAGACGCGTTTGTAGCACCCCGGCGGGACCAGGCCGTCGTAGCCCCACTTAGCTGAGCCCTTCTAGCAGCTGGGCTTCCACTTCATCTGCGCGCGAATTTGCTTGACGGCCACCTCGCACACCTTGGTTGCTTGTGCGGCAAGCTGCTCCGGGCTGACAGACGCGGGTGGAGCGGGAACAGACGCGGAGGCGGCGCGAGCCTCCAGCGCGCGGCAGCGCTTCGCAAGCGCCTCAGCCACGTCGAGCAG